>Ga0310345_10004856_pt1 | contig 12104 bp, 9 predicted proteins | sample HC15DNA20500_MG_FD_204667 | JGI IMG/M metagenome (GOLD analysis project Ga0310345, IMG submission 204667) | Marine microbial communities from station ALOHA, North Pacific Subtropical Gyre - HC15-DNA-20-500_MG | ecosystem: Environmental > Aquatic > Marine > Oceanic | place: Pacific Ocean: North...
CTCAATCAGCATATGGAAATCGGGCAGCGACTCCATATACGAGTGTGCGTGGCGGGATTTATAGTTCAAATCCTGCCACTGGCGCACCATGCCGAGCGATGCATTGTTCAGGTTGACGATCTTGACGCCCACGCCGTACTGCTTACAGGTGGAAAGCTCCTGCATCATCATCTGGAAGCTGCCTTCCCCCGTGACACATACCACGTCGTCTTCGGGGAAGTTCTGCTTGATGCCCATGGCGGCCGGAAAGCCGAATCCCATGGTGCCCAGGCCTCCGGAGGTAATCAGGCGGTTGGGCTTGTCGAACTTGTAGTACTGCGCAGCAAACATCTGGTGCTGGCCCACGTCGGTGGTGACGTACGCTTCGCCCCGAGTGACGCGGCACAGTGCCTCGATGACTTCCTGGGGCTTCAGCGCCTCGCCGGGCTTGGAGGGCTCATAGAGCTTGCCTTCCCGCTCGGCGCGCCAGCCGTCGATCTTCTGCCACCAGTCGGCCAACGCTTCGGGGTGGGCAATCTCGTGCCCCTGCACCAGGCTGATCATCTCGTTGATGACACTGGCGGCTGGACCGACGATGGGCACGTCGGCACGCACGGTCTTGGAGACCGAACTGGGATCGACGTCCACATGGATAATCTTGGCCGTGGGGCAGAATTTCGACGTGTTGTTGGTCACGCGGTCGTCGAAACGTGCGCCGATGGCAATGATCAGGTCCGCGTGGTGCATGGCCATATTGGACTCATACGAGCCGTGCATACCCAGCCAGCCCAAACACTGGCGGTCGCTTTGCGGGTACGCGCCAATGCCCATCAGCGTGGTGGTAATCGGGAAGCCAAGCTGCTTCACCAAGTCGGTCAAGCCTTCGCTTGCCTTGCCTGTTACCACACCGCCACCGGTATAGAACACTGGGCGCTTGGCCTTCAGCATCATCTCGACGGCTTTCTTGATCTGCCCGGTATGCCCACGGGTCACCGGATTGTAGGAGCGCAGTTTGACCTTCTTCGGGTACACGTACTCGTAGCGCTCGGTGGGCGCGGTCATGTCCTTGGGGATATCGACCACCACCGGGCCAGGACGACCGGTCGATGCCAGATAGAAGGCCTTTTTCAGCACTTCTGGGATTTCGGACGGGTGACGAATCGAGAAGCTGTGCTTCACGATAGGACGCGTCACGCCAACGATATCGGTTTCCTGGAAGGCGTCGTCACCAATCAAGTGGCTCATGACCTGGCCGCACAGAACAACCATGGGAATGGAGTCCATGTAGGCGGTCGCAATGCCAGTCACCGCGTTGGTAGCGCCGGGGCCAGAGGTCACCAGCACCACGCCGGGCTTGCCGGAGGCACGGGCATAGCCGTCGGCAGCGTGGGTGGCTGCCTGTTCGTGCCGCACGAGGATGTGCTTCACTTTGTCTTGGCGGAACAGCGCATCATAAATATGCAGCGCCGCGCCACCGGGATAACCATAAATGTACTCGACGCCCTCATCTTGCAAGAAGCGGGCGATCATATCTGCGCCGGAAAGCAGTTCCACTGTGTTTCTCCCCTGGAGGTCTCGAGTGCGATCCGCAGGACATCCTGCGGGGTCGAGTGCGGCGGTATGCCGCTGCCGGCCCATGCCGGCACCTGATGCCAAACCCTGGCAATATGGCCCGGTTAGGGCCTGCACTCTCATCGGGAATGCTCATTTATGGCAACCATAAAGAGCGGTTCCCTTACACGGCGGTTTGCCGTGTCGGGGCGTTGGCCAGGTCAGGCGGTTAGCCTAAGCCCGGAAGTCCTTCGGCGGGTAGAGGCGTGAGCCTACCCTTCACGCGGGGATCAGGGGTTGCCCGTTGGTTCCGCGCCCGCAAATCAGGAACCCACAAGATTCCATTAGCGCCCTTAGCCTGTCAACCTCCGATCCCTTCAAACGCAACAAAGGTCGCAGTAAGCGCAAAAAAAATGCCCCGCCAGCGGTGCTGACGGGGCATTTGCCCTATTTCATTGCGCAATTAACTAAACACTAGTTCGCCTTCATTGGCGCTAATGTGAATGGTATCGCCTGGGGCATACTTGCCTGCCAGCAGATTTTGAGCCAGCGGGTTTTCAATGCGGCTTTGAATGGCCCGCTTGAGTGGCCGCGCCCCAAACACAGGGTCAAAACCCACCACCGCTAGCTGCGCCATGGCATCGTCACTAATCTCCAGGCTCAGGTCGTGTTCCGCGAGCCGCCCTTTCAAGCGCTCTAACTGAATACCGGCAATGGCCTGGATCTGCTCTTGGCCGAGTGCGTGGAACACCACCACCTCATCAATGCGGTTGATTAATTCTGGGCGGAAGTGATTACCCACTACCTCCATCACCGCGTTTTTCATCAGCTCGTAATCATTATCATCCCCGCCCATGCGCTGAATAATGTCTGAGCCCATGTTAGAGGTCATCACAATCACGGTGTTACGGAAGTCGACGGTACGACCCTGACCATCGGTTAAGCGGCCATCTTCCAGCACTTGCAGCAGAATGTTGAACACATCCGGGTGCGCTTTTTCCACCTCATCCAGCAGCAGCACCGAGTAGGGCTTGCGGCGCACTGCTTCGGTTAAGTAGCCACCCTCTTCATAGCCGACGTAGCCGGGAGGCGCGCCGATCAGGCGAGCCACGGAGTGCTTCTCCATAAACTCCGACATATCGATGCGCACCATGGCTTCTTCCGTATCGAACAGGAAGTTTGCCAGTGACTTACATAGTTCGGTTTTACCCACCCCGGTCGGGCCGAGGAACAGGAACGAGCCGTTAGGACGGTTGGGATCGGCAAGGCCAGCCCGCGAGCGCCGCACCGCGTTGGCGACGGCCTCGACCGCCTCGTTCTGGCCAATGACACGCTCGTGCAGGGCGTCTTCCATACGCAGCAGTTTATCCCGCTCGCCTTCCAGCATTTTGGACACTGGGATGCCCGTCCAGCGGGAGACCACCTCAGCAATCTCCTCCTCCGTGACGTTAGAGCGCAGCAGTTGGTGGCTAGCGGTATCCGCTTCACCCTCACCCGCCTCGCTGATTTTCTTCTCCAGCGCGGGAATCTTGCCGTACTGAATTTCTGACATACGGCCTAAGTCGCCCTGGCGACGCGCCTGCTCAAGATCAATACGCGCCTGCTCAAGCTCCGCTTTAAACTGCGCCGCGCCTTGGATGCTGGCTTTTTCCGCTTTCCAGATCTCATCCAAGTCAGCGTACTCACGCTCTAAATCGTGGATCTGGTTATTCAGCGCCTCCAGGCGTTTTTTGCTCGCTTCGTCGGTCTCTTTTTTCAGCGCCTCCCGCTCCATCTTGAGCTGGATGAGGCGGCGATCAAGGCGGTCCATCTCTTCGGGCTTGGAGTCTAGCTCCATACGAATCCGCGATGCTGCCTCATCGATCAGGTCGATGGCTTTGTCCGGCAGTTGGCGGTCAGTAATGTAACGCGTAGAAAGCTTAGCGGCGGCAATAATCGCCGAGTCGGTAATATCAACGCCGTGGTGCACTTCGTAGCGCTCTTTCAAACCACGCAGAATGGCGATGGTATCGGCCTCGGTGGGTTCATCCACCAGCACTTTCTGGAAGCGGCGCTCTAACGCGGCGTCCTTTTCAATGTACTGGCGGTACTCATCCAACGTGGTGGCGCCCACACAGTGCAGCTCACCACGCGCCAGCGCTGGTTTGAGCATATTGCCCGCGTCCATGGCGCCATCGGCCTTTCCAGCGCCCACCATGGTATGCAACTCATCGATGAACAGGATCACTCGTCCCCCTTCTTGGGAGAGCTCTTACAACACGGCTTTCAGGCGCTCTTCGAACTCACCGCGAAACTTGGCTCCGGCGAGCAGCGCGCCCATATCCAACGACAGCACGCGTTTCTCTTTCAAACCTTCGGGTACTTCACCGTTAACGATGCGCTGAGCCAGGCCTTCGACGATGGCGGTTTTACCCACACCAGGTTCGCCAATCAGCACCGGGTTGTTCTTGGTGCGACGCTGCAACACCTGAATCGTACGGCGGATTTCGTCATCGCGACCGATCACAGGGTCGAGCTTGCCGTCCAGCGCGCGCTGGGTGAGGTCCAATGTGTACTTATTCAGCGCTTCACGCTGATCTTCGGCGTTGGGGTCATCAACGCGGGAGCCGCCACGCAGGCTGTCGATCGCCGCCTCTAACGTTTTACGGCTGAGTCCAGCCTCTTTCATCAGCTTGGTAATGGCGCTGTTCATTTCCAGCGCAGCCAGCAACACAAGCTCAGAAGCAATAAACTGGTCGCCGCGCTTTTGCGCTTCGCGGTCGGTGAGATTAACCAGCTTAACGAAGTCGCGGGAGGGTTGAACATCGCCATCGAACTGGCTGACTTTGGGCAGGTCGTCCATTTGACGCTGCAAGCCGTCACGCAGGCGCGAGCTGCTGCCTTCGGCTTTTTCAATCAGCGCTTTAATGCCGGTATCTTTGGTGTCGATCAGCGCCAGCAGCAGATGCACTGGTTCAAGCTGGTTGTGGCCGTGGCCTACCGCGAGGGACTGCGCTTCCGCAATGGCAGCCTGTAATTTGGCAGTGAATTTATCGAATCGCATGGAGTGCCTCCTGGGGTAGCCGTGCGTTTGGACCCACGGCGCTTCCCGATAACTTGTTGTTGAACGTGCTAAAGACGATTAGCTTGACAAGTTAGGTGGGGTCATATCCACGTATTTCAAGTGACTCTTAGTTGATCCAGATCACACTCGCCATACGGCCGGTGTGACCATTGTCGCGGCGGTAGGAGTAGAAGCGCGATTCGCAGGCGGTACAGAAGTGCCCGCCGCTAATATGATGGATCCCTAACTCCTCTAAGCGAAAGCGCGCCAACCGATATAAATCAGCCATGTAGTGACCAAGCCGATAGGGGCTGTGATCAAAGGCATCGGCGGTTTCAGGATGTACCGCTACAAAGGCACCATAAACTTCCGGGCCCACTTCAAACTGGGCGTTGGAAATAGCCGGACCTAGCCACACCAAAATATCGCTGGGGTCACAGTTCATCGCGGCCACCGTAGCCTCTAGCACCCCGCCTGCCAACCCCCGCCAACCCGCATGGGCTACCGCGACCTGGGTGCCTTGGCGGTTGCAGAGCAGTACCGGCAAACAGTCTGCCGTGAGTACCACGCAAGCGTACTCGCTGCTATTAGCCACGGCGGCGTCTGCTTCTGGGGGAGTGCTTTGGTACTCTTGCTGCACCCGGGCACCATGGGTTTGGTTTAGCCACAGCAGCGGGCGGTCATCACCGATCTCTTTCTGCATTAGCCGCCGACACAGCGCCACATGGTCAGCGTTATCACCAACGTGGGTTGCCGGGTTGAAGGCAGCAAAGTCGTTCTGGCTTGGCCCGGTTTCACGGGTGGTCACAAAGGCCCGCACGTTGGCGGGCGCGGGCCAATCCGGTAGCAGTAGCGTCGGGCGCAGGTCAATGGCATCGCTCATCGCATGGTCTCGCTATCTTCGCGCAGGTAGTCCAATAACATTAGTAGATCATCGGGCAGATCGGCTTGAAAAGTGAGGGTTTCGCCACTGACGGGGTGCACAAAGCTCAGTTTGCGAGCATGCAGCGCTTGGCGAGGAAACTCGCGCAAAATCTCTTTTAACGGCCCGGCAGCCCCCGGCGGAAGTTTGGCACGGCCACTGTAGAGCGGGTCGCCAATCAGCGGATAGCGGGCGTGGGCCATATGCACGCGGATTTGGTGGGTGCGACCGGTTTCTAGCTGGCAGCGTACGTGGGTGTGAGCACGAAAGCGCTCTACCACGCGAAAATGAGTCACGGCGGGTTTGCCGGACGCCGTGACCGCTTGGCGTTTACGGTCTTTCGGGTGCCGACCAATCGGCGCATCAATGGTGCTGCCCGCCACGGGTTTGCCAATCACCACCGCATCGTATTGACGCGAAACGGTACGCGCCTGAAGTTGCTCCACCAGGACTGTTTGGGCTGGCAGGGTTTTGGCGACCATCATCAGCCCGGTAGTATCTTTATCCAAACGGTGGACGATCCCCGCGCGCGGCACCTCCGCCAGCGTGGGGTGATGATGCAGTAGCGCATTGAGCAAAGTGCCATCCGGGTTGCCCGCCGCCGGATGCACGACCATGCCCGCTGCCTTGTTGATGACGATGACGTCATCGTCTTCGTAGACGATGTCCAGCGCAATGTCCTGGGGCTCGAAACGCGTGTCCTCTTCGATGGTCGCGTTGAGCGTCAGCACTTCATGGCCGTGCAGTTTGGCTTTCGGCTTGACCTTGGCACCATCGACGGTGAGCTCACCGGCGTTGATCCACGCTTTCAAGCGCTCGCGGGAGTAATCGCTGAACAACTCCGCCGCCGCTTGGTCCAAACGTGCACCAGCTAATGATGCGGGCACCCGCTGCGTGGCTTCAACAATACGAGACATGAATAACCTCTCTAAGACGCTAACCGCCCAACTACGTCACATAATACGCTTAACGTGTCGCTAAACCTGCGTTTTGCGTCTAGGTGTTTTATAGTGGGCTAACTGCGACCTATTCTACCATTTCTACTTATGGCCATCGTCGCTTTTCGGTGATTGAGGCTTGTTTGCAACGAGGATGATGATGCGCGTTTTTTCCGCTGCCAACCGCTTTGGCGCCCTAGCCTTGAGCCTTGCCCTCCTGGCGGGCTGCGCTAGCAACGACACGACCCCGGAAGAGGAAGATGAGTTTGCGGGGGTACAAGAGCGCGAGCTGTATGAGCTGGCACGCACCGCACTCGATAGCAACCGCTTCCCGATTGCTATCGAGCGCCTTGAAGCCCTGGATACTCGCTATCCGTTCGGCCCCCACGCCGAACAGGCCCAGCTTGAGCTGATTTACGCCTATTACGAAAACAGCAACTGGGAAGAGGCGCGCGCTGCCGCTAGCCGCTTTATCCGCCTGCACCCAGACCACCCCCAGGTGGACTACGCCTACTACCTGCGCGGGCTGTCCGCTTGGCAGGCAGGCCGTTTTAGCCTAGAGCGCCTGCGCTTGATCGACATTTCCAAGCGCGACCTGGGCGCCTCGCGGGATGCCTACAACGATTTCCGCGAACTGATTCAGCGCTTCCCGCAGAGCCAGTACGCGCCGGATGCCCAGCAGCGCATTGTCTATCTGCGTGAGCTATTAGCCCGCCATGAACTGCATGTGGCTGACTACTACCTGCGCCGCGGTGCTTTCTTGGCCGCCGTTGAGCGGGGCCGCTGGGTCATCGAAAATTACCCAGAGTCCAGCGCCACCCGTGATGCGCTAGCCACGATGGTGGAGGGCTATCAAGGCTTAGGCATGGACGACCGCGCCCGCGAGGTGCTCACTGTATTGCGCGAAAACGCGCCGGATCACGAGCAGCTTCAAAACGGCCGCTTTACGCCCAAACATGGCAACAGCGATTAAGCGTTGAATCAGGCCACTAGCGGCCGCCACGTTTAAGCTGTACACCCCATGCATCAATAAAACCACGCTTCGGCGTGGTTTTATTGCGCTCATGCCTAATAAAACTTACTTAACAATAACTTATCAAATCCTAAGCGGTGCCTCGCCCCACAAGCTGAAGCTTGAGCTAACCGAAAGCACCGTGATTGGAAAAGCTTGGCCCCTCCTCCGGTACTGCCTTAAGCCAGTGAGCGCTTACATTAATTCCCAGGCTGCCAGCCATTCACAATGGGGTAGCGACGGTCACGCCCGAAACCACGCGGCGTGACCCGCACTCCTACAGGGGCCTGGCGACGCTTGTATTCGCAGCGATCCACCAGCTTGACGACTTTATAGACATCCTCTTCCTCAAAGCCTGCCGCAATAATCGACTCGGCGCTCATATCCCCTTCGATGTAGCGGACCAAAATGGCGTCCAGCACATCGTAGTCGGGTAGCGAGTCGCTATCCTGCTGATCAGGGGCGAGCTCAGCGCTAGGCGGGCGCTCAATGACCCGCTCGGGAATCGCCGGAGACTGAGTATTGCGCCAGCGGGCTAAGCGATAAACCCAAGTTTTATACACATCCTTAATAGCGTTGTAGCCGCCCACCATATCGCCATACAGGGTAGCGTAACCCACTGCCATTTCGCTCTTGTTGCCAGTGGTCAGCACCATCAGGCCTTTCTTATTGGAAATGGCCATTAACAGCACACCACGACAGCGCGACTGCAGGTTCTCTTCGGTAGTATCCCGCTCAGTGCCAGCAAAGCTTTCTGCCAAGGTGCCCATAAAGGCTTCCACCATCGGCTCGATGGGCATCACGTCATAGTGCACGCCCAGCAGGTTCGCCTGCTCGGCGGCATCCTGTTTGGAGATATCCGCCGTGTAGTGGTAAGGCATCATCACCGCCTGCACCCGCTGCGGCCCCAACGCATCCACCGCAATGGCCAGCGAGAGAGCAGAATCTATCCCACCAGAAAGCCCCAACACGACGCCCTTGAACCCGCTTTTATTGACGTAGTCGCGCAGGCCGGTCACCAACGCGCAGTAGAGGCTCTCTTCCGGCTCGACGTCGGGTTCAATCTCTCCCGCTTGGGGCTCCCAGGTATCCGCGCTGGTTTGCAGCAACTGGATGGGCATCAAGCCCGCCTGCCAATAGGGTGCCAGCACCTTTAACTGCCCACTGGCATCCACACAGCTAGAACCACCATCAAACACCAGCTCATCCTGGCCGCCGATGGTGTTGACGTAAACAATCGGCCGCTGCACTTCTTGGGCACGCTGCTCTAAAAGGCGCAGCCGCTCGGCGGGCTTATCCTGGTGGTAGGGCGAGGCGTTAAGGCTGATCAGCACTTCGGCGCCCGCTTCATGGGCCGCTTTTACCGGCGCGCCCTCCCATAAATCTTCACAAATCAGCAGGCCAAGCTTGGCGCCTTTATGTTCGTACACCAGCGGCTCAGTGCCGGGGGTAAAGTAGCGCTGCTCGTCAAACACTTGGTAGTTGGGCAGCGCCTGCTTGGCGTACTCCGCTTCCCACTGGCCGTTGTACAGCACACCCGCCAGGTTATAGCACTTGCCTTCACGCACGCCGGGGTAGCCAATAATCACCAACACATCACGGGCAATTTTTTCGGCCATTTTGGCACGAGCTTCCCGCAGGCGGGTTTCCATGGAGGGGCGCAGCAGCAAATCTTCCGGCGGGTAGCCGGATAAAAAAAGCTCGGGGAAGACAACAATATCCGCCCCATGCTCAATCCTCGCTTCTCGCACGGCCTCAATGGCACGCGCGGCATTGCCGGGAATATCTCCCACCAGAGGGTCGAGTTGGGCCATTACCAGCGTTAAGTCTTGCATGGGCGTTAAAATCTCTTGAGAATCTTCGGAATACGGTGGCATCTATATAGTAGATGCATTGTCCCGCAAGGCATGCCAAGTGGCAAAGGCCACACAGCACTAAGAGGGCTGAAAGCAACGAAAGTCTTGCCGCCAGTCACGCCTTGTAACCGCCTTTCCCACTTGGGGAGCCATTGAGGATGAATCTATTGATCATTCGGTTGATTATTTTTGCCGTGCTGCTGTATGCAGGCCTAAAGCTGTACGGTATTTACCGCCAACATAAACTGAGCCACCAGCAGCAAACGCCTCCCCGCCATGAGGGCGGCAATATGGTGCGCTGTCGCTGGTGTGATGTTCACGTACCGGAAAACGAGGCGCTGCGCGATGCGGAACAGTGGTTCTGCTGTAGCGCGCATCGTGACCGTTTTTTGCAGGAGCAGGAAGACAGCAGCAATCGCTAAGCCTCCCCGCCTTTACGCCAAACGCGCAGCCGTTGGCTGATAAGGCGCAGGATCCATCAGCGGCTTACGCCCCAGCAGCTGGTCTACCAGCAGGTGGGTCGAAGCAGGCGCCAGCACTAAGCCGTTACGGTAGTGCCCGGCATTAATAAACACATTCGGAAAATCGGGCAGTGCGCCAATAAACGGTATGCCTTCTGGCGAGCCGGGGCGCAGGCCCGCCCAATGGTGAGCTACGGGGCAATCTGCCAGCGCGGGGATAATATTCTCCGCGCTCCGCTTGAGCGAGACCAACGCCTCTTCATCAGTGGCTTTATCGAAGCCCGCCTCTTCCAGGGTCGAACCTACCAGCAGCAGCCCGTCGCTACGGGGAATCACATAGCGACCATCCTTTAGCACGACACGTTGCACTAACCCTGGGGGCGCTTGATAAGCAATCATCTGCCCTTTAACGGGGCGCACCGGCAGGCGCACGTTCAAACCCTCTAGCAACTGGGCCGCCCAAGCACCGCCGCATACCACCAACTGCTCGGCCAGCTGCTCGCCTTGGTTGGTATCAACACCCACCACGCGGCCTTGGCGCTGAATAAACCCCTGCACGCTGCACTGCTCTATGAGTGTGACGTTGGGCATAGCGGCTAAGCGCGCCCGTAGCGCTTGGCCCAAGCGCGGGTTGCGCACGCTGCCCAGAGTGGGCATCCAGAGCGCACTGCCTCCCGGTGCGGCTGCCTCTGGCTCTTTTTGATGCACAAAAGCGGCATCTACCCGCTCCAACGGTTTGCCTAACTGGCGTGCCCAGTGCAGTGCCGCATCATCGTCATCCACGTTTAAGTAGAGCAAGCCCTTTTGGCGATACTCCGGGTCGATGCCGGTCTCTTCCAGCAGGCGCAGTGCCAGCGTCGGATAGACACCCTCCGACCAGCGGGAAAGTTGCGATACTGGCTCGCCGTACCGCCATGGGTAGAGCGGCGACACAATACCCCCGCCTGCCCAAGAAGCCTCTTTCCCACATGCCCCACGCTCCACCAGCGTGATATTCTGACCTGCATCTGCCAGTTGCAGCGCGGTCATCATACCAATAACACCACCGCCTATAATTAAGAAATCGCTCACAAATATTGCCCACTATTGCTAATAGAGTCGCTAAAAGAGCCGCTAACAGAGTACCAGCGCATTGGCGGCATAAAGAGAATGAGCATAGTGATGCGTTTCAACAGGTCAAGCTACTGAGAGAGACTATGGCACAGCCTCACCACATCGCTAGGCGAAACAACACGGGCTTTACACTGCTTGAGTTGCTGGTGGCACTCGCCTTAATGGGCATGCTGGCGGCCTGGGGGCTTCCCAGCTTTCAAGCATTGGGAGAGCGTTCGGCGGTCGCCAGCGAAGTAAATCGCTTACAAACAGCCTTAACGCTGGCTCGCAATACGGCGATTACACAGCGCAGTGACGTGACGGTTTGCCCTATCAACAAAGACAGAAACGATTGTTTATCAGATACAGATAATTGGAGTGGTGAGTTAGTAGTATTTATCGGAAAGCCATCGGAAAGCATACCGAATCAAAATATCGTACGTTTTTTCACAGCCACATCAGGCGCTACGTCGATTAGCAGAACGAACGCTAACGTTAGCTATCTTTACTATACATATTTGGGAAAAGTTGGCTACGGGGCCCGGACACTAGATATTTGTCCTACTAATGAACTGACACAAACGTCAGGTAAAAGCTTGGTGATTAATCCTCCAGGCCGAGCTAGAGTGGATGAAGACCCCATTAGCTGTGGCGACTAATGAGATCTTCTAGCAACAGACATATACCTAATTAAGCAATGCCATCCAGATAGCGCTCGGCATCCAGCGCGGCCATGCAACCGCTACCCGCTGAGGTAATTGCCTGGCGATAGATATGATCCATCACATCGCCACAGGCAAACACACCCGGCACGCTGGTCGCCGTTGCGTTACCTTCACTGCCCGATTTCACTTTGATATAGCCGCCGTTCATTTCCAGCTGGCCTTCAAAGATGCCGGTATTGGGGCTGTGGCCGATAGCAATAAACAGCCCCGGCGCATGGATCTCTTTGGTGGAGCCATCTTTGGTAGATTTCACCCGCACGCCGGTCACGCCGGTGTTGTCGCCCAGCACTTCCTCTACTTCGTAGAACCATTCCAAAGCAATCTTGCCCGCCTCGGCTTTCTCGAAGAGTTTGTCTTGCAGAATTTTTTCGGCGCGTAGGGTATCGCGGCGGTGTACCAGCGTCACCTTAGAGGCGATATTGGAAAGGTACAGCGCTTCTTCCACGGCGGTGTTGCCCCCGCCTACAACAATCACTTCCTGGTTGCGATAGAAAAAGCCATCGCAAGTGGCGCAGGCAGAAACAC
>Ga0310345_10004859_pt1 | contig 12089 bp, 11 predicted proteins | sample HC15DNA20500_MG_FD_204667 | JGI IMG/M metagenome (GOLD analysis project Ga0310345, IMG submission 204667) | Marine microbial communities from station ALOHA, North Pacific Subtropical Gyre - HC15-DNA-20-500_MG | ecosystem: Environmental > Aquatic > Marine > Oceanic | place: Pacific Ocean: North...
AAACAACTCGAAGCAGACCATACTACTGACCGGATTGCCCGGCAAGCCGAATACGATGGCGTGTTCGGAGGTGCCGAACCACACCGGTTTGCCCGGTTTGACCTTCACCTTGTGGAACACTTCGGCGACACCGGCGGCTTCGAGTTGTGCGGGCACGAGGTCGAGCCGGCCGGCGGAGACGCCTCCGGAGAGCAGCAGGATGTCGCAGTCGAGTCCCGCGGTGATCCGTGCCGAGAGGTCTTCGGGGTTGTCGCGGGCGATGCCCAGTTCGATGGCCTCGGCGCCACAGGCCCGGACCTGTGCGGCAAGCATGGTCTCGTTCGAGTTGCGGATCTGTCCGGCACCGGGCTGTTGATCGATGGCAACCAGTTCGTCCCCGGTGGCGAGCACCCCGACCTGCACCCGTCTGTGCACGGCGAGGGAGTGTTGTCCGAGTTCGGCGAGCAACCCGAGTTCCTGGGGCCGGAGCCGGCGTCCGGCCGGCATCACGGTGTCGCCTCGCCGCATCGAGGTCGCCTGTCGAATCATGTTTTGGCCGACGGTCACCGGGCGGGTGTCGATCGAGACCACCGCCTGGTCTCCGTCGTTCTCGGTTTGCGTGTCCTCGATTTTCACCACCGCGTCGGCGCCATCGGGCATCGGGGCTCCGGTCATGATCTGGATCGCCTGCCCGGGCGCGACCGGTTTGGCGGCGACCTGTCCGGCGGTCACCTCGTCGACGACCGTTAACCTCGCCGTCCCGTCGGCGACGTCGTTGGCACGGACGGCGAAGCCGTCCATCAGGGCCTTGTCGAAGGGCGGCGAGTCGATGTCGCTGTCGATCGGCTGGGCGAGGACGCGGCCGAGAGCCTCGCCCAGCGACACCGACTCGGCCGGTCCGGGTGTCACGTGCGATTCGATGGCGGCCAGGGCCTGGTCGACGGTGAACATGGGATGTCTAGTCGGCGGCGGGGGGCCGGAGTGCCAGGAAGTTCTTCAGCAGTGTCACACCGTGGCCGGTCAGGTAACTCTCGGGATGAAACTGCACCCCCCACACCGGCCACTGCCGGTGCCGAAACCCCATCAACTCGGCCGGGTGATCGGAGTCCTCCGACCAGGCGCACGCCTGAAGGTCTTCACCGAGGGAGTCTTCGGGGACGATCAGGCTGTGGTACCGGGTCGCTTCGAAGGGGCTGGGCAGTCCGGCGAAGAGGCCATCCTGGGTGTGCCGGACATTCGAGACCTTGCCGTGCATCAGTCGCTCGGCTCGGACCACCTCCGCTCCCAGGGCCTCGGCGATCGACTGGTGTCCGAGGCAGACTCCCAGGAGCGGGACCCGCGGACCGAAACGCAGGACGACCTGCTTGCTGATCCCGGCCTCGGCGGGCGTGCAGGGGCCCGGCGAGATGATGATCCGTTCGGGGGCAAGGGCCTCGATTTCGTCGAGCCCGACCCGATCGTTCCGCGCGACCCGGATCTCGAGTCCCGGGTCGATTTCCCCCAGCCGCTGGACCAGGTTGTAGGTGAACGAGTCGTAGTTGTCGAGAACGAAGATCATGGCGAGTGATCCACTCTAACAGCGCCCCCCGATGGCGGGAACTTGTGACGCTCCGCCGGGAAGGCCCTACTTCTTTCCCAAATCCCGCTGGTTCTGGAAGAACTCGCTGAGAATCGCGGCGGATTCGTGTTCGAGCACGCCGCTGATGCAGATCGCCCGGTGATTGAGTCGTTCGTCGTTGGTGATGGCGTACAGCGACTGGCAGCCGCCGCCCTTGGGATCGGTGGCTCCGAAGATCACCGTCGGCAGGCGTGCCTGGACGACGGCCCCGGCACACATCGGGCAGGGTTCGAGCGTGACGTAGAGCGTGCAGTCGGTCAGTCGCCAACTGCCCAGGGCCTCGGCCGCCTGGGTGATCGCGATCATCTCGGCATGAGCCGTCGGGTCGTTGAGCATTTCCCGCTGGTTGTACGCCTCGGCGATCACCTTGTCCTGGTGAACCACCACCGCCCCCACCGGCACCTCGTCCTTCTCGAACGCGGTCCGGGCCTGGGCGAGAGCCAGTCTCATCCAGTAATCGTGGGGCTGCATCATGTTGCGTTGAAGATTGGTTGTCATGTGGTTATTGACCGGGATGCGGATGTGGTGCGAGTGGAAATCAGGGTCGAGGTGGCTGTTCGGGAGGAGTGGCGGCGGGAGCCACCACCACCGTGCCGGTGGTCTTGATCTTTGCGTGGTCGCTGGAGACATCGACCAGCACGTTGTCTCCGAAGAGCACGTGGTGGCTGGGCTGGCCGTTCAGCGCGACGGCCTTGGGACGAACACTGGCGAAGAGGTTGCCGCTGACGGTGACGTCGCGGGTGCCTTCCAGGGTCAGTCCGGCGGCGGCCTCGTCGTTCTTCCTTCGCTTGATGCCGCCTTCGCCGATGTAGCTGTTGGAGAAGTTGTTGCCGGTGATGGTGATCCGTCCGCTGCCCGGTCCCACCCGCACCGCGTGCGTCTTCATGATGGTCAGCGTGTTGGCGCTGATCGCACACCCATGGGCGTCGCGGAGATCGATGCCGCCACCGTTGTGGGCAATGACGTTGGACGAGATCGTATTGCCGTAGCAGTCTCGGTCGAGAATCACCGCGAATCCCTGGCACTCCTCGATCATGTTTCCCGAGACGACCGAGCCGTAGGTGTTCTCGATGATCACTCCGTGGCGGAGGTGATCGTCGAGGCAGTTGCCGGTCATGCAGAGATTGAAGCCGTCGGTGCAGCTCAACGCATCGTTGTTTTCTTCGAACTGGTTGCTGGAAACGACGATGTCGTGGCAGCCGATCAGGTTGAGTCCGATCTGCTTGTTGTAGGTGATCAGGCTGTCGCTGACCCGGGGGTCCTCGTAGCAGTGATCCAGTCTCAGTCCGTCACCGCCGTGTTCGCTGACGGTCAGGCCCTGGACGAACAACTCGTTGATCCAGACGGCCACCACGCCGTGTCCGCTCTTGGCCGTGCCGGTCAGCCTGAAGTCGGCCAGCCGCACCCGCCACAGCCGATCGGCACTCTTGACCTTTTCACCATCGGGATGCTGAACGACCAGGGCCGGTTTTCCCTGCATGTTGGCGTTGTGGATATGCGTGGCGGTGCCGGCTCCGATGAGCGTGACGTCCGACCGGGAGAGGATCAGCGGCTTGGTGATTTCGAAGTGTCCGGGCGGCAACCGGACGATGCCACCTTCGGGGGGGATCGCATCGAGGGCCGCCTGCAGCGTCGGGTAGCGTCCGGCGTCGATCTCGGGACGAGCTCCCGGCAGGGTGCCCGTGGGAGCTGGGCCGGCCGTCAACGGGGCCAGCAGCACGGCGACCAGGCTCGAAACGGCGATCACGGCGACCAGGTGAACGAATCCCGTCAGCGGCAGCTGGTGCAGGCAGCGATTCATCGAGAGATCCTCTGGCTATTTCCAACCGGTTGAGTGAGTCGGTTGGCAGCCTACGAGGGTCTCCAGAGAGGGTCAAGCAGTCGGGACCGTGACGGTGGCGGTGCTAGACCGGCTGACAGTCGCCGTTGGGGAACAGTTTCAGTCCCGGCCCGGCCGTTTCGGGAGAAATCGAGAGCACTCTGAGCGAGACCGGGTGACCCTGGAAGTGAGCGATGATCGAGACGAACGAACGGTCGTTGTCGGATTCGTCGCTGCTGACCGGGAAGACCATCCACTGGACCTGTTGGACGTCTTCGAGCAGGTCGAGCAGTCCGAGCAGATCGAAGCGGAAGTCGAGGGGATCGAGCCGCCCGTCGTCGCAGCCTCCCACGATCTCGGTGTCACCCAGGAACAGGAAGACCACCCAGTCGGTCTCGGTCGGCCAGCAATCGAAGCCGACCCGCGAAACGCTCATCATGGGTTCGAAGAGATCGGCCGCCTGGTCGATCAGTTCGACCAGCCACGTCGGACGGGAGTCACCAGAGCGGCGTTCTCGGTTCTCGAGATTCCGCAGCAGGTGGTTGATAGGCATGTGCGAGTGGCTCACGGAAAACCCCGTAGGCGGCGTCTCTTGAAGAAGTCAATCAATCAGGGCAGGTGTGTGTATCGGGGAATCCAGGCCGCGGCGCGTACCCGAAACTTCCCGGTGGCCCGAGATCCTGCGACTGGGTGCGGGAGGGTCGGAACGTAGCGAGAGTGCCAGTCGGTGGTGGAAGGAGACGTGGTGGGGCGATAGCGGGAGAGTGGTGGAGATGCCGGTCGTGGCGCGATTTTTTGCAGCTTGGACCCAAGCTGCGAGCATGTCGTGTGGCGGGCCGGTCCGAAGATGACAATTGCGCCGGAAAATCGGGCCAAGCTGCCACGGTTTGATTCGTCTCGAGCACCCTCTACAATCGGACGTTTCCCTCTTCTGACCCGCCCTGTCTTCCAGGTCGGGGTTCGTTCCGGAAGCACTCGAGGCCCCCCGTGGACGACGCGATCCGCAAGGCCGGCGTGTTGATCGAGGCGATGGGCTGGATCCGCCAGTTCCGCGACCGGTACGTCGTGATCAAGCTCGGCGGAAGTGCCCTGGAGGCTCCCGAGAGTGTCAACAGCCTGCTGACTGACGTGATCTTCATGGAGACGGTTGGCATGAAGCCGGTGCTGGTACACGGCGGCGGCAAGTTGATCAGCCGGGCGATGACCGAAGGGGGGATCGAGCCACGATTCGTTAACGGGCGGCGGTACACCGACGAGCCGACGCTGGAAATTGTTTCGAGGGTGTTGGGTGAGGAGATTGCCGGATCGTTGATCGAGGAGATCTCCAGGCAGGGTGGTCGCGCCGTGCGGCTGGCCGGGCCCGGCCCCAATTGCCTGGTGGCCGAGCCCCTGAGGCTCGAGGGCGACGACGGCGAGGCGGTGGAACTGGGTCGAGTCGGGCATGTGGTCGAGGTGGACACCGGGATGATCGAGTCGGCCTATGCCGAGGGTCAGATCCCGGTGTTGCCCAGCGTCGCACGGGGCCGCGATGGTGGTCTGTTCAACGTCAACGCTGACACCGCGGCGGCGGCAGTGGCCCGGATTCTCGGTGCCGAGAAGCTGGTGTTTCTCACCGATGTGCCCGGCATCTTGGCCGACCGCGACGATCCCGACAGCCTGCAGGATCACCTGGACGTCGTCGCATGCCGCGGACTGATTGCCGACGGAGCGATCGACAGTGGGATGGTGCCCAAGGTCGACGCGGCCCTGGAGGCATTGCAGGCGGGGGTGCAGAAGGTACACATCGTTGATGGCCGGATGGCTCATTCGGTCTTATTGGAGATCTATTCGGACACCGGTGTCGGCACCGAGATTGTCCTGTGACAGACCGATCGGTCCCGGGACGGGGTCGGCGGTTCCAGACGGAGACGCACGCGATGGACAGTTCAGCCAAACGCTCGAGCCAAGAGACGATCTCGCAGTTCCAGCAGCACGTGATTCCCAACTACGGTCGCTACCCGATCAGCCTGGTTCGTGGAGAGGGGTCGTCGGTCTGGGACGCCGAAGGGAACGAGTACCTCGACCTGTTCCCCGGTTGGGGTTGCAACATCCTGGGCCACTGCCCGCCTCGGGTGGTCGCTGCCGTCCAGCATCAGGTCTCGCAATTGGTCCACATCCCCAACACCTGGTACACCGAGCCGCAGGGAGAGTTTGCCGAGGCGCTGTGCACCCGAGGATTCGGTCAGGCGTTTTTCTGCAACAGTGGAGCCGAGTCGATCGAGGGGGCTTTGAAACTGGTGCGTTTGCACGGGGCCGAAACCGGCCGATACCGTGTCATTTCCTTCTATGACGGTTTCCATGGTCGGACGTTCGGTGCCACCACCGCGACGGCTCAGCCGAAATACCACGAGGGTGTCGGGCCGCTGATGGCCGGCTTCGACTACGTCGCGTTCAACGATCTCGATGCCGTCCGCGAAGTGGCCGGTTCGGAGACCTGCGCGATCCTGGTCGAACCGATCCAGGGCGAGGGAGGCGTCAACCTGCCCGCCAAGGGGTTCCTGGAAGGCCTTCGGGAAATTGCCGACGCCTGCGGGGCACTGTTGGTCTTCGACGAGGTGCAGACGGGGATGGCCCGCACCGGGACCTGGTACGGCTACCAGCAGTTCGGCGTTCAGCCGGACGTGATGACCGTGGCGAAAGGGCTGGCCGGGGGAGTCGCCTGCGGCGTGGTCATCGCCAAGCAGGAATTCGCTCCCAGCCTGCGGCCCGGGATGCACGCCAGCACTTTCGGCGGGAACCCGTTGGCGATGGCCGCGGGCTTGGCGACCGTCGAGACAATCGAGGCGGATGGCCTGCTGGAGAACTGTCAGGTCATGTCCGATCGCTTTCTCGAGCGGTTTGAGGCATTGCAGGCCGATCTGCCGATCATCCGAGAACTGAGGATCCAGGGAATGATGATCGGGGTCGACCTGTCGATTCCCGCCACCCCGGCGGTCGGCAAGTGCATGGAGCGAGGCGTGCTGGTCAATGCGACACACGATACGGTGCTGAGATTGCTGCCGGCGCTGAACGTTACCGACGCGGAGGTTGACCGAGGCTGTGACGTGATCGCCGAGGTGCTTGGCGAAATGGCGGCCGAATCGGAGGCCAGTGACGCCTCGGCGGCGGTGCTGGGCGAGATCGATGAGTCGTCGGAAGAGGCTGTTGATGACACGCACGACGAGACCGCGGATGCCGACGTCGATTCGGAAGAGTTGGATTCGGAAGAGTTGGATTCGGATGAGTCAGAGTCAGAGTCGAATGTGTCAGAGTCGGATGAGTCAGAGTCGGATGAGGATGAGATATGAGACATCTGACGTCGTTGTTGGAGGTGACTGTTGAGGAGATCGGTGAGATCCTGGACCTGGCGTCGTCGTTGAAGGCGGCGGCTGTCGGGGGCGACCGGCCGCCACGGCTGGGTGGCCGGGTGTTGACGCAGATTTTCGAGAAGCCTTCGTTGAGGACCCGGGCAAGCTTCGATGCGGCGATGGCGCAACTGGGCGGCAGCAGCCAGTTCTTCTCGGCGGACGATGCCGGCTTGGGCGGTCGCGAATCAATCGAGGACGTGGCGAGGGTGATCAGTGGGTACTCGGACGTGCTGGTTCTGAGAACGTTTTCGCAGGCGACGATCGAGCGGTTTGCCGAGTTGGCATCGTGTCCGGTCATCAACGCGCTCTCTGACGACCGCCATCCCTGCCAGGCTCTGACCGACTTGTTGACGATCCGCGAGACGTTCGGCGAGTTGGCGGGACGTCGATTGGTGTTCGTCGGCGACGGCAACAACGTCGCGAGGTCACTGGCGATCGCCTGTGGCCGCGCGGGCCTGTCGATGACACTCTCGGCCCCGGTCGGTTACGAGTTCGACGACGATTTCCTGGGTTTGCTTTCCAGGGAGGTTCCCGGGGGCGACCTGGTGGTCGAGACCGATCCGATGGTGGCGGTTGCCGAGGCCGACGTGGTCTACACCGATGTTTGGGCCAGCATGGGCCAGGAATCAGAGAAGTCCAAGCGGGCGGAGGCGTTTGCGGGGTACCAGGTGGACGCCCGGTTGATGGCTGCGGCACCCGAGACGTGCCGGTTCATGCATGACCTGCCGGCCCGACGGGGGCTGGAGGTGACCGACGAGGTGATTGACGGGCCGCGGAGCGTGGTGTTCGCACAGGCCGAGAACAGGATGCACTTGGCCAAGGGATTGTTACTCTGGTTGCTGGGTGAGTGAGGTGAGCATGGCACGGCACGACGGGCGGGCGGCCGACGAGTTGCGGTCGATCGATGTGACACGCGGGTTCACCGGGTCGGCTCCGGGCAGCATCTACATCCGCGCGGGACGGACGACGGTGCTGTGCACGGCGAGTGTCGACGAGAGCGTGCCGCCCTGGAAGGATGATCCCGAAAATCCTTCGGGCTGGGTCACCGCCGAGTACAGCATGCTGCCGGGCAGTACGGCTCCGAGGAAGCGGCGAGAGCGTCAGAAGGTGGACGGTCGATCGAGCGAGATCCAGCGGCTGGTCGGCCGCAGCCTGCGAGCGGCCGTCGACTTCGTCGCTCTGGGGTCGCGGACCATCACGGTCGATTGCGATGTTCTCGAGGCCGACGGTGGCACGCGAACGCTCTCGATCACCGGTGGTTTCATCGCGCTGGTCGATGCGGTGGCCAGTATTCCCGAACTGTCCGGTCGGCTGGGCGAGGTCTTCGTGGACTCGGTGGCGGCCATCAGTGTGGGCGTCGTCGACGGCGAACCGGTGCTCGACCTGGACTATCCCGAGGACAGCACCGCGGAGGTTGACCTGAACGTGGTGATGACCGGTTCGGGCGAGTTCGTCGAAGTGCAGGGGACGGCCGAGTCGCGGGCGTTTGCCCGGGAGGCGCTCGACCGGCAACTGGACCTGGCCACGGCGGGAATCGTGCAATTGACGGCCATCCAGAAGGACGTTCTGGGAGACCGATGGCCTCTGGACGCATGATCGGTCTCCTGCTACCATCCCGCCCTCCTGGGTCCGATCCGACGGTCCGGTCTCTCGATCAGCCATATTTCGCACGGAACGAAGGGACTCGCACGTGCGCCCCGCATTCTCTTTTCAGTCGCGGCCCCGCCCCGTATTTCTTGCAGTTGGGTTGGCAGTTGCGCTGCTGAGCCTGGTGGATCTGCCGCGGCCGGTTTCGGCGGCACGCATCGAGGCGATTCGCGGCAAGCGGTACCGGATTACCAACCGGCATGGTCCCTGGATGATCTTCGTCGCCAGCCTGCACGGAAACACCGCCCGTGGTGCAGCAGATTCGCTGGTCTACGAGTTCCGCAAGCTCGGCATTCCGGCCTACACCTTTTCGCAGGGCGAACGCACCACCGGAGATCGCGGCAGCAGTTCGGGCCGGCGTACGCTGAGTCCGGAGCATTCTGCCATCTCGGTCATCGCCGGCAATTACCCCAGCATCAGCGATTGGCGGGCCCAGAAGACGTTGAAGTACATCAAGCGGTTCCATCCCGTGTCGATCACCGGGGGAACCTACATGAAGACGCCCGGCCGTCCGAGTCCGTTCAGCGGGGCCTTCCTGGTCCGCAATCCGCTGTTGCCGGCGGGTGAGAAACCCGTCAGCAATCTGGTTCGCCAACTCAATCGCGGCGAACCCCACACCCTGTTCGGGAACCGTGGTCGTTACACCCTGGTCGTTGCCACGATGACCGGGCGGTCCCAGACGGTGCAGGAAAACGGCTTGCAGCAGGCAAAACAGTTGTTCCGGGTCGGTGACAGCCTGGATCAGGCGGCCGAGAAGGCCCGTCGACTGGTGCGGATTCTCAACGACAACCGTTATCTCGCCAAGCTCGCCCGCAGCAATCCGAAACTGGCCGATATCCTGGCGAGAGACCAGTTCCGGGCCTTCGTGTTGCACGAGCGGTATCGATCGATCGTCACCGTTGGTGAGTTCAATTCGGCCGAGGATCCTCAGATTCGTCCGTTGCTGGAATTGTTCCAGGCCAAGCAAAAACCCGATCCGCGGACAGGAACCAAGACGTTGACGCCCGAGTACATCCTTTTCCCCGGTTCATCTCGACGGAATCCGCTCGACCAGGTCCTCCCGTTCGACCCGGCTCCTCGCCTGATGTCGGTCGTGAAGTTGAAGTGAGGGTTGCGGGCGTGACCACACCCCTGCTGGTGATTGCCAGCCGCAACGCGAAGAAGTTGAGTGAGATCGCCGGGTTGCTGGCCCCTCACGGAGTGACCGTTCAGAGTGTCGGCGAATTCGACGGTGTGCCGGAGGTGGTCGAAGACGGCGAGACCTTTGGAGAGAACGCAGCCCTGAAGGCGACCCGGACGGCCGGATTCCTGGGTCAATGGACCCTGGGCGAAGACAGTGGCCTGTGTGTTGACGCCTTGGAGGGCGGCCCCGGGATCTTCTCGGCCCGTTTCAGCGGCGAGAATGCGACCGACGAATCGAACAACCGCCTGTTGATCGAGCGGCTTGCGGGTGTTCCCGACCAGCGGCGGGGGGCTCACTATGTCTGCCACGTCGCGGTGTCGGATCCGCAAGGCGAGGTGCGGTTGAGTGTCGAAGCGACCTGCCGGGGCCGGATCGTCGAGAAGGCTCGGGGCGAAAACGGGTTCGGTTACGACCCGCACTTCCTGTTACGCGAATACCACCGCACGTTCGGTGAGTTGTCGCCGGTGGTCAAGCGGCATCTCAGCCACCGGGCCCGGGCCTTCGCCAGGTTGTTGCCCGGGCTGGTGGGCATCTTGCGGGGCTAGACGGCCACCCGCCGGGTTTCGGGGACTAGCGCGTCGAGTACCCCGTTGACGAAATCGGGGCTGCGGGCGTCGCCGAAGGTCTTGGCCAGTTCGACGGCCTCGTCAAGCACCACTCGAAAGGGGACGTCGCTGTGGAGCAGTTCCCAGGCGGCGAGCCTGAGGATGTTGCGGTCGGTGCCGGCCATGCGAGACAGCGACCAGTTTTCCGAGTTCGAATTGATGTGCTCGTCGAGTTCGACCCGTCGGGTCGAGACGCCCTTGACGATCTGCCCGGCAAAGGCCCTGAGCTGTGGGTCGCTGAGTTCACCGTCGAGGAACTCGGTGAGAGCCGCGGGAGGCATGTCCGGATTGAGGTCGATCTGGTAGAGCGCCTGCACCGCGGCCTGTCGGGCCCGCCGTCGCTTGGGATCGGCCTGGTCGTCAGCCATCTCGGCGTCCTCTTCGTCCTCGCCCTCACCGTCGTTTTCGTCGTCGGTTTCCGGTGCGGCCTCCACCGGCTCACCGATTGCACGCAGGGTGGCCAGGGTCTCGAGTGCGGCCATCGCCGCTTCGTGGCCCTTGTTCCCCATCTTGCCGCCGGCACGGTCCAGGGCCAGTTCGAGGTTCTGGCAGGTTAGCACACCGAAGGCGACCGGGATCCCGGTCCGCTGTGCTGCCGTGCGGATCCCCTCGGCCACCTGGTGGTTGATGTACTCGTGGTGGGTTGTCTCCCCCTGGATCACCGCTCCCAGGCAGACGATCGCATCGTAGTGGCCGGACCGGGCGAGTTGCTCGGCGACGACGGGAATTTCGAAGGACCCCGGCACCGGCACGACGACGATTCTCTCGTCGGAGACACCGTGCTGTCCCAGCGTCGTGACGGCGGCTTCGCAGAGTCGGTCGGTGATGTCGGAGTTGTACTTCGAAACGACCACGGCGTAGCGGTCGTCGGGTCGGGCGATCGGCGAGACATCGAGGCGTTGAGGCATCGTGACGGCGTGCAGTGGGGGTGCGTGCGGAGGAATCCGGGGCAACTCAGCCCAGGTTCATGCTCAGCAGGAATTCATCGTTGGTGTCGGTTCGTCTCATCTTGTTGGTCAGCAGTTCCATTGCCTCGACCGGGTTCATGTCGTTGAGCACGCGGCGGAGCACCCAGACGAGCCGCAGTTCCTCCTCGTCCATCAGCAGTTCCTCGCGGCGGGTGCCCGACTTGTTGACGTCGACGGCGGGCCAGATGCGCTTTTCGACGAGCCGTCGGTCGAGGTGCAACTCGGTGTTGCCGGTTCCCTTGAACTCCTCGAAGATCACGTCGTCCATGCGGCTGCCGGTGTCGACCAGTGCCGTGGCGATCACCGTCAGACTGCCACCGTCCTCGACGTTGCGGGCGGCTCCGAAGAACCGCTTGGGGTGTTGCAGGGCGCCCGAGTCGATGCCCCCGGAGAGCACCTTGCCCGAGTGCGGGACCTCGTTGTTCCAGGCCCGGGCCAGCCGGGTGATCGAATCGAGGAAGATCACCACGTCGTGTCCATGCTCGACCATCCGCTTGGCCTTCTCGATGACCATCTCCGAGACCTGAACGTGGCGACTGGATGGTTCGTCGAACGTGCTGCTGATCACTTCGCAGCTGCTGCCCGTGACCTGCCGCTCCATGTCGGTGACTTCCTCGGGCCGCTCGTCGATCAACAGCACGATCACGTAGGCCTCGGGGTGATTCTCAAGGACACTGCGAGCCAATTTCTGTAGCAGGATCGTCTTGCCGGCGCGGGGGGGTGAGACGATCAGGGCTCGCTGGCCCATTCCGATCGGGCTCATCATGTCGACCACCCGGGTGGCCAGTTCGTCGGGGGTGGTGATCAGGTTGAGCCGCTGTTCGGGGTGCAGCGGTGTCAGGTCATCGAAGCTGACCTTGCCCGTCCCGAGGTTGGGGTCCTCG
>Ga0310345_10004860_pt1 | contig 12088 bp, 13 predicted proteins | sample HC15DNA20500_MG_FD_204667 | JGI IMG/M metagenome (GOLD analysis project Ga0310345, IMG submission 204667) | Marine microbial communities from station ALOHA, North Pacific Subtropical Gyre - HC15-DNA-20-500_MG | ecosystem: Environmental > Aquatic > Marine > Oceanic | place: Pacific Ocean: North...
GACCACAATAAAGAGTGTGGATCTCGTTCACGAATACAATATTGAAGCCGATCCAGATCCACGGATACGTCACCGTCATTTCAAACTGTTTGATCTGCCAGCGTCCGGAGACCCAATCTTGGGGCGAACGCCCCTGCTGTTCAATCCAGACCTGACCGCCTGGTTCGTACGCCCGTCCGAAGAGACTGAATCCTTTTATAGGAACGCCCAGGCGGACGAACTGGTTTATGTAATTACGGGCAGTGGAAAACTGGAAACACAATTCGGAGAGATCGTCTTCAAGGAGGGCGACTACATTGTGGTTCCCAGGGGTGTCCTCCATCGCTTTCACTTTGATGCGACCGACAATAACAGAGAAGCTGGATTGGCGTCACTCCTCGTTTTGGAAGCACCTGGATATTTCCGTGCACCTAAACGCTACCGTAACGAACACGGTCAGTTGATTGAAGGTGCACCGTACAGCGAAAGAGATATCCGGCCCCCAACCAACTTGCAGACTGTCGACGAAACCGGTGAGTTTCCAATCCTGGTCAAACAGTACGACGCACTCTCCCAGGTGATCCTCGACCATCACCCGTGCGACGTCGTTGGATGGGACGGCTATTTCTATCCGTGGGCCCTGTCGATTCATGACTTCGAACCCAAGGTCGGACGCTTCCATCTGCCGCCTCCAGTTCATCAGACGTTTGAGTGTGAGGGGTTCGTTGTGTGTTCCTTCTGCCCACGACCATTCGATTTCGACCCAGAATCAGTTCCCGCACCTTATTCACATTCCAATGTGATGTCCGACGAGGTACTCCTATACGTATCGGATGAGTTCATGAGCCGCAAAGGAATTTCTTACGGGTCGATGACGTTGCATCCTGACGGGATCCCCCATGGACCGCACCCGGGTCGGACTGAAAGCTCGATCGGCCAGAAGGGTACCGACGAGTTGGCTGTGATGTTCGATTCGTTCAGGCCGCTCAAGGTGGTCAAGGGACTTGGACAGGTAGAGGACTCTTCCTACATGACCAGCTGGATTGATTAAAACAGGATGCGGGATACGGCCCAGGGAAATTCGATGATCCTGCACTGTGCGTGCGTCCTCTTCGCATCGCTCCTTTTGTTCAGTGGTGCCTCGGGTCAGAGCTATTCCCAAACAGAACTCACCGATCAGGTCGATGATCTGTTCTCGCAGTGGAACCAAGAAAATGCACCTGGTGCAACCATCGGAATCTATCAGGACGGAAAAATTGTCTACGCCCGGGGCTATGGAACGGCCAATCTCGATCATAACATTCCTCTAACACCTGGCTCGGTTCTCAGGATCGGATCGATCTCCAAGCAGTTTATGGCCATGTGTGCAGCCATATTGGCCGAGCAGGGAAAGCTGTCACTGGACGATGACATCCGCATGCATCTACCCGAAATGCCCGACTACGGAAAACCCGTGACCATAAGGCACCTCCTGCACCATACCAACGGCATCCGCGAATACCTCGCACTGGTCAGCTTAGCCGGAAAACCTGAGGGCGGCGTCATCGGTTATACCGCCAAAGAACTGGTGGAGATGCTTTCCCGACAGGAGGCACTCAATTTCGAGCCTGGCAGCCAGTTCTCTTATACCAATTCCGGATATTTCCTGCTCGCGGAAATTGTCACCCGGGTCAGCGGCATCAAAGCCAGTGCATTCGCCCTCCAGAACGTTTTCGAGCCGCTCGGGATGACCAGCACCCAGTTCTATGACGACCGCAACGCCATCATTCCGAACAGGGCATTCGGCTATTCCTCCAAACCAGGCGGTGGCTACAGCCTGGACATCTTGCGTTCGGACGTGATCGGAGACCTCGGAGTCATCACAACAGTCGAAGACTTTCTCAAATGGGATCAAAATTTCTATGAGAATCGCTTGGGCATCGGAACCGATGATTTGATCAACACCATGTTTACGCGGGGACGAACAAACGACGGAGAAGAACTGCCCTATGCACTGGGTGTGACCTTCGGGTCCTACCGCGGTCTGAACACTATGGGTCACGGGGGTTCGGCTGTCGGATACCGTGCGGAATTTCTGCAATTCCCCGAGCAGCGTTTCTCAGTCGTCATTCTGTCTAATATAAGCTCGTTTCAACCAGGAATAATGGCCCAAAAGGTCGCCGACCTCTATCTGGCTGGCCAGTTCACAGAGCCCAGCCCTACGAACGACCTGGAACAAACCCGATCCGAAATATCTGAGTCCCACGAACCACCGATACTCGACATGAGTGATTTCGTCGGAGACTTCTACAGCGATGAACTCGACGTTTCCTATTCACTCAGCCTGGAGGAAGGCAGCCTTTATCTGGACCTGCGGGGAAATATGTCTGAGTTAGCCCCGCACTCGGAAGACCGATTTAATTGGGGCAGACGTGAGCTGATTTTCTCACGAAACGAAGACGATGATATTTCTGGCTTTAAAATCAATGTCGGCGAAATTCGGGGGCTCGAGTTTTTGAAACTCAAAAACGACCCTTAATGAATTAGTTCCGTAATCCATCACCATTGCCAATAATCAAGGCTATGAATCCAACTACCAAAGCTAGTCCTCCCACAAGTATCCCACCAATAATAGAGAAAGGATTCCAACTACCGTCTTCCCCCCATACCTCCAGTCGGACGATTTCAGCTATCGGCACCGACAAGCCGTCCGAAGACACAATCTCATCACCGTTCACAGACGGAGCGTACAACAAGAATTGAGTTCTGTCTTCAGTCGTGATACGGACCTGATCCGGCTTCGTTTCAGCAACATAATCCGCAACAGATACATCACCATTGGGAGAAGTAGACAAACCGGTGCTCTGCCAACTATTTCCTCCAGCACACGCCGTTGCATGTGCCATCAGAAACAGCAAAAAACTCCCGCGAAACCGATATCGTATCATGTAAATCCCTCTTGCTGATTAAGTATAATCGTAAGAGGGCCTGTATTGACGTATCTGTCAACTGATCAACTCAACGATCGACAGACTTCTTAAAGGCTTCCTGTAGCTTCCTACGCATCAGTTTGTTGGACGCCGTTCTCGGCAATTGATCCATCACGATTACCTCCGATACCCTGAACAGTGGATTTAACGATCGACTTAGTTGGCCATCCATGTCGGCTTTCATCTGTTCGGGCTGAACGTCAGCACCAGTACTCGGTACCACGTAGACCACCAGTTGCTGGGCTCCTCCGTTGGCTGGGGCGATGCCCACCGCGGCACACTCGCCGATATCGGGATGAATCTCGAGGACCCTTTCCAGCTCCAGGGACCCGATCTTGATTCCTCCGAGGTTCATGGCATCGTCCATCCTGCCTTCTACTTTGTAAAAACCCCGGGACAGCCTCCGGATCTGGTCGCCGTGTCTCCTAAGGATCTCACCTTCTGGACCAACAGGACATCCCCGGTAATAGACGTCGTCGTGATTGGCGTTCAGGAGGGTCTGTGAGAGCCCGATTGACGGCGGAATCAAGAACAGCTCGCCAGCCTCATTCTCGCTGGCGAACCCGCCGTCATCGGTCACGATCGCACTGTCGATTCCGAGTGCTATGGTGGTGAACGTGCTGGGCGATGCCGGGTGGAGCAGGGTTCCCGTGATATGTCCGCCCCCGATCTCGGTACCTCCCAAGTATTCGATAACCGGAGCCTGGTAGTCGGTACGACTCATCAGCCACAAATAGTCTTTGCTGTTCGACGGCTCGCCGGTCGATGAGAACACCCGCATCGATGACCAACGCTTCGATTTCATGGAGTCATTCGTTTTCCAGGCCTTCACCAGGGCCGGTACCACGCCCAGGATCGAGACGTTAGCGTCTTCGACAAAATCGGTGAACTCCCGTCCCCCAGGATTTCCCTCGAACAGTGCTATCGTCGCCTTATTGATCAGGCTTGCGAAGATCAGCCACGGTCCCATCATCCATCCGATGTTGGTGGGCCAGGCCACTATGTCATCAGGGCGGATATCCTGATGGAGATGGCCGTCCATCGCTGCCTTGATGGGGGTCAGATGGTTCCACGGAATCGCTTTGGGCGTGCCGGTCGTTCCCGAAGAGAACAGAATATTGACTGGCTGATAAGGATCCCCGGTGATTTTCTCACAGTTCCCGTCATTATCTACAAGCTGCTGCCAGGTCAGGTCTCCCTCACGCAGGGAATCACTCAGTTCACTGCCTTCGGGGATGACCACCGCCTTTGGTGCTCCAGCTTCAACCGCCTTCGAATACATGGGAAGTTTCTTCCCACCCCGGGTCTGGGTGTCGACCGTGACCAGACCCTTCGCTCCAGCAAGTTCCAGCCGCTTGCCCAGTTCTTCCGAGGAAAAACTGTCGGCGATCGATACCGCACAGCACCCCGCTCGAATAATCCCCAAGTAAGCCACTACGCATTCGAGGGTCATGGGCATATAGAGTGCGATCCGGTCGCCCACTGAAAATCCATGGTCCGTCAGGCCCTTGGCCACTCGGTTCACCTGCTCCTCCAGCTGGCCGTAAGTCGTGACCGCAAGCTCGTTTAATCCTTCTTTACGAGTCACGACCGCCGGGCGGTCCGAGGGCGCGGAGAAACACGAATCGGCAATATTCATTGCGGCACCCGCGAACCACTCGGGATTCTTCGGATCGTCTGTGTCGCTCAGTACGGAGTCCGACTCTTTGTCGAACTGTATACCGAGGCGCACGACGACCGCCTTCCAAAACCCTGCCCGGTCGTTGCACGATTGTTCGTGCAGGTGTTGGTAGCTGTCGACTCCGGCCAGCTCCATGAACCTGGCTAGGTTTGTGCGGTCCCGCTCCAGGTCCGGGCTCCAGATGATAGGGGGACCATCCGTCTCAGGACGACCCTCAAAATTCGTCTCAAAGAATTCCCACTGGTCATCAAAGCCGATCTCGCTGGATGTGTTTCGAACGAACTGATCCCATGCCTGGTCTTGTTCGATCGCCTTTTCAGAGCAGTTGTCTTTCACAGTCATTCCTTACATATCAACCCAGTCCACTAGCCTACCACTAGCTTCCAAAGTTAGAGCGTTTATCGCTATCCGAAAGACACTTATCGGACCTGCTCCGTTGAGCCCGTCTCCATCTATCTCTATATTCCCTGCCTCTCGGGACGTGGCGCAGCTCGGTAGCGCACCTGAATGGGGTTCAGGGGGTCGCCGGTTCAAATCCGGCCGTCCCGATTAGAGGTTGCAGTTGCACAATCAGTTGATGATCCCGTCTGTTCGCAAGTTCACCAGGAGCGTGAATGAGGCACCTCCATCATCACTCTTATACACGGAGTATCCTTGTGTATAAGCGTATACGATATTCGAGTTGGAAGGTGCAAACTCGACATCATGTACTCGACCGTCTGCATTGAGTACCGTCTCGGTAGTAGTAAAGCCGTCTGTGGTCCGGTTTAAGTGGTCAGAGCTAGCCGAGAATAGAACGAGATTTGAGTTTGTTGGAGAAACACGAAGTGATTTATCTCCCCTTATGGTTTGGTGCATTGTAACCCAAGTTGTACCGCTATCAAGCGACTTGTATACGCTTCCATCTCGCTCACCTGCGTAGATCGTCTGCTTGTCAGCTGACACGTCAAACGCAGTAATTAGTAGCCCTCGTAGACTAGGGGCGAATTGAGTCCAACTTTGCCCTCCGTCAGGACTATGCAAGAACCCAAGATTTTCCGTCACATCCTGGTAGTTAAATGCGAAAGTCAGGAAGTCGTTGCCCGCTTGTGCTCTGAGGTGCCAATAACCGTTACGGTTAGCATTAGTGGGCGTAGTGGTGGATTCCCAGGTACGACCGCGGTCCTCCGAACGGAGCAACGCGCCTGGGAAGTACTGTCCGAGCAGTTCTGATTTTGTTGCTTCCCCACCTTCGATGCCGAGAACAACGACATCGGGGTCACTTTGATCGAATCTCACCGACACCGCTCGTGAATTGGTCAGTCCGCAGTTGGAACTCTTCCATGTTGCTCCGCCGTCTTCGCTGCGATACACGCCATTAGAGCCTGCCGACTCGCCCACGACCGGCCCTGGACTTCCAAGAGTGGCGGCAATCACCAGAGATGGATCATGGGGCGACACAGCTATGTCCCAGACCTCCGAGTAAGCCGGTCCGGCGTCAGAAGGCGAGTGACGCAAACCATACCTTAGCCGTTCCCATGTAGTCCCACCGTCCGTTGTCTTCACGATCCCGTTCCGCTCTGTACCTAGATACACGATGTCAGCGTTGCTTGGATCTACAGCGAGAGATCTGAAGGGCCGATCGTTGTCCAAACCACTCGGCCCCGTGGGACCCGAAACGATCTCGGCTCCATTCCCGATTGAGTTACCGCACAAATCGGTGACCACTGCCACTGCGTTAGCGGTAATCGAACCCGATGTGGCAGTGATATCGGTTGTGCCTGCACCAACCCCGGTGACGAGGCCACCTGAAGAGACGGTGGCAATCGTCGGATTCGAAGTGGTCCAAGTGAGTGTGGGACTACTTATTTCGTCACTGCTGTCATCAGTGACAGTGGCTGTGATCCGAATCGTGTCATACGGTGCCGAAAAGCTGAGCAGCGTATCAGACAAGACGATGTCGGCAGCAGCTTGAGCGACCGTCACCGCCGTAGTGCCGTCGGCAGATCCAGATGTAGCTGTGACTGTTGCCGTTCCGTTGCCTACCGACGTTACTAAACCGGAAGAAGAGACCGTGACAACGGCTCCGGATGAGGTCGCCCATGATACACTTGCACCAGCCATACTGGCGTTGCTCTGATCCTTGACCGTGGCCGTGAGTGGGGTAGAAGCACCCAGTGAACTAAACGTTAGTGTAGACTCAGATAACTCGATGGTCGTCGCGACAGGGGTGGTAGTACTGCTCCCTGGTCCGCTACTCGGGCTTGTCGTAGTTTCGCCTCCACACCCAGCGAGTAGTAGCATTGAGAGTGTCGCCAGATCTGGCACCTTGAAGTATCCGAAGCTCTTCCTGATGTGGTCTAGGAACACCGGATCGGCTCGCTAGTGTTGACGCCGGACACACTATCCGTTCCAGAATCACAATCCCAGCCAAAATCTCCGCTGAGACCGCAATAGGAGAAGGAGTCTATTGTTTTCCTGTTCAGTTCCATCAGTCCTTATCACCCTGTGAGTCGCTCCTAAGCCACTCACAGAATGATTGCGAGCACTTGTCTCAATATAGAGTTGAAAGCTTTGGTATGACAGGGAATGGTGGCTGACTGCTGGTGAGTGCTAAGACGTGGCGCAGCTCGGTAGCGCACCTGAATGGGGTTCAGGGGGGTCGCCGGTTCAAATCCGGCCGTCCCGATTTAGAGGGGTTCGGCATGATTCCTGCGTACTACTGAATTAAAGACTCGTTTCAGTGGAGGGAAATTATGGAAGAACTAATCGCATGTCACGATGTAATCCTGAATTATGCCAGCGCAGATCCAATCAGCGCATTTTTTGGATTTTGCGTACTGGTTTTGGAACTCATCGGTCAGTGGACTGGCATGGGCTATGAACTAGCGAACATCGTGATATTTGTGGTACTGCAACCCTTATTAATTATATTCTTCCTGACGCTCTGGCTGCTGGAAAAACGCAAGAACGCAAGACTAGGAGACTGAGGATGAGAGCAATTGCCTTTGCTTTTGGATTATGCGTATTAGCTCCGTGGGTTTCACCCGTCGAAGCACAGGACGATCGTGAGTGGAGTCCTCGCTTACTAGGCATCGAAGCAAGTTTCATGATGTCAGAAGGACTGGACCAATTCGGTGAGCTTAGCGGAGGAGGCTTGGGCTTTACTATGGGCACAACCTGGATGCCTTGGCAAACCAGTAATTTTGGAGCTCGCTTCGATCTCATGTTCAATGTCTACGATAGAGCACACCATCCTGTTTGTCTGACCACACCATGCTGGATGAAGAGTGACATGATTACTACCAACGGTACTTTTCAGTTCGGAATCGGTCCCGAATGGACACTTAGTCGCGGACCAGCTCAGCCCTACCTTTTTGCCACTGCAGGCCCGTCAGTATTCTACACGAGTTTAGGAATGGCAGGATGCGGTGGTGGCGGTGAACACAACAATGATAATCACTGTAGCGAAAACTACTTCAGCGACTGGGGGCTTGCTGCCCGAGCCGGAGGAGGCTTGCGTTACCACTTCCATGAGATCTTCGGTGTGAACTTAGGGTTCGCATACCAGCATCATGGGACTCGGGAGTATATGGTGAAGGGAGATCTCGGTCTTTACGAAGATGGGACAGTCAAGATCGATAACATGCGTTACTCTCGGGCTAACAACTTAAGCTTCGAGATCGGAATGCATTTCAATATTCCCCAGGGGTTCGAAAGGGAGTGATACTAGAAAAATGCTGGATTTCGCTCATAGGATGAGTGTCATATGTTGAGTAGACACTTCCACCAAGGAGGAGTCTATGGAGTTCTTAGGGTCAAATCTATTCACAAACGTCTTGCTATCAGTGATCGCTGTTGATCTTTACTTCGAGTCGAAAAAAACACACAATCTGCTTCGTTCCCCTCCGTTCTGAATGTTGCCTCATGCACCCCGGGAGGGTGACCAGAAATACAAGGACGAGGAGGATAATAAGGCTGGGATATGACCTGCATCGTCTGTAAAAGTGATTTAGTTGAAAACTTTAGAGTCATAGACAGTAAAACATACTGGAAATGCAATTTTTGTTTGGCAAAATTCTTGGACAAGAGTCACTATCTAGACCCCATATTCGAAAAAAATCGTTATTTAGAACACGAGAATAGAATTGACGATGAGGCATATAGGAATTTCCTATCAAGACTGGGAGATCCATTAAAAGAAAAATTATCACAAAATGACAAGGGACTTGATTTCGGCTGTGGCCCCGCCCCGGCATTAGCGGACATGTTGAGATCAGACGGCTTCAAAATGGATCTGTACGATCCGTTCTTCTTTCTCGATGAAAGTGTTTTTTCCAAGAGATACGACTTTATAACGTGTACTGAGACTGCAGAACATTTCTTTGATCCATTCAAAGAGTTTAATGTTTTGGACCGGTTGTTAGTCAGTGGTGGGTGGTTAGGAGTAATGACTTGTTTCTTGACCGACGAAAAGTCTTTTGACAATTGGTACTATCGAAGGGATCCTACCCACGTAGTATTCTATGCAGAAAAGACGTTCGAAGTGATTGCCTGCCGAAGAGAATGGATTTGTGAAATCCATTCAAAGAATATTGTTTTGTTGAAAAAAACAGCACCCTGATAGTACAGATAGAAACGTTATTCTGGGTCTACGATCGGGCATCGTATATCCAGTCAGAATTCAGGAGGGAAGGATGAGAATGGTACGTTCATGGAAAGAGTGCTGTTAGCGTGGAGGGTGTAAATCTGAGGCCGGTGTTACTGTACGACGGTTTGTGTGGATTTTGTGACCGAACGATCCGTTTTATTCTGGAGGTTAACCGCAAGGACACGATCCGTTTCGCGTCTCTCCAAGGTGAATTTGCGGCGTCGGTGCTTGAGAGACACTCGTCGCTAAAAGGAATCGACTCGCTAGTTCTGGTGGAACCAGGACACTTGAAGGAAAGAGAGCAAGTATATGTGCGGTCCAGAGCGTTACTGAGAATTGCTTGGCACTTGGGTGGTCCATGGCGAGCCCTAGTGGTCTTTCGGATAGTACCCCGTCCATTGTGCGACTGGGCCTACGATGTGTTTGCTCGCTACCGATACCGACTGTTTGGCCGCCTAGACGCTTGTACCATTGCATCGTCGGAGGAGAGTTCTAAGTTCCTGGACTGACCAACTTTCTCAGGGCGTCAGCTGCAGCGGTATTGCCGGCCTTAGCTGCTTTTGAATACCAGTATCTAGCTTGCACAATGTCGCGGGTGACTCCCTGTCCCGCTTCGTAAGCTTCCCCGAGCCGAAGTGCTGGGATTACGTCTCCGGCTTTAGCGGCTTCTAGCCACCATGTGGTTGCCTCAGTGTGATCGACGGGTACACCGCGGCCGTCCTGGTACATGTTCCCCACGTTGTGTGTCGCTAAGATGTGGCCTTCTTTAGCAGCAATTTTGTACCATTGCAGGGCTTGAGCGTAGTCAATTTCGGTTCCGAGTCCTTCGTCGTAAGCAGTTCCCATGAGAAAGATAGCTTCAACGTCACCTGAATTGGCTAGAGTACGGACGCGAATCAGAGCGTCTCTTGCAATACGTTTTGCTTGAGGCAGGTCCCTTTCGAACCCCATGCGACCCGTAGAATGAACTCGGGCGATCCACATCTGGGCTATTACGTCGTCTCTGTTCTGGGACACTTCCAATAAAAGCTGCCTGGCTCGAATGTCGTTCACGGTACCGATTACCCCGGTATAGTGATCGATGGCTTCCAGAAGTCGATTGTCTGCGATCGTGGAACTTTGAGCTTGTGCTGAAACACTCAATAGAAAAACACCGATAAGGGATGCCCCCCCGAAGGCAAGTAACGACTTGTTCATAAATGGTTCCTCATTCAATGGTGGAGAAGCTTGGAGAAGGATCTGATGAGACTTTGAAGATTCGCAAGCTTAATTGCATAATCGGTCCCATCAAGAACGCAAAAATTACAGTTCCGATCCCTATTGCACCACCAAGGAGAGCTGCCGTCAACAGAACAGTTAGTTCTATGCTGTTTCTGGTAAGACGAAGACTCTTGCCGAGCTTATTAGATAGGCCCATAGCCAATCCATCTCTTGGTCCTGCTCCTAGACGTGCACCTATATAAAGGGCACTGGCTACGCCCATGACAAGGATCCCCCCAAAAAATTGAATGATGCCAGGCATTCCTCCAGTGCTCTGAGGTAGCCAATCCTGAACACGCACAACATCGATCCATGGACCAACTGTCAACATGTTGAGAATGGTAGCAAGTCCTGGTCTCACCGATAGAAATAGCCAGCTGAAAATGATGATCATGAATCCAACACTTTGGCTAATGCGGCCAAAAGTAAGACCGGATTGAACACTGATGCTTTGATGAAAAGCAGACCAAGGATCAAGTCCGATGTGAGCCTCTAACATCAAAGACACTGCCACTCCGTAAAGGAATAAACCGATTTGAAGTCTGCCCATATATATCCAGAATTTCAAGCTAAATAATGTGTCTAGAGTCATGCAGTTTATCGGTCCTTATTTGTCGGGAGGTACTGGTTTGAAGCAGTCCAAGATTGGTAAAGCTAATAGGTTTCGGACGGGAATTAGCTCCCTGTTGTCGAAAGAGTGTTCTGTTTCCTTAGCAAGTGTTTTAGTTTTGGTCATGCTATTTTTAAATTAATGGGAGAGATGCAATGAGTGGCGAGGAAAGCAATCCGCATTTTACCACATATAGAAGATGGTTGGGCTACGCACTGTGTGGCGGTGGAGCCTCCCTGATGTACTCTGACAAAACTACTGTTGGTGTAGTGATATTAGGACTGGGGTTGTTACTAGTTGTGTTCCATAGGAAGAAGTGAAGGGTATAAGAACCTCTGGGTAGAGGAACGAGTCACTTAAGAAACTATAGCGATTTTTCCATAGTCTTCTATGACATTGCTAGTAGTATCCCTTAGAAATATTGTTCAGGAGAAATAATGAATAACCCGACCGTGACCATCCAAACAAACCTCGGTACTATAGAAGCGGAATTATTTCAAGATGGCACTCCAAAAACTGTGGGCAACTTCATAGAATTGGCAAAAAAAGGCTATTATGACGGTGTGGTGTTTCACCGAGTGATAGAGGGATTCATGGTTCAAGGTGGTGACCCTGACGGTACGGGTAGGGGAGGACCCGGATATACAATTCCAGATGAATTCGGAGAAGGTCTGACCCATAGTGAAGCTGGCGTATTTTCCATGGCTAACGCGGGTCCAAACACTGGTGGTTCGCAGTTTTTTATAACTCTTGCAGCTACGCCTGGGTTGGACGGTAAGCACGCCATTTTTGGCAAAGTATCAACCGGGCTAGAGGTAGTAGAGGCGATAGGACGGGTCCAGACCGGTGCGGCCGATCGACCGATCGACGATGTGGTTATGGAAAAAGTGACCGTGAGTGACTAGTTGATAGGTGGCTCTTTCGGCACGGATCAGAGAGTAACCTCGAGTAAAACCTTA
>Ga0310345_10004861_pt1 | contig 12083 bp, 8 predicted proteins | sample HC15DNA20500_MG_FD_204667 | JGI IMG/M metagenome (GOLD analysis project Ga0310345, IMG submission 204667) | Marine microbial communities from station ALOHA, North Pacific Subtropical Gyre - HC15-DNA-20-500_MG | ecosystem: Environmental > Aquatic > Marine > Oceanic | place: Pacific Ocean: North...
CTGTGCTTGCACGAAGTCCTCTCCACTAAATGCGAAGGCTGCAAGCAACCGATCTTTGCAAAATCGTCCATAGTCCTGATAGTGTTCGATAAGATTAGGCGTGTGAAATGTGGCTGCTTCCACAGCAAGGATAGCGTTACTGGTCAGCCAGAGTGTAGAAATGTCCTCAAGGTCGATCTCTACTAGTTCGGCCCCAGAATCCTCTAAGAGCGTCAGCGTTGTGTTCCAAGAATCAAGCATTTCACCGTCATTTACGGGTTGTGAAAACCCGTCTTCTCTCAATATGCCGATCCGCAGACCATTAATTCCTGCGTTTAAGTCTGCAGGTACAGTAAATTCACTATTTTTTCTAGTTCTCGAATCCAGAGGATCATGGCCAGCTAGTACACTCAACAAGAGGGCTGAATCTTCCACGTTGGCAGTTAGGGGTCCGAGATGGTCAAGTGACCAAGCAAGTGGTGTACAGCCTGATAGACTCACCCGTCCGAATGTTGCTTTCAATCCCACTAGTCCGCAGAGTGTGGCTGGGATTCTGATGGACCCGCCAGTGTCGGACCCTAGTGCTGCACAGACGATGCCAGCGGCCACCGCTGCACCCGATCCACTACTGGAGCCACCAGCATCATAATCAAAATTATGCGGATTGCTGGTCGGACCGTAGTGGGGATTACTTGAACCTGGCCAATAGGCAAATTCAGAAAGACGTGTTTTACCAATGATGATGGCACCCGCCTTGAGAAGACGGTCTACGGCTCCAGCATTAAAGTTGCTGATCTGGTTGTTTAGTATTTTTGATCCAGCTGTCCTAATAGTCCCTGTCATGGCTATAAGATCTTTGATGGCTACAGGAATTCCATGCAAAGGACCGCGGTACCGTCCAGCACGTATTTCCGCTTCCGCTTGTTCAGCAGCCCGTAATGCTTGGTCTGTGAGAACACTTTGGAAAGCATTGAGTTGTGGGTCTTTCTCAGTGATTCGGGTTAAGGTTTGTTTTGTCAATTCAACGGGAGAAATCTGCCGGTCTTTTATTCGACGGCTGAGTTGACCGATAGTTAGAGTTTCGTCTGAGGAGGTCTCTTGTAATGTGAGATGTACTCCATTCTCATGCGTAGTCGATCTATTTAATGGTCGAAGGAGATCCCAGTCTGCCAAGTAGTCGGGATTTGCGGAACGGTCCACGGTTTCAGACATCTTCTGGAGGGAGATAACTCGCTCCAGACATTCCTGAGAAATGACTCGTTCAATGTCATTTGCACTGGCAGGTATGCCTGCGGAATAGATATTCGCAATAAGTCGATCTTTGAGTTTTTCTGGGTTCATGTGTTTGCTGTGAGTTTTTGAGATATCTGCGAGGATAGATATGAAACCATAAGGGACAGCAAGTTAATTCGCCACAGAGGAGATATCACTTTGTCGTTAAAGGGGAGACATAAGTTATCCTTGTTGATATGGAAAATGTAAAATTGTAGTTTCTCCATGTTAGGCTGATCGGATAAGGATTCTATAGATCCTAGGATGACCAGGGTTTTTGATAATTATGAAAGGGTGATTTGACGCATGAGATTCCTGACCTTTAAGAAAGATGGTGATTTCAAACTCGGATTGAAATCGGATGAACAGGTTGTTGATGTACGGGCAGCTTCTAATCAGTTGGGTATGGAAATTCCATGCACCTACGATGCTTTGGTAAAGGGTGGTGTTGGTGATCTTGCTGAGTGGGAGAGACTAATAGAGGGAGCCCTGGAGAGTCCTGAATGTTGTCATAACGAGGAGGATCTGGAATTCGGTCCAGCTGTAATCAATCCTCATAAGGTCATTTGTGTAGGATTGAATTATCGAGAACACGCTGCTGAAGCGGGTATGGATATTCCGAATGAGCCTGTACTATTTAACAAGTTTAATAATTCCATAGCTGCTCCGGGGCAGGATATAGATATTACTGGCCTGGCAAGGGTTGATTATGAGGCTGAGTTGGCTTTTGTCATGGGAGAAGAAACACGGAGAGTGTCCGTTGAAAATGCTTTAGATAAAGTCTTTGGCTATTGTACTTCGAATGACATCAGTGAGCGCGAACTTCAGTTCCGATCGGGCCAGTGGTTGCTTGGCAAGGCATTGGATGGATTCTTACCGATAGGTCCTTATCTAGTGACTGCAGATGAAGTGCCCGATCCTCAAAATCTCTCGATCAGGGGTTGGCTGAATGGAGAAATTCGGCAGGACAGCAATACTTCAGACATGATTTTTACGGTTGCAGAGATCATTAGCTACATAAGCGAATACATAACCCTTGAACCAGGTGATGTCGTTATCACTGGAACCCCTCCTGGAGTCATCATGGGAAGAGAAGATAAAGCATGGATGACGGAAGGTGATAGTTATACAGTAGAGATTGGTAACCTAGGGAAGTTATCAAATACTATGTGTAACGGAGCATAATATTAGTCCTTATTTCTATCATCAATAATCTTTTTTGTTTCCCTATATCGGTTTTAGGGTCAAGGTGTACTGGCTATTTCGTTCTACTGCTTCTCTGCTAAAGGAAAGAGGGAAATATTCTTGGTTACCCCAGCTTTCAGCCAGGTTGTCATAGAATGGACTTCCAGGTCGACCAGACTGTCCTGGGCTGATCGTAGCCTGTGAGCCGTCCAGGTCAGAGAAGTCTATTATTTCTCTAAACGTTGCGCCGGTAGCAGCTACAGTTCCCGCTCCTCCCAGCCTTTCGACGGGATCGATATCATATGCAGATATCAGATCGTGGGGGAATTCACTTCTTTGGATCCTCCCCCATCTCCACTGACCAGAGTCTTCGCCCTGCTCCTGCTGGATACTGTTGAGGGCTTGGATAAAGACGTCTTCTGTGATCGGCTCGTCCTGGAGAAGTCCTTGTAGATGGCTAAAAATTGCAGCTGGCCGACTATTCCGTCCATATATTCCATCCCAAGACTCTACTTCTTGGCGTAAGGTTTCTACTTCTGGGTCACTTGCAACCCAGCCTCTCAGTAACTCAAGAGACGCAAAGGAAGAGGAAGAGTAGGCATCGTGTTGAAGGTCTTTGGAATCTTGGATTGTGAATTGACTCCCGTTATTTAAGATGTCTTGCACTCTCAAGATTCGAGGAGTGAGTGCAGGGGCCGTTTTGAAGAAAAGAGGAGGGTCATAGTTAGGCGGATGGATGTCATGGTTGGCGGTTCCTATCCAGCCCCGAGAGGGATTGAACTCTGTAGGTAGATCATTCCGGAAACCATCCCATTCATATTCGCCCGTTCCAGGAACTGGCAATCTACCGTGCCAGCCGTCTCTTTTTGGGGATAAGGCGGCAGCTTGCCAGGCTATATTCCCTTGAATGTCACCGCAGATCATGTTTTCAGTAGGTGCCATCCAATAATTCATGGCTTCAAGAAATTCAGAGCAATTATTAGCCTCATTTAGTCGCAGAGCCGGCAAGTAGCCAGTCGTACCAGGTTCGTGCATGGTAGAACGCAGTGAATAAGCCAAATCATTTTCTTGGTCTTCAAAGAAGATAGGTCCGTGCCGTGTGAACCTTAGGTCAACCAGTTGTGGCTCTTCACCTTTCACGTAGATGGTGTCCGTTTCTACCCGTATCGATTCATATTCTCCGTTCCATAAAACTTCATTCGGGTTTTCTGGGTTCACTGTTTCTTGGTATACATCTGATTGGTCTGTTCCCACGATAGTTAATCCCCATCCAATCCTTCCGTTGTGTCCGATAGCAACACCGGGAAGTACAGGTTCTGTAGAACCGATAGCTGTCCATCCTGGAGCGTCCAGATGAACCATATAGCGCAGAGAAGGATTTGTGACGCCACGGTGTGGGTCATTCGCTAGAATCACTTTTCCAGAGGCTGTGAGGTCGCCGCTGATCACCCAGTTGTTACTTCCGGGAGAGTTCTCGAAGGGGCCCAGATTTACTGATGCTTGTCTATTATCCCATGAGTTATAAGGTTCGATCACATTCGGCCTTACTATTGTACCACGGAATCCTCTTAGTCCATTCGCGATGTCTTGGTTGATGACTGGAAGGTTCAGTCCTCTGGGGACGACCAAGTCTCTAAAAGGAGTCGGCCGAGCTTGTCGGTTTGCTTCCGCTGGACCCAGGTCCAATACACTTTGAGCGAGGGAGATTTCCCTCATGCCATCTCGAGTGGGCATCGCTGTTGCGATTCTCAAGAGTGGGGTTTCAGCTGTCCATGGTTCCGGTTCAATCCCTGTCAAAGTGAATTCAACAGGTAATTCTCCCGATGATGTAGCATGGTCTATATAGGCATTTACTCCAGAGGAGAAGGCGGTCAGGATACGGTATCCCTCAGGATGGTAGCTAGTGAATTCTTCTTCTGTCCAGGGGCCCCTATACTTAAGCAATCTTGCACTGCGATCATGTTCCAGCCATTGTCCACCCATTATTTCTGATAGTCGGCCTTCACCAGCCCTGCGATACATATCCATTTGCCAGAGCCTGTCTTGTGCCTGAACAAAACCTTGGGCAAAGAATAGATCATCCATGTTGTCAGCATAAATGTGGGGTACTCCCCAGGAATCCCTAATAATTTCTACTTCAGAACGAAGTCCAGGAATGTTGATTTCACCTTCTATTTGAGGCAGGCGATCCTCTGCTAATTCCTGAAAGTTAGAGGAGACGGACTCGCAACCAGTAAAGATAATTACCAAGAGCAATGAGATCGCACCGGTGTTACTGGTAGTTAAATTCTTTAGTTTCCTTATAGTCATAGGTTCCTCTTCTGGGTCCATTTGGACTGGGATGCTAATTTTTCAGTCCTAGAGTTTTACTGCATCCACATCATATTATGGTCAGGTTAGCCTCCCGTCATCTCTGTGAAGCGTTTTTATAAATAAGAAGAGCAAATGATTACAGCTTATTTTGCTTTCATTGCTGAATATTCCAATGATTCTTATGATCTTCCTGTAACCCTATAAGGAGGCGGAGAATGCATTTGTCTGGCGTAGTCAAGTATAGATTTGTTCTGATTGGCTTCTTGTCTTTAATCCTTGTTGCCAGTCCGGGTTTGGCAGTCCCCTATTATTTGGGGAACTATAGTCTGGAAAAAATCGGTGCACCACCACAACCTGGTCAAGAAGTAATCTTGGTCACGGGATCTACTGGAGGCCTGGGTAGGGAAGTGGCTCGGAGGCTCGGATCTCAGGGTGCGCACGTGATTGTTCATGGGCGCAATTCTGAAAGAGGAAATGAATTGGTGGAGCAAATCATTGCTGAAGGTTCTGGCAGTGCCCGGTTTTATCGGGCCGATTTCTCCTCTCTTCAAGAAATAAGGGCATTAGGAGAACGAATCTTGGCGGACTATAGTCGCTTGGATGTGTTAATTAATAATGCAGGTTTTGGCTCCGCTCCAGATCAGCGAATGATTTCTGAGGATGGTCATGAATTACGTTTTCAGGTGAATTACTTGGCTGGATTTCTGCTCACAAAGATGCTGATGCCACTAATTCTTGATAGTCAGCCGTCCCGTATTGTGAATGTTTCTTCTGCTGCCCAGACTGCGATTGATTTCGATGATGTAATGATAGAAAAGAATTTTTCAGGTGGCCGAGCTTATGCACAGAGCAAGCTAGCACAGATATTATTTACGCTTGATTTGGCAGAAGAACTTCAGGGTACGGAAGTCATCCCTGTTTCACTGCATCCCGCTACCTATATGGACACAGAAATGGTCCGCAGGGCCGGAGTGCAGCCTCGAACCAGCGTGAACGAAGGTGCTGACGCAGTGATGCATCTTGTCCGGTCGGAAGATATCGTACCTGGACAATATTTCAGGGGCATGGAAATAGGCAGGGCACATGACCAAGCACATGATCCAGAAGCAAGAGATCTTCTCAGAATTCTGAGTGAAGGTTTGACCGGAGTAAGATGAGCCGGAAGGAAATCTACGAGCCAAAAATCAGGAGGGTCTCAGACGGTTTCTCGCATTGTTTCTTTGGTTATTACGACAAATGTCCGTGGGATCAGTCTAATAGATACTTGTTGTCCCACAGCATTCTCGGAGCCCAACTGCCCAGTGAAGACACCCTGGCTACTATAGGTTACTGTGATGCAGAAGCAGGAAATGAGTTCATTCCTCTAACAACCACGGACAGCTGGAATTGGCAGCAAGGGTCGATGCTTCAGTGGCTTGAAAATTGTTCCGAGAAAAAAATTCTATTCAATCGGACTACACCTCAAGGATATGGGACGGTACTGTTTGACATAGATGATAATGAGGAAAGATTGTATGGAAGGCCGTTGGCAGCAGCTTCTCCTCAAGGTGATTTCATAGTCTCATATAATTATGGCCGCCTTGCCGTCACACATCCTGCAATTGGTTACTTTGGTCACCCCGTGGATTGCGATTTGGAGTTCTGTCCGGCCAACGATGGACTTTTCTTTCTCGATTTAGAAACCGGTAAAGAGGTACTTTTCTTTAGCTATAAGGATGCTTCGATTTTTTCCCCCGAAGATTCTATGTCTGAGGCGACACATTGGTTCTCACACGCTGCGGTGAATCCAAGTGGAGGTCGTGTGTTATTCTTACATCGTTGGTCTGAGTGTGTCACCGATGAAAATCAATGGTTCCATCGCTTGATGACTATTAGTCCTGATGGTTCCGATGTGAAGGTTCTGCAGTCGAGTGAATACCCACTACTAGCTGGACAGAAGAATGATGTTTGGACGTATGAGTATGAAAAAAATGTAAATCAGATTTCGCATCCTGTTTGGTTGGATGATAATCACATCTTGGCTTGGTCAACCCGAAACGGTCGGAGTCGCTATCATCGTTACTCCGACAGGTCTGCCGATGTTGAAGAAATAGGGGGACATATCTTACGGGAGAATGGACACTTTACATGTAGTCCAAATAAAAAATGGTTACTTACAGATACTTATCCAGATCCTGATGACTTCAAAAGCGGTCTTTTACTGTTTGACATGGAGACGGAAGAAGTGACCCGCTTGGGGGACTTTTTTGCAGATCCCAGCCTCACGAAAGATGCTCGGTGTGATTTACATCCTCGCTGGGATCGGGAAGGGAAATTGATATGTATTGATTCGGTTCACGAAGGGGTTGTCCGGCAGTTATACACTTTGGATGTTTCGGATTACTCCAAGACTGTCTTATAATTACAAGAATGTTTGGTGGAATTTTTGGATCATTTTTCATGCCTACTGCGGAGAACACCATGAAGTATAGTATTTCTATGTTTCTGTCGTTGTCATTTGCTTTTGGAACAGTCACTGGCCAAGAACCTGTCGATTTAGAAGTTATTGAACGGATCATACAGGAGGGCACCGAACGATCTCAGGTTATGGAACATTTTGATTATTTGACTAACGTCATTGGACCTAGGCTCTCAGCAACCCCGGCCTATAAGAGGGCCGCTGATTGGTCTATGGAAACTCTAGAGAAATGGGGGCTAGAGGAAGTTCATTTGGAAAGCTGGGAATATGGAAGAGGTTGGACCTTGGAAGGCTTAACCCTTGAAATGATTGGTCCGCGATATTTCCCAATTATCGGATTTCCTGAGGCTTGGACACCTAGTACAGCGGGAGTTCTACAGGGAACACCGATTTATATCGGTGATTGGACAGCAAAAGAGATCTCTGATCGTGCGGCCGATCTCAGACAAAAAATCGTTTTGGTAGCCAAGCCACAGACAGAGTTCATCAAGGATGATCGACTGCAACCGACTGACTCTGAGGGATCAGTGCCCATTGGTGCTCCTCGCTTCCTTCCCACTGAGATGCCAGCAGATCGTGCAACTTTCTCACAACTCTTGCATGATGTTGGAGTTGGTGCAGTTCTTAGGCCCAGCCAAGGTGAACATGGGACAATGTTCGTCTTGGGTCGTGACAACCCGGAAACAGCAGTTCCTACCATTATTACGGCATCAGAACACTACAATATGTTGGTGAGACTCTTGGAGTCGGGGGAGCCAGTAGAGCTTAAAGTTAGCGTCAAAGGAAAATTCCACGAAGAGGATACGAATGGATATAATGTTTTGGGCGAAATAAAGGGGACAGATCCAGAAATTGGCGAAGAAGTAGTAATGGCGGGGGCACATTTGGATTCTTGGCATTCAGCTACCGGGGCGACCGACAACGCAGATGCGACTGCAGCGACGATGGAGGCCATGAGAATTCTAAAAGAGCTCGGCATTGCCCCAAGGCGAACTATAAAAATGGCTCTTTGGGGTTCGGAAGAGCAGGGACTGCACGGCTCTAGGCAGTATGTGGAGAGACATTACGGTCCGGATGACATCAACAACCGTGAGAATTTTTCCGTTTATTTCAATCATGATCCAGGTACAGGGGCTATCTATGGATGGTATATGCAAGAAAATCCTGCAGCAAAAGAGATCTTTGATGCTTGGTTGGAGCCACTCACAGATATTGGGGCTCGAAAAAATGTCATAGAGAATATAGGGAGTACTGACCATCTGTCTTTCAGTCGTGCTGGGTTGCCTGGTTTTAACACCCTACAGGATTATCGTGATTATGATGTCAGGACGCATCACACCAACATGGATTTTTACGAAAGGGTGTCCGAAGAGGATCTAAGGGAGAATGCGATTGTGTTGGCTGTATTCTTGTATCATGCAGCCATGAGGGATGAAAAAATTCCGAGAGTGCCCATAAGCTGATCTTTTACGAAAACATCTACCGAACCTGTCGCTATCATGATTTAGGGACGGGCCAAAGGGCTTGTTGGGCAGATTATCAACAACTCTGTCCCGAAAAATCCAAGGTTTGGGACATCAGCATCTAAATCATCGATACCCCCTTGACCTCCTACTTGGTTCTAGTAAATTTTGTTATAACTTATATGAGAATGATTCTCAATCCCATTTAAAACAGGGTTCGGCCCCCCGTACAATTGAAATGCTTCACTTAGCTTCCTTGCTGCTATACCTGCTAAATCCAATAGCAGGCCAACAAGAAAACCTGACGGTTCGAGTTGAGAGAGAGGCTTGGGTAATGGGTACATCTGTTGGTGTAATCATTGAAGCGGATTCACGAGAATTCGCTATACAAGCATCTGAAAGAGCAATCCGTGAACTGGAAAGGGTTGAAAGTATCGTCAGTACATGGCGGTCGGATTCAGAGTTAAGCTGGCTCAATACATCTTCTGTCGGCGAGAGGATCCCTCTGTCTAAGGAATTGTTCACATTGCTCGTCAGGGCGGAAGAAATATCGCAGGAAACTAAGGGTTCATTTAGTCCTTTCATGGGATCATTGATTGAGGTGTGGGATCTAAGAGGCAAGGGACGGGTGCCGAGCATGCAGGAACTTGAGAAGGCAACACGCCATGCACAATTGGATGCTTTTGATCTAGATGTTGTGCATCATACCGCTGCAAGAAAATTCAGTACTTCCTGGATAGAAACCGGAGCATTCGGTAAAGGAGCTGCACTTGCTGGCCTTCTCCCGTTACTGGGCACATCTGTCAGTTATGCTGAAATTAATTTTGGGGGGCAAGTCTGGGTCTATTCCAGAAACCCCGCTGAAGGATCTGGTCGAATTATTCAAGTGGCTCATCCCAGTGATCGAACTGAATCAGTGCTCAGTGTAAGGCTTACAAATCAATCAATTGCTACCTCGGGTTTGTCTGAACGGTTCACAGAGATCGAAAATGAATCATTCGGACATATTCTTGACCCGCATTCAGGCTTTCCAGTTGATCCCTGGGGCAGTGTGTCGGTCATTTCTAAGGATCCCATGGAAGCGGATGCTCTCGCTACAGCATTATTTGTAATGGGTCCAGATGAAGGCTTCGAGTGGGCTAAAAAACGGGGAAACATAGCCGCTCTATTTATTCGTGATAATCACGGAAAACTGTCCAGTAAGTGGACAACTTCTTTTCAAGATTTTTTCACAGTACTACAACACTCAACAGAGGATAGGTAGCATGACCAGAAGTAATAGGACATCATTGATCGTTCCTGCACTGTGCATGTTTCTGGTGTCCGTAGTTCAGACCCCAGAAGTAACTGCACAACAAGCAGACTCAGCTCGTATTGCAGAGCTAGAACGAAATGTTGAAGCTCTCGTTCGAGAGCTAGAAAGAATGGATTTAGGAGACGTCGTAGTCGACATAGATTCTGGCGAAAGGGGATTTGGTCCAGCGGCTTCTAGGGTATATAAAATCGAGAGCGGTTTATCGATTGGAGGATATGGAGAGTTTCTCTACGAGAACTACGCAGGGAAAAAGCAAGACGGATCAGCCTCGGAAAAAACGGATCAGTTTGATGCCTTAAGAGCTATTCTTTATACTGGATACAAGTTCAATGATCGCTTGTTGTTCAATTCGGAAATCGAAGTTGAACATGCGAAAGAAATCTACTTGGAGTTTGCTTACGTAGACTACATGCTTACGGACAATGTGGGTATGCGTGCTGGTATGTTACTGGCACCTTTGGGTCTAACAAACGAACTTCACGAACCTCCGATGTTTTTGGGTACGGAAAGACCTTTGACCGAAAATAAGATCATACCGACTACCTGGAGAGAGAATGGGATCGGACTATTCGGAGAAACAGAAACAACTTCGTGGCGGGTATATACGATGAACTCACTCAATGGAGCTAAATTTAGCTCGAGTGGTCTTCGCGGAGGTCGCCAAAAAGGTGCGAAAGCAAAGGCTGAAAACTTTGGTATTGCTGCTCGCTGGGATTATATGGGTGCTCCAGGGCTATTGTTAGGAGCCTCTATGTACACTGGCAATACAGGACAGGGGGCAGAATTAAATGGTTCTCGAGTGGGAGGACGCGTAACTATTTGGGATCTCCATATGGATTATAAAGTCAATGGATTTGATCTTAGAGCTCTTTGGGCACATGCTTCCGTGAAGGATGTGGACAAGTTGAACCAGCTTAATGGCCTTACGGGCTCATCAGGAATCGGTGAAGCAATGGGTGGCTGGTTTATTCAAGCGGGCTATGACCTACTAAGAACCAAGCAGGACACAGAGTCAGCATTCCTTCCTTACGTGCGATACGAGAGGGTTAATACGCACCAGGCGGTTGCTTCCGGTTACAGTGCCAGTGCTAGTAAAGACCTGACAGCCACTTCGATTGGATTTGCTTGGAAGCCAGCAACGCAAGTGGTCTTCAAGGGTGATTATCAGATGCATGAAACTGGCATTAGTTCAGGGATTAACCAAATCAACTTGGTTGTAGGATGGCTTTACTAGTTCTCCAGCGAGCTTTCTTCTGGGTAGCAGTGAGTATTCTCACTGCTACCCACTTGTTATCTGCCCAAACCTTAACTGTCACCGAGGGTGTTCAGCTGGCATTCCCGGGATCAGTAGTTGAGAGAAAGACCTTTTTCCTTAATGACGAACAAAAGGAAGAGGCGAGAAGGTTGGCTGGTGAAAACATTCCTATAGACAACAATCTAGTTATACCTTACATAGCACATACGGATGGGAATCCAGTTGGGATAGCCTATTTCGATGCTCATAGGGTTCGGACACTGCAAGAAGTGATTATGGTGGCTGTCGACACTGAAGATCGTGTCATACGAGTTGAGACAATGCGATTTCAGGAACCTCCCAACTACCGTGCTCCTGGACGATGGATGGCTCAGTTCGAAAATCGAAAACTAGATCGGGGCTTGTCACAAAAGGGCGATATCGCCACCATAACTGGTGCAACTTTAACGGCGAGAGCTGTTACTGCAGCGGTCCGTAGGGTCATGGCTTTGCATGCTGTGATCGATCCTTTATAAAATCTTAAACGTTGACTCCATTTCACCGTTGGTTTTTGTATATTAGCACGATCGTCACCGCTGTCAGCGGTGTCATTTACATATATATGAAGCGGTTTATGACAACGGATGATCCTTGGTCGATTATCAACCATCCTTTGGAACCGTGGGCTCTGAAAGTGCATATAATATTTGCACCAGTAATGCTTTTTGCAGTAGGTCTGATTGCAACTAACCACATTTGGAGAAGCCTGAAGTCAAATCTTCCAACAGGGAGAAAGAGTGGTGTGTGGGCGACCTTTACTTTTTTCCCTCTAGTGTTAACTGGTTATTTGATTCAGATAGTCAT
>Ga0310345_10004865_pt1 | contig 12080 bp, 9 predicted proteins | sample HC15DNA20500_MG_FD_204667 | JGI IMG/M metagenome (GOLD analysis project Ga0310345, IMG submission 204667) | Marine microbial communities from station ALOHA, North Pacific Subtropical Gyre - HC15-DNA-20-500_MG | ecosystem: Environmental > Aquatic > Marine > Oceanic | place: Pacific Ocean: North...
CATAATCAATCGTGTTTTCATTCACACGGGTGAAACGTTCGACCATGTGCATGTTCTTTCCGGTACCCCAGACCATCAGTGAAAAACGTCTCTCGTACAGCTTGTCACTGAAATTAGTCGTTTCGACGACGAGGGTATCGTTCTCCCAGTGACCGCGTGAGTCTCCCATCCATTGATGGATCGACGAATTAATATGGCGGCGACCGTCAATCGGGATGATGCGTGTGTCGTGGATCATTTCGGCCACGATGGCAACAAAGGTGGGTGTTTGCAGGATGTTGTAATTATGGTTGTAGTTCCCGGGCAACATAACCCCTGGAAGGCCTCGCGTAATACAGCGCTCCATCAGACTCGGTTCCTCGTACGTGGTGGGGTACGACGGCGACCGACGCGAGGAGAGTAGGTCCTCCTGTCTTTGCTGGGCCTGTGGTGTCACGCTTGGCAACCGACCATCTTTTGGATCTACGACCAGTGATGTCTGCTCAAATACATATCCTTGTTCCATCCAGAAATTGTTGTAGGCTCCAACACCCGGAGCGGCGTCGATGCCTGGAGCATTTTCCTCATCTAGCGCGGCCCGTTCTTCAGCTGTGAGGGAGCCTTTTCCGGCAAGAGAGCTCGGCCGCTCCAGTGGTGTCGTGGTCGTGTTGGTCCACGTTCCTTGTAGATCCGGATCGCCCCAGGGCGTCTGTAAAGCTGTCCATGTACCGTCTACGACTTGCTTCTGACCAGCTACAGATGGGGAAGCTGACACCGTCAGTACGAAGATAAGACTTAGGGACGCAACTAATCGATTTTTCATCGGAACTCTCCTTGGGTAGCTCTCTCGCTATTACGGTGTCTACTTCGCCTGGTCTACTTCTTTCTCCTCAGCGCGTGCCCCGGCTAACAGGTTGAACATTCCATAATTCCCTTCGTGGCATGCATATTCAAAAAGTGCCCCGTCCGACTTCTTCATCGGAATCTGGGCTGTCCATGGCCCCACGAATGTAAGCGGGTCTGTCACCGTGAATTCGTAAAGTAGGGTGTCCGCGTCGACCCGTGTGAACCGTTCCACAAGGTGTAAGTTAGCGCTCGATCCTGTGAAGCTTGTTTCGCGGAGAAAGTTGGTTGTTTCCACTACCAGAGTGTTTCCTTCCCAATAACCTCGAGAGTCGCCCATCCATTGGCGGAGGTTCTCCGACAAGTGCGGTCGTCCGTCCAGAGGGACGATGCGAGAGTCGTGGATCATCTCGTTGAGAATTACAACGTAACTTGGTGTTTGGAACAGCTGTACGTTGTTGTTGTAAGCACTGGGAGCCATTGGTGGTCCAGAGTTAAACCCAAGGATGCAGCGTTCAGGCAAGGCTCGGTCCTCAGGTCCCGCGGCCGCGATTCCAGAAAATGCCAGGGCAAACGTACCGGGACGTTTGCGTCCCGCCGGCGTCCATGGAATCCGGCCATCCGGAGGGTCGACGATCAAGGATGTCCGCCTGTCGTCAGTGATGTTGCTTCCATAGTCCCACCAGAAGTCGTTGTAGGCACGTTCGATGTCGCTTCCGAAGCCGAAAGATTGGTCGGCTCCATCGCGCCGGTCCGCGTTGCGTTCTCGCAGCGATTGTTCCTCGAATGCCGCGGCCTCTTCAGCTGTCAAAATTTCTTTGTCTGCTAGCGCTGTTGGTCGTTCCATCGGTGTCAGGGTACGGAAGTCCCAGACGCCCCCCACATCTGGATCACCCCACCCTGTTCGCAGCGTGGAGTTCTGGCCGGTGGCTTGCTGTGGCGTGAGTACCCCGACAAGGACTATTAGCAGTAACGCCGTGAATGCATGATTATTCATGCCTCATCTCCTCAAGTCTCTCGCGTACGGGCCACTAAAACGTGTAGTCACTCCACTCTGCGATTTTTTCATCGATCACATGAAAGACGCCGGCCACCGGAATGTCCATGTTTTGGTCTGGCAGCGCAAAGCGATCAATCCGGTCGTTGGCGACAATCGGTCCTCGCGCCCACGAGTCGAGCACCTCGAATTGGCACGATGTGGCTTTTCCGGCAAAGCCCCGGAGCATCATAATGATCGCATCACGGCCGTCGACGAGCGGTGTGGTTTGTGTCGGCCTAAACTTACAGTCTACTGCTAAGAACGATCCAAGCTTGTCCCAATCAATGGGAACAGTCCAGGCATTGCAAAAGTCCGTAACCAATTTAAGGTTGTTTCGTTCCGCAGCTGTGAGTTCCGCGGCTTGCGGTCGTGAAGGGAGCGCTGTGACCGTTGCACTGATTCCAGCAGTTGTAAGGAAAACTCGCCGTGTGACATTGCGATCGGGGGTCCCCATCTATTTCGTCTCCTTGCTGTGGCCGTCGCCTGGGCCAGTAGACGTCAGTAATCTGATTCAGCTAATGAGGCTCGAATGATCTCGGTGTCGTTTCGTTGCACGATGTGTCGGTTGGCGTACGCTGGGTGCACCCAATTGACTATTCTATCCGTTCCGTATCCGGCTTCTGACGTGACGTCGATCAATTTGGTGCGGTCGAGCTCGATGTATCCTTTTGGCGTAAACCGCGCGATGATTAGGTCCCCATCGTCATTGTTTACGAAGAAACGGTCATTGTGCTGCACCATGAATGCTGTAGACCACGGTGCCTGCGTGGTCATGGCAGTGCTCATCCACCGGCGCTCGCCCGTCCGTGCATCTAGACCACGGAGTTCGCCGTGACTTCCAACGCCATAGACGTGATCACCAAGAATGAGCGGTGTCGTGATCATAGAGTGCAGACCGTCCGTCTGATCCGGTTCATAACTTCGGCTTGAACCTTTCCACAGTAGACGAGCTGAGGGTTGGTCGGTACTGAGCCGCATCATTAGTGAGCCGTAATATAGCTGGCTAACCAGGAGGTAGTTACCGCTCCTGACTGGTGTGCCTACCGTCACCCCATCCTGAGTTTCCCACTCTTGTTCCCAAAACAGGTCGCCGGTTTCGGGGTCCAGCGAGGACAGTGCGGACGGGTGCCACACGATTAATTGCCTGGTGCCCCCAGCTTCATAAATTACCGGCTGCCCATGTCCGACGTCAGACTCGACACGCAGAGACCGCCAGATCTCGGCCCCCGTCCTCTTATCGAAGGCGACTACGAGTGCGTCAGGTTCACCACCGACAAGTGCAATCAGACGGTCACCGTCGACCAAAGGCGCGCTACTGAGACCCCAAGGTGGGATATACGTGTCATATTCCGCTACGTAGTCCTTGTGCCACAAGCGATTCCCTGTCGCAACATCGAGGCACACTAGCATCCCGGTCGCACCAAGGACGTATACACGGTCTCCATCTACGGTTGGAGTGGCGCGCGGCCCCGTCGCGTTTATTGCTTGGAGCATACGGTAGGAGGTGTGCCATTCATGCGTCCACAAAATAGCACCCGTAGTTTCGTCGAGCGCTAGTAGTCGTTCGGTTCCATCCATTGTTCGGGTCTGCACATCCGAGACCCAATCCAGAACGAATACCCGCCCGGTTGCAACTGCTGGGCCGGCATACCCTGAGTTGATCGGGACTCGCCAGCGTACGGCTAAGCCTTCGTCCGGAAACCGATCAACGATTCCCGATTCATGCCACACGCCACGTCGATCGACACCGCGCCATTGATGCCAATCATCGGCTAGGGTCGGCGTCTGGGCGCACAGCAGACCCACGAAGATTATCGCGGTCCATAAACGGTTTATTAGTGAGGTGGTAGCCACGCCTATCGTGAGTCTGTCTGTGTTGCGGCTTTCGCAGCAGCTTGTTTCTCTAGGTTTCGAGCAATGGCCAAGATGTGTCTAATGTCGTGATTTCCCTCATGACAACCATATTCGAACATCAGCTCATCCGTCTTTACCATCGGAATTTCAGCAGTCCACGAGCGCGCCCATGTGTTGGGATCTTCGACTGTCCATTCGTAATGGATCCTGTCCGTCGCGATGCGCCGGAAACGTTCAACTACGCGCAAGGCGTCACTCGCTCCCTGGTAGTGGGTTCTCCCATTGAAGTTCGTGGTTTCGACAACAAGTGTGTCGTTCTCCCAATGGCCGCGCGAATCTCCCGGCCAAAGGCGTATGCGTTCGTTGATGTGAGGCCGGCCGTCCAGAGGGACGATACGTGGATTGTTATTGCTCATCTCTTGAAAGATCACGACGTAATCGCGAGTTTGGAAAATCTGAAGAATGTCGTTATAGGCGGCTGGCACCATAGGAGGACCTTCGTGTCGCCACACAAGGCATCTTTCGGCCTGCGTCCGAGTATGGTAGCCGTCGTAGACGGGCTCAGGGAGGTTGGTCATCAGGTGACGGCTGATTCTTACCCGCTCCGCATGGCGTGCTTCAGCGTCAGAAGTCCAGGGTGGCATGCGGCCGTTGGGAGGGTCAACGATAAGCGATGTGCGGGAACTTGAGAGATTCTTCGGACGCTCTTCCGTCAGCCAGATTGCATTGTCGTAATGAATATTTTCTTTTGTTTGGATAGTGTTTGTTGCTCTCTTCTCCGGATCTTCTTCACTGAAGATGTTTCGCCCAATTGGGTTAGTGCCTTCTTGTGTGACCAGGCTCCTTATTTCTGCCGTTTCTTCGTCCGTCAGAAATTCCTGATTCGCGAAACGTTCGGGTCGCTCAAAAGGAGTAAACGTCGCCATGGTCCACAATCCTTGCAAGTCGGGCTGTCCGTCTATCGTTCGCGGAGGAGTCCAGTCCGGTGCTTCGCCAGTCTGTGCGGAGCCAACTGTCTGGAAAGTCGACCATATTGCTATTGCAATTACAAATGAGACGCAGCTTGATCGACACGTCATATCTGGGCTCCTTCTATCCTAATCAGCGGCCAGTCCCTGTGGACTTTCGCTCTTGCGCACGGGCACCACTGAGAATATTTCGCACGGCTTGTTGTCCCTCTTGGCACGCGTACTCGAGAATCTCGGTTGGGGCTCCATTTGTAGTCATAGGGATTGCCACGGTCCAGTCGCGGGTGAAGGTTCTTGGATCTTGGATCGTGACTTGATATTCAATCGTGCTCGGATCGACCCGTGTAAAGCGTTCGACAAGGCGGAGGTTTTCGCTGTGCTGGAACTGAGATGCGGTGCTCCGTGTGGGATGAATGATCGTTTGATCGGTAAAATTACCCACTTCAACAACTAGCGTATCGCCTTCCCAATAGCCTCGAGAGTCGCCCATCCATTGGCGAAGACTCTCAGACAGATGCGGACGTCCATCGACGGGGATGATGCGCGCGTCATGAATCATCTCGTAAAGAATTACCACGTAACCGGGAACTTGCAGGATCTGATAGTTGTTGTTGTAGAACGTCGGAAACATGGAACCTGGTATGCCGCGCGTGATACAGCGATCCCAAGCGCTCAGATCGTTCCAGGAATCAAAGGGCATCTTGAGCCGCTCTCGATTCACGGTTCCGATGATTGGTCGCTGTTCCGCCTCCGTGGTCAAAGACGGGACTTTACCATCTGGGGGATCCACCACATGTGAGGTCCGATTAGAAGTTTTCCCAAGGTGTTCGTACCAGTGATCAGGACCGGCTGTGGAACCTTCGTTCGACGATGATTCGGCGTTCCGAGCCCGCTCGGCAGCTTCCTCTTGCGCTTCAGCGAATTCCTCGTCGGTCAGGAATGCACGCTCGCCAAACTTACTCGGGCGCTCGAAAGGGGTCGAGGTGGTGTTCGACCAGATCCCCTGCAGATCAGGGTCACCCCACGCCGTACGGGCTGGTGCGTACGGTTCCGCCGAATTTTGCTGGGCGCCAGCAGTTGTCGTTAATAACGATGCGCTAGCAAGGCCGATGATGACCAAAAACGACCTGAGCCGCAAGATAGAAGCGACAAACATTGGCCCTCCTCCAAGGAGACGACACTGAGTACACAATACTTAGTAGAGCGATTATAGGTCGGCGGGCACAGGGGGAGGAAGTCTTATTGAATGAGTGAAGTATTGGGGAATTGCGCGTACCAGCCGAACCAAAAAGCACGTTGTGTCGGCAACCTCAGTCGGCGCTCGTTTGGGTTTGATTCTAGGACAAGCGCTTCTTCTGTCACTTGCCACTGGCGCCCGGTGTCATCAATTATTTTCTCGTTGCTTCCGCGACGCACGAACCGATTGTCATTAGCGTCATAGACGCGGCTAGCGCCTTTTTCGCTCGTCACCACAATTAGATTTCGCCCAGCGAACCGATGAGAAAACAGACGATTGTTACTGAGAAAATTTACAGAGATGGCTAGTGGTAGTTGAGCCTCAGAGTCGAGGTCATCCAGCTGCATCACGAGCACCTGCTCCTTGTTCATCAGGCGGTGATCCGTATTTGATACCTGAAACATGAGAGCGTCGGTACTGAAATACGATCGGTATGCGGCCCCTTCCCCGTAGTTCCGACGGTATCCAGTGTCGAGCGACAGGACGGTTGTCGAGGGATGGTTTGTTTTCCATTCTGCCCAGGTGGTGGTTACTATGGCATGCGGCGTGAGCTGCAAATCGCTATTTGCCAGGGGCCCGACCACCGGCACACCCTTGAACGTGTTCCAGAGACTCCGCGTCTCGTGGTCGAACATCAGCTTGTTCGAACGATAGAGCAGTCCGCTAGTCCCGAACTTGTGGTGACGATTACCTGTCACACTTTCAAATGGAATCACTGTGCCACACAGTGTGCAGTAGACGATGGTGAGCTCGACGTTGCCCACGCGATCGAGGGCCATTTCGTGCCAAGCTAAGATTCGTTTCGGGTATGCTCGCGCCTCGCCGTTTAGCGCAATACCAAACACGATGTCATCGTCATCTAAATAGTCGGCCCTGTCAGCCGTCAACCGCTGGGGGTATTCTAGTGGGGGAATTCCGTTAACGGTCACACCTCCCCACTCGATTTCGTCAAGCCGAATCAACGACCGGACACCTCGAGGAAAAAAGTCAGCGAACCGTCGATCGATCTGGCTGTACCACTGACCTTTCAGGTAGGCGTAGTCCGGATGAGGTTTGTAGGGCTGCGTCCAGACCCAGTCGTTCCAGTGGGCGAGATCTTGGCCGAACTGCTGTCCAGTCTGCTGCTCGAGAAAGCGCACGAGCGTGATGAAATTCATCATACGTGGGCTAGGCGGCCGCAAGAGACGTGCGAGGTCCCAGACCATTCCCGCGTATCCGGGTTTCCACTGTGCGGCGATCTGACCGAGGGTTTCCTGCGCTTGGATTGGGTTCTGCGTTGCGGCAGTAAGGAACAGATCGATATTGGGATGTTTTTCCGGTTGGGCGAAGCAAGGGCGAGCAGCCACACCGAGTAGCAGGGTGAAGACACTCACCGCGACCGCAGTATTTGTTAGGTTGCGCAACCGTCGTAATACCATTCTCGGGCACCTTCGTGTCTGGCGATGCGCGATTATAGTCGCATGTTTATGATCGCACGGAGCGTATGATGTCCTCTCCGAATCCTGCGTGCTCGATGGAGGAATTATGATGCGTCAAAATTCGAACTTGCTGACCTTTCTACTCTTGGGTCTTGGTTCCACGTTGCCCGCGTGTGGTGGGGGTGGAGCATCTGGTTCTGATGAGGAGGACGTCGATGATGTCACTTTTGGACTGGAGGTGCTCGCCACGGCTGGCTCCCTCAAGGGTGAGTACGCCGACGATTCGAGGGACGTGGTGGCTTTTCGTGGTGTTCCGTATGCGCAGCCGCCAGTTGGTAATGGCCGATGGCGTCCCCCAGTCCCGGTGAAGTCCTGGGATGGGGTTCGCTCAGCGACTTCGTTTGGACCGCCCTGCTGGCAACGACCTCGGGAGTATTCGTCTCTGTATACGCGAGGTGATCTTGCTCCCAGCGAGGATTGTTTGTATCTCAATATCTGGACGGCGGCAGGTCAGCCTACGGACGCGTTGCCCGTGATGGTCTGGTTTCATGGCGGGGGACACAACGGAGGTTCGGGTAGTCCTCGTATCTTCGACGGTACTTCGCTGGCGAGCAGAGGTGTCGTGCTGGTTACGCTCAACTATCGGCTTGGGCCATTTGGCTTCTTGGCGCACCCCGCATTCACAGCCGAATCCTCGCATGAGTCATCAGGGAACTACGGCCTCCTTGATCAGGTTTCCGCTCTTGAGTGGGTGCACAACAATATTTCAGCTTTTGGTGGCGATCCAGGGAATGTCACGATTTTTGGTCAATCGGCTGGATCATGGAGTGTTTGTTACATGATCGCGTCGCCACTTGCTCGAGGTCTCTTCCAGAAAGCGATCGGGCAGTCTGGTGGATGTTTCAAAGGGGAGCGTCCTTATCTGGCGCATATGACGGACGAGATAGGGACCGAGCGATCGGCGCACGAGGTTGGTATCACGGTAGCAGAAGCATTGGGTGTGAACGGAGAAGGTCCAGAGGCGGCAGCAGCGTTACGGGCACTGGCCCCGCAAGCCGTGCTGGCTGAGACGCTCGGGTCTGGGGCCATTATCGACGGCTGGGTTCTTCCAGAAGCGCCACGGACACTCTTCGCAGCCGGTAAGCACAACGATGTTCCAGTGATCGTTGGGGCCATGGCAAATGAAAGCGCCGCAACTTACAACGTAAACCCAGAACTGACACGTGAGCAATTCATCACGTCGGTTCAGAACCAATACGGACACGAGGGCGGCGCCCTGCTTGCGGCCTACGCCGACGACCTCAATGAATCACCCGCAACGGCCGCCAAACAGATCCGGGGAGATCGGACCTTTGTGTGGGAGATGCGGACATGGGCACGGATTGTTGAAGCCTCGGGTAATGATGCCTATCTCTACTTCTTTAGCCATGCTCCACCGGTGTTCCGACTCTATGTCCACGACGACCCAGTTCTGGACGTTCCGCCCGGGCGCCGTGGTTTCGGCGCTTATCACTCTGGTGACTTGGCATATGTCTTTGGAAATCTAGGATTAGTCGGAGTGAATTGGACCGACTGGGACCATGAGCTTGCTCGGGTCATTTCTCAGTACTGGGTCAATTTTGCGCGCACGGGTGATCCCAACGGAGAAGATCTGCCATCGTGGCCCCGTTACGAAAGTGCAACGGATGAATCGCTGGAGTTCGGTAAAGACATCCGTGTCCAGCCAGGTGTTCGCAAGGAGAAACTCGACGCGTTCGATGACGTCTTTGCTCTGCCGGAGTCGTAGCGGTTACTGAGACGGTCGCGACGCCCAGCCACGCATGGACCCACGGGTTTTAATGCGCCACCCATTTGCGGTCTTAATAAACGTATCTTCGTAGTAGCCTGAAAATATCGGGGATGGTTCGCGCTGTTCCACATTCATCAATATCCAGTACCCGCGGCCCTTGGCTCCTTCAGAAGTTGGCGTAATTAGAATGCTGGTGTTGTTGTGGATCACTGTCGGCGGGCCTGTGCTGAGGATGGGAGTCACCCATTCGGTCAGGCCTTCCTTGCCTGAGTACACTTCGCCTCCACCGGTGGTATAGACAGCATCGTCGGCAAAGGCCGACATGAAGAGCTCCTTGTCTCCAAAATCTAGACCTTGGTTGTAACGGGCGTAAAGTTGTTGAATTTCCGCAATGTCTGCCCCGGTCAGCATCTCGGCTGCTTGGGTGCCCTCTCGTTGTTTAACGATCGAGCTAATTCCTAAGAGGGTTACGAGTACACCGACGACGGTTAACGCATGTAGGTTGCGCATGGGGGCTCCTCCCTGTTCGGATTAAGAGAACTTCATTTGCCGAGTGTAATTATCGACCGATCCGTGAGTTTTGCGCAGCAATTTTTGCTTGGTTAGCTTCGGGACGTAACAGATAACCTTCTTGCTCCAGTGTTTCTACCGCGACGGTAAATTGGCTAACGAACGCATCATGTGTTGGGTACAAAGCCGCAAGTGTCTCTGGTCCGAACGGTACCGTGTGCCCAAACAGGAAACAGAAACTTCGGGTTCCAGAACTCTCCTGACGAGACTCATGGCGTCGTCCGTCTAGGGTTGCAGTCGGCGCCTCGAGTTGGGGCAAGCGGATGCCACCCCGGGCGTTACCGTAGCGGTCGCGTGCGATCGGGTCCTCGGCTTTAAAGTCGCCTAGTTCGATCGCGGGTGACTGCGGGGGCACGATGTCTTCCCGTACCCATCGAACTAAGGCATGCAAGGCTGCCTTCGCGACCGCGTGATGCGGCGCTGCGTTGACGGGTGTCGCACAGCCAGGACCAGCATCTGGTGGGGAAGCGTCGCTGATGACCCAACGTGAGACCTCAGCATGCGCCGCCCCGGCGATCTCCCATCGACGGAAATGCGTGTGCGGGTCCTGACGGGCAAGGTGCGATCGTAATGTCGTCATGTCCCCTTCGGCCTGAAGGTCAAGGACCGGTACATCGATATCGGTACGGATGTGAGCACCGGGAGGCATGGGATCGGACACGCCGGTGAGACGGTCAGCCGTGAGTCCAGCCGGATTGGCCCCCCGACTGTGAACAAGATAACCGTCCACGAGGTGTGTCGTGGGGTGCACTGCGTTGATATAGGTGACGAGTCTCATTGCCGATTGGGACCGGCCCGTCGCGATGACGTGACGAATCTCAAAGGCCTCAAGAGGATCGATAGTCTGAGGATTACGGAGGGCCTGGATTGATTGGGAAAAGATGTCGTAGGAAAATGAGTCGCCCGGATGTGACAGTGATCCATACCGAATTGGATCCCACGCTTTCAATCCAGTGCGTGGGGCGTTGATCCCAATGGACTGGGCCCCTACGCCAACCCAGACGTATCCTTCGCGGATCAATTCTTCCCGCAGGTGTGCGTAATCGGCAGCGCCCTCAACTTGCGCCGAGACATTGAGCCATTCGACCACAACGATTCCGTTGAAGTGTGTGGGGTCAATGGGTCGACGAATCAATATGCGAATTGTGTACGGTTGCTCCCCCGCAGGTTTCGTGCCCCACTGTCCATCAACTCGCCAGGGTCCAAGCTTCTTGAAAGATCTTGCCACCCCAGAGAGAAAACGTTCCTCTTCAAGGTAGTCGGATGGGAGTTCACGTTTCGCCGTGCCGAACGGTTCATCGCGGTCGCCGCCTGTCACCGGTGAGGTCACAATCGGATTGAGCACTTCCTGGGTAATTGCGTCGGACGTGCTCAACACTACCGCAATGAAGATAGTGATCAATCGCAGGGTTACCATTGATCCGAGTGCACCTCTCGAACACCAAGTGAAGGTCAAGAATATAGGGAAAACACGAGTGCCCTATCCTTCACTGACGAATCAGTAAGGACAGGGCACTCGTCTGATGTGAACAGCTCTTCGGCGTAATTACTGTTTGGTTGCTTCCATGGCAGTACGTTCATCGTCGCGATGTCCAGCGAGGATGCCCTCCATCCCGTAGTTGCCCTCGTGGCACGCGTATTCGTAGATGGGGTGCGAAGACATTTTCATCGGGACCCTCGCGGTCCACGGCTGCGTGAATGTCCTCGGATCGGTGACCGTAAATTCATAAACCAAAGTATCTGCATTTGCACGAGTGAAGCGTTCGATAAGATGCATACTCTCGGTGGATCCACGATAACTTGTCTGGTCTGTTAGGTTTATGGTTTCAACGACCAGTGTGTCGCCTTCCCAGTACCCCCGTGAATCTCCATGCCACTGTCGCATGTGTGGCGGTAAATGTGGGCGATTGTCTAGGGGGACGATGCGAGAGTCGTGCACCATTTCGTTGAGCAGTACCACGTGGTCCTCTGTCTGGAAAAGCTGGACCACATTGTTGTACGCACTGGGATTCATCGGTGGGCCCGTGTTGAACCCTAGGATGCAGCGTTCCGCGATGTTGCGGTCTTCCCATGAGTCGGCGGGATGGTCCCGTAAATAAGCGCGCCGCGCCGATACCCGTGCTGCAGCGGTCACTGTCAGCGGAGGCACCTTTCCGTCAGGTGGATCAGTGATCAAGGACGTCCGTCGATCCTCAGTGACACCGGTACCTGCGTCAAACCAAAACTCGTCGTAAGTTCCGGTCGAATTGTCACCACCTTCAGAAATTCGCTGCCATAACTGGTTATTATTTGCGACCACGGCAGCCGCGTCCTCCTCGGTCAAGGTTTCTTTTCCAGCGAATTGAGCCGGCCGTTCCAAGGGCGTCATTGTGGCAAAGTCCCA
>Ga0310345_10004868_pt1 | contig 12071 bp, 10 predicted proteins | sample HC15DNA20500_MG_FD_204667 | JGI IMG/M metagenome (GOLD analysis project Ga0310345, IMG submission 204667) | Marine microbial communities from station ALOHA, North Pacific Subtropical Gyre - HC15-DNA-20-500_MG | ecosystem: Environmental > Aquatic > Marine > Oceanic | place: Pacific Ocean: North...
GCTGGAAATGTAGGCTTAGGTTCAGAGACAATGCTTAACAATTCTTCAGGAAGATTCAACGTTGCAGTGGGTTACCGCGCACTAAGGCAAAACGCTACTGGACAGGGAAATGTGGCCATTGGCTATAACGCAGGATTCAACGAAACTGGGAGCAACAAACTCTACATTGCCAATTCAAACACAAACACACCACTAATTTGGGGCGATTTTCAAGCTGGAGTAGCTAACATTAACGGAAAGCTAGGAGTTGGTGTGGCTAATCCAGCCGCTATGACCAACGAGCTAGAAGTCAATGGACATGCTACCGTAATTACACTTACAGAAACTTCTGATCAACGATTCAAGAAGAATATCCTTCCCTTGGAAAACAGTCTGAGCAAGCTACTTTCTCTCCGTGGAGTAAGTTACCAATGGAGGATTGATGACTTCCCTAATAGGCGATTCAAAGAAGGCTCTAACATTGGCCTTATTGCTCAGGAAGTACAGCAACTTTTCCCTGAACTGGTTTCAACCAATAGTGAAGGTTTCCTGAGTGTATCTTACTCAGGCCTCTCTCCCATCATTATTGAAGCCATGAAGGAGCAACAAAAACTGATTGAAGATTTACAATCTGAGCTTAAAGAAGCAGACAACAGATACAAAGCCCTTTTGGAAAGAATCTCATCCATTGAACAAGCCTTAAAAAAACAAGATCGATAAAATGCGTTTTGCCCTACTATATGGTCTGTTAATCTGGCTTCCGCAAAACTTAGCGGCTCAGGGGCAATTAGCCATTTCTGAAGGAACATTTTTTCAAAGTTTCGATAACGTTTCACTCAATATAGATGATACCGAATTGCTTACAGATGGAGAGTTAATAGGAACCAATTCCAATATTTTCATCTCTTCCAACTTCGCTCAGACCAATTTGGGAGGCGAAGGAAATAACCATTTTGGCCGACTTTACCTCTACTCTCCGAATGGAGAATTCCTTCTGGTCAACTCAATAGAAATCAATGATTTATTGGAATTAAATAAATCTAGCCTAAACCTAGGCTCAGCAGATTTAATCTTCCCGAGTGAAGGTGGCTATTTAGAGGGCGAAACGAATGAATTCAGGGTTTACAGCAAAAATGGAGGTAAAATCATCAAAACAACCACTTTAAATAAACCACAAAATGTTAGCCCCGGAAACCTAGGTTTTATCATAAGCAGCAACGAAAATCTAGGTCTAACCGAAATCTATAGAACTCACTCTTCCACCACCCTACCGTCTGGCGAAGGCATCTCTAAAACCTTTGAATTATACACCGATATAAACCCATCATCTCCTTTGAATATCAGTATTTCCTACTTCGATACTGAGGCTAAAAACATGGACTATGAGCCTCAAATTTGGATGCTTGAAAACACGGGCGAATGGACCCACGTGCGCACTTCTTCCGAAAGAAACAGTGACACTCAAAGCAATAGAGTAAGTGCAAACATATCTGAGCCCACCTTAACCTATACAGTGGGTCCAGAAAAGGTCTACCCAGTAGATATCTCTTCCATTCCAACAGCCTTTACACCTAATGGCGATGGCACCAATGACACCTTCCTCATCCCATTCATCGATGAGGATTTCAATGGCAGGGTAACCATCATTAGCAGATGGGGCGATGTAATTTACTCCAGCGACAATTACTATTACGCACCATGGGATGGGCATTACAAAGGCAAGCTAATGCCTACAGCCACCTACTATTATGTAGTGAGTTTTGGAAGCGATCAGCGAAACGAAATCAAGGGTAACATTTCAATTGTCAGGTAATGAAAGGACACACCATACTCTTGTTGTCTCTTTTTTGTTGCTCTTTACAGGCGCAACAACTCTCTCAATTCAGTCAATACCTAGATAATAATTATCTAATTAATCCGGCAGCCACAGACCTTCAAAACAACATCAAATTCGGCATGGGCTTCAGGCAACAATGGGGCGATATTCCTGGCAACCCGAGAACTCTCTACCTCACAGCATATGCCCCTATTTCAAAGCCAGAAGAGTCTCAGTATATGAGAGCATCCATGAGGATGAACGGCCAAATACAATCTAGACCCCGTAATGAACTAAAAAAGTCGAGCATTAGCCATGTTTTAGGTACTGTAATAATGAGCGATGACTTCGGATTATTCAACAAAACCACGGTACACTTCAGCTATGGAATACACCTGCCACTGACCAAAAAACTGAGCGTTTCTGCAGCGCCAAAAATTGGGGTAGTGAACCTTAACCTAAATGATGATTTATGGGTGCTTGATAAAAATGACGACCCGTTTAAGCACTTTCTAAGCGCTTACAGTTCAAAAACCCTTTTAGACATTGGCTTTGGCCTTTGGCTTTACTCTGACAAATTTTTCATGGGATACTCCCTTGAACAAATGGGTGGAAAAAACCCAGATCAGCTAGGCGAAACTACAGGTTACGAATCTGTAGCCCATCACTTTATGTCATTAGGGTATTCTTTTAGCATCAACCCTTACTTGCGAATTGTACCAAGTAGTATGATTAGATACTCTCCTACCGGACCTATCAGTATTGATTACAGCTTAAGATTTGAATACCAAAGTAGAATATGGTTAGGGCTTTCTTTAAGAAAATCCAACGCCCTAGTAGGCATTTTTGGGCTTTTCCTGAACTCCAACATTAGGTTCAATTACACCTATGACCATGGCATGGGCTCTGGTGATAGAGATGGACTCAATGCCCACGAGTTTTCTCTTAATCTCAGTGCATTCCAAAACCTCTACAAAGAATGAAAACTGCACAACTTATTATATTAATCCTCCTGACCTACGGAACAGCAAATCCATTGTTGGGTCAGCATTTCAATACGTATAGTTTCGATCGGCCTGTACCAGTAAAGCCTGTCAACTCGGTAGAAGAGGAAGAAGCCGCTCCACTAATTAGTCCCAAAGGAGATAGAATATATTTTACCCGAACCGCCAACGTAGTTCAATTCGACAAAAAGATCAGCATTCATGAAATATGGTTTTCTGACTTTTTGGAAGAAGGTTGGACCAAGGCTGTCAAGGCGTTTCATCCACTCAACGATAACCAGAACACCGCTGTAATTGGCTTTAAAAATAATGGACTATACCTGTTTGGTGATTATTCAGGTGGCTTCAAAAACAAGAATGGAGCTTCTGAAACACATATTGAAAATGGTGCTTACACCAAACCACAATCATTAGAAATCCCCGACCTGAAGATCAAAGGTGGCTATTACGGCTTAAGCATGCACAGCTCAGAAAAAATTCTCTTGGTCTCTAAAGGAGACTCAGGTAACGAAGACCTATTTGTGACCCTATTGACACCAGAAGGCCAATGGTCTGAGTTGATAAACCTTGGCCCAACCATCAATAGCAAAGGCTATGAAATTGCTCCATTTTTATCATACGACTCTATTCACCTGTTTTTTAGCCGAGGCAACCAGACCAAAGACGCAGACATATATGTTTCAAAAAGGTTAGATGACACTTGGAGAAACTGGACTGAGCCAGAGCGCCTACCTGAACCAATCAACTCAAACTTGTTCGATGCCTATTTTTCAATAAGCTCAGACAGCACGGTTCTTTTCTCTAGTGATAGAATGGGTTCAAATGATATTTATAAATCCAAATTGAGGGTATTCAAAAATCTACCAGAAGAAGTTGAAATAAGCAGTATTGAACCCATCGCACTGACAGAAGAAGAACCTATAGAGCAAAAACTTGAATTAACAGCGATTACAGAAACTACTCAACATATACCAGAACTACAAAACAAGAGCAGTGCTGATGGCTATGCTTTCTTCGACTTTAATAAATCTACCCTGACCAACACAGCTAAGACAAAACTCAACGCTATTCTAGAAAGACTAAAATCTGACCCAAGCTTAAATATCGAATTGGTAGGTCATGCTGATTATATTGATGAAGAGGACTTCAACCAACAATTGTCGGAAAAGAGAGCAGCATCGGCAGCTAAATACCTTACCTCTAATGGCATAGCAAGTCACAGAATCACAACCTCAGGATTTGGCGAACTACTTCCTATTTCCAACAATGAATCTGATATAGGCAGAAGGCTTAATAGAAGGGTAGAAATTTATTTTATAAGTCAATCACAATAAGGATCAATCAAGGGTTAAAACCAACTTCCCAAATTGCTTACCTGCCTTCATTTCATCAAATGCTGAGATAGCCTCATCAAATGGTCTAGCAGAATCTATTATGGGCCTAAGCTGATGTTTATTGATGAAATCAACCATCTGTACAAACTCCTCATCATTACCCATGGTACTCCCCTGAAGAGTGATCTGATTCCAAAACATTCTATGCAAGTCTAGCTTTGAAGGTACTCCTGTTGTTGCACCGTAGAATACTATTCTTCCAGCAGGCTTCATTAACTTAATGAAGTCATTGAGTTGATCTCCACCTGCGCTATCCACTACCAAATCGAAACCTCTAACAGCCTTTGCTTCTTTTATCCAGTTTTCAGATCTGTAGTTGAACCCGCCTTTAGCGCCTAATGACTTACACTGCTCAATCTTTTCTTCACTACTAGAAGTAACCCAAACATTGGCTCCGGCATGTTGAGCAAAAAGAAAGGCAAACTGAGCCACTCCTCCTCCTACACCAGAGATTAAGACATTCTTACCTTCTTGGCATTGGCCATGAAAAAACGTTGCTCGAAAAGCAGTTAGCCCTCCTAAAGGCAAGGCCGATGCTTCTTGAAATGAAAGGTGATCAGGTTTTTGGACTAATCTATCGGCTTCGATTAAAACGTATTCTGCTAAAGTGCCATCTTTTGGCATACCAAACACCTGATATTCTGCCGACTGAACTGCTAGGTTTGGCCCCCAATTTCTATTAGGGTTAATGATTACTTCCTTGCTTAACCATTCCACATCTACGTCTTCTCCAACTGATGTAACCACTCCTGCTCCATCAGAACCAAGTGTAGTTCCGAACTTAATTCCAGGATACATTCCTTCTCGAATCCACTGGTCGCGGTGATTTAAAGAAGCTGCTTTAAGCTTCACCAGAACCTCACCGGCTTTGGGTTCAGGAATGGGTTTATCTATAAACTGAAGGGGTTCTTTTTGGTCTGTAATGCAAAGTGCTTTCATAGGTTCTCAAAGTTAAAGAAATTAGGTTGTGGGTTAAACTAAATTAACCGAACATGAATTTCTTTACTCGCACCCTAAGCTGTTAGAAAGGAGCTTCCTCATCGTTAGTAGGCAAATTAGGCTTATCACCACTATTGGCCTTACTTTGGAAAGTCATAGTATTTCCGCCTCCCGACTCAAAATTACTTCCTCCTCCTGAAGGGAAGGTATTTCCGTAAGTTGCGGTACCGCCATAATTCATATCTAGATCACAGAATTTGGTGTACTGACCAATAAACTTCAACTGTACATTTTCTAATGAACCATTTCTGTGCTTGGCAATAATCACCTCACCAGTTCCTTGAGTTGGCATGCCACTTTCATCTTCCGTAATACCATAGTACTCAGGTCGATAAAGGAACATTACCATATCGGCATCCTGCTCAATTGAACCGGATTCCCTGAGGTCGGAAAGCTGGGGACGCTTATCTCCGCCTCGGGTTTCTACGGCACGGCTTAACTGCGAAAGTGCAATTACGGGAACGTTAAGTTCCTTAGCCAAGTTCTTCAAAGCTCTGGAGATTGACGCGATTTCCTGTTCACGGTTACCGCTTCCTCCTCCACTTTTTGAAGAGTCGCCCGACATCAGCTGGAGGTAATCAATTACCACTAGCTGAATATCGTGCTGTTGTTTCAACCTTCGGCATTTCGCCCTCAATTCGAGGATTGAAAGACCTGGGGTATCATCTATAAATATGGGGGCTTTAGTCAAATTAGCCGTTTTGTGCACCAACTGAGCCCATTCGTGCTCGGCTAGTGTACCTTTCTTAATCTTTTCACTACCTAGTTCAGCTTCTGCAGAAATCAATCTGTTAACCAACTGAACCGATGACATCTCTAGCGAGAATATGGCGCAACCCTGTCCGTGATCTACTGCCGCATTTCTCAAGGCTGAAACCACAAAGGCAGTTTTACCCATACCCGGACGAGCCGCGATAATAACCAAGTCAGATCGTTGCCATCCAGAAGTCACTCTATCTAGAGCAGTAAAGCCTGAAGGCACACCTGTTAGACCATCTTGATGGTCTTTTCTCGCCTGAATTTCTTCTAGGGCTGTGGCCATAATGTTCTTCATGCTGTCATACTCCTTACGAATATTCGCTTCAGAAACCTCAAAGAGCGACTGCTCCATGCGGTCTAACAACTGAAAAACATCGGTAGTATCTTCATAGGCATCTTTCTGAATCTCAGAAGAGATTCTAATGAGCTCACGCTTAATCGATTGTTCAACAATAATTCTGGCGTGGTACTCAATATTGGCTGCCGAAGAAACTCGGTTGGTAAGTTGAGTAATGTAGTAAGGACCACCTGCTATCTCCAGCTTACCTGCCTTTCTTAAATGACTGGTTACTGTTAAAATATCGATAGGCTCTGAGGCCTGGAAAAGATCATAAATAGCCTGATAAATTTCTTTATGGCTGTCTTTGTAAAAAGAGTTTGGACTAAGAATATCAATTACATTGGTAAGCGCATCTTTTTCCAACATCAACGCACCCAAAACCGCCTCTTCCAAGTCCGTTGCCTGAGGTGGTAGTTTACCCAATTGGGCTCCTTCCACAGACATGTTTTTAGACTTGTATCCGAGTCGAAGTGCTGCTGATTTCCCTTTTTCCATTTTACAAAACTATCTCTATCAACCTCATAAATTCAAGCAGATGAGCACCTTTATTTTTCAACCATCTCATAGACAGTGATTAAACATTGGCAATCAACTTTTTGGCAGTTGTCCACATCATTATCCACTTTTACCAACAAGGAGCGTTCAACATTTGAACGACCCGTCATTTCCTTTATTTTTGAATCGTTCTTCAGAATATAATTCATGCTAAAAAATCAGAAAATTCACTTTATCGCTATTGGCGGAAGTGTAATGCACAACTTGGCTATTTGCCTTAAACTTCTTGATAATCAAGTAACTGGATCGGACGATATGTTCTTCGACCCATCAAAATCCAACCTAAAAAGACATGGCCTACTACCAGACAATGAAGGTTGGCATCCAGAGCGAGTGCATAGCCAACTTGACTATGTAATACTTGGCATGCATGCTAAAAATGACAACCCTGAATTACTCAAGGCCAAGGACTTAGGATTGAAGATTTACTCCTTCCCTGAGTTTATCCACGAGGTTTCAAAAGAGAAAATCAGATTGGTGGTAGCAGGTTCCCATGGCAAAACCAGCATCACCTCAATGATTCTTCACGTGCTCAATAAGGCTGGAAAATCGTTCGATTATCTAGTGGGTGCCCAACTAGAAGGCTTCGATACTATGGTGAAGATTTCCGATGCACCTATGATGATCATTGAAGGCGATGAATACACCACAAGCCCGCTAGACCTAACCCCAAAATTCTTACACTACAACCATCATTTTGCTTGTATTACCGGCATAGCATGGGACCACTTCAATGTATTCCCTACCCTAGATATTTATGAAGAACAATTCCTAAAGTTCATCAACCAAACGCCTAATAACGGTAAGGTCTTTTATGCCGAAGTAGATCAGGCACTTTGTAAGATTGTAGAACGTGCCGAACCCAACGAGGAGCAACTCATTCCGTACAACGCGTTCGAATCGAAAATTGAAGACAATCAGACCATTGTACTTTGGGAAGGAAGAGAAATTCCACTTCAAGTTTTCGGAGATCATAACCTCCAGAACCTCAATGCTGCCAGGCTACTATTGAACCAAGTTGGCATTTCGGACGATGAGTTCTTCGAACATATTCAGTCTTTCACAGGTGCTTCAAAAAGACTTGAGTTGATCGGTCAAAATGACTTTTCTACCATTTACAAAGACTTTGCACATGCGCCATCTAAGCTAAAGGCTACTTCTGAGGCTGTAACCAAGCAATTCAAAGACAGAAAACTAACTTCAGTACTTGAGTTGCATACTTTTAGTAGCCTCAATAAGCAATTCATTCATCAATATGAGGGCTGTTATGACCTACCCCAGCAGGCCATAGTGTTTATCAACCCTGAAGCGGTAAAAGCCAAAAAGTTGGAAATGATTTCTGAAGATGAACTGGTTGACGCTTTCAAGCGCAAGGATCTCAAATTATTTACCGATGCGGAGAAGCTTGAGCAGTTTATTCTGAGCCAAGACTGGAATAATAGAAACCTTCTTTTGATGAGCTCAGGAAATTTCGGAGGTTTGGACATAGAAAAAATCAAAGACACAATTCTTAGCTAATGCAACTCAACCTTAAAAACCCGCTGGTATTTTTTGACCTTGAAACTACCGGAATCAACATTGCTCAAGATCGAATCGTAGAACTGGCCTTTTTAAAGGTGATGCCTAATGGCGAAACGGAGAAGAAAGTGCACTTGGTGAACCCAACCATTCCAATCCCTGAAGAATCTGCCATGATTCACGGCATTAGAGATGAAGATGTAGCTGATAAACCCACCTTCAAAGAACTAGCAAAAAACCTAGCTAAGTTCCTCGAAGGCTGCGATTTAGGCGGATTCAATATTGTTCGATTTGACGTTCCGCTTTTAGTGGAAGAATTTTTAAGAGCTGGGGTAGATTTTGAAGTAAGCCAACGCAAGTTGATCGATGCGCAGAAGGTATTCTTCCTGATGGAACAACGCACGCTGACAGCCGCTTATAAGTTCTATTGCGGAAAAGAATTGGAAGGTGCTCATGGTGCTGAAGCCGATAACGATGCCACTTACGAAGTATTCAAAGCGCAAATTGAGAAATACAATGGCCAAGCGGTGACTGATGCTTCAGGTAGAGACTTGGGTAAAATTGAAAATAACATGGCTTCTATTCATCATTTGGTGGCCAGTAACATGGTAGATTTGGCGGGAAGAATGGTTTTCAATGACAAAGGCGTTGAAGTATTCAACTTTGGTAAGAACAAAGGCAAACCAGTGGCAGATGTACTCAAAAGAGAACCAGGTTATTACGACTGGATGATGCAAGGCGACTTCCCTCTGGACACTAAGCGCAAACTGACTCAAATTAAGTTGAGAGGTTTTCAGATGTAATTATGAAAAGGTACTTATTTACATTTTTTGCTCTTTTAGTAATGACTGTGCTTTGGAGCAACAACCTCAATGCTCAAACAAAAGAATATAAATCCAAGACTGGGAAGTTCAGTTTCAAATACTTTGAAGATTGGAGTATAGAGGAAAGCGATGGAAGAGTAACTATATTTGCTCCAAAAGATGGCTCCAGGGATATACACAGGGAGAATTGGGGTATATCTATGGCTCCTGCCAACTATTTAAGTCTTGAAGAATGTTACAAAAAATATATTCTAGATGCATTCCCGGATACTTTCAACAAGTTTAAGATAATTGATGAAGGTAATGACGACCATAATGGCATTCCCAGTCAATGGATCAAATATTCTTTCCAAGAGAATGATCAAGAAATTTCGAATCTTACGACTTTGCTGGTCCATAAGGACCAACTCTTTATTCTAATTGGCTATTCGCTCTCCGATGATTTTAATTCAAAATATGCAAAGCTATTTTCTGATATGATGATCACATTTAGAGTACATAAGGATTAACTCAAAAAACCTCATAGTCAACGGTATTTAGGGTGGTCACATTTTCGACTCAATGGCGGTTGCGGGCTTTCTGGCTTCCAGCCCCCGTCTTCGGTCTTCCGTCCTCCCTCTTTCACCCGAACATTAAACATTTCCCAATTCCGTGACCTCTTTGCAGCTTTCCGTCTAAAGAGCAAATGCTTTCACAAATACTATTAATCCTCCTTGGGTTTGGTTTACTAATTAAAGGAGCAGACTGGTTGGTCTCTGGTGCTACAAAACTTGCCAAGAAGTATGGCATTTCGGATTTGGCCATTGGCCTCACCATAGTAGCCTTTGGCACTTCGGCCCCTGAGCTAATTGTCAATGCGGTGGCCTCATATCAAGGCCATGCAGAAATCGTATTTGGCAACATTATAGGTAGCAATAATTTCAACCTGTTTGTTATTCTAGGTATTGTGGGAATCATCTCTCCTATTGCCGTACAATCTAGCACCATTTGGAAGGAAATCCCCTTATCTTTCATAGCTGCTGGGTTATTACTAATTCTCGCCAATACTTGGTTGCATGGTAGCACAGCAGAGATCAGTAGGCTAGAAGCTACAGTATTAATCGCCATTTTTGGTGCTTTTCTGTTCTATGTTTTCAAGCAGATGAAAACCGATGAGACTACATGCCATGTTCAACCAATTGGAAGTTTTAAATGGGTTTGGCTACTAATTTTAGCAGGACTTGCCGGCCTAATTATCGGTGGAAAGCTTGTTGTAGATCAAGCCGCGCTCTTGGCACAAAGCTTTGGAATTAGCGAAAGAGTGATTGGCCTTACCATTGTGGCGGCAGGCACATCTTTACCGGAGTTAGTAACCTCTGTTGTGGCAGCCTTTAAAAGGAACAGTGATATAGCCATAGGTAACGTGATAGGCTCCAATATTTTTAATATCCTTTTAATCCTTTCAATTAGTGGCCTTATAAGACCAATTCCTTATGACCACGCATTTAACCGAGAAATCTACGTCTTATTAATTGGTACAATTTTTCTTTTTACTGCCATGTTTTCGGGAGGAAAGAAGAAACTCGATAGATGGGAAGCCGCTATACTTCTTATAAGCTTTATCGGCTACTCTGTTTGGCTGATTGGATAAAACGACAACCATTCACCTGAGGTAAAATTAAGGCTATTGGGTATATCTTCTTAATGATCAATTTGAAGCTATTGTTGAAGTGCTCAAGTGGGGAAACCCTGGAAAGAAACCGAGATATACCTCGCGACAAATCTTGGCGAGAGACAAGCCAACTGATGCTTTATAAAGTTAGAAAGCCTTAGATTTATTGCTTGGTAAAAACTTAAAAAGCACGGATAGCATGCTATATTGGATGGCTAGCGCTTACTTTTATAAGCGTTAGCATACGTTGGTTTTAATTGAATGAAAGAATTAGATAGAAATCAAATTATATGGAGGTATATGAGCTTAGATAAGTTTATAGACTTTCTCTTGAATAAAAGATTGATTTTTAGTCCAATTGAAATAATGTCTGACCAAAACGAGGTTAGGTGGATTCTAGACACGATAGATGATAGCAATGAAAATCATCGTGAGGGAGTTGAAAAATTTGTTGAATCTCATTTGAAAAACAACTTTATCAGCTGTTGGACTAAAAATCCCGATGAAAAAATTTCTCTTTGGAGACATTACCTTGGTAAAGATGGAATTGGAGTCGCAATTCAGTCTACGGTGGATAGCATTTATAAACACGTAAATTGGGATGAAAAATCTTTTTCTATCCACGAAGTGATCTATAAAAAAGAACTAAAGTTTGAGGATATCGAAAAAGGTCAACTCAACTTTACTAAGAGCATAGCCTATAAAGACGAAGAAGAATTGAGAATTTTCACCCACTTCAACTTCATGAAATTTGATGAGGAAAAGAGACAACCTGTTTTCTTCAAACCTCCTAATCTTATGTCGATTGAAATTGATTTAGAAAATTTTATAGATAGTATTATGATTTCACCATTCTGTGCGAATTGGCAAATTGATGTTATCAAGCAATTGACTAAGGAAATTGCCCCAAGTCTTTCCGGAAAATTCATTACATCAATGATTAAAGAAAAAAACTAAAGCCAACAAAACCTATACGCAATAGCACCCTACGGTATGCTACTGCGCATACCCAAACCGTTGTGAGCAATTACAAAAATGAAAATAATTCAGTACATATTTTTAATCGGACTACTGTCAAGTTGTAAGTCTCATAGCAAAAATGATAGTACTAAATCAACTCAAAACATTCAAAATTCATCAATTGAAAATCAAGAGAGTATGACCATAGAAGCCCAAATTAAAGTATTTAAGACTTTAGGGTATGAATTCTCTAACGGAGTGACTAAAGATTT
>Ga0310345_10004870_pt1 | contig 12067 bp, 9 predicted proteins | sample HC15DNA20500_MG_FD_204667 | JGI IMG/M metagenome (GOLD analysis project Ga0310345, IMG submission 204667) | Marine microbial communities from station ALOHA, North Pacific Subtropical Gyre - HC15-DNA-20-500_MG | ecosystem: Environmental > Aquatic > Marine > Oceanic | place: Pacific Ocean: North...
GAGAGATCGATCCCTCGCAAACATTTGAGACTGTGGGGATGCTGCCAACGACGATTGAAACGCTTCGCCGAGGACTGTGGATGGTTGTGAACCATGAAGGGACAGGTGGGCTTGCTAGGATCGAGGGCCGTGATGTCATAGGTAAATCCGGGACTGCCCAGGTGGTCTCATTGGCTGGTCGGGCTTCGGCACAAGATGGGGCAGTAGACTTTCGTGATCACGGGTGGTTTGTCTTTGCCGCGCCGAGAGACGACCCTAAAATTGCGGGAGTCGTGTTTGCAGAGCACGCCGATCATGGTTACTTGGCAGCGCCTATCGCACGGCACATCATGGCAACGTTTTTTGCTAAGCAGGACAGGGAACCGCTTCCTGTGCTGCCCGAGCCATTGCCGGGTGTGCCTTTGGTAGATGCGGATGGCCAATAAGAAGATCAGGAGCATGATAGATAGCCGGCTGCGACCACATATTGACTGGGTTCTTTTTTCAGCGGTTGCTGTCCTTGCCTTGATCGGGTTAGTCATGATCTACAGTGCTACTTATGACCCGACGACTGAGACAATCGGACCTCAATTATCGAGGCAGTTATTGGCTCTGGCGATCGGCTTGGCAGCGGGGTTTGTTTGTTTACTAGTCGACTATCGCGTGATGACCGACAATGTAGGACTGATTTATGTCGGCCTGTTGGCGCTCTTGGTGTATACATTGTTTTTTGGCTTGGAGGTCAGCGGCAGTCGGCGTTGGATTGACCTGGGAATGTTTAATCTGCAGCCGTCAGAGTTTGGAAAGATGGTTATTGCTTTGGTTCTGGCTGTTGTGTATGCAGGTCAGCGGACAAAAGATCGACGGATTCAGGATTGGGCGATCGGAGCTGCCGTGGTCGCAATTCCATTTCTGGTTATTGCCCGTCAGCCAGATTTAGGAACTGCTGTTACACTGCTTCCAGTTTGTGTTGCGATAATGATATTTGCCGGGTTCCGTCTCAAGTTTCTAGCAGTTCTGGCAGTGGTGGGCGTTTTGCTTACACCGGTGGCTTGGACCTATGGGCTTGAAGATTATCAGCGGACACGAATTGCGAGTTTCTTGGATCCGGATCAGGACCCGCGCGGTGCGGGTTATCAGCAGATTCAAGCCCGTGTTACCGTGGGTTCGGGTGGTTTGACGGGGAAAGGATATCTGCAGGGGACTCAGAGCCAGTACAACTTTCTCCCGGTGGCACACAATGATTTCATCTTCTCGGTATTGGCCGAGGAACAGGGATTTCTTGGCGTGCTGTTTGTACTGGGTTTGTATTTATTTGTGATCCTGCGTTCGCTTGATGCGGCGCGGATCGCTAAGGATCAGGTTGGTATGTTTCTCGTAGTAGGAATTACCGCCGGTTTTGCGTTTCAAGTGATTTATAACGTTACGATGTCGGCCGGACTGGCTCCGGTAAAAGGGTTGACGTTGCCGCTATTGAGTTATGGTGGTTCCTCAGTCATCGCGACACTGATGGGGTTTGGGCTAATCCTGAACGTCAGGATGCGCCGTTTCACAAATTAAGAACCTGGAGCGGTGTGCTGGCCCCGACTTATAAGGGTGTCCATGCCACCAGGGTAAGTGGATGAAGGACGGAACCACGAAGCATATTGGCATGACGTCGAACCGAGATCGTTGCGGGTTTCAGACTGCCGATGCCTGGATTTATTCCGCCCGATGGTTTGTCCAGTTCCAGGCTTACATGGAGAGTATTTCGTATGAACAAGGAGTTAATAGTGTTCTCGAATCGCCACGAAACAATGGCGGCGATTCTCGAGGACGACCAGGTTGCCGAGGTTTTTGTTGAGCGTGAACGTCAACGTGGCGTCGTAGGCAATATTTATAAGGGCCGTGTTTCAAAAGTTCTACCCGGCATGCAGTGCTCGTTTGTTGACATTGGTCTCGAACGCGACGCCTTTCTGTATGTCTCTGACGTTATAGAGACTGTTGAGGATTTCGATCAACTTGAGGCGGGGGACTCCGACGAGAGCGAACTTGCCGAAGCCACGCGTGATGACACTAAGTCGAATGTCAAGCCTGACAAGTCGACAAAAATCGAAGAATTGTTGACTGCTGGTCAGGAGATTCTTGTCCAAGTAGTCAAAGAACCACTCGGCACGAAGGGCGCCCGCATAACGTCTCACGTTACGATCCCGGGACGGTTTCTAGTGTTTATGCCCACTGTCGATCAGATTGGTGTATCGCGACGAATCGACGAACGAAAGGAGCGAACTCGGTTACGTGGCATAGTGCGTAACTTTCGTGAAGAACACGGGTTTAGCGGTGGGGTCATACTACGGACGGCGGCCGGCGGTCGCCCCGAGGAAGACATCGTAGGTGACCTCAGATATTTCCACCAACTCTGGACAGAGACCCTTCAGAAGACCGAGAAAGAACACCCACCGGCTGTTGTCCACAGAGAGGAAAGTTTGGTCGCGAAACTGTTACGTGATTTTCTGACCAATGATTTTTCAGCGATCCGCATCGATGATCGTGAGGAATATGAGCGTACTACTAGGTTAATCGAAAGGATCATGCCTAATTTGGTGTCTCGGGTACATCACTACGACAAGGATTTTCCAATTTTTGACGAATACGGAGTGCAAGCGGAGATTAACAAGGCATTGCGGAGCAAGGTCTGGCTCAAATCTGGTGGGTATATCGTTGTTAATCATACAGAGGCATTAGTTGCGATCGACGTTAATACTGGACGATATGTAGGGAAGAGAACTGGTAGGTTGGAAGACACAATTGTTAAGACCAACCTCGAGGCAGTAAAAGAGATTGTCAAGCAGGTTCGTCTCAGAGACCTCGGCGGCATCATCGTCCTTGATTTCATCGATATGGAAGAACGGAAGAATCGCCAAAAAGTTGCTCACGCTCTAGATCAAGAACTACGACGGGATCGCTCCCCGTCGAAGGCGGTTCAGGTGTCAGAGTTCGGCTTGATTGTTGTGACGAGAAAAAGAGTGCGACAGAGTCTTGAGGGACAGTTTACTTCCCCGTGCCCTTACTGTTCTGGAAGTTCAGCGATTAAGTCTACATCAACGATTTGTTATGAAATCTTGTCTGAAATGCGACGAATTGCGGACGCGTTTGGTGGTCGAGCGGTGTTGTTGCGAGTAAATCCGGACATTGCGCGCGCGTTGGAAGGAGAGGAGCGCGGTGTTTTAAAGGAATTGCAGCAAGTCCTTGGTCCCGAGCTAGTCGTCCGGCCAGACATGCAATTGCACCACGAACAGTTCGATATGATGGCTATGTGAGTGACAGCAAGGAACGACAACCACTCTAGTTCACAAACTTAGTCAAGTTAAAGCTTTACGGAAGGTCAGGCCAACGAAGTTGGTCGAAATTCTTAATACGGTCTTTGGCGACCTGCACTCCCTCAAATCGCAGGAGTTCGCGTTTAACTAATGGGTCGCTGTACTTGCCAACACGGCCATCCGAATTAACTACGCGATGACATGGCACAGAGGTGCGGCGACAGTGTTTTAGGATCGTGCCGACGGCCCGCCATGCATTCGGGTGGCCTGCTAGTGCTGCCACCGATTTATAGGTGGCAACCCGACCAGGTGGGACCTTTCTGACTACAAACAGTACTCTTCCTTTGAACGTACCGGGCTGAGGTGCTGATTCAAACACTTACGTACTCTTCATTACCGTTTTCTTGATGAGATCTTGCGCCAGATATCGTCGATGGCATCAGCTTTCAGCATTTTTGTGGCGAATACGATCTGACCCGTGTGCACGGAGTAATGGATAAGCTGATAATCAATTGTCTCCATGTAACTAGTGGGGCGGGTTCCTCTGCTGGGAGTTTCGAGTAGTTTCCCGGGATTAAAAGTTTTCAACACTTCATCCGCTTCGTTTACCGCAAATGTTAAGCGCGCTAAGAGGTCAGACTTGGGTATCTCCTCACGCTCTGCAAACTCTGCATCGCGGTTGCGAATAAAATCAGTGCCGCCTACCACATGACCAATGTGATGTCTGGTGGATCCAGCGCAGTGCAGGACTAGATTTCCAATAGCATTGGACTTTTCATTGGCTCGCCACCAGATCATCTGGTCGTTTAGGGCATCGAGGCAAGCTGTTATCTGCTTCGTCAAATGCATAACGAGACGCTGTCGGGACATCTCTAGAAAGTTTGCGGGTAAAGATATTCGGTTAATGTTCATGAATTTCTAGTGATAGGTTTTGAATCTGAAGGTGTTTTCAAGGTGCTTCGTATCATAGATCGAAATACTACTAACGTCGTAGAACGGGTAGATAGCATATCGCGGCGACGAAAACGTCGTAGATGGCACAAACACCTGGGTACCATGCAGGAGCAATGTCGTCCGGTAATAGATTGATGATGTGTGCCAGGTCGACAAAGCTGTGTCCAACCCAAGCTAGCGACAATGTTGTTAGAGCGGATGCCGGTTCCCAGGTGATGGCACTTGAGACTATGACGAAAAACCCAACCGCAATCGCGATGTCAAAGCTAGTTCCATCACTGTTTTCATAGGCGACATTTAGACCGACGTAAACGCCGGCCACGAGTAGGAGTAGGAGTGCCGAATATTGGGAAAGTCGGAGCTCGACGATGAGTCGTTCAGGTGAGTTGGGATCAGATCGACACGCTTGCCAGGCCGTCAAAGCCAAGGCAAGACTCATTGCGGAAAATCCTAAGACAAGGGTACTGAATGTACCAGTCACAGCCTAGTTTTACTGGACGTTGACTTCCAGTGTGGCGAGAGAAGCCGGCTCCGCATTTGCCACGGGTCCATAGAAGATAGAATTGAAAAGCAATTTAAATGTGCCCCACGTTTGTCCACGGTGTTGGACTCGAAAGGTATGGAGAATAAGCCGTCCTTCGTCTAGTGGAACTTCTATAACGGCAGCGGTTCCACGAAGTTGTTCCTCGCCTACGATCCAACCACTACGTCGTAGGGGTGCATCTGGATATTGGACAATCGGCCGCATGCCAGGTGCCGATGCCCGCCGTCGGTTCGGGATAAATCCTCCGTTGTTGACGAACATAACACTAGTTTCTGGCGGCATTCCGTAGCCGACGGGGTGGGTCGTGTCTACTGTTGCCCGCAGGATAGTTCCGGGAGCGTAGAATGTGTCAGAACTCTGGTCTTCGATAACGTTGAGCAAGGGAGCAGCCAAATGCTGTATAGCGAACGAAACACTGTTCCCAAGTGTGATTAGAGTGCCCCCTTGAGATACGAATCGACGAAGAGTTTGTATCCCTTGGACTCCGATTCCTCCACGGTATTCAGGCCGAACATTTCGAGATCGCAAACCTCTAAGAAGGTCGACGGTTGAAGCATCTGGAAGAATGATGACGTCAAAGTTGTCTCTTAGTTTCGGATTTTGGATGTCGGCGCTACGAAGGAGTGTGTAGGGGAACTCGTGTTGTTCAAGGACCCACCGCGTCCAACCGGCATCCATGTTGCCGCCCCAGGGTTCGTAGACGGCTAACCTGGGTTGACGGATTGGCATTGAGGTTACGTCGGCCGGGAGCAAGAGTTCTGTGGCAATCAAGTCTAGATGTAGGTCTGCTGTAATTTGATCCACGATATCGCGTTCGATGTTTTCTACGAGCATCACGCCAATTGGATGTACTTGACCGTCCAACGCGAACGAATCGTGCGCCCAACTAACCGTTGCACCCTGTGCCAGCAGTCGATTGAGTGCTACAAAACTTTGATTTGATTTGTGTGACAGCAGGTAAGTATTTCCGGTGCCAATTACCGAACCTGGTGACTGTGTGGCCTCTTCGTCCAGCAAAGCGAGCGAGGCTTCGAAGGGGGCTTCAATCTGGATGGTGTCTACTCCCATCAGCATGCCGAGAGACCAGGCAGTGATGTCATATGGTTTGTCTATAGCGCCGGCTGGGTTAGGCCAGCGGATGTCCGGATAGACTTGCGGTTCGAGTATGTCTTTTACCCAACGCCCAAATGATTGATCGAGGCGGACCACGTAAGTCCCGGATGGGTAGGTTCTACCGTCGGCAATGAACGTAGTCTTGGCAATATGAACTTCAGCAGCTTCGGCCTGAAGTAGTTGGACAAGTTTGGTCGCAGCGGCTGGGTCATGTTGATCACGGAGAATCAAAAAAGCGAACGGATTGCCTGTGGTAAACCGTTCTACTGTCCTCGAGTTCATCGAATAGAAATTACGCTTCAGGGTCATTCGATTATTTGCCACACTTTCAAGAAGTCCCTGAGTGGAGATGGTGATGTATTCGACCACGTCGGCGAAAGTCCAAGTTCCTCCATTCCAAGGTCTTGGATAGTTCATCCTGTACTGAGTGTCTGAAGGTGCGGCAAGAACCGTTTGGTGAGCACGGCGTGAGTCGAGGACTGCAGATGTAGACGAACCCGAAACGGGTGCCGTCGCTTGACGCTGTTCGATCGGGCTTGCCAATCTCGAACTGGCTACCTCAGTAAGGAGTGCCACCATGTTGTGCCACCATGGATTAGTGTTGTTCGCACCTTGCCAATAGCCGCTGTACAGTTCTCCCCAGATTACTCCAGGTTTGTCGGCAGCCTGTAGCTTTGAGGCCATGGCCTGTCCGAATAGATTTACCTGGCTCCAAACCAGAGGATCGACGTTGGGATTAGGTGGATTCTTGAAAGGTGGAACAAAGATTCGAGCGTAGCCACTCCCCATTTGGTGAGTGTCGAGATAGACCTCTGGGAACCAGTCGTGATAAAGCACACGATTCAGGTGCTGTGTTTCGACTTGCGTCAGCATATAGCTGTCACGGTTGTTATCGTGTCCAGCGTACTTATGGTAAAGGGTTGGCAGAGGTGAGCCTTCGTAAGAAGTGCCTAAGTTGCGTCGATACCAGTCAACTACCATGCGCTGTCCATCAGGATTTTGTGAAGGGATTAACAGCACAATAGTATTCTCAAGGATGTGATTCACCCAGGGTGACTCTTCGACAGCCAACTGATACACGATGTCATTCATCATCTGACTCGTGCCGATTTCGGTGGCGTGTACGTTCGCGCCGACTAGAACGACGGCTTTTCCTGTTTGCGCAATCGTTTCGGCAAGTTCGGGGCTGGTCTGTTTTGGATTGACCAACTGGCGTTGCATAGCTTTGTAGCGTGGTAAGTCACGGATAGTTTCTGGTGTTGAGATGGTCAATAGGAGATAGGGTTCTCCCATGGTCGTCTTCCCTAGTTCTTCAACGAGCATCCTGTCGGATGATTTAGCGATGGTCTCGTAGTAACTGACCATGTCGTCCCAATGTGCCAGACGCTGGTCGGTTCCCATTCTGAAGCCAAAAAACTCTTCTGGGGAAGGGGCGTCACGTGGTTGTTGCGCTAGTAAGGGGAATGCCAACCCTGCAGTCACAACGACTAGTATGATTCTGAGAGTCAGCGCTCGAATAGACATCTTTCTATTCCAGTCAGTATATCGTCTAGTGAATCATGGGGCTGGAAACATGGCCGCAGTTGTCGTAAATCCCGAGTGGAGATTCAATAAATATGTCTGACGTCACACGTCTTCGCCTGGTTGTCACTAGTGTGGTGGTCGGACTCGCGGCAACTGTATTTGTCTTCCAGGAAGCCCTTCCTGGGCGATTTCGTGCCGTGCTCGGGATTATGTGTTTTATCGGTATTGTTGTGGCGTGCTCGTCTGATATTCGCGCGATTAACTGGAAAACTGTGGGGTGGGGTTTAGCTCTGCAGGTTGTGTTTGCAATTTTTATTCTGAGGTTTGAGATTGGCGATTTTCGACCCGGGTATGCCTTGTTTGCTGCTGCCGCGACGGTGGCAACGCAGTTCCTCGCCTTTACGGATGTTGGGTCGAGCTTTGTATTTGGTGTCCTTGCAAACCAAGATGAAATGGGAAGCGTATTTCCGAATGGCTTTGTCTTGGCATTCACTGCGTTACCAATAATCGTATTCGTCTCATCCGTATCGACGGTTTTGTATTACTTGGGTGTCCTGCCTATGGCAGTTCGGGTGATGGCGCGGGTGATGATGCCATTTATGCGGACTAGCGGAGCTGAGACTCTTTCTGCAGCTGCTAATGTTTTTGTAGGGCAGACGGAGGCACCACTTATTGTTAAACCTTTCGTGCCAACTATGACGGAATCAGAATTACTTGCGCTGATGACCGGTGGGTTAGCAACAATCGCAGGTAGTGTGCTGGGCGTCTATTTAGCTCTTGGAGCGGATCCGGTGGCGATGTTGACGACTAGCGTGATGGCGGCGCCATGTGCTTTGTATCTGTCCAAGATCTTGATTCCAGAACTTGGTACGCCAGCGACAGCGGGAGATGTCGAGATCATTGTCGGGACCGAGCATGTAAATGTAATTGATGCGGCGGCCAGTGGTGCCGCTGACGGGATGCGACTGGCAATCAACGTTGCGGCAATGCTCATTGCATTCTTGGCCCTGGTAGCGATGGTTGACTATCTCCTTGGCCTCGGGAATTCTGGGCTGAGCCTAGCTGGAATTTTCACCACGCTGTTTTCGCCAGTTTCTGTTTTACTAGGCGTGTCTGGTGCCGATGTTCCGATTCTGTCCGATCTCTTGGGTACGAAACTGGTCACAAACGAGTTTGTGGCTTATGTAAGGCTCAATGATCAATATCAAGAGGTCATGAGTGCGCGGGCGCATATTATCGCGACGTTTGCCCTAACTGGTTTCGCCAATTTTGGTTCGGTTGGTGTGATTCTTGGAGGTATTGGTGGCATGGCTCCCACCAGACGCTCAGATTTGGCTCGTCTCAGTTCTCGTGCGTTGTTGGCAGGATTTCTCGCGACACTTATTAACGCAGCCATTGCAAGTGTCTTGATTTGACACGTACGCTGTCCTGACTCTAGAGACTGACTCCTTTATTATCCTCTTATGCTTCCAACTATCGAGTGGCAGGATGGAACTGTTGTCATGGTCGATCAACGCAAGCTTCCGACCAAGGAAGTTTATGTTCGCTGTAAAACTGCGAATGAAGTGGCGAAGGCGATTAGACAAATGGTAATCAGAGGAGCACCCGCGATCGGAGTTGCAGCCGCGATGGGGCTGGCGCTCGGCGTGTTTCGCAGTAAGGCCAAGGGGTCGAGTCAGTTGGCGACGGAGTTCTACAAATTATGTGAACTATTAGCCGGGACCCGACCGACGGCGGTTAATTTATTTTGGGCGATCGAACGGATGAAGGAAAGATTTTCTCTGATGGTTCGGACTGGAGAATCACCTGAAGAGCTTCGCGCCACTATGTTGACCGAGGCCATGAAAATCCATGATGAGGATGTGGCTAGCTGCATGGCGATCGGAAGTTACGGATCTGGCATATTACCGTTTGATGCTAATGTGCTGACACATTGTAACGCCGGTGCGCTCGCCACTGGTGGTTACGGCACGGCATTGGGAGTTATACGCGCTGCCGTGGCAGACGGAAAGCAGGTAGCTGTGTTTGCCGATGAAACCCGTCCTTTCCTACAAGGAGCTCGACTAACCGCTTGGGAACTTCTTAGGGATGGGATCACAACAACTGTAATTACAGATGGGATGGCCGGTTCGCTGATGCGTGATCGAAGGGTTAACGTGGTCGTGGTAGGAGCAGACAGAATTGCAGCGAATGGTGATGTTGCGAATAAGATTGGGACATACACGGTAGCCGTGCTTGCCAACCAGCATGATATACCGTTCTATGTTGCCGCACCGTGCTCAACCGTTGATCTTAGAACCCCAGATGGGTCGCTGATCCCGATTGAGGAACGTGATGAACGTGAAGTTACACACATCGGGTCTAGGCGGATGACACCTGAAGGTGCCGGCGTATGGAATCCTGCCTTCGATGTGACACCGCACCGGTTGGTTGCCGCCATTATCACCGATAAGGGTGTCTGCCGCCCCCCGTTTGCAGAGAGTCTTCGTGGCGCCTGTGAGAATCTGGGCGAAACGGATTTGGCATGAAAGTACTGGCGATTGAAACGTCGTGTGACGAAACGGCTGCCGCGGTAGTGATGGAAACTGGGAAGTCCGACCATCCATGGAGTATTAGATCAAATGTGGTCGCGTCGCAGGTCGACGTTCATCGCGAGTGGGGTGGCGTTGTTCCGGAATTGGCATCACGGCAGCACGTCAGGGATATTTGCGGGGTTGTCGACCGTGCAATGAGTGATGCGAATACTGGATGGTCTGAGTTCGATGCTATTGCGGTGACACAGGGGCCAGGATTGATCGGCTCGCTTCTTGTGGGAGTAGCGTTCGCGAAGGCGATCGCTATGTCGCTTGATATCCCTTTAATTCCTGTTCATCACTTAGCGGGCCACATTGAATCACTTGTGGTTGAAAACGGTATGATGCCACTGCCTGCTATCGTACTCGTTGTCTCGGGTGGTCATACTAGTCTCTACCATGTTCCTGTTGCTGGAAAATATCTCTTGGTTGGCCGCACACGAGATGATGCGGCTGGAGAAGCTTTTGACAAGGTCGCAACATTACTCGGACTTGATTATCCTGGTGGTCCAGTGATCGACCGTTGTTCAATCGAAGGAGATGACCACGCGGTGACTTTTCCCCTGCCGAGAATGACTCATGCAGACCGAAATGAGGGACCAGAGGTCGTCGCGCCTGCTGGATTTGAGGGTCGAATGGGCGGGCGAGCAGAGTTCAGTTTTAGCGGCCTTAAGACTGCAGTGAAGCGACATGTGGCTTCACGAAAAGCGTTTTTGCATGTCGAAGACCTTCCTTCGGGAGAAATTGCGGATTTGTGCGCGAGCTTTCAGAGAGTAGTTGTCGAGACATTGCTCGACCGGACCTTTGAGGTGGCGCGTTGGTTTGAGGCCTGTAGTGTTGGAATCGCCGGTGGCGTATCAGCCAATACACGTCTTCGAGCCGATGCCATTGCTCGTGGTAAACATTTTCGGCTTCCGGTGTTGCTCCCAAGTCTGTCACTGTCAACCGACAATGCAGCCATGATTGGAGCTGCTGGGATTCGAAACTTGAGAGCTGGTATTACAGCAACGTCTAGACTTAATGCTTTCTCGTCTCTAGAAATATTTTAGTCGGCTGCCGCCATTGATGAGTTGTCGGTTAGTCTGAGATCTATTTTTTACCAAGTCGGCTTGTTCTGTAATCCTCCGAACTATACTGACTTGCATGAACTGGTATCAGCAGACCCACTGGCGCATTCTAGTGTCACTTGGATTCGGCCTAGTTTACGGTGTGATCGCCGCGGTGGCTGGATGGACGGATTTTACGGCTAACTGGATCGCTCCGTTTGGGACCATTTTTCTTCGACTACTCCTGCTTGTCGCTGTTCCGTTGGTGGTGGCATCGCTTGTCACTGGCGTCGCCTCTCTATCAGACCTAAACAAGTTGTCACGCATCGGCGGGAAAACTATTGCTATCTATCTCGGAACCACAGTTGTTGCACTCGTGATCGGTCTGACGCTGGTCAATGCTTTGACGCCAGGTGACACCGTGCCCGAAGCGCTTCGCACTCGACTTGCTGAGACGTATCAATCAGATGTTACCGAGAGAGAGGTTGTAGCTCAAGGTGCGCGTGAGCGTCGCCCTCTACAGCCACTCGTAGACTTGGTACCTGAAAACTTTCTCGGTGCGGCGACGGACAACCGAAACATGCTCAATATAGTGTTCGTAGCGCTCCTCGTCGGTGTTGCACTCATCATGGTTCCCAAGGAACAGGCGAAGCCGCTTATTGAGTTTTTTGAGAGTCTTAATGCTGTGGTTGTGAAGGTCGTTGAATTGGTAATTGTGTTTGCGCCAGTAGGCGTGTTCGCCCTTATAGCCGACACTGTTACAAGCGTGGCTGGGGACGATCCTTCTGACGTCGGTCAGTTGCTCGCCGCGTTGGGCTTGTATACCTTCACGGCGCTTCTGGGGATGGCCATACATGTGTTGGTTACATATTCGATTCTGTTGAAACTGTTTACACCGATTGACGCGCGCCGGTTTTTTTCTGCTGTAGTACCAGCGCAGCTCGTCGCGTTTTCGACCTCGTCAAGTGCCGCCACCTTACCTGTTACCATGAAGAACGCGCAGAATGATTTGGGTGTCTCGGAAGAGGTTGCCTC
>Ga0310345_10004871_pt1 | contig 12066 bp, 13 predicted proteins | sample HC15DNA20500_MG_FD_204667 | JGI IMG/M metagenome (GOLD analysis project Ga0310345, IMG submission 204667) | Marine microbial communities from station ALOHA, North Pacific Subtropical Gyre - HC15-DNA-20-500_MG | ecosystem: Environmental > Aquatic > Marine > Oceanic | place: Pacific Ocean: North...
CACCCTCACCGTACTCCTGGTAGTGGATGTCTATTCCGTTGATCTTTGCCTTACTCACTTTTCACCTCGCTAGAGTTTATCTCTCGACCAGCTTAATCGCCGTTGAATTGTACCCTACGAAGCCCTGAAGCACCTGGTCTCAAGCCACAGGTAATTTGATGTATTTCTGACGACCGCGGGGAGGAAGAATCTGGAGGGTCTAGAGCCCTTTGAGCCACGGGCGGATGGTCCCCAACAGACTCTTCGTCGCTCCATTCCTCAGCGAAACAATTTCGACGGAGTCACCCTCATGCGTCAGACCACGTGTGACTTGCGATTAGCTGAGGCCGGAAACAGGCCGCAAGAGGCTGATCACGGATCTGGCACCGAACTGCGGAGCGCGCCGGTAGGGCAAGACATCCGGCGGGCGCTCAATGTCCGCGGAAAACCTGTAGCAGATTCCAGCGGTCTAGGGGCCAATAGGTGATCCATCCGCGCCCTATGAGCAGCTCGGACGGCACGGACCCCCAGTCCCGGGAGTCCAGGCTGGAGCGCCTGTTGTCGCCCATCACGAAGTATGAGTCCGGCCTGACCTCCGGCGGGATGTTCTTCTTCTGAGAGGTGCGGACCGGAGCGTTTTCGAGCATCTCTCCATTCACGTACAGGACATTGTCTTTGACCTCCAGCTTGTCCCCGGGAACGGCTACCACTCGCTTCACGAAGTCCCGAGAGAGGTCCCGGGGAAACTTGAATATGATGATCTCTCCCTTCCGGGGAGGATGAAACGCAAACACGTCCTCGTCGTCGCCATCGTCGACAAATGGGAGGATGGACCTCAGACTGTTCGGGTTGAAACGCAGGTACACCAGCTTGTTCGCAATCAGGTACTGGCCCTCGTCCAGGGTGGGCTGCATGCTCGGCCCTTCTACGAGAAAGTTCTGGATGCTAATCTGTAGCCCCAGGAAGATCATCAGGGCGAGAATGACCGTTTCAACCAGCTCTCGTATTAAGGCTCTCATATCTTCCTGAGGTCTTGGCGCGACTGCAGCGTTGATAATGGTGCTGGAAACTCCGAGAACCCCTATTATTATAGTGCCGATCAAAGCCACGTGTCACACCGGTTCTGAGGTATCATTCTCCAGAGCCGGAATCGGGAAATCGATGGCTTCCGGTCGGCCCAGAGTTCGAGGTCTGCGTGATGCCAGACGATGAGGGCAAGTTGCCCTCAGACCCACAAAACCGCACCGGCGCGGGAATGTTCTTCACATCTAAGATGGTTGATGAATTTTCCATAATGTCCAGTGATCTGTTTTATTGGACAGCACATAAGGAGGATGATTGGCTGATTGAGGCTGCAGGCCGCAGCCTGATTGACGGAACCAGCATTTCAATGAAGACCAATCCACGTTCCGAGAGGACGACGAAACAAGTCTTCGATGAGTATGCTACGGATGCTGAGGACTTTAGCCTTTCGAGAACGCATGTGCTCGTAGTTCTCGCAAAGCATACTCAAGAAGAATTGATTTCACGATCGCAGGCGCGCCGGGTCTTGGCGAGATTCGACCAATTCAGCGAAGTGCTACTGAACTTTAGGGGGGTAGGCCTCATAAGCCAAGGATTCGCCGACGAGATCTTCAGAGTCTACAGCAACGCACACCCTGAGACACGCGTCGTGTGGATAACAGACGTCGAGAGGATGATTCAACGCGTGAGAGTGCCTCACCTGGCGCCTATCGCAGCCGCCGAAGAGTTGACGCCTTGACGGACGTCGACGCGATGCTGCTGGATAGCGAGGACGCCCACGCTCTACCACCGATTAGCTCTGACATTGGCCCGCATCTGGTTGCCCAGCGGAACAAGACACTGTGGGCGGCCGTGGACTACTTTGGTGGGCCTGAAATGGAATCAGCCAGTGTCTGGGACATCTGGTTTCAAGGACAGCTCCGCTTAGCCGGCATCCATCGACCGGAGAGTGATTCCTATCACGGGTCCAGCCCCTTTAACCGCTCGACCACCTAACTCTCCTCGCTCATGGCGCCTGTGTAGACATCCAACGTCCGTCCGTGACGTTGGCCGACCAGGTCCGCCGGGGAGATGTGGCAGCCGTCAAGCAGCTCCAGACCGGCACGCAGGAACAGCCGCTTCATGTCGGGTTTGGAACCGTCGACTGGCGTTTCGCAGTCCCCTGCCCTGAGCCACCAGCCGAAGCGCTAGTTAGGTAGACTGACCGGCGGTCGGCCTGTCTACCTCCCCGAGATCGTGTTCTCGAGGGATACCCCCGCGACCATCCCGCATTAGCGTGGTATGTAGCACAGCACTGCGGGGCGAAGTGCACGGGACCATTTCGATGTCCGGCTCGGCTGTATCTGTGAGGCACACGTGTAGGCACGAAATAACCAACCCAGAGAATCCGCAACAGGAGGCAGACGGAATGTCCAAACTCAGAGCGGTCCTAGCCATAGTCGGGCTTTCGGCGGCCATCATCTTCGTGGTAGCCTGCAGCGACGACAGGAGCACGCCGGTTGAGGCCAGCGTTACGACCCCACCCACCGAGAGTGCCGAGGAAGTAGCCACTATATCGAAGGCTGACTTAGACGCTCTCAAGGCGTTGCTGGCCCTTACCACCGTCGCCTCCAGTGAAGCTGTGTCCGCATCCGTACCGGCCCCAGTTGTCGAAGTTAGGGCAGTCGAGCAAGCCGCCCCCGCCGCGGTCGTATCCGGGGTAGAACGCGTGCTCGTCCCAGTGTCGTCCTCGTCAGCGCAGCCGTCCGTAGTGGCCCAGGTGAGCAGATCACAAGGCGGCATCCAGGTGAGTGGCGAAGGCAGCATCACAATGGCACCTGACCTGGCACTGCTGAATGTCGGCGTCGAGGCTACCGGGGCGACCGTGTCGGAAGCCCGGCAGGAAGCAGCTACTGCCATGAACGACATTGTAGACGCGTTGCACTCGCAAGACATCAAGGACAAAGACATACGGACCAGGTTCTTCAACATCTCCCCACGCTACGACTTCCAGGAGGTCCTGGAGGGCGGCATCAGGAACCACAAGCAGGTCCTAGTCGGATACATGGTGAGCAACTCTGCATCTATTAAGATCAGGAACCTGGACTCGGTCGGAGCCATTGTCGATGATGTGGCCGAGGCCGGCCGCGACGCCACGAGGATCAACGGCATCAGCTTCACGGTCGAAGACCCCAGCCCTTTCATGGTTAGCCTCAGGGAGCAGGCCATCATGGACGCGCTGGCCAAGGCACATCAGTTCGCCGACGTCACCGGGGTCGCGCTAGGCAGGCTGGTCCTGATCAGCGAGAGCGGCAGAGGCACGCCGGTAGTCGGTCCGGTCATGGAGAATACGCTGTTCGCCAAGTCTGCGGCAGCGCCGACGGAGATCAGTGGCGGCGAGCTGGAGATTCGAATGACCGTCCAGGCTGTGTTCGACATCGAGTAGCCGTCACACAGGCGCAGACGACCTCGACTCACCGGTAGGGGCAAGTTTGAAACCTGCCCCTACGTCCGTCAGGGCGCGGCTCGGTTTTGCTTTCATTCTCGACGTCACCGTCGTTGCAGCCGCACATGACGGTTGCTACAATAGCGTCAGGCAAGGGCCCACCAACCGCCTGCCTACCCACCGCATGGAGGTTCCATGGTTCTCAGCGACCACACGATCAAAGAGGAGTTGGCTGCAGGCCGGATCGTGATAGACCCGCTGGGTGAGGGCTGCATTCAGCCCGCCAGCGTAGACCTACACCTTGACCGCCGGTTACTCCTGTTCCGAAACTCCCGACGTCCGTTCATTGACGTGAGAGAGGATATGAGCGACCTCACCGAGATGGAAGAGATAGACGACGATCAGCCTTTCATGTTGCATCCCGGTGAGTTCGTGCTGGCCAGCACTCTGGAGGGCATTGAACTGCCCGGGGACCTAGTCGCACGCCTGGAGGGCAAGAGCTCCCTGGGACGAATCGGCCTCCTGATCCACTCTACGGCCGGCTACGTGGACCCCGGATGGAAGGGCCACCTCACTCTTGAGCTGAGCAACGTGGCCAACCTTCCGGTGACGCTCTACTACGGCATGAAGATCGGACAGCTCTCTTTTTTGGAACTAACCACCGCTGCGGACATCCTCTACGGTTCCCCAGAGCTCGGCAGCAAGTACCAGGGCCAGACCGAGCCTACCGCCAGCCGCATTTACCGGGACTTCGGCGACACTCCGAGTAGATAGAGCCATGACTTTCATGGAGCGCGCCCTGTCTCTAGCCAGGCGGGCTCAGGGCACCACGAGCCCCAACCCCGCCGTGGGCGCCGTGGTCGTGAAGGACGGGCAGGTAGTTGGCGAGGGCTGGACTCAACCAGCCGGGCAGGCCCATGCCGAGATCGTGGCCCTGCGCAAGGCCGGTTCCAGGGCAAGCGGCGCGGCCCTGTACACCACCCTCGAGCCATGCAACCACTTCGGCAGGACCCCGCCGTGCACACAGGCCATCATCCGCGCTGGAATCGCCGAGGTGCACGCCGCCGCGGCGGACCCGAACCCGCTGGTCAGTGGAGCCGGGATGTCAACGCTGGGCGAGGCCGGAATCGAGACCCAGCTCGGGGAAGGTGAGGCAGACTCCCAAGAAGTGATGGAGGCGTACGTTAAGTTCATCACGACCGGGACCCCGCTCGTGACCGCCAAGTTCGCCATGAGTCTGGACGGCAAGATCGCCACCCACACCGGTGACTCCAGGTGGATCACAGGTGAGGAGGCCCGAAGGTATGTTCACACGCTGAGAGCTACCACCGACGCTATCATGGTCGGCATCAACACCGTCCTCTCGGACGATCCTAGATTGACCGCCCGCGACGATAGCGGCAACCCCGAGCAGAGACAGCCCCTGCGCGTACTCGTGGACAGCACTGGCAGGACGCCCTCTGACGCAAAGGTGCTGTCCGAGCCGGGCAGGACGATAGTGGCAGCCTCGAAGGTGGACGAGGAGACGCGCCTCAGGCTCACCAGCGCAGGCGCCGAAGTGGAGACGGTCCCCGGCGAAGATGGCCAGGTCAACCTGGCCGGGCTGGCTGCAGTGCTGGGACGCCGCGACGTAACCAGCGTTCTGGTGGAGGGCGGTAGCAGGCTGCTCGGTTCTCTGTTCGACCGAGGCCTGATAGACAAGGTCGTCGCGTTCGTCAGCCCGACTATTATCGGAGGGGAGGCCGCGTTTGCGCCGGTGGGCGGCGTCGGCGTCGAATCGATGGGCGATGCGATGCGTCTGGAGCGCGTCAAGGTGATGCATTTCGGAGACGACCTGGCCGTCATAGGTTACTGTGACCCTTCGACAAGCTCAGGGTGAGCGGGTGAGTAGAACTTTCCCGCTCGTGGAGGGCCCTTCGATAGATTCAGGACAGGCATTGTCGAACCGTCCGAACCAGGACCAGCCGAGTGTGGAATTGACTGACAGTAATTGCAAGCTGCGGGACTAGAATGTTCACAGGAATCGTTGAAGAGGTCGGCTACGTTCAATCTGTCGAGCCTGGAGGGCTAACCTTCAGGGCCTCCAGGGTGATGTCGGACCTGAAGGTTAGCGACAGCATCAACGTCAACGGGACGTGCCTGACGGTAACGTCCTGTGGCGAACACACGTTCTCTGTTGACGTAGTGTCCGAAACGCTGCGCCGCACCAATCTCGGCTCTCTAGGCGCCGGCGACCCCGTGGACTTGGAGCGTCCGCTCGCCGTCGACGGTCGCTTCGGCGGCCACATCGTTCAGGGTCACGTGGACGCGACGGGAACGCTCGACTCGATATCTGAGGACGGCGACGCGCTGCTTTTGAGGTTACAGGGCCCCTCATCCATTATGCGGTACGTGGTCGAGAAGGGGTTTATAGCTGTGGACGGGGTCAGCCTTACGGTAGTAAACTGTGATGACCGTTCGTTTATCGTGACGATCATCCCCTTCACGCGGGACAACACGGTCCTGGGGTCCAAAAAGGTCGGGGAGCCCGTTAACCTAGAGGCTGATATAATAGCTAAATATGTTGATCGGCTGCACTCGGGGCCGCAGCGGTAAGAGTTGAGCTGACAAAGGAGCAGTTGGGATGCCTCTGTCGTCTGTCGAAGAGGCCATAGAGGAGATCAAATCGGGCCGCACGGTCATCATCGTTGACGACGAAGACCGTGAGAACGAAGGCGACCTGGCCATGGCGGCTGAGATGGTCACCCCTGAGGCCATCAACCGCATGGCCACACATGCCCGGGGCCTGATATGCGTCCCCATGATGGCCCAACGACTCGAAGAGCTCCGTCTTCCCTTGATGGTCGAGGACAACACCGCTCGCCACGGGACCGCGTTCACCGTGTCCGTTGACGCCCTGAACGGTGCGACCACTGGCATTTCGGTCCACGACAGAGCCACCACTATCAAGGCGCTGTTGGACTCCGACACAAAGCCTGACGATCTTGCCCGTCCCGGGCATATCTTCCCACTGCGATATATGCCGGGTGGGGTCCTCGTCAGGGCCGGCCAGACGGAGGCTGTGGTGGACCTCGTCCGACTCGCTGGCCTGTACCCTGCCGGTGTCATCTGCGAGATTATGGACGACGACGGCACCATGGCACGTATGCCATCCCTGAAGGAGTTCTCCGAAAGACACGACACCAGGATAGTCACGGTGGCCGACATCATCGCCTACCGCCTCTCGCATGAGAAGCTGGTCGAGCGCGTGGCGGAGGCCAGAGTCCCCACGAAGTTCGGCGAGTTTCATGCAGTGTCCTACCGGAGCTCGGTGGACAAAGACGAGCACGTGGCGATGGTAGCGGGAGAGATTTCCCCGGACGAGCCCGTCCTCGTCCGGGTACACAGCGAGTGCCTGACCGGAGATGTCTTCGCCAGCACCCGGTGCGACTGCGGCGACCAGATGGACCTCGCCTTGGAGGACATCCAACGAGAGGGCAGAGGCATCTTCCTGTATATGCGGCAGGAGGGACGAGGCATCGGCATCCACAACAAGCTTAAGGCGTACCACCTTCAGGACGATCTGGGACTGGACACAGTGGACGCCAACATCCACCTGGGCTTTGCGCCGGACGTGCGACACCACGGCGTCGGCAACCAGATTCTTGTCGATCTGGGCGTGAAGAAGCTGCGGCTCCTAACGAACAATCCCAGGAAAATCATCGGACTGGAGAGCTTCGGGCTGGAGCTGACCGAGCGTGTACCGCTGATCGCACCGGTTACCGATGAGAACAGACGCTATCTCAAGACGAAGCGGGATAAAATGGGCCATCTTCTCGACGCGAGCTCGCTAGACGAGGCCGCTCAATGAGCACGGAGCTTCAGGGTTGTCTTCAGGGTCAAGGCCTTCGCGTCGCGATCGTCGTCGCGCGTTTCAACAACTTCATCACCTCCAGGTTGCTTGAGGCTGCAAAGGGTGCTTTGAGCAGCCACGGTGTGCGCGACGAAGACGTGACTGTCGCCCACGTACCGGGGTCCTTCGAGATACCTCTGGTGGCCCGCAAGCTGGCTGCATCGGGTCGGCACGACGCCGTCGTCTGCTTGGGTGCCGTCATCAAAGGGGAAACCGACCACTACGAGTACGTGGCCGGCGAAGCCGCCAAAGGCATCGCCGGCGCTTCGCAGTCGACCGGTGTTCCCGTCATCTTCGGCGTTCTCACCACCGAGACGATGGAGCAGGCCATCAACCGGGCCGGGGGCAAACAGGGCAACATCGGCTACAACGCTGGTGTCACAGCCATTGAGGTGGCGAACCTGCTGCGAATCATCGACGACGACTAGCGTTCCGTCACGCCCAGTCCGGGTATGGCCTTTTGATAGCTTCGCTGGTCGAAAAGATGATCCAAGGTGACAGGCACGCGCTAGCGCGCCTGTTTACTCTCCTGGAGCGAGACTCCCGCAGCCTGTCCTCCATCATGCGCGCCGTCCACTCTCAGGGGACTGCCGCGTACCGTATCGGTGTCACCGGGTCCCCCGGTGCAGGCAAGAGCACCCTCATCGACGAACTGATCCACCTCATTCGCGCCGAGGGCAGCACGGTCGGGGTCCTGGCCATCGACCCGACCAGCCCTTTCGGCGGCGGCGCCGTCCTAGGCGACCGTATCAGGATGCAACGTCACCACAACGACTCCGGGGTGTTTATCCGAAGCCTGGCAACCAGGGGCGCCCACGGTGGCCTATCGAGGGCAGTCGGCGCCTCCGCGAAGATACTGGACGCCGCCGGCAAGGACTACATCGTAATCGAGACCGTTGGCGTGGGTCAGACAGAGCTGGACATCATGGGTCTGGCTGACACCGTCGTGGTCACGCTGGTCCCGGAGAGCGGGGACTCAGTCCAGGCGATGAAGGCGGGGCTGACTGAGATCGCCGACATATTCGTCGTGAATAAGTCGGACAGGCCGGGTGCAGACCGCCTGGTCGCCGCCATCGAGGCTGCCGTGAGCCTCGACGGCGGCGACCAGCAATGGGACCGCCCCGTCCTCTCTGCTCAGGCACATCGCCGCGTCGGCAGTCAGGCCCTCCATGAGACGATTGCCCGGCATCGGGCAGCGATGAGGGCGACTTCCGTGCGAGAGCAGCGCCGGCGGGAGCATGATCGGGAGGAGTTCATCTCTGCATTGAGGAGTGCCGTCGAAAGCGGCCTCTCCGATCTTTTGTCCAGTGACCCCGCTGTACAGGGAGTGGCGAGCCGGGTCGAAAGCGGCGAGATAGACCCCTATTCGGCCGCCGACGAGGTCCTCGGCGCCGGTTCTTTGTTCCCACTGTTGGCCGAGATACTCGAAACAGACAGGCGACGGCGTAGCTGAGACCATATGGGGCCTACAGGCCGCATTGCCAATGCGTGAAGCGGTTGCGCGCTCTGGAACCCGGCAACTGCAGAAGCCCAGCCGGCTACGTTCCGCGTCCTCGCATGCCGTATAATCTCCCCAGCGTTGTCAACAAGAACTATGGAGAACGGACGATGACAGACACGAGCGACGTTGTGATCGTTGGAGGCGGGGCCGCCGGGTGCGCGGTGGCCTACTATCTCGCCAAAGCAGGGATCAAGTCTACCGTCATTGAGCGAGAGGGGATCGCGGCGAAGGCCTCCGGGTTCTCCGCGGGCGGCCTCAACCCGTTGGAGGGCACGGCCATTCCCGGCCCTCTCGGACCGCTCGCCATCGAGTCCTTCAGGATGCATCGGGCCATCTGGCCCGAGCTCATGGAGAAGTCCGGCGTGGACTTCTCGCCCGGTGTGATCTCAGCGGTACGCGTCGCTTTCGACGACGCAGACGTGCCGGCGCTAGTCGAGACCCAAGAGATATTCGAGTCGGCGGACGACGGCTTCTATGCCAACTGGCTGGACTCGGACCAGCTGAGAGAGATAGAGCCCCGGATCGCTTCGGACTCGGTCCGCGCGCTGGACACCTACGGCAACGCGGTCCTGAGCAGCTATCGATACACGCTTGCGCTGGTCCAGGCCGCCGAGAGCATGGGAGCCGTCGTCAGGTCCGGGAACGTGGTGGGAGTGGAGAGCACCGACGGTAAAGTCACGTCTGTGGTACTCGAGGGAGGCGAAGTTGGCTGCGGGAGCGTCGTGTTCGCCTCCGGACCGTGGTCCGGCCAGGTGGAAGAGTGGCTCGGCGTGCGGGTCCCTGTCGAGCCGCTGAAGGGGGAGATTCTGCGGATGAAACTGCCCGCCCAGACCCAGCCAGGCCGCGACTTCCAGGGCGCGGGTGTCTCCATCAATCACCGAGAGGATGGCCAGGTGTGGGTGGGAGCCACCGAGGAGCGCAGGGGATTCGACGCCGAACCCAGCATCGACGCGCGCCACCGTCTCATGGCCGGCGCTCTCAGGCTCATGCCTGCGATGGCCGACGCCGACTTGCTGCTGCACACGGCGTGCCTGAGACCGGTCACGCCAGACTGGCTACCTATCATCGGTCGCGCCTCCGGCTGGGAGAACGCCTACCTGGCCACGGGAGCTGGCAAGAAGGGAATCCTCTTCAGCCCAGGCATGGGAAAAGCGGTGGCCGACCTCATCTCCGCAGGCAGCACGGACCTGCCTGTAGGGGCTTTCAAACCGGATCGATTCGCCGAGTAACCACCCTCCGGGCCCCGACCGTTGACAGTGAACGGAGCCTCCTACTACACTGGGCCTCGTTGGGTGGCGTTCAGTTCCTGTGGCACGTCACGGAGGGCAAGAAATGACCGAGGTTCGCGTCGTCGAGGAGGAGCTCCGCTTCAAGTTCATCTGCGATGGGCGGCTGGCCCTGGCCTACAACAAGGGGTTCACCGGTTGGGGCGACTTCCGCCTCTCCCGGCCCAACTTCTACCCTGTCCACACCCCCTGCGGCCGCCAAGTGACTATCAGCTCCGCCTACCGATACAACCACCACCGGTCCATATTCATCGGGCACGCTAACGTCAACGGCTTCAACTTCTTCCACGACAACAACCCCACGCGTCCCAACCTGGGAGACATTGTCCTGGAAGACTCCGAGTTGGAGCAGAGCGACGGCACAGTCAGGCTTCGCACGTCCAACGGCTGGATCCCAAATTCGGGCGAGCGAGTACTCTCTGAGCAACGAGACATCACATGGACTCCGGGGAACCGGGTCCACGTCCTGGACGTCTCGTCCACCCTTAGCCCCCATTCGGGGGACGTGACGTTCGCCAGGGAGAACCATGCCTACCTCGGCGTTCGAGTAGCCGATACCATGGACGTGGAGGACGGCGGGAAAATCCTGAACTCCAACGGCCAGAAGAACGAAGAAGGCACCATGGGCCAGATGGCCGACTGGGTCGACTACAGCGGCGAGGTGGCCGGTAGGCAGGTCGGCGTCACGCTAATGCGCCACCCCAACAACCCTCCGTCCCCCTACTTCGTCCGGGACTATGGGTCGATGCTGTGCTGCTTCACCCTCGACGACCCGTTTGTCCTGAAGAAGGACGAGACGCTGCGACAGCGCTTCAGGATCCTGGTGCACACAGACGGACCGAATGGGGTGGACATAGCCGGCTACTACGCCTCTTTCTGCGAGGCATAGCGGCGCACGGGATCCCAATTACATAGCCGGATTTCCGCCCGATACTTGACCAACTGGATGATTAAAGGCCACCTAATAATGCTAGCGCCATGCGGGGCGGTGGAAACCGTGGAACCCCGGTTCAATCAAAAGGAGGAGCACGATGTCCGCTGAAAGCCGTCTGTCGATGCCACTTGGGGAAGCCATATTCACTCAACGGGCGATCCGGCGTCTGAAACCCGACCCGATTTCGGAGTCCGACCTGCGCGACGTCCTTGAAGCGGCGACAAGGGCCCCCAGCGGAGGCAACTCCCAGCCGTGGCATTTCGTCGTAGTGCGGGATGCTGCCCTGCGCGCGCAATTCGGTACCCTCTACCACGAGGCGTGGTGGGCAAAGAGGAAGGACGCGGGAATCCTCGGCCCTGAGGACCTTCCGCCGGAGTACAAGGCGGCGATGGGATTAGCCGACGTGATCGGAGAGGCCCCGGCCATAGTTCTGCTGTGCGCCACGGCCAAGGGGGCCGGGAGTGCGGGCTCCGTGATACCCGCGGCTCAGAACTTGCTGCTGGCGGCGCGCGCGCTGGGAATCGGGGGCACCATCACCACACTCCACTCGACAGTCGAGGAGCGAGTCCACTCGCTGTTCCACATACCCGACACAGCGCAGGTCGTCTACTGCCTGCCTCTGGGATATCCGCGGGGACGCTTCGGCCCGGCCCAGCGAAAACCGCTATCGGAGGTTTGTTCGTCTGACCTCTGGGGCAACGCCTTCGCCTGACTGTTGGTGCAGACGGCGTCTGGCCGATAGGAGCTCAAGCTGAGTGTAGAGCGGGTCAAGGAGCGTGTGCCCATGAGTGACGGATTTCTGGACACCCTGGACTATTCGAGAGACGCCTACGACGGCGCGACTCGCTCATTGGCGTTCAACGCCTCCACCCAGACAGAGGCGGAGACGTGGCAGCGGACGCTCCGCCCCAAGATCGTCGAGCTGCTGGGAGGTTTCCCGTCCGAGTCGTGTGACCCGTCTCCCAGGGTGGTCGATACCATGGCCTTCAGCTCTTACACCAGGGAGACGGTGCTGTTTCAGAGCAG
>Ga0310345_10004872_pt1 | contig 12065 bp, 9 predicted proteins | sample HC15DNA20500_MG_FD_204667 | JGI IMG/M metagenome (GOLD analysis project Ga0310345, IMG submission 204667) | Marine microbial communities from station ALOHA, North Pacific Subtropical Gyre - HC15-DNA-20-500_MG | ecosystem: Environmental > Aquatic > Marine > Oceanic | place: Pacific Ocean: North...
CGGGACGGTCCTCGACCATGCCGCGCGCTGCCGCGGAATCGGGGTAACCCAGATAGAGCTGATGCAGCACGCGACGCGACAGTCTCGGGGTGAAGTACATGCCGACATCGGCCAGCGTGCCGACCGGCGTGTCGATGCGCGCCGGCTTGTCCACCAACCCTCGGACCACCATCGCGGCGGCGTGTTCGGCAGAGATCGGGGGCATCGGGTTGAGCCTACGGGACGGCGCGATCATCGGCGTCTTGACCAGCGGCATGTGGATGGTGGTGAAGGTGATGTGGTCCGAGAGGGTCTCGGTGCCAACGACTTCGGCGAACGCGTCGAGCGCGGCTTTGCTCGGGATGTAGGCGCTGTACTTCGGGCTGTTGGCCTGCACACCGGCACTGGAGACATTGACCACGTGACCGAACCGGCGTTCCCGCCAGTGCGGCAGCAGAGCCAGCACCATGCGCACCGGCCCGAAGTAGTTGACCGCCATCACCCGCTCGTAGTCGTGCAGCCGGTCGGTCGAGGCGATCACCGAGCGGCGGATCGACCGCCCGGCATTGTTGACCAGATAGTCGACGTGGCCGAAGCGGTCGAGAATGTCGGTGACGGTGCGGTCGACGGCCGTCGAATCGGTGACGTCACAGCTGAACGCATACGCCTGCCCGCCGGTGGCGCGGATCTCGGCGATCAGCTCCTCGAGGGCCTCGCCGTTGCGCGCCAGGGCGAACACCGTCGCACCGCGTGCCGCGACCGCCACCGCCGAGGCGCGGCCGATGCCGCTGGAGGCGCCGGTGATGATGACGTGCTTGCCGACCAACGGGCCGGCCGGATCGTCGCGACGGGCCCGGCCCGGATCCAGGTGACGGGCCCAGTATCGCCACAGCATTCCCGCATAGGAGCCGAATTCGGGCACCGTGATTCCACTGCCCCGCAGTGCCTCTGCCGTCAGCTTACTGCGGAAGGTCGGCATGAGGTCGACGACGTCGAGGATCTCGGCCGGCACCCCGAGCTGGGTTGCGGCCATGTTGCGCAGGATCTTGGCCCGACCGCCGACCTGGAGCAACGGCGCAGCCGCGGCCCGGGGCAGTGACCCGACCAGGGGCGGCAGTCCGGCCGCGGAGGCGATGCCGCGATAGATCCCCCGCAGGCCCGTCGTCGTCGGCGCGGTCAGATGGAAGGTCTGGCCGTCCCGGCCGTCGACGTGCATCAACGCCGTCATCGCAGACACCACATAGTCGACCGGCACGATGTTCGTGCGCCCGGTGTCGGGCAGCATCATCGGGGTGAACCGCGGCAGCCGCGCGAGGCCGGACAGCACGCCGAAAAAGTAGTAGGGGCCGTCGACCTTGTCCATCTCGCCGGTGCGCGAATCGCCGACGACCACCCCCGGGCGGTAGATGCGGTATCGCAGCCCGTCGGCGGTGCGGACCAGGCGCTCGGCGTCGAACTTGGTGCGGTGGTAGGGCGTCGGCAGATCCTGGCCGAGGTCGAAGTCGTCCTCGGTGAACACGCCGCGATGCGTACCGGCCACCGCGATCGACGACACGTGATGCAGTGTCGCGTCCAGGCGACGGGCAAGTCCGATCACCGCGCGGGTGCCCTCGACGTTGGCGCTTCGCTGACGTTCCTCCGCGGCGGTGATGTCGTAGACCGCGGCGCAGTGCACCACGTGGTCGATCGCACCGAGTCCGTCGACGACGCCGTCGCTCAAGCCGAGGTCCGGTGCGGTGAGGTCGCCGACCAACGGCTGCACCCGCTCGTCGGCCCAGCCGACGGCCAGGCGGTCGAAGCGGCCTAGCGACCCGGCCCGCACCAGCACGTGCACGGCCACGGTTCCCGGCAGCGACAGGATTTCGGCGATCAGTCGGCGACCAATGAACCCGGTACCGCCGGTAACGACATAGCGCATGCGAGTCATCGTCACGGGTCGCCGAACAAAGGTCAACTGTAGATTCTCAAAACCGGCGTCATATTCTCACGATGGCTGTCATACCGATTTCATATATGAAACGAATGTGAGACAGCTGGATCGCCTGCGGTGACGTATCGAAAGTTCTTGAGCGGGGGCCGAAATGCCCTACTAGTAGGGCTACGATGAGATGGTGGAAGCGGTCAGCGGGGACGACCCAAATCGATCGAAGCGAAGCTCCGGTGAACCCTCCTGGGTGCAGCGGCGCCGCTATGTCGGCGCCCGAATTTCGGTCCTACGTGACCGTCGTGGACTCAGCGTTGAAGAACTCGCGCGGCTCGTTGGGCTTAGGGCCGGCGAGATGAGGGCAGTGGAAAGCGGTCGACGCGGAGTTACCTTCGAGTGCTTGATCGACATCGCCAACGCGCTTGACGTCTCTGCCTCAGAGCTCGTCGACGGCATGATGTAGGGCCGCAGATTCTGTACTGACTCGTGGCGTTTAAGCCCGCTAGGTGCTTGTAGCGCCGCGCCATTTGGCGGATTCGACGCACACTTCAACCTGTTAATTTATGAGGGTGCCGACCCGTCCATGAGGGGGACCCAATCGGTGGTCCAGTCACTATGCGACTTGGGGTTGGTGGGTCGTGGTCCACTGTAGAGCGAACTCGGTGGGGGTGAGTTCGCCGTGGGCGCTGTGGGGTCGGTTGGCGTTGTAGTCGCGGCGCCAGTCTTCGATGATCACGCGGGCTTCGAGCAAGGAATCGAATCGCCACGCGTTGAGCAGTTCGTCGCGCAGCCGGCCGTTGAACGATTCGACCCAGGCGTTCTGCCAGGGGGACCCAGGATCGATGAATAGCGAAGCCGCGCTGTTGAATCGGCACCAGTCATTGACGGCGTGAGCCACGAACTCGGGCCCGTTGTCAAAACGCACGTAGGTCGGTGTGCCGTGGGTGATGGCCAGGCTGTCCAGGACGGCCACGACGCCGTCGGCGTTGATGGATCGGTCGACCTCGATCGCGAGTGCTTCGCGGGTGAACTCGTCGATCACGTTGAGCAATTTGAGCGTGCGGCCGTCGGCGGTGGTGTCGAACTGGAAGTCCATCGCCCAGATGACGTTGGGCCGGATCGGTGACATCGCCCCGACGACGACGCCGATGCCGGTCAACGGCTTCTTGCGGCGACGCTGGGGCACCCGCAGGCCCTCGGCACGCCAGAGCCGGCGGATGCGTTTGTTGTTGACCTGCCAGCCCGCCCGTCGGGCCATCTTGGCTGCTCGGCGCCATCCCCAGCGGGGCCGATCGGTGGAGAACTTGCGCAGCCAGGCACGCAGCTCGGCCTCCTCAGTGCTGATCGGCGGTGGGGCCAGGCGCATCGTGGATCGGTGCAGGCCCACTACCGTGCAGGCTCGGCGTTGCGATACCCCGAACCGGTCGCGCAGCATCGTCACGGCGCTGCGCTTGCGGTTCGGGGTCAGAAGTTTCCCGCCGAGATCTCCTTGAGCATGTCGATGTCGAGGGCCTGGTTGGCGACCATTTTCTTGAGCCGGGCGTTCTCGGCTTCCAGTTCCTTGAGCCGCTTGGCGTCGTTGGCCTTCATGCCGCCGTATTGGGCTACCCAGCGGTGCCAGGTCGACTCGGCGATCTCCAGGTGCCGGCACACCTCGTCGAGCTCGTGGCCCGCCGCCAGCAGCTTGTTGCCCTCGGCGAGCTTGCGGATGATCTGATCCGGCGTGTGCCGGCGGCGCTTCTTCGATGTCATGTCGTTGCCGATTCTTCCTGCCCGAACACTCGGACAACAGAGTCCCACAACGACTGGACCACTACGAAGGGCTCACCTCATCCAAGCCAGAACGATCCCAAGCGAGTGAAAGTCTGGGAGAGACGCCGGCGTGCTGTCGGAGAACGGATATGGCAGTTCCGCAAAGAGAACGCCATGTCGCTATCGGAACTGGCGGCTCGGTCCGGTGTGTCACGCAACGTCCTGGCCGACGTTGAGGAGGGCCGGCGCGGCCTTCTCTACGAGCGCTTGGGTGACATTGCGAAGGCTCTCGATGTACCGATGTCGGAGCTCTTGGTCGACGTCGAATAGTTCAAAGCAGTGATGCCGCTGCGGGCGGTGTAAGCCTAAGGCCTTGCCGGGGTAGTCGCGCCTCAACAGCTCGCGCAGTCTGACTGGCGTCGCGCACTGTGACGTCGACTGTGCCGGTGATGCATCTGCGCGATTCAGCACCCGAGAGCCAGAAACGTAATCGGGTCATGGCTTAGTCAGCCGGTCGTCCCAGCGACTCGGTCAGTTTGCGCAGTTGGTGTCCGCTCAACTCTTGATGTTGTTCGAGCGATGCGGCGACATCTTCGAGGAGCGTGCGCTGCGCTTGCAGCTTGGCGCGGATGTTGCGGTAGGCCGCGTTGAGAATGTCATCGACCTCGTCGGACTGTTCTGCGGTGGGTTGAGCTGTCCAGCGCAGCATTCCGTCGGCACCGAGGCCTGACTGGCAGACCACCAATGTGGCCAGCCGCGTCGCCACCGCCAGATCGCTGCTTGCGCTCGGGCCCCCCGCACCGGCGCCGATATCGTCGGCGCCGAAGACTACTTCCTCGGCGGCCCGCCCTCCCAGCATCGTTTCGAGCCGTTCCACCATGCTCCTCCGCGTCATGACGCGGGTGTCCGTCGGCGCGCTGGCGGTGAACCCCAGGGATCCGTCCAGCCTAGGTATCACGCTGACGAAGGTGAGGTCAGCGCCGCGAGTCGAGTTGGTGAGTTGCGCCACGGCGTGGCCGGCTTCGTGCACGGCGACGCGGCGCAGATGCAGTCCGGTCAGCGGAGGGGCGCTGTCGGGGCGTCGTGGTCGGCGGGTCACCTCGGCCATCAGGTCGGCTTGGCGTACAGGGCGTTGTTCGCGGCGTGCCCGGCGGGCCCCGCCGCGCACGAAGAATTCCACATCAGCTCCCGTTGTCCCGAAGGACATCTCCGCCAGTGCACGCCGATCGATATCGGCTCCGACGTCGCCCCCGGCGGCCTCAAACTCCGACACGTAATACGCGAAGATCTGTTCTAGCGCGTCCACGCTGGGAAGTGGGATCTCAACTACCTGGTCGAGTCGTCCGGCACGGCGCAGAGCCGGGTCGACTTTGTCAACGTAGTTGGTCGCGCCGATGACGATTACAGAACCGGCGGTGTCGATTCCTTGGATCTCGGCCAGGAGCGCGTTGATCACCTCGGTTTGATATTGCGCGTTAGGCCCAACGAGGTGTTCGCGGTTGCCGATGCTGTCGATCTCGTCGATGAACAGAATCGCCGGGGCGTACCGACGTGCTGACGCGAAAGCGGCTCGTATTGCCCGCAGATGGGCGGGAAGAGGGCCGGCAGACTGCCAGTTCGTGGCGGTTTCTGCCACGAACTTCACTCCGCATTCCTTGGCGACAGCGCGTGCCAGCGTCGTCTTTCCGGTCCCTGGGGCTCCGGTGAGCAACAGACCCCGATCGACGGCGGACCAGGGGATCTGTCCGGATTGTGCGGCGCGGATGTCTTCGATGAGGTCCTCGGCGACTTGGCGAGCCTCGCCCATGCCGTGAAGTTGATCGATCCCAGGACCGACGTCTGGCGCCACGCTGCTCAGCCTGGCCTGCACCCGATCTCGCAGCATCGACACTGCCCTATCGGCGCTTAGCGAGAGTCGACGCGGCGTGTGAAAGTCGTTGGGGACCAGGTACTGAGTCCAGTCGGCATTGGGCACGTCCCATCCGTCTGGGGGCTGGGCGCGAAATACCTGTTCGACGATTCGCGCAAAGCGACTCTTGTTTATCTGCGGGAAGGTGATGACGAGATCTGCGGTCCTGCGCAGCGGTTCGGGCACATCCTCTGCTCGATCACACCCAATAAAGACTGCTCGTTCACTCAGCGCCAGGTCGTGGGTAGCCCGCTCGGCGTCGAAGAGGCTGCGATAGGTGTGGAAGGACAGTAAGAACAGTTTGCTGCGCGGGTGGACCGTGATCTCGCAGCAGCCGTCGTCTCCCCTGACCGCGGTGGCCCGTGTCGCCGGACCTGATGCTTCGTGGGGCGCGACGAGTTCGGCAACGACATCTTCGACAAACGGGATGTCGGACTCGATGATCACCATCGCTTTGGATTCGGCGATCAACTGGGCCAGCTGCCCGATTGGCTGCTGCGTATGCGTCTGCGAATTGAAGTGATGCAGCAATGCGGTGCCGGCGCGGGCTTGTCGGTTCATGTCCCGGATTGCGTCTTCGAGCAGGACCGAGACGACGGCCTTGGTCACGTCGCGGTCGGCGACGGGCCGCTGTGCCGCTGATCCGGCCACCGCGGGCATCGGGCCGAGGTGTGGCACCTCTGGGACCTCGAGCCCGCTCAGCGAACCGATCACTTCGTCGTCGGTCATCTCGACCAGGCCGCTGGCCGACACCGCCAGTGAACTACTGAACAGCATTCCCTGGTAGGCGAGGGTGACATCGAACAACCAGCGCCCCGCCTGGTCGGGGCCTTCAGCACTGAGCGCCCGGGCGTGGTCTCGAGCGGTTTGCAGGTCGAGGGGCTGGTCCTCTTCTGTCGTGGCGGCGGACCCCCCCGCGGGGCCGCGCGCATCGGCAGCCGCAGCCTTCCCGATCTCGTCCTCCGACTCGATAAGGACGAACGCGGATCCTTCGTGACGAAGGAAATACAAGAAAAAGTGGACGTAGTCGGTGACGTTCTTCGCGGTCAGGGCCAGCGTTTCGGCCGCGTTCGCTTCGTGGAGGACGCCGGCATCCCCGTTCAGCCAGAACGTACCGCGTGTGCTGTCGAGGACGAACACTCGCGCTGTGCGACTGTCTCGGGCGATCGTGAGTTCCATCAGACGATGGGCGTTGTAGAACGACAGCGGGGACGACCGGCTTCCAGCCAACGCCGCGCCGGCGAAATGGTCTGGCTGGCTGTCGGCGAGTCGCCGGAACGCAGCGGCACCATGCTGGGGATCTGACGGTTCCCAGCGCCCCCATGGCTCGGTGGTCTTCTCTCGACGAGGCGTGTGTTCAGCGGCCATTGCGCGGGCTTTCATCGTGCGGAAGAAACGTCGGGCAGGTCGTCACAGGCGCGGACGACGAGCACACGACCAGGGAAAGTGCTACTAACAAGTCAGCCCCCCGGCCGCGAGACCGCGCTCGACCTGTGTCTGCATTGTGACACGACGGCGGCTTTCCAGTGCACTACTAACCAGACCTTCTAGACGGATTCACGATCTATCGATGCAGAGAACCGCGCCGGATCGGAAGGATTCCTCCCGTACCCAATGCCGTGCGAACACTGCGCCGGGTGTGGACCAGTTCGCTCGAAAACCCCAGTCGCCGCGGGCCGACAAGAGGCCACGTAATCTAGCCGATGCAGTGAAAATATCGATGCCACAGTACTTTCCGGAGTGGTCGCCTTCGTTGCGGTCCGGCCTGTGCGATGGCAATTCCCATCTGGGGCCGCGGTGCGGTCGACTGCCCGTCCACGCCTGCGCAAGGAATCTCGATGCCGCAGAGCCGGCCGCCGTGTCAGCCCGGAATTTCCGGTTGCAGCGGCGCGGCGTTCTTTCGTGGGTTAACGTCGACGCAAGTTGACGACCCTGGGGGAGGGAATCGTGACCCGGCTTGGTAGCGATAATCTGTGCACACCGGATGGTCGAACGTACGACGCACTCTGGCGTGAGCCCGACGGTCTGCATGTCCCCCTCATAGGTCGCAACCAGGCTCGCGCCCGCCTGACCACCTCCACCCTCTACACAGCGAGTGGACTGTTCACCAGGTTCACGGCCGTCCTAGCTGCATGCTGCGCCGCTGGGGCCCCGTTCACCACGGCGACAGCGGTCGGCAACGCCGCTAGCCACAACGCAGCGGTGTCGCGCCCCGCGACGCCGGGGGCCGCTGCTCCGCTATCGGTCGGGGGGCGTCGCGGGCCCATGCCGCTGAACGGGCCCGGAGTTGATTGCGGCCAGCTGGTCACGCCGAATGGTGGGTCGGGCGGCCTGCGCGCGACCAACGGACTGACCTGCCCGGAGGCGAAGGCAGCGTTCGACCGCTACCTCAGCGATCCGGCCCGTGCGATGGGCGGCCGTTGGCAACTGGTGTCCTACGACGACGGTTGGACGTGTCTGACCACGCTGTACCCGGGTGTGACCGGTCCGCGGGTCGGTGGGGTCTGGAAAGAATGCGAGCTCGACCTGGTCACCCACAGCATCGGTCAAACGCCGGGCAATCCACGTGCCGAGCTCGATTGGCTCGGCTCCAATGCGTAGCACTGTCGCCACTACGTGTACGAAACACCGCGACCTGGCGCCTGTGCCGGCGAGACGCTGGCTGCGCGGCGCGGCCGCAGGCGTCGTCGGGGCCGCGGGACTGTGGTGCTTTCCAGGTGCCGCGGCTCCCGATGCGCGGGCCGCCGATGACGCGGTGTTCGCCTCGCCATCGGGCAACATCGTGTGTTCGATGACCGATCGGTCAGCGTCCTGCGATGTCGCCGAACGGGACTGGTCAGGGCCGGCTGTCGAGGGCGATCCGCTCTGCGGGCTGCGCGAAGCTGACAGGGTTTTCCTTCCGGTGAGCGGGCCGGCGGCAATCTACTGTCGCAACGACACCCTGATCAGCACTGAAGAGTTCATCCTCGGCTATGGCCAGTCGCACACCGTCGGGCCCCTCACCTGCACAAGTGCCCCGTCCGGTGTCACCTGCACCGACGCCGACACCGGCCACTTCTTTCGGGTGTCGCGCGAATCCTACGAACTGCACTAAGCAAAATCGTCTCGCGGTGTCAGACGTTTTTCCGGCCGAGCGAGCCCGAAGCCCACCGCATCGAGCAACACAGACGAACAACGCCGATCGCTTCAGGGTGGATTGGCCACGCCGCATCCATCAGTTCTCCTGTGGGGCCGGCTACCAAACAGCGTCATATCTGAACCGAGGTCACGCCAGGCTGTCGATCCGGGAGTTCAGCATGCGTGTCAGGCGTTCGGTTGTCCGTTCGTCAAACCCGATGGTGTGGCAGCGATCGGGCCAGGGCTGGGCGGCGTCGACGAGGTCATCGAGCATGCGCGCAGTGGCGGGCTCGGCGAGGCCGAGGCGCTGCGCGGCGGCGAGGAAGTCAGCGCGGCGGAGCCGGTTGGCACGACCATAAAGGTTGAGCGCCATCGGGTCTCGCCACCCCGCGTAGGACTGGGTACAGACCAGGTCGTAGGCCGGTGTCGGCTGCCAGACCCCATCGGGGTTGTAGATGGACAGGTTCTTGCCGTGCAGGTCGCCGTTGCCGATAAGCCATGAGAACGCAACAACCCGCAAGAGATCGAGTAGCGCGGTGTGGCGGGAGGCGCCGCCGCGCTCACAGGCTTCGGCAAGCACCGTCAGTGCGGTCTCGGTCTTGATGCGGTATTTGGACTGGGGGTCGATGCCGGCGACTTGGCAGGCGTCCTCCTGCGCGATACGCAGCGGGCCGTCGCGGTCGAACCGGGTGACCAACAGCGCGCTGCGGCCGTGGACATCGTGGGCCACGGCGGTGGTGGCCGCGGGGAGTCCGCAGCCCGCCGCCATGGTCATGAAGAAGTGCTCGTTTTCGACCAGCAACGGGAAACGTGGGTTGGAGAGTTTCAGGATCCCTGGCGCCGAGATACCAGGAGTCGTCGGTGAAGATGTTGTGGCGGTGACTTTCGGCTGAACACCCGGTAACGCGACCGGGTCAGCGGCCAGGGACTCTTCCAATCGCGTGCCCACCACACCGAAATCGCGGTCACGGCTGGGGTCGAACATCGGTGACGCTGACGGCAGGTCGATTCCTGTCGGCGCCACCCGTACATCACCGATCGTGTCGGCACCAACGGCCATCAGCACGGTCATCTGATCGGTGCCGGGGGCGGCCGTCGCAGCCACCGCCACCTCCAGGCGCACCCCTTCGGGCAGTAGGCCGGCGAAAAACGCGGGAACCTTCGCGCCTGTCGCAAAAATGGGATCGCGGCGGCTGCGCGGCAACGTCCACGACACTGAGCCAGCGCGGCCCGCACCGTCGTGTCGCTCGTCGAGGTAGTCGAATCTGACGTTGCCGCCCGCACTGCGGGCCAAGCGCGCAACACATTGGTCGCCCACGTAGACATCCGCCTCGCGGACGCCACGCAGATCAGCCGGAGTCACGATCAACTCGGCGTCTCCACAGCTTCATCGCCGCACACTAGCGAACCGTCCGACCGGGCACAGAAGTCGCCACTCGGAGGTCCGGCGAAAGGACTGGCAGTGAATTCTCCGCCCTGCAGTACCGCGAAACGCAGTGCCTCAACCGCAAAATTTGATAGCCCCTGCGGGGCTGTGGCGCAGGCGCAGTGGCTGAAGCGAGATCGCGTGACATTGCATAGTTCCTTGGCGTTGACGCGAATTTCCGGGTTGTGCAATTGACCGGTGAGTCGGCGGAATTCGCTGGAACTAGGTTTACAGGAGGCAGTGCGGAATCCGGCGACACGTTCTTCGCCGCGCGCGAGGACGACCCAGAGCTCGGCGCGCCAGCACCCCACACCTCGCGGGAGCAGCGGTCGCTGGCGGTGAAGGGCAACTTCGGTGGCGCGCAATTCGCCAGCGGGCCGGATTCTCGCGGCGCGCAGTTCACCGACGGCAGGTTGTCTGGCAGCGCTCGGTCCTCAACGGTGCGCATTTCCACGACCACACATTCTCCACCAACGCAGAATTCGCCGCCCGGGACTCTGAGCGCGCAACGTGCACCGGTTTCCCAGACCTTACCGCGGCGCACTTCAGCGAGACGCGCGCCAACTCTGTTGGGGAGAAATCCAACCGCTGTGCAGCGATTCGTAGCTTGCGCTCCAGCCGTGCCCAAGCGTAGTTCGAGGGTACGCATGCTCAGCGAACATGCGACCTTCGTCGAGGCGGAGTTCACAATTGATCCGTTCTGGCCCTGCGGGGAAGCAAATTCCGGGGGTACGCAGTCCATGACGGTACGCCCCAAACCTTGGCGGAGTACCGTCATTTCAGGGCTGGGATCTACTCGTGTCTCTCCTAGTGGATGTTTCGAGGGGTTTTGAGTGGCGGCGTCGTTGCCTAGTGTCTTGTCAGCCAAAAGGTCCGGCGGTGTGGGGGTTTGTTATGGCTGTGGTGTCGGTGTTTGTGTCGTCGACATTTCGTGATTTTCATGCTGAGCGGGACGTGTTGATTGAATCTGTGCGAAAAAGACTCGATGAGCGGTTGCAGCCGCTGGGTTGTCGGGTCGAGATCGTGGATCTGCGTTGGGGCGTGGCGGTTGGCGATCCAGAGCTCGATAGGGAGGCCCGTCAGCGGCGGGTGTTGGATGTTTGTTTGTCAGAGATAGCGCGCTCGCGTCCGTTGTTCGTGGGGTTGATCGGCGACCGGTACGGGTGGGTACCGCCGGTGCAACGGGCCCTCCGTGTGGCTGCTGAGGCGGGTTTGGATGTTGAGGTGGCGGGCCGGTCGGTGACGGAGTTGGAGTTCCTGCACGGCGCTTTGCAGCAGGTCGAGGTGGTGACTCCGGTGTTCTTCCTGCGTGAGCTCACTGGAGACGCCCCGGACGGCTGGCGCGACACCGATCCCGAGCAGGTAGAGACGTTGGAGATGCTGCGCCAGCGTGTCCGCGACCACTCCCATGTGTTGGTACACGAGTACGCAGCCGCGGCCGACGGTCAGCGGATCATCGACTTGTCGGAATTCGAACAGCTGGCCGTCGACGTTTTGGGTCCGCTCGTGGAGGCGAGAGCGCGCGAACTGACAGCCGCAGCCGATGACGAGAACCCTGCTGATGCGCCCGAGCGGCTGTTTGTGACGGAGCACACTGCGGTGGTGGTCGGTCGTGATGGTTTGCTCGATCAAGTGACCGCAGCGGTGCAGGCGGGCCAGAGTGTCTGTCTGACCGGTCCGTCTGGGGTGGGGAAATCTGCATTGTGGTGCACTGTGGTGCAGCGACTCCGCGTGGCTGGTGTGACCGTGGCCGCGGTGCCTGTTGGGGCCGCGCCGGGGGTGACCAGTGAGCGGATGGTGTTGGCCCGACTGGCTGCCCAGCTCGATGCGACCATTCCGGCTGAGTTGTTCTCGACCGAGCAGTTGCGTGATTGGTGGTGCGACCTGCTCGCCGGAAGGGCCCCGGTGGTGGTGGCCGTTGATGGTCTCGACAGCCTCGATGCCGGCGCAGCGCGGGA
>Ga0310345_10004873_pt1 | contig 12065 bp, 6 predicted proteins | sample HC15DNA20500_MG_FD_204667 | JGI IMG/M metagenome (GOLD analysis project Ga0310345, IMG submission 204667) | Marine microbial communities from station ALOHA, North Pacific Subtropical Gyre - HC15-DNA-20-500_MG | ecosystem: Environmental > Aquatic > Marine > Oceanic | place: Pacific Ocean: North...
CCGGGCCGGCGCCGGAGCCAACGCATGGGCGAGCCGCCGAGCGATCCGGCCTGGACCACATCGACCGCGGCGTGAAGGGGCGGCTCCGCTAGTCAGCCGCTGAGTGGGACACTAGCTCCCACCGTGATCCCGAGCACGCGGTGCCGGGCGTCCGGATCAGCGGTCGGATCGAGTGGCTCCGCGTCGTCTTCCTCCGCGAAGGTCGCGAACGAGCTGCCCTCGACCCGGAACGACACGTCGCACCCGGTCTCGAGCGCGGACACGCCTCCGGCGTAGAGGTGCGCACCGAGCGTTCCCGTAGTCGGCAGCGGTCAGCTCCTCCCCTCGAATGGAACCTCCACCCGGAACCCCTTCTGCGCGTACTGGGCACCCACGCGCAGACTGAACATTTTTGGCGAGCCGATGCTCGGCGAAAGCGCCCACGACGAGCCCGCTCCTCACATCGGTGAAGCTGCCGGCCTGCTCCGAGGAGACGTCCACTCGGTTGAGACCGAGGTGGCCCCCGACGCGGAGCCGAGCCGCAGACGGGTCGTCGACAACAGGGCGGTCACCAATAGCGGGGTGAGCGGGCGCATGAGGCCTCCGAGCGCGGTCCGGGGCGGAAGGAAACGAGGCCACATGTTAGCTTTCGGGGCCCTTCCCGGTTCCTTCCGCAACCCGTCAATGTCCGCACCCGCAACCGACACATACGCCCTGCTCGCGGCGCTCGCGTGCGAGGCCGAGCGCGCCCCGGTGGGGACGCGCACGCTGGTCGTCGCGCCTACGCGCGGGGAGGGGCGGGAGATCCTGCGCGCGCTCGCGCGCCTGCGGAGACGGTGGCTGGGCTTCGAGGTCACCACCATCCGCCCGCTCGCGCTCGAGCTGGTCAGCGCTGAGCTCAGCGAAGAGGGGCGCACCGTGCTCGACGATTTCGCCGAGCAGGCGTTGCTCGACGAGCTGCTCGACGAGGCGCTCGCGACGGTCACCGAAGGGAGCGGCGCCCACCATCTCGTGGAGCTCTCCGCGGGGGTCGGGTTCCGCAAGGCCGTACGCGAAGCCGTCGGTGCGCTCCGGCTCACAGGGGTATCACCGCGCCGGATCACCGAGCGCGCGATCCCCGATCCGGCGAAGCGCGCGCTGCTGGCCGGGCTGCTCGAGCGGCTCGAGCGCTGCCTGAGTGCGGAGCGGCTGATCGACACCGCGGGCGTGCTCGCCCGCGCCGAGGCCGCGGTCCACGAAGGGGCGCCGCTCGGCGCGGAGCGGATCCTGCTCGCGCCGGGACTCGGCACGCGCGGCTTCGCCGGACGCTTCCTCGCGGCGCTCGAGGCGCGCGGCGCGGTCCGCCTCCCGCACGATCCCGTGCGTAGTCTGCCCGCCCCGCACGGGCTCCTTTGGCACGAGGCGGATGAGGAGCCCACCCCGCTGGGGGCAATCCACGACGGCGACGGCAGCGCGGCCGCGCGGATGGACGGGGTCACGCTCTTCCGCGCCGCGGGGATCACCGAGGAGCTGCGCGAGGTGCTACGGCGCGTCGTCGCCCGCGGCATCCGCTGGGACGAGGTGGAGATCGTGACCACGGATCCCGGGGTGTACGGACCCGCGGTGCACGCGCTAGCCGCGCGGCTGGACATCCCAGTCACCTTCGCGGTCGGGCTGCCCGTCGAGCGGACGCGCACCGGACGCGCGCTGGCCGCCTGGCTCCGCTGGGTGCGGGAGGGATTCCCGGAGCCCGTATTCCGCCGGCTCCTCGAGTCCGGCGACCTCGCGCCCCCGCCTCCGTTTCTGGAGCTGGACGGCGCAACGCTCGCGCGGCGGCTCCGCCGGCTGCGCATCGGATGGGGACGCAAGCGGTACGTATCCGGGATCGAGGCCGCCCGCCGCCGGCTGCTCGCGGCCGGCCCGCGACCGCGGCGGAGCGAAGGATCCGAGGAGGAGGCCGCCCTCCACCGCCGCGAGCTGCGCGAGCTGGACGCGCTGCTCGCACTGATCGCTCCCATCGAGCGGGCGGTGCCGCCGGTCCCGGCGCGCATCGACGCGGCGCCCGTTCCGGTGGCGCCCGGCGCGCTCGCCGCCGCGCTCGCGGTGTTCCTAGAGCGCGTGCCTGAGGGCGGCTCGGTGGATCAGACCGCGCTCGAGCGGCTGCGCCGGATCCTCGACCGGGTGGCGGCGACGCTCGACCGCCCGACCGCGTTCAGCGCGGCGCTTGCGACGCTCACCGAGCATCTCACCATCCGCGTGCCCGCACCGTGTGCGGATGGGCGCGCTCCCTGGGGCTCGCACGGCGGACACCTGCATCTGGCGGACGTGGAGCATGGTGGGTGGACCGGGCGTCCCGTCACGTTCGTGGTGGGGCTCGACGCGGCACGTTTCCCCGGCGTCGGATCCCAGGATCCGATCCTGCTGGACGGAGAGCGCGCTGCGCTCACCGGGAGCAACCTCCCCACGTCAGCCGATCGCCTGGACGAGCGCCGCTTCCGCATGGCCGCGCTGCTCGCACGTTTGCGCGGCTCGGTCACGCTGAGCTACGCCGCCTGGGAGCCGCTCGAGGGGCGCACGCTCACCCCCTCGCCGCTGCTGCTTCAGCTCTACCGCCGAGTTGCGGAGCGCCCGACCGCCGGGTTCGAGGATCTGGACCGGTTCCTCGGCGATCCCCTGTCACGCATCCCCCGGGGCGGCGACCGGCTGGACACCGAGGACGTCTGGCTCAGTGCGCTCCGCGGCGACGGACGTCTGCTGGACGGAGAAGCCGCGGTGCGCACGTCGTTCAGTGGCCTCGCGGCCGGGCTCTCCGCGCGCGCGGCGCGCACGGGAGACCGCGCGGGTCCGCACCACGGCGTCGTGCGTCCGCGCCCCGTGCTCAATCTGCGCTCGGACCACAGGAACGTGCTCAGCAGCCGTCGCCTCGAGGCGCTCGGTACCTGTCCGCTGCGCTACTTCTACGGGTACGTGCTCGGGATCGCGCCGGCGGACGACCCCACCTTCGATCCCGAGTACTGGCTGGACCCGCTCCGGCGGGGCGCGCTGCTCCACGCCGTCTACGACCGCGTCCTGCGCCGGAGCCAGCGCGAGGGGATTTCGCCGCGCGATGAGCGCTTCCCCGCGATGGCCCTCGAGATGCTGGCGGAGGAGGCCGAGGCGATGCGACTCGACATGCCGCCTCCGTCGCGCGTCGTATACGAGTACGAGATGGAGGAGCTCGCCGACGAGGTGCGCTCCTTCGTCGCGATGGTGCGCGACGATCTGCCGTCATGGGAGGCGACCGAGCTGCGCTTTGGCTTCGACGATGCCGAGCACCCTCCGGTCGAGCTGCCGCTCCCCTCGGGCAGCGCGATCCGCGTGCGCGGCGCGATCGACCGCGTTGACTTGCTCCCCTCGGGTGGACTGCGCGTGGTGGACTACAAGACCGGCTCGCCGGGCCACTACAGCACCACGACAGTATGGGATCGGGGACGACGGCTCCAGCATCTTCTGTACACCGAAGTGGCCGAGCGGCTGCTGGGCCGACCGGTGGAATGCATGGAGTACCACTTCCCGACGCGTAAGGGGGAGAACCGCCGCTCCCCCTTCACCCGCGCGGAGCTGCGCGACGGGCTGGAGCTGTTGGACCGACTGCTCGACGTAGTCGCCGCCGGCCACTTCGTTCCCACCCAGCACAGCGCAGACTGCCGGTGGTGCGACTTCCGTGAGATCTGCCGCGTGGAGGACGGAGGGTACGGCAGGACCGACTCATCGCTGGCCGAGTGGGCCGAGGCGCACCTGCACGACGAAGCATACGCGGAGATCCAGCTCGTGCGGCTCTTCCGCGATCGCGGGGGAAAGAAGGGGTGAGCCCGGGCGACAAGCAGCTCGGTTTTGACCTGGGGTTCAGGGGCAGAGCGCGCCCGGCAGTCGAGCCGGCGCCTCTCCTTCCCGACGCCGACGCGCGCGCGGTGATCGCGCGCGAGCTGGACGCCAATCTCCTGGTGGAGGCGGGGGCGGGCTCCGGTAAGACGACCGAGTTGGTGAACCGGATGGTCGCCCTGATGCGCGAGGGAAAGAACGCCGTGCACGAGATCGCGGCGGTCACCTTCACCCGCAAGGCCGCCGGCGAGCTGCGGCAGCGCTTCCAGAAGGCGCTCGAGCAGGAGCGCACCACCACGGCCGCGCCCGAGGAGCGGGACCGCCTGGAGCGCGCACTCCAGGATATGGACCGCGCGTTCATGGGCACGATCCACGCGTTCTGCGCGCGGCTGCTGCGCGAGCGCCCGCTGGACGCGCAGATCGACCCGGCGTTCGTGGAAACCACCGCAGCGGAAGCGCACGCATTCGCTCGTCGGTTCTGGTCGCTGCACCTGGAGCGACTCGCGACCGAGGGCGATCCGATCCTCGCGGATCTGGAGGAGCTCGGGCTCGTGCCCGCACAGCTCCGCGGACTGTACGAGCAGCTCATCGAGTACCCGGACGTGGAATTTCCGCTCGAAAGCACGCCCCCGCCCGACCCCGCCACCGTGGCCGCGGTGCGCGCAGAGCTCGAGGCGCTGCTACTCGGGGCTGGCGCGATGATCCCGCGCGACGAGCCGGAATCGGGGTGGGACAGGATGCAGGAGCGAGTGCGCTCGCTCCTCTACCACCGGAGACAGGACGCCTGGCGAGACGACCGGCACTTCCTCGACGTGCTGGGCAGCGTGAGCACGACCTGGGAGCTCAGGCAGTACAAGTGGGCGGACGACCACGCGGGCAAGCAGGCCGCCAAGCGGCTGTGCGACCGCTTCAACGAGCTCGTGCAGGACGGCTCGACAGCGGAGCGCGTGCTCGATCAGTGGTGGGCGCATCGCTACCCAACGGCCATGCGCTTCGCCAAGGGCGCAGCCGACGGGCTGCTCGCGCACCGGCGCACTGCGGGACGCCTCGACTTCCAGGACATGCTCGACCTGGCCGCCCGACTCCTCCGCACCAGCCCGGCGGCGCGTGCGGAGCTGGGGCACCGCTGGCAGCGTCTGCTGGTCGACGAGTTCCAGGACACCGATCCGCTCCAGGCGGAGGTGCTGTTCCTGCTCGCCTCGGACGGGGCGGACGGCGGCGACTGGACGCACGCCGTGCCCCGTGCCGGTGCGCTCTTCGTCGTTGGCGACCCGAAGCAGTCGATCTACCGGTTCCGGCGCGCGGACATCGCCCTCTACACCCGCGTGCGCGAGCGCTTCGCGAGCTTCGGCCGGGTCCTCACGCTCACCTCGAATTTCCGGTCCGGCGCGCCCATCGCGCGGCTGGTGAACGACCGGTTCGCGCCGCCGGACGGTTTCCCGGCAGAGGGTAACGAGAGGCAGGCCGGCTTCGCCGCGCTCGTCCCGCAGCCGCGCAAGCAGCCCACACGTGAGGGCGTCTTCCAGTACGCGGTGCCGATCGAAGGACGGGTGAGAAACGAGGTCATCGCGGCCTGGGAGTCGGACGCCGTAGCCGAGTGGGTCGCTTCCCGGATCGCGAGCGGGGAGCGCAGCCCCGGCGACTTCCTGATCCTCACGCGCAAGAAGGAGCCGTTGAGCCCGCTGGCGAGGGCGCTGGAGGCGCGCGGGCTCGCCGTGCAGGTCTCGGGAGCGGGCGTCTGGGTCGAGGACGAGGTCGCCGAGCTCACCCTGCTGCTGCGCGCACTCACCGATCCGTCGGATTCCGCGCTCATCGTGGCGGTGCTGATCGGTCTCTTTTTCGGGCTGGACCACGAGCAGCTTCTGGCACACCGCGAAGCGGGCCGCTCCTTCGACCTGCGCTGGGCGCTCCACGGTCCGGCCAGAGCGGACCACCCTGTGGAAGCCGCGCTCGCGCGCCTGCGCGGGTGGTGGGAGCTGTCGCGCAAGGAGCCGGCGGACGTCGCTATCGGCCGCATCGCCGAGGACCTCGGCCTGCTGCCGCACGCCGCTGCCGGCGAGCTCGGGTCTATCCGCGCGGGGGCGCTCGGTTTCGTACTCGACGCCGTACGCTCCTCGGGACTCGAGGGTGACACCTCGCTCACCGGCGCGCTCGAGGCGCTGGCCGCGGCACTCTCCGAGGAGGCGGCGGAGGCCCCGCTCGAGCCGGGTCGCCGCGAGGTAGTGCGGCTGATGAACCTGCACAAGGCGAAAGGGCTCGAGGCGAGCGTCGTCGTCCTCGCCGCGCCCTACGGGACGTGGCAGCACCGCGTGAAGCGCCACGTGGAGCGCACCCCCGACGGTCGCGCGCGGGGCTGGCTGGTGGTTGAGCAGGAGGAGGGCTGGGACACGCGCACGCTGGCGCGCCCTGCGTGCTGGAGCGAGAAGGCGGAGCGCGAGGCGCGCTTCCTGGAGGCCGAGGAGCTGCGGCTGCTCTACGTGGCCGCGACGCGCGCCGGCGAGGAGCTCGTGATCGCGCGTCCCGGGAATCCGAAGGCCGTGGGGAAGTCTCCCTGGGGCGAGTTCGACGCTTGGCTCGCGTCCCCAGCACACGCTGAGGCGCTCCGGCTGGCACCGGTCCCCGCGCCGCCCCGTGAGCGTCTCGACCTGGGCCCGGAGGAGATCGCCACACGTGTCGCGGTAGTGGACGCAGCGCGTGCCGCATGCGCGCGGCCGGGCTACCGGTTCACCACCGTCACGGCGGAGGCCAAGGAAGCGTCCAGCGTGGGCGCTGCGGAGGACGACGAGTCGCTCCCACCGCTCCGCCCCACCTCGAGCGGCCCCGGGGGCTACGAGTGGGGGAGTGTGGTGCACGCCGTGCTCGAGGCGGCAGCCTCCGGAGCGACCCAAGACCGGCTGCGCGTGCTGGCGCGCTCGCTCCTCCTCGAGCTGGACCGGCCGAGCCGCGCGGGGGAGCCGACCGAGCTCGATGCGCTGATGGCGACCGTCGACGGGGTCCGGAACTCCGCGCTCTGGCGCCGGGCGGGGCACGCCTCCCGCCGGCTCGCCGAGATTCCGTTCACGCTCGAGCTCGAGCCGGAGACCTATCTGGAAGGCGTGATCGACCTCGCCTTCCGCGAGTCGGACGGCTGGGTGGTGGTCGACTACAAGACGGACCGCGGAAGCGACCCGGAGTTCGCGGCGCGTCGCCTCGGCTATCGCGAGCAGCTCCGCCGCTACGGGGAGGCGTGGAGCCGCCTCACCGGCGAGCCGGTCAAGGAGCGGGTAATCCTGTGGACGCGCACGGGACGCGAGGAGGAGGTGACGTGAGCCCGTTGGCACGCGACACGGTGCACGGGATGGCGGTGGGCGCGACGCTCCTCGGTGGGGTCGCCGCCCTCCAGGCCATGCACGCCAAGGTCGACCTAGCGGGCGTGATCCAGCCAATCCTTGTGTTCGCGCTGATTGGGCTCACCGTAGGCGCGCTGGCCGGACCTCTCGTGGGCAGAGCGATCCGCCGCCGCCTCCGGTCACGGCCTGCGCCGCGACGCCCCTAGTTGTCGTAGTACAGGTGGAACTCGTAGGGATGGGGCCGCAGGCGCAGCGGCTCCAGCTCATTCTGGATCTTGTAGTCGATCCACGTCTCGATCAGGTCGTCAGTGAAGACGTCGCCCTTGGTCAGGAACTTGTGGTCGCTCTTGAGGTTGTCGAGCGCCTCCCAGAGTGACCCCGGCGTCTGCCTGGTCTTGGCCAGCTCCTGGGGTGTCATCTCGTAGATGTCCCGGTCCAGCGGCTTGCCCGGACTGATCTTGTTCTGGATCCCGTCGATCATCGCCATGAGCATGGCCGAGAACGTCAGGTAGCCGTTGCAGCTCGGATCTGGGCACCGGAACTCGACGCGCTTCGCCTTCGGACTGTCCGAGTACATGGGGATCCGGCACGACGCCGAGCGGTTGCGCTTCGACATCGCCAGGTTCACCGGCGCCTCGAAGCCCGGCACTAGTCGGTGGTACGAGTTCGCGGTAGGCGCCGCGAAGGCCATCAGCGCCGGCGCGTGCTTGAGCAGCCCCCCGATCGCGTGCAGCGCCAGGTCGGAGAGCCCCGCGTATCCCTTCCCGGCGAACAGCGGCTTGCCACCCTTCCATAACGACATGTGCGTGTGCATGCCGCTGCCGTTGTCCTCGAAAACCGGCTTGGGCATGAACGTGACGGTCTTCCCGGCGCGGCGCGCCACGTTCTTGATGATGTATTTGTACCACATGAACTGATCGGCCATCTTGAGCAGCTCGGCGAACTTCATGTCGATCTCTGCTTGCCCCGCGGTGCCAACCTCGTGGTGATGGGCCTCGACCACGATGCCCATCTTCATCATTGCGTAGGTCATGTCCCCGCGGAGGTCGTGGTACGTGTCCGTGGGGCTGACCGGAAAGTAGCCGCCCTTGTAGCTGGGCTTGTAGCCCAGGTTCGGCTCCTCGTGGCGTGCCGTGTTCCAGGCGCCCTCCGAAGAGTCGATCTCGTAGAGTCCCCGGTGCTGGTTCTGCTCGTAACGGACCTCGTCGAAGATGAAGAACTCCGGCTCGGGGCCCACGAAGCAGGTGTCGGCGATCTTGGTCTTCTTCAGGTACTTGGTCGCCTTGCGGGCGACGTGGCGCGGATCGCGCGAGTAGTCCTCATGGGTCTCCGGATCCATGATGTCGGCAATCACGCTCACGGTGGGCTCGCGGAAGAACGGATCGATCACCGTGGTGTCCGAATTCGGGATGGCGAGCATGTCGGACACGTTGATCTTCTGCCAGCCGCGGATCGACGATCCGTCGAATCCCACCCCGTCCTCGAAGGTGCCCACGTCCCAGGTTTCGATCGGGAAGGAGCAGTGCTGCCAGGTCCCAAGGAGATCGGTGAACTTCAGATCCACCATGCGAGCCTTGTGCTTCTTGGCGAAGGCGAAGAATTCCTTGGGGGTCATGGAAGCGTTCCTCCTCGTGGTAGTGATTGGCGATGCCTCGCGTCCGTCAACGTCGTCAGCCAGCGGCCCCGGTGCCGTGGGCGGTCACCTCGTCCCACGCACCCTGCGCGCGGACGAAGCTCGTCTCGAAGGATTCGACCAGCCGGACACGAGCAGGACGAGCGCGAGCGCCGCGGCGTGAGATCGGTGGCAAGTACTGTCGGGGCCGAGGGATCCTGGAGATTCTTGCCCATGAATGGGCCCGGACGGAGACTTACGCAAGGTCGGGCGCAAGGCCGGAACGGCAGCGGGGCCGGAAGGCACCAGCGCCCTCCGACCACGCTCTCGTAAGTTTCCCAGCCGCCTCACTTCATGAACAGTATCTCCCTATCACCTGCCCGAGAGGCTCCGTGCCGGGCGGCACGTCCGTCCCCACCCGGTTCTCAAACCGGCCGGGAAGCAACGCGACCTCGCTGGGGCTCTACCTGACCCTGGAGACCTGCGAATTCCGCGGGAAGGCGAGCGGACGCGCGTACCGCTCGACCGAGCTCCGACTGAGGGGACTCTCGGCGCCGTTCAACGGCGCCGCCCGGAGCCGTGGCATCGTTGTGCACGGGGCACCCTAATGTCACCGCGCAGCGCGCGGGCCGCAGCCATGGGTATCCGGGGATGGAGCTCGCGCGGGCGGAGCTGCTGCTGCCCCTGATCGCGGGCGGATCACTCATCTTCCACTTCTCGCCGCGCGATCCGGACTGGCTCGCGGGCGATCCCTGGCTGGACGCCGACCGGGCCACCCAGTAGCGCTGCCGGGCCAGCGGCCCGGCACTCAGACGTCCAGGTTCTTAACGTACTTGGCGTTCTTCTCGATGAACTGGCGGCGCGGCTCGACCTCATCGCCCATCAGCTGGTCGAATAGCTTCGACGCGATTGCAGCGTCCTCGATCCGCACCTGCATCAAAGTCCGAGCGTCGGGATCCATCGTGGTCTTCCAGAGCTGGTCGGGGTTCATCTCCCCCAGCCCTTTGTAGCGCTGTACGTTGACCCCCTTGGCGTCCTCCGGCTTGCCGTTGGTGATTCGCTTCACCACCTGTTCCCGCTCGTTGTCCGAGTACGCGTAGTACTCCTTGTTCCCCTTGGCAATGCGGTAGAGGGGCGGCTTTGCGATGTAGACGTAGCCAGCCTCGATCAGCTCTGGCATTTGACGGAAGAAAAAGGTGAGCAGCAGAGTCTTGATGTGAGCCCCATCCACATCAGCATCGACCATGCAGATGACCTTGTGGTACCGCGCCTCCTTTAAGTTGAAGTCCTCCTTGAGGCCGGCGCCGATCGCGGTGATCATCGCGCGGATCTCGGCGTTCGAGAGCACCTTGTCGATGCGCGCGCGCTCCACGTTCAGGATCTTGCCCTTGAGCGGTAGGATGGCCTGATAGGAGCGGTCCCGGCCCTGTTTAGCGCTGTTGTGCACGAATACGCCGCTCGCGAGGGCGAAGTTGTGCGTTCCTGGAACCTCCAGATCATACACGTCGACGAGGCGACTCAGACGCTCGACCCGCACCACCGAGTGGTTGACGTTCCGCACCGCTTCGGTCGCCCGCGCCGCATCGCCCGCGAAATACCGCTCGCAGAATGTCTCGAGCCGTAGGACGGTCTTGTCGCCGGCAACCCGCCTTGCTTCCTGGAACGCCTCCCCATTCACTACCCTGTCGCGCTCGAAGGCCTTGAGGACTCTGATCGTATTTCGGTAATAGGTGCGTTCCAGGGCAGCCTTGCGCCGCGCGTGGAACGCCGCAGTCCACTGCCGGTTCGTCTCGGCCGCGCGCCACGCGCGCAGCTCTGGATCACTCCATCGCTCGATCGCCCTCGTGGACAGCTCCTCCCGGCGCTCCGGATAGGCTTGGAAGAAGCGTCGCACTCGATCACTCTGCCAAACTCGGTTAGCCGCGTTGCTCCAGTAGTCGCGCTGACTGTGATTCAACCGCCGCACCAGCTCGCTGCGATACCCTTCATTGGAGCTGTAGAACTCGACCCACCGTGCCTTCATGAACTCTCGGTACTCCGGGTCCCGCCCCTCCAGCTCATACTCGCCCTTCCAGCGGTCATACCAATCCGCCAGCACATGCGTGTACAGCCAGCTCTCGGACCGCGGATCCCAGACCATCTCGTAGCCGTCGATCGTGATGCCGGGCTCCGCCTTGGTCGAAAGCTTCCGGTACAGCGGCATGAGGGACATGCCGGCCTCGAGCCGGTCGGCGCTGCGGTACGTACCGTCCCGCAGCATGAACTGGTGATCCGGAGTGCAGACAATCTCCTCGCCGTTGTCGAGGACGACCTTCATCACCTCAGCGCTCGGTCGCGTGATCCGAGGATGGTGGATCTCCTCCAATCCCACCGTACCGTCCCGCTGGATGGTGTAGCAGAGGTTGCGCTTGCCGGCCTCGTGCTCCGCGACTAGCTCGCGGAAGGTGAGCGAGCGGCCATCGGCGAGGGCCACCCTGGTATCGCCGTCAAAGCACCCCCCCGCGGAATCCCCTTCCACGATATACAGCTCGCACATCGCCGGATCTGAGATCGAGCAATCGGCCAGCTTTCCCGGCAGTACTCCACTCTCGAGCGCGCTCTTCTTGCGAGCCAGGTCGCGCGCTTTACGCGCAGCCTCGCGCGCGCGAGACGCCTGGAGAGATTTCTCGACGATAGTCCGCGCCGCCTTCGGGTTCTCCTCGAGGAAGGCGGACAGCCTCTCGTTGACCGCCCCCGCCACCGCGCCCTGCACTTCGCTGTTCCCCAGCTTGGTCTTGGTCTGTCCCTCGAACTGCGGCTCCATCACGCGCACGGACAGCACTGCGGTGAGCCCCTCGCGAACGTCGTCGCCCGAGAGCGAGTCGTCCTTCTTGAAGAGGCCCGCCCGCCGGGCGTAGTCGTTGATCGTGCGGGTGAGCGCGGTCTTGAAGCCGGTCAGGTGCGTGCCGCCCTCGTGCGTGTTGATGTTGTTGGCGAAGGTGTGCGTGTTCTCTGCGAACCCGTCGTCGTACTGCATCGCCAGCTCGATCTCGGCCTCCGGGCGGCTCACCTCGAAGTAGATCGGCTTGTCGTGCAGCGGCGTGTGGTTCCCGCGCAGCCAAGCCACGTACTCGGCAAGGCCGCCGTCGTAGCGGTAGACCTCCTCAAGCTGCTGATCCGGGCGCTCATCGGTGTAGACGATGGCCAGCCCCTTGTTCAGGAAGGCCATCTCACGGAGCCGGTTGGTTAGGATGTCGGCGTTGAACTCGAGCTCGGTGAAGATCTGGGGATCGGGCTTGAAGGTGATCTTGGTGCCCGTCCCCTTC
>Ga0310345_10004875_pt1 | contig 12061 bp, 16 predicted proteins | sample HC15DNA20500_MG_FD_204667 | JGI IMG/M metagenome (GOLD analysis project Ga0310345, IMG submission 204667) | Marine microbial communities from station ALOHA, North Pacific Subtropical Gyre - HC15-DNA-20-500_MG | ecosystem: Environmental > Aquatic > Marine > Oceanic | place: Pacific Ocean: North...
CATACGGTGGATCTGATGGGCGCTCATGCCCTTCTTGGAGGACGTGAGAAGGTGGGTCGCCAAAAGCCACTTGTTCAGAGGGATTTTGGAGCGCTCGAAAACGGTTCCGACCGTAACGGTGAACTGCTTGCGGCATTCCTTGCACTGGTAGAGGCCGGCGCGGTGAGCCTTGCCCGTAAGCTCTGTGAGTTTCGTCCTATCGATGTTGCCGCAATGAGGGCAGATTGGCCCGTTCGGCCAACGGATGCGCTCCCAATGCTCGCGAGCGGCGTCGTTGTCGGTGAAGATCGGATTGAGCAAATCGGTGGTCATGGCGGTAACTCCTTGACCTTCTTATCGCATATGGCACCTGCTTTGTAAAGTATATAATTGGGAAAATATTCCTTGACGGCGTCACGGTCTTCGGTTAGGGTGCAGGCATAGTCGAAAAACTGTCGGCGGCGCGGGTCTTCCCGGGCCGCATTTTTCATGTCCGGACCGCTATTTTCCTCATGGAGAGACGCGGCTTTCGGGGATGAAGGCGTTCGGGGGTCAGATGGCGGCGCTCTTGTCGGACCGGCTTTTCACCTTTCTGGAAAAGGAAATCGCGTATCTGGAATTGCAGCAGGTCGGAGACATTGATCCTATCGAGGGCGCTCCGCGGCCGAAGGCCGGATTGAAGGAGCGCGCCGACGCGCTGATCATGCTCACCCGGGCCCTGGAGAAGCTTCTCGAGCTTCGACGCCAGGAAGGCGAGACGGACGAGGGGAGCGAAACCGAAACGCTGCGGCTGCGCGACGAATTGATGGCGCGGCTCAGACAGCTCGACGCCCGGCGAACGGGGCGCGGCGGGTTGTTCGGCGGGGACGCGTCGGGTGGCAAGGCGCCCGCCAAACGGCGAGCGCGGTCAAGCGCGACGGCCGGCCGGTCACGGCGCGGATGAGTGCGAAGAAGAGAGCCGGAGCCGATGATCCGGCGGACACCTGCGTCTCCGGACCGCTGAGCGATGCCGAGTTCTGGCACTGGGCGGCCGAAGTCGTCGGCGAATATGGCGCCTCGGTGCTGGCCATGGCTTCGCCGCCCTGGACGGCTCTGGCGCGGCCGGCACAGCTTCCGCCCGAAGGAGACTGGCGGCAATGGCTGATCATCGGCGGGCGCGGCTCCGGCAAGACGCGGGCCGGGGCGGAATGGGTAAAGGCCATGGTGGCGGGCGAGGCGCCGTTTGCCACCCGGCCGCACGGGCGTGTCGGCCTGATCGCGGAAACGCTGGCCGATGCGCGGGAAGTGATGATCGACGGCGAAAGCGGGCTGCTGGCGGTGTCGCGCAGTCTGAAGCCGGTTTTCGAGGCGAGCCGGCGGCGGCTGGTGTTTTCCAACGGTGCGATCGCCCAGATCTTTTCGTCGGAAGACCCCGATGCGCTGCGCGGCTATCAGTTCGATCTCGCCTGGGGCGACGAATTGGCGAAATGGGTGCATGGCGAGGCCTGCTACGACAATCTGCAATTCGGGCTGCGGCTGGGCGAACGGCCGCGCGTGCTGTTCACCACCACGCCGCGGCCGATCCCGCTCTTGAAGCGGTTGATGGACGATCCGGCGACGGTGACCACGCATATGCGGACCGATGAGAACGCTGCCCATTTGGCGCCCGGCTTCATGGCCGCCATGCGGGAACGGTATGGCGGGACGCGGCTCGGGCGGCAGGAACTCGACGGCGTGATCCTCTCGGCCCGCCAGGACGCGCTGTTCGACCTGGAGCTCATCGAACGGCATCGCTGCGATGCGGCCCCCGAGCTTCGCCGGATCGTGGTGGCGATCGATCCGCCGGCGAGCGCCACCAAGCGCTCGGACGCCTGCGGCATCGTCGCGGCGGGCCGCGATGGCGAAGGGACCATCTTCGTTCTTGCGGACCGGAGCCGACAGCGCGCGAAGCCGCATGAATGGGCGAACGCTGCGATCGCGCTCCATGACGAACTCGAAGCCGACCGGATCGTCGCCGAGGTGAACCAGGGCGGCGACATGGTGGAAGCGGTGCTCAGGGCCGCAGCTCCCACGATCCCGTTTCAGGCGGTGCGGGCAAGCCGGGGGAAGTGGGTGCGTGCGGAGCCTGTCGCGGCGCTCTATCAGCAGGGGCGTGTGCGCCATGCCGGGCGGTTTCCGGAGCTCGAGGACGAGATGGCGGATTTCGGCCCGGATGGTCTCAGCGGCGGGCGGTCGCCCGACCGGCTGGACGCGCTGGTCTGGGCCGTGACGGCGCTTTCCGGGCGCGGCGAGGAACCCCGCATTCGCGGGCTTTAGCGAGATTGGCGGCCGCGGCCGCCTTCTTCACGACAATCAGGAGGCACGCATGGGATTGGTGCGATCCATCGCCGACTGGCTCGGCGGCGGGCCAGCGCGGCTGCCCGCTTCTTCGAGCGCGGCCCGACCGGACGAGCAGAAATCCATGGGGACGGTGGCCGGTGCTCTGGTCTTCACGGGAGCCGGCGACGGCACCTGGACGCAGCGCTCCTATGCGGCGCTCTCGCGCTCGGGCTTCATGCGCAACCCGATCGTCTATCGCTCGGTGCGGCTGATCAGCGAGGCGGCGGCGGCGATCCCGCTGCTGCTCTACGAGGACGAGAAGGAAGTCGCGGATCATCCGCTTCTCGACCTCATGCGGCAGCCGAATCCGATGAATGACGGTGCGGCCTTTATCGAGACGGTCTGCGGCCATCTGCTTCTCTCCGGCGAGACCTATGTCGAAGCGGTCGTTCTGGAGGGAGCGCTCAAGGCTCTGCACGTTTTACGCCCGGACCGGGTGCGGGTGATCGAGGACCCTGACGGCTGGCCGGAGGCCTATGAGTATCGGGTCGGGTCGGCCCTTCGGCGCATCCCGGCCGAGGCGGCCGGCGACGCGCCGGCGAGGCTGCTGGCGCTCAAACTGTTTCACCCGCTCGCCGACCATGAGGGCTATCCCCCGCTCGCCGCGGCACAGACGGCGCTCGACCTCCACAATGCGGCGGCGCTCTGGAACAAGGCGCTGCTCGACAATTCGGCGCGGCCCTCCGGTGCGCTGATCTACAAGACCGAGGGCGGCGGGAATCTCTCGCCCGATCAGTTCGACCGGCTGAAGACCGAGCTCGAAACCGGCTATTCCGGGGCGGCACGCGCAGGCAGACCCCTTCTGCTCGAAGGGGGCCTGGACTGGAAGGCGATGGCCCTTTCGCCGAAGGATATGGACTTCGTCGAAGCCCGCAACGGCGCGGCGCGCGACATCGCGCTCGCCTTCGGCGTGCCGCCCATGCTGCTCGGCATTCCGGGGGACGCGACCTACACGAACTATGCCGAAGCGAACCGGGCGCTCTACCGGCTGACGGTCCTGCCGATGATCAAGCGCATCATCGGCCCCCTGGGCGACTGGTTGGCGGCCCATGCGGGTTCTCCCAAACTGAAGCTTTCCATCGATCTTGATCAGGTCGAGGGCTTGAGCGCCGAACGCGAGGCGCTGTGGGCGCGGGTCGGTGCGGCAGACTTCCTGACACGGGAAGAGAAGCGGGAGGCCGTCGGCTATGGCGTCGAGCGTTGATCTGCCGGGACGCTTTACCGGCTATGCGGCGATCTTCGGGTCGCCGGACCTCTCCGGCGATACGATCGAGCCGGGCGCCTTCGCCGCCTCCCTGATGAGGCGCCGGCCGCGCGACATCCGCATGCTGTGGCAGCACGATCCCGGTCGTCCGATCGGCCGCTGGCTCGACATCGTCGAGGACCGGACGGGGCTGAGAGTGCACGGCGAATTCGCGCTCGACACCCAGGGCGGGCGCGAGGCGGCTGCGCTGGTCGCAGCCGGGGCGCTGGACGGTCTGTCGATCGGGTTTCGCACTCGGCTCGCGCGGCGCGGCCAGGGCAGGGCGGCGCGGCGCCTCGTCACCGTCGATTTGTGGGAGGTCTCGCTCGTGACCTTTCCGATGCAGGAGCGCGCCCGGATCACGCCCGGGGCGGTGCGGGCCCGGCTTCCCCGGTCTGCCGGCCGGCTCGCGGCGGCCTGAGGGCCGGCTTTCGAGAATTCAGATCCTTCCAATCAGGAGATATGACATGGACGACAACGCCATCGGGTTCGAGACGAAGACGATCGACCCGGAAGCTGCCGGGCTGCACGACGAGATGATGCGGACCTTCGAGAGCTTTCGCGAGGCGAACGATGCGCGGCTTGCCGAACTCGAACAGCGCATGCAGTCCGACGTCGTGACCCGCGACAAGGTGGACCGGATCGCCGATGCGCTCGACACCCAGAACCGGCGGATCGAGCGCCTGACGCTCAAGGAGATGCGCCCCGCGCTGGGGGGTGACGGCGAACGGCGCGGCCAGCCTTTCAGCGAACACAAGCAGGCCTTCGAGCGCTATGTGCGCGGCGGCGACGAGGGCCCTCTGCGCCGCTTCGAGGAAAAGGCGATGTCGAGCCTCACCGGCGCCGATGGCGGCTTCCTGGTGCCCGACGAGACCGAGACTGAAATCGGCCGCCGGCTGACGGCGGTCTCGCCGATCCGTTCGATCGCCACGGTCCGGACCGTCTCGACCGCGGTTCTGAAGAAGCCGTTCGCCATCTCCGGCGCGCAGACCGGCTGGGTGACGGAGACCGCGGCGCGGCCCCAGACCACCGCGCCGCAGCTTGCCGAACTCTCCTTCCCGACAATGGAACTCTATGCCATGCCGGCGGCGACGGCGGCCCTTCTCGACGACGCGGCGGTCGATATCGATCGCTGGATCGGCGAGGAGGTGGAGCAGGCCTTCGCCGCCCAGGAGGGCGCGGCCTTCGTGATCGGCGACGGGTCGAGCAAGCCTCGGGGGTTCATGACCTATCCGACGGTCGACGAAGCAAGCTGGGTTTGGGGTTCGGTCGGCACCGTCTCGACGGGGGCCGATGGCGCTTTTGCGACTGGCGAAGCCGCCGATGCCCTGGTGGACCTCGTCTATGCGCTGAAGGCGGGCTACCGCCAGAATGCGAGCTTCGTGATGAACCGCCGAACGCAGGCCGCGGTCCGCAAGCTGAAGGACACCGACGGCAACTATCTCTGGCAGCCGCCGGCCTCGGCAGGGGCGCGGGCGACGCTGATGGGCTTTCCGCTGGTCGAGGCCGAGGACATGCCCGATATCGCCACCGGCGCGCATGCGATCGCCTTCGGCGATTTCGCCCGCTTCTATCTCGTGGTCGACCGCCAGGGTGTGCGGGTGCTGCGCGATCCGTATTCGGCCAAGCCCTATGTCCTCTTCTACACGACCAAGCGCGTGGGCGGCGGCATCCAGGATTTCGACGCGGCGAAGTTCCTCGATTTCTCCGCCTGATCCGCAATTCGCTCAAGAAACCTATCGGGCCCGGCCTTCACGCCGGGCCTTTCTCTTTTCGGAGGCCCCTCCATGACGATCATCGATCTCGGCGGCGCCGAGGAGCCGCTGAGTCTTGCCGACGCGAAAAGCTGGGCGCGGATCGAGCGCGACGACGAGGACGATCTGATCGCCGACCTCATTCGCGCCGGCCGCGAGGCGATCGAACGGGAGACGGACCTTGCCTTGATGGTCCGCAGCTTTCGGCTGATCCTCGATCCGGTGCCGCTCGACGGCTGGATCGTCGCCACCAGGCGGCCGCTGATCACCGTGGAATCCGTAACCGCCTATGCGACTGACGGAACGCCCACCGTCTACACGGCGGAAGAGGCGATCGCCGAACGGCCGCGCGGGACTGAAGCGTTTCGTCTGGCCGAGCCGGTCATCCAGGGCGCGGCGAACGGCGTCGAGATCACCTTTCAGGCGGGCTTTGCCGATGCGGATCGCCCGTCCGATCTGGTGCTGGCGCTGAAGATGCTGGTCGCGGCGAGCTACGAGGCCCGTGCTCTGGTTTCCCGCGACATGCAGCCGGCGCTGCGCCCCGCGCTCGCGGAGCATCTGATCGCGCCCTATCGCCGGGTACGGCTCTGATGGCGCCGCTCTTTCTGGACCCCGGGATGTTGAATCGCCAGGTGGCGCTCGACCAGGCGGTGATCGGCGATGATGGGTCAGGCGGCGGCGAGACGAGCTGGCAGGAGGTCCGGGAGCTTTCGGTTCATGTCGAGCCCGTCTCCGTCGCCTCTTGGGAGCGTTTCGACCAGCGTGAGGCGCTCGTGACCCATCGGGTGATCTGCCGGGCGAATGGGGACGTGATGCGGGGCATGTCGCTGCGGATCGGGTCGAGGCGGCTCGTGATCCTTTCGGTGCATGATCCCGACGAAACGGGACGCTATCTCGTCTGCCGCTGCGAAGAGGAGCGTTGAGACCGATGCGGTTCAGCGTGACGATCGACGCCGCAGGCCTCAGCCGCGGATTCCGCCGTCGGGTGGGAAAGGCGGTGGCTCGGATGACGAGAACCGGCCGGAGCCAGCCAATGAATGAGTTACCGGCGACCTCCAATCTCGACCGAAACGGGACGATTGCGGCGCTTTTCGCCGATCCGTGGGACGATGACGAAGCGGCATGGCAAGAGAGCGGCTCGGCCGGGAATGGCGATCACGCAAAAACTTGATCGAGGAACGCTCGAACCGCGTGACGAGGCGTTCGTTTCGACTTATATTTCATAGTGTAGGATCCCGTGAGCGAGGACCGGTCCAATGGCGCATCCCAGCGCTGAACTTCAGGAAACAATCTTTTCGACACTCACCTCCGACCCGGCGCTGACGGCGCTTCTCGGCGGACCGAAGGTGTTCGACCGGCGGCCGGAGCGGGCGAGCTTTCCCTATCTCACCTTCGGCCGGACGGCCGTCGTCGACTGGTCGACCGGCACCGAGGACGGCGCCGAGCATATTCTGACGCTCCATGTTTGGGCGAAGGGTGGCGGCAAGGCCGAGACCTACGAGATCATGGACAAGATCTCGGAACGGCTGAACGACGCGCATCTGACCCTCGAAGGCCATCAGCTGGTGAATCTGCGGCTGCAATTCGCCGAGGCGCGGCGCGAGACGGATACGGCCACCTATCATGGCATTCTGCGGTTCCGGGCAGTCACGGAGCCGCTCGCCTCCTGATCGCAGGGATGACGGGCCCGAGACTGAGCCTCTGAACGGAGGCCGGTCGGGCGCGACTTCGACCGACATCACAATCGACACATGAACCGGCGGTCCTTCGGGGCCGCTTTTTTATTGGCCGCGGCAAGGCTTTGGCCGCGAGGGAGAGGTTGTTCGAGATGAGCGCGCAACGCGGCAAGGATCTTCTTCTGAAGCTGGACGCGGATGGAGACGGCAGTTTCCAGACGATCGCCGGGCTTCGCGCCCGCCGGATCGCCTTCAACGCCCAGACGGTGGATATCACCGACAGTGAGAGCGCCGGGCGCTGGCGTGAGCTTCTGGGCGGGGCGGGGGTGCAGCGGGCTTCGCTTTCGGGCGGCGGCATCTTCAAGGATGCGACCTCGGACACCGAGCTACGACAGATCTTCTTCGAATCACGCATTGCCGCCTTGCAGGCGGTGATCCCCGATTTCGGCACGATCGAAGGGCCGTTCCAGGTGACGGCGCTCGAATATGGCGGCGAGCATGATGGCGAAGTCACCTTCGAGGCCACCTTCGAATCCGCCGGCGCACTGACCTTCTCGGCGCTTTGACCATGGCGGTGAACAGACGACGCGGCGAGGTCTCCGCGATCATCGACGGCGAGGAGCGGCGGCTCTGCCTGACGCTGGGCGCGCTCGCCGAACTGGAAGACGCCTTTGCTGCCGACAATCTCGGCGCGCTCGCGGAGCGGTTCCAGTCGGGCCGGCTCTCGGCCCGCGATCTCATCCGCATCATCGGCGCCGGCCTTCGCGGGGGTGGGGCCGAGGTGAACGATGCCGAGGTCGAGACCATGCGGATCGACGGGCGGCTGCCGGCGCGGCCGCGCTTGCGGCGGAGCTTCTCTCGGCGGCCTTCGGTAACGGCGAGGAGGCGGCCGGCGCAGGCACCGCAAACCCTTGAGCGGGCCGCCGCGTCGGGCGGCAGAAGAGGGAAGTGCAGCGTTTCCCTGGGACGAGGCGATGGCGGTCGGTTTCGGCATCCTCAAGCTTTCGTCCGAGGCCTTCTGGCGGATGACGCCGCGCGAACTGGCAAGCGTTCTTGGTCCACGGATCGGCGCGGCCGGGCCCCGGCCTTCGCGCTCGGAGTTCGAGCGGTTGATCGCGCGCTTTCCTGATTCCTCCGCGATCGGCGAGCCCCTCGGACACCGGCGCTCGCCAAACGATCCTCAATGACGGATTCCAACACGATGGAAGAAGACGAAACGTTCACCGTCGCGATCCGCGCGGATACGACCGGCCTCGACAAGGCGCTGGGCGTCCTGTCGAAACGGGCCGAGAGCTTTGGCTCCGCCCTGACATCGGCCTTCGCGAGTGCCGTCACCGGCAGCCGGTCGCTCGACGGGGTGCTGCGCCAGCTCGCCATGCGGCTTTCCTCGATCGCGCTCGACGCGGCACTCAAACCCCTGGGCGATCTCGCCTCCAACGCCATCGGCCAGCTTTTTTCCGGACTGGCGGGCGCATCGGCGGCCTCGGGATCGGCATCCATCCTGCCTTTCGCCAAGGGCGGTGTGGTCTCGACGCCGAGCTACTTCCCGGTGGGCGGCAAGACCGGACTGATGGGGGAGGCGGGTGCCGAGGCGATCCTGCCTCTGAGCCGGGGCGTCGACGGGACGCTGGGGGTGGCGGCGCCGGCTTCCCGCGAGGTGCCGAACATCATCTTCAACGTCTCAACCCCGGACGCCCCAAGCTTCCGGCGGGCGGAAGCCCAGATCCAGGCAATGCTGACCCGTGCGGCCGTGCGCGGGCGCCGGGGAGTGTGAGGCGATGGCGATCGAGAGCTTCAGCGAGGAGCGCTTTCCGCTGCGCATCGCCTTCGGCACCACCGGCGGACCGGAACGTCTGACCGAGATCGTGCGGCTGTCTACCGGCTTCGAACATCGCAATCAGCGCCATGCCCGCTCCGTCCATCGCTATGATGCGGGTTCGGGGCTGAAGAGCCTGGCTGATCTGGTGGCCGTCGCCGAGTTCTTCGAAGCGCGGCGCGGCAAGCTCACCGGTTTTCGCTTTCGCGACCCGCTGGATCACTCCTCCGCGCCGTTTGGTCAGGCGCAGTCGCCCCTCGACCAGGCGATCGGTGTCGGCGACGGAACGACGACGGATTTCCAACTCGTGAAGTCCTATGGGAGCGGGGAAGGGGCCTATCGCCGGCCGATCGAAAAGCCGGTCGTGGGGACGGTGACGATCGCCGTCGACGGAGTGGCCGTGGCGAGCGGCGTCACGGTGGATGCGGCCACCGGGATCGTGAGCTTCGACGCGCCGCCGCCGATGTCGGCGGCGATCACGGCCGGGTTCGAATTCGACGTGCCGGTGCGCTTCGATCTCGACCAGCTCGCCATCAACATCGCCGCTTTCGAGGCCGGCGACATTCCCAGTATTCCCCTGATCGAGGTGCGGCCATGAGAACGCTTTCGCCGGACATGCTGGCGGCGACCGCCGGCCCGGTGACGACGCTCAGCCATTGCTGGCGACTGACCCGCAAGGACGGTGTCGTTCTCGGCTTTACCGACCATGACGGGCCGCTCGAATTCGACGGGACGCGCTTCGAGGCGACCTCCGGCTTGCATGCGAGCGAGGCGGAAGCCGCGCTGGGCCTTGGCCCTACGACGCGGGAAGTGGAGGGCGCCCTGTCGTCCACCGCCATCACCGAGGCCGATATCGCGGCGAGTCGCTATGACGGGGCGAAGGTCGAGACCTTCGTGGTCGATTGGCGAAATCCAGCCGCGCATCTGCGGGTCGACGTTTCGCAGATCGGCGAGGTGAAGCGCGGTTCGGTCGCGTTCACAGCCGAGCTGCGGAGCCTCGCGACGAAGCTCGATGCCGTGCGCGGCCGGCTTTATCGCCGTCGCTGCGATGCCGTTCTCGGGGACGAGCGATGCGGCTTCGACCTTTCGGCTGCGCCCTTTACGGTCGAATGCGTCGTCGCCTCGGCCGATGGCCAGACGATTGAGACGGCAACGCCGCTGGGCACGGCTCCCGATCGCTACGTCTTCGGCCGAGCCGTGATTCTGGACGGAAAGGCAGCGTGCCTCGGCGCCGACGTCGCTTCGGCAGCGGCGACGGGAGCCGGAACGGTGCGGCTCATCCTCGCCGAGCCCATCGTTGCGCAGATCGAAGCGGGCGATCGTTTTCGTCTGGTCCAGGGGTGCGACAAGCGCTTTTCCACCTGCCGCGACCGCTTCGCCAACCGGCAGAACTTTCGTGGGTTTCCGCATATTCCCGGAAATGTCGCGGTGCTCGCCGTCGCCAAATCCGGCAATCTGCATGACGGGTCGCCGGTAGTGCCATGAGGGACGATGTCGGAAAGCGGGCGCTCCTCGCTGCTCGCGCCTTCCTCGGCACGCCCTACCGGCATCAGGGCTCGACCAGGGGTGTCGGCTGCGATTGCCTCGGCCTGATCCGGGGCGTGTGGCGTGAACTTTACGGCTGCGAGCCCGAAACGCCCGGCGCCTATGCCGTGACCTGGAGCCTGCGCAGTGGGACGGATCGGCTGACGGAAGCGGCCGAACGGCATCTCCTCCGGGTCGATCTCGCTGATGCGCTGCCGGGGGACGTCCTCCTGTTTCGCTGGCGGCGGAGCGCGCCGGCAACCCATTGCGCGATCCTCGACGAGGGCGAGCGCATCATCCACGCCTATCAGAGCGCGGCGGTCGTCTCCTCCGCTTTTCCAAAGGCCTGGCGCGCTCGGCTTTCCGGCTCTTTCCGCTTTCCGGAGTGATTGATGGCAACTCTCATTCTGCAGGCTGCCGGGACGGTGCTCGGCAGCTTCATCGGCGGTCCCTTTGGCGCGGTTCTCGGCCGTGCGGCCGGTGCGCTCGCGGGCGCGGCGATCGACCAGTCGCTCTTCGGCGAGACCCGGCGGGTCGAGGGCGCGCGGCTCGAAAGCCTGCGCATCATGGCGGCGGAAGAAGGCACCGGCATTCCCCGCATCTACGGCACCGCGCGGATCGCCGGTCAGGTGATCTGGACCACCCGTTTCGAGGAGGAGGTCAACACCGAACGCCAGGGTGGCAAGTCCGCCCAGCCGACGGTAGAGGTCACGACCTACAGCTATTTCGGCAATGTCGCCCTCGGCCTTTGCGAGGGGCCGATCGCTGGCATCCGAAGGATCTGGGCCGATGGCGAGGAAATGGACCTCGCCGAGGTGAATTTCCGCGTCTATCTCGGCGACGAGACGCAAGACCCCGATCCGCTCATCGAGGCGAGGCAGGGCGCGGGCAATGCGCCGGCCTATCGTGGGCTCGCCTATATCGTCTTCGAGCGGCTGGCGCTCGAACGCTATGGCAACCGTATTCCGCAGATCAGTTGCGAGGTTCTGCGGCCGATCGGTGAGCTGGAAGGCCAGATCCGCGCGATCACCGTCATTCCCGGCGCGAGCGAACATGGCCTCGATCCCGAGGTCGTGCGCGAGCGGATCGCGGAAGGCGAAGATGCGCTTTTGAACCGGAATAACCTCCATGGAGAGAGCGATTTCACCGCTTCCATGAACGAATTGACGGCGCTCTGTCCCGCCCTGAAACGCGCGGCCCTGGTGGTGGCCTGGTTCGGCGATGACCTTCGGGCCGGATCCTGCCGGTTCAAGCCCAAGGTGGAGATCGACGATCGAGACGAGACCGAGGACTGGCGTGTCGGGACGCTCGGCCGGGCTTCGGCGGAGCGCATTGCCTATCAGGGCGGCGGGCCGGCCTATGGCGGAACGCCGAGCGACCAGGGCGTCTTGCGGGCGATCGCCGATCTGAAGGCGAGGGGGCTGAAGGTCACCTATTATCCCTTCATCCTCATGGAGATCGGCGAAGGGAACGGTCTGCCGGATCCTTATGGCGAAGCGGAGCAGGCGGCTTTCCCCTGGCGCGGGCGGATCACGCTCGATATCGCCGTCGGCGCGGCCGGCAGCGCGGATGGCACCGCCGCCGCACGGCAGGCGATCGAGAGTTTCCTGGGCGATGCCACGCTGGACGACTTCTCCTGGGTCGGCGGACGGCTGTTCTACACGGGGCCGGACGAATGGTCCTACCGCCGCATGATCCTCCACCAGGCGCA
>Ga0310345_10004876_pt1 | contig 12055 bp, 10 predicted proteins | sample HC15DNA20500_MG_FD_204667 | JGI IMG/M metagenome (GOLD analysis project Ga0310345, IMG submission 204667) | Marine microbial communities from station ALOHA, North Pacific Subtropical Gyre - HC15-DNA-20-500_MG | ecosystem: Environmental > Aquatic > Marine > Oceanic | place: Pacific Ocean: North...
TGTTTTGATGGCATAGGTGGAACAGTACCTCTTCCACCAGAAGCAATAAGTAACTTAATACCAGCTATTTGTATTCCCGGCCCTTCTGTATAGTCAATACTAGTGACTAAACAACTTTGGTCAGATATATTAGAACCAGAAGGAATATCCTTTATATAAATTACATGACCAGCACGAATTGGGACTGATATTTCATACGTATCTCCATTATCCCAAGCATTGCCAGTACCACCAGAAAGAGAACCAGTTATAGTAGTTCCACCAACGGCTGTTATAGTGGCTCGTGAACCATCAGTAGTATTCTGAATTACATCGGATTTAAAAATCCCTAAATCAGTAAAGGTTTTTGAAGAATCTGTTAAGGTTCCCGATGTACTTCCTGTATGAGTTCCAGATATTATATATTGAGGATATTTTAGAGTTTTAAGATTTCCCCTAACGACAATATCTCCACCTTGATACAAAATACTAGCACCACGTACAGCAGCACTTTTTTCGGATGAGGTGTCATATGTTTGGGAAACTACTTCTGCCTCTTGTTCTATGGTTTCTCGTAAAGACCCCGGTGGACTGGCAGTAGTTGAATTGACTGTGGCTGAAGCACCACCACCACTTATCGTTAATCCCGAAATAGGGTTTAACCAGTTACTATTATTTTCTTTATCATCTACATCAACTCCATCTGGCCCAATCTCTACCCACCTATTATTAGTTCCCACTAATAAAACTTTAGCGGAACCACTACCAGACCATGTGATAGTATCCCCAATATCAAAGTTACCACCACTAGTAGCACCATGATTTATTAAGATGGAGTCAGTTTTTCTCGCTTTATCGTTAGCATCTACCCAACGAACTTTGGTTCTAGTAATCAGTTCAGAAGATAGTTTAGGAAAATTATAATCGCCCATCATGGGAAGGACTTGATTACTTTCAGTTGCATTGAATTGGATAGTTAATCCACTGGCTGGCATTGTTCCAGCAGGGATACTACCACGTTGAAAATAAAACAAATCTGGGGTAGCAGTATTTCCGTTAAATTCAGCATCTAGATAAAAATCATACCCAAAGAAATTTCCGTTTGGGTCTTCCCTTGATACCTCTTTCATAATATCAAGGATAGGTTTTCTATCACCCTTAAATGTTTTATCTAAAATACCTGATGCTTCGGAGCCAGTAGACGTTTTGAATTTGGTGGAATCATTAACGGCGATATTGGGAACATTGCTTGGAGATGTCCACACATGGTTAGTAATCATATTAGAGATTAAACCGCTACGAGTAGTTTGACCTGAAATATCGTCATCAAGTCGTAAATTCGATAACTCTCGTAGGTTATCTAATGCAACTATATGAACTACATGACCCCATGTATTATCTCTATCTGGCTGAGTCCTAGATACTTTCCCATAAAATACATATTTATACGAATATTTTTCCTTAACACGTACTTTAAGAAATTTTGTATAGATACCTTCTCGTGTATTGAGAGCAGCATCACTAAAATTACCTATCATTGCCTCTAACGTAAGAGGCTCTTGTAAGTTATCGGTAATGGTTAACTGGATTAAATTATCCTCTTTAACCCATGCCGAACCACTCCAATATTCTAATTCACTGGATGATAAAGCCATATCTATATCCCTATGGGTATGTCATTAATGTTCCTGTCATAGATATATTAAATGTCCATCTATTGATGACAGGAGCTTGTAACCCAAATTTTACTGATGCTATAGCTACATGATACTCATCCCCAAGAGCAGTTACTCGTATAGTTCCATTCCACCAATCTTGATGAACAGCAACTCTTTCAAGGTCATTTTTATCTGCTATCATAATACCGCCTTCAGTAACGTTAGTACCTGTTTCGGCAGCAATACCATTCATAGATACATTAACTCTAGTTTGACCTAAATCATAAAGAAGAACTACTCCCCCCGGTAATGGGGCCGAAATAGGACTTCTATCATAGGAAACATTGAAATCTTGTGCCTGTACTTTAAATTGCTCATGAACAGTAGAAGCACCAGAGTTCACTCCTTTTGTTATTCTTTGTATTAGTATATCTAAAGCCATAACATAACCCTAAGAAATAACCATGCCATCTATTTTATCAGTAGGGATAAATTCATTTTGAATTGTAACGGTGGCTTCCCACTTCCCATTCCGTTTGGATAGTGCTACCTTAGAAAATCTATCTTCATAAGATTCGGTTATTCTACGTTGGATATAACTTTGAATCTCACCTACGCCATAACCAGTATCTTCCAGATTCTGTGCGTGAAATTCAAATGACCCTTGTGCATGTTGTTGATAGGCATCTTGTGCCATACTTTTATCCCGGTCAAAGAAGTCTGTTTTTTTGCCCGTAAAAGGTATTCCCCATTGTCCAAAACTCCGTCCTATATCTTTCATCCTATCTTGGAATCCCATGTCTCCAATCCCAAGGTAACGTGTCATCCAATCAGGGGCTGTGGCAGAACCCTGATAACTATTGCTTGCAGTAGTTCCTCCTATGTTACCAGCATTAACAGTACTTAAATTGTATAACGAACCTGATGGATGTAACATACTTCCTTCATTTATCCTTGACTTAGAGCCACCCCCAATACCAGTTTTGGCGAATATCCATTCTTGAATCGTGTCAATCATTCCTAGTACTTTAGTTTTAAAACCACCCTCATTCCATAACCAACTCACTCCTTCTTTAATTTTTTCCCCAACATCTTTTGCAACTATTTCAAAAAAACCAGCAACGGTTCCCCCACCCGCTGCCCACGCTCCTTGTACATATGTAGAAGCTGAACACCAAGCACCTTCAATACTGGCAGCTACTCCCGGTTGCCATGCTTCAAATTGTTTCCAAGCCCATCTTCCAGCAGCCCCAATACCCCTCATCGCTGTTGTTCCAACTACACCTATGGAACCCATAACAGTACAACCGCCTTCTTCCCACACACCCTTTACATAGCCAGCAGCACCACTCCACGCACCTGTTATAGTACTAGCTACCCCCGGTTGCCATGCTGCAAATGCACACCAAGCTGTTTCAGCACCTGTTAGGGCTGCTCCCCAAGCATCTTCAGCCATTATTTTGATGCTTCCCCATATACTTCCCCCACTCTCTTCCCACACGCCTTTTAAGTAATCAAGAGAAGTAGTCCATGCTGTTGATATACCAGTCCAAGCTGTACTAGCCAATTCTCCAACTAGAGTATAAAAATTTCTTACTTCTTCTTCAGAAAACCCAAATAATTTCCCTATTTGTACTCCAGCATCTCCAATTAAGTTTAGAAAATCTTTACCAGCCATTCTTAATGCTGCCATTGGGTCTTTTGCAAATAGGTCAGCAAATTTTTGAGTCCATTCCATCCATTTAGGAAGTAAGGAAGCAATATACTTTAGTACAGGGATAATAAGGGGGATAAAGGGCATTAAGAAAACATCAATGAATGCGCCAAATAACTGCGTTAGCGCACCCGTTGCAGAAGCCATAATTTTGGAGTTTCGGGCTAACATACCAGTGGTAACTGCCCCGGCTACCATAGTAGCTTGTCTTCTACCCCGTTGAAGTTCGTTTAGTAGGTCGTTTTGACTTTCTTTGTTCTTTAACTTTTGAAAGTCTTGATATTCTTTAAGTGCCTTTTTTTCTTCTCTCGACTGTTCCAGTTGTTTTTTCTGGTCTGCATTAAGCATAGACATTTGAGGGTCTTTAGGTGGCCTACCCCCACCAGCAGGGCCGGGAGTACCACCAGCACCGGGAACACCACCACCCGTTCCACCTTCAGAACGGATATTAACAAATATTTCACCGCCTACGGCTCCACCACCAGATACCATTAGTTCATCTGACTCCTACGTAAATCTGATTGCATTTGAGCGTTTTCATTTTGATACTCATTCATAGCAGATTCAATCCCTATAATTAGATTGATTTCTTCATCGTCCATTGATGCTATCGAATCGTATGGTATTCCAATCTTCATAAGATGAAGTAAAGTTATGTAATAAGAATAAACCAGCCCTTCTATTCCTGAGATATTTGAAGCGTTGGTTCCTCTAAAGATTCGATAAGCTCTTTTTTTACTTCATCCGTAGTTACAGTAGATGTATCAACAAAGGCTTTGGGAACTAGATTTTCTAAAGCCACTCCCAATTCAGGGCCACATTGGGCAAGAAACGAATCTGTAGTTTCACCCCACGGTGCGTCCACTACCATCCATTTCAAGCATTCTCTTATATAAAAATCGCCATCAAATGAGGTTTGTCCACCTTCACCCCATGTGACAGCTAAACTAATTTTTTGGTTTTTCAGACTCCACGGAAGTCCTCTTAGTTTAAGGGGAATTTCTATTAATTCTCCATCTTCTGAAGTAACGTTTAGAACGATGTCTTTAACTTGTCTTCCGACAAGAAGCTTTTCGTATGTAGACACTTTAACTCTCCTAAATTTTATTTCTTACTAGGGGTATACAGCTTCACTATCCGTAACAACTATACTTAAATCACGCATTAAGATAGCTGTATCGATTTGTACAGGCGAGTCACCCCCTACAGGATGTGGTGCGCCAGTGATGAAACATCCTTGCGCTCCGAATCCAGTTCCAGCCCCACCGCTTGAAGTACTTGCATTGCTTGGGGATTTGATAACTATGGTATCATTGGCTCCACGAGTGAAGGTCATATGAATATCAAATCCTTGCATACCACTTCCATAATTACCCTCTAAAATCAATTCTTTCCAGAGAGTTCTAGTAGTTGCACTTGCTGCACCTGAATCTTCCATCGCAATAGCAGCAGTCATCGTATAGTTTCGACGTTGTTCTTGAATTTCAGAGACTATTCTTCCGCTTCCAGAATCATTGAGATAGAAACGTGGTTCAAGGTTATTATTTATATCCATTGAGAATGACCGAATTCTTGCAAACGGTACACCAAAGAAATACAACGCACCTTGAGAGAAATAGTAAGGTTCTGTAGTTGGATAAGTAGCATTACCTAAAGCACCGCCAGTATTTGGTCTTGCCCCACCAATTCCTACATTTCCAGTTGCACCAGCTTCTGCTGTTGGGTCTATCAAAGCACGAGAGGCTTTAGCAATTTCTCCCGATACTCCTGTCATAGCGTATTGATTATGCGCCATATCCAAGAAGTTTACACCACCCCAAGAGAAACGTAGCATCCCACCTTCATCAGCAGAGAATGTAGCGGAACCTACCATTCCACCAACATATCGTCTGACAAAATCATTAGCTGCCGTTTCACTTGAATCACGGAATAACACATTCCACGCAACTGAATCCAATTCTGCTTTCTCTGTAATAGTGTGAGTATAAGGAGCAATTACTTCATTACATGTTGCACCAGTATCATGAGCAATCATTAATGGATAATTTAATCGAACTTGATTGGAAGCTACAGATAATACTTGCCTAACTTCTGAAGTCACTCCAGTACCAATCTGTATATAATCACCAGCAGCATATCCTGAAGCATCAGTTAGAGGTGCTTCAATACGGCCTTTTGTAGTTCCTGAACTGAGTGTACTTGCTCCACCACTTCCAGCATCAGTTCCTGTAGTTGCTACAGAACCGATTGGAAATCTAATTGGAAATCCATTAAGAAGAATCATATTGGCAATAGAGCCGTTGAACGTCTGCCTTCCACGATAGGCATACGTCCAGTTTCGATTACCAGCAGTATTGAGGAAATAATAAGGGGTGATTTCAGGGGTTAGGTCAGGACAAGCAACGGCATCATAGATACCGGGAAGGAAAGTAAGTAATGAATCTCCAGTTATTGCGCTAGAAATAGTGGTTTGAGAAACAACTTCATTGTCATGATGGTGGAATCCAAAGGGGTGGTCAACATAAACAGTTGCACCATCAACTTTAGTTACTTTACGTAGTTCTGAATTAAACCCACCAGCAGTAGCAGTTCCTACAGTACCTATCCGAATATATTGGTCTACTGCAACAGTTCCACTACCACCATCAAATGCGAAAGAACGACTCCCAGCGGTAACTATTCCATTTACAACCCCTGACCACCCTGATTGGGTTGAAGCTGAAATATAATCAAGATACCCACCATGTCCCGGTTCAGATGCGAATGATACACGGGCTTGTTCTGCTCGATAAATAGCCATTTTATATTACCTCATATTCATATCATTTGACTTCTCCTTTTCTATGCTGGAAGCTAGACTTTCACTTAACTTATATCCACAACTGGGACAGAAATGAAACCCGTGTACTTTCTTTTCTTTGGGACATTTACCATTTCTATGTACTACAAGGGTACTTTCATCGGGAATACTACATATCGTACAATAAAATGGCTCTATCATTATATAGGACTGCTCTTTACTTTGTCTATCTTAGGTTTCGGTATTTAGTAATACGGAACTGTTCAAACACTCAAGAATTATTCTACCACCCCAAATATTCATATATTCCTGTACTAATTCATTAAAACTTCTATATTGAATCCGTTGAAATTCTGTTACTGAATGCATTTTATCATGAATGATTCTACGTATCTCTTTTTGAAGGTCATATAAACGTTGTCGGCTATTTGCCGTATACACCTCTAGAAGAACACTATGTCTTTGATTGCCATATACCCATGTACCAATAGGAGTTTCCTCAAATGTAGGGGTATCGGCTTTTAAGAGTATATAATCTCCAGTGTTTATTAAATCGGCCCTTAATGGGTCAGTAGCATTATTTACATCAACCATTGCTGGTTTTGGGATATTACCAGAATTGGTATTCCAATTATCAAACAAAAGAGATTCAATGATTGTGACAGGAACTGATTCTGCTGTATATGCCATTACATCGTTTCCCAGCGTTCTAATCTAACTAATCGTTCTTCAATTTCCATTTTCCAAGTATCAATTTTTCTGTCTAGAGCCACACGGTCACTTCCAGCTACAGTTAAAATCGTATAATCATGGTTTGTATACACATCAATAGCAGCTAATTTTCGACATACATCCCAAACAACTCCACCTTCTGGGTCATGTCCATGCATATCTCCACCGTGGAAGTACGAAACTCTTACAGGATAAGTAAACTCACCCCAACCATACCCCCACGCACTACCTGAATAAGCCTGAATACGTGCTGGTAAGATAAAGAATCGAGCATAATGAACCATTCCCGTATCTTTAACTAAGAAATAATCACCCGTTCTTCCTTGAACCTTAGTATCGTATTGCGCCCCTGTCCAAATTTCTAATTGAGCAATTTCTTGAGGATAGGATTCAACTAATCTAAATCCAGACCGTATAAAATCATGTTCTTCATCTTCCTTAAATTTCATACGCCATGATTTGCGTGTTTCTTTATCAATGTAATCTTGAGCAGCATAAATATAGTCTTCAACTGTATCTCTTGATGGTCTACTAGTAGATGAAAAATCATTAGGTAGAGCTAATAGATTTGATACATCCGTAGGAGAAGCATATGATGCTCGTTGTCTGGCATAAATCTGATTAATTGTAGGAACAGTTGTTACAGACGCTACTTTTCCTCTTACCCAATATCTCTGTTGAGTATCAGGTGGAGTAGCAGAATGAGGGGCTGAGTTAGTAAAGGCATAAGCACCCCAATCTTCTAAATGTCTAAATTCTTCTGCCCCACTAAGAGCAAAGGTATAATTATTTTCTTGGATAAGTTGAGTCCACGCTGAACCATTCCAATAATCCCATAGTACTGGAGTTCCAACTACACCATTTATAGCTAATGAAAACCCAGCAAAATCAAACTTTCCTTGGGAGCCTAAATATAAATAATCATTAGCGTCAGCAAAAATAGAAAAAGCAGTCCCATTCTTAGAATGAGCCTCTAATGTATTATTTACATATGCGCTGGCAGAGTTATCCCAAACCCATACCGCTGTAAAGTAAGGTCGAGACTCCCATCGTGTTAATACCATTTATACCAACCTAATTAATTAGTATCATTTATAATCTCTGCTATGTCTGGAATCTCGTCATGACTTACATTGTTAGTATTTGTTTCCGTTATCTCAGCTTGAGGTGTCCCTTCTTGTTTCCCCCGTAGATACATAGCGATACCATTTAAATTATGGATTTGCTGTGTAAGTTGGTCACGTTGAGCATTTAGTGTGTTCAATTGACCAACCAATTGCTCCAACTGAGTATTTATTTGTACTAAATCTGTCGCAACATCTATTTCTGACATTACATCACCCTCTACAACTAAAATATTTCCTTCATTACCAATGTAATGATTATGGGTATTATACAACACTTTTATTTACTTTGAAATCTTTTTTCAAGCCATCTTCAAAGTTTCATTTAGGAGACTGCAACCGTTCAGGTAACCATTCATTTTTTAGAATGACTCCCCCATATAGACTAGGAAAACCTTGTCTTGGAGGAAACCCATATCCCCATTTACCCCCTCTAGTCATTCGTAGCCCATATTCCTCTTCAATTGCAGCATATTCTACATCTCGCAATACATGCGGTGTCAAAATATCTCTAGGGGGCCAAGTACTGGTGGCTTTTTTAAGTTCTGTAGCTTTAATCCACCCATGCCCTGTACCGGGAGATGTTCCCGGCATCGGTATCCATTCTGTATAGATATGAGATAAAGGAATCGGAGTAGGTGTTGGAACGATGATTTCCCATTTAACACATTTTTTTTCATCTACTCCAGATGCTCCTACCCAGACTAATCCTAGAAAAAGTATTAATACACACTCTATGCATAAAAATATCTTGAAAAATCTTTTCATTTAATCAATTACATCAACTGAATTTACATTTCCACTCCATTCTTTTTTCCAAGGCCATCTTCCGTCTGTATAAGCGTTGGCACTCCACTCATCACTAGGGGGAATAGGTTGAATCACCCAAACCCACCCACTATTAGTAAAACCAACTGGGTATCTAAAGATATAACAGTACTCAAATTGGCTACCGGGATTCCCACATTCCCAATTTACCCAAAGGGGGTGACCATTATATTCTCCATCTAACCAATAATCGCCTGTATAACTATCTTGATTATGATTTATATATAAATGAGGGTTTGCATTAGCCCCTCCTTCTGTATCATTAGAAGTGGTAGTGTTGTTATTAGCACTACTCTGAGATTCATTGATAAGAGTTTGAAGTTCCCAGACCTGTTCTTGAATGTACATAACTTCATACTGTAAATCTTCAAACATCCACTTTTCTGCGTACATATCATCAGAAGTAGTGGTAGTATCCGAAGCCCACTCTAATTCATCTATACGCATACTCAGTTCGTTCTTGATGTCATACATCAAATCTTCTACCCAAGTTGTATCAACAGTGTCAGGAGTGGTAGGAATATCCAGATTGTCTAAGTCCCACTGAATATCATCAATCCTATCCCGTAGGTCAGAATCGTCATAAGAATTACTTCCCGTAGCTTGCAGAACCGCTACTGCTGTTTGTAGTGCGGATATATCTGCACGTAGAGAGGCATCATTAAAATCATTCTCTACACGCTGAATAGTAGTTCCTCCACTACTAGACGTAGTAGGTATAGCATTCACTTGACGTTCTAATGTAGAGACTCTACTACGGAGATTAGAATCATCATAATTATTTTCAACTGTCCTACTACCGCCTGAACTAGACCTAGCGGAATCGGCAGTACTTTTAGCAGTATTAGCTGTTCGTTCTACTGAAGTAATATCAGATTTTATGGTTCTAATATCCCCTTTAATTGAATCAATAGAAGATTTTAAAGAGGAAAGAGTTCCTTCTGCTGTAGCAATACGAACTACCAGTGGGCCTAAATCTACAGACCCATCATCTGAAGTCATATCTATACTAGCTAATGCACTCAGTTGCCCTTCTAATTCAGCTAGTCTTCCACGTAAATCAGAATCATCAAAATTTTCTACGTCTTGAATCTCTAGGTTATCTAATTCAGTACGTAGTTCAATAATGTTTAATGCTAAATTTTGTATTCGCTCATCTAAATAGGAATCGTCATACCTATCAGGTATATGAATATTATCTATACGTTCATTAATAGAAACAGTATTGGCCCAGATAAGAGAATCATCATACGCCGATGGAAGTGAAGAAAACCATTCTTCTACATCCGCATTTATCTGTTGTTGATTTGCAACATCCGTTTTTATGTTTTCTACGTCGGTTTTAAAACCAATTCCAAATGTAATGCCACCAATCAATATACCGACAATCGGAATAGCACCTGTAACTATCCCTACAGTTTTTGAGATGCTCATGGATTCCCCAAAAATATAACTTTATCTCATTTCTCTCCTTTAATTAATCTATCGCACTAATTTTTTAATTATCCCTGCCCCCACCAATACATCTATATGTCCACTCCAATCTGTAATTTATTTGCCTTCTTGTAAAGCTAACAATGTATTTTCCAACAAAGCTATCTTTTCTTCTTGGTCTTGTAGCTTGCTATAGAGTTGCCAGATTGCTCCACTATGGAATTTTTGCAAACCTGTGTAATTTAAAAGACCTCTATTGGCTAACGTATCTCCCAAAATTCCTGCATCAATCAGTGATTGTTCATTATATTGAATAAAATTATCCCATTTATCTTGTATATAACCCTTTACCCCATACCCATCTTTAACTATATCTAAAGCCCGAATCAATTGAGCGTCATCATACTCATCACCAATACCGCCAAAAGAAGTATCTCCTAACATATCTCCATTGCCTTTAATGATAAATCTAGCATTAGTATTATTATCTACTGAAAAAATATTTTCATTACTAGCACAAACTTGTGTACCAGCACCACTCTTTTTACGTGCTAATACGCCAACTACACCCGCTGCTCCAGTAGTATTAGAAGTATTTCCACTTGTACCTATGGTTCCATGTATTCGTACTGCTAGATGACCCGAATTAGAGTCCGTAACTCCACGAACATCCATACCACCACCAAGCCCACTACCTGAACGCCTTTTAAAGTCTCCGAAAACAGTAGTATCATATTGGTCAGTAATACCGTGAGCCACAGAACTATTAGAAAAACTTAGAACAGCACCATAATCACTCTGCGCTCCTTGATGTATATGCACTCCACCATTGTTAGCGTTAGTAGGGGTATTAGGCAATGCTGCCCCAGATGCAAAAGTCCCACTATTAGTTCCCGCTGCAAATCCGAAATAGATACCTCCACCTCTTACCTGAAACAGATGCCTTCCACCGACATAAAGTGCAAGTTGGTCATCTGCTCGTTGGTAAAAGTAGGTATCAGTACCATCTCCGAAATGGAATTTAGCGGTACTTAATAGATGCATATCTCCCGTTGATTTAATGGTCATTCTAGTGGCATCACCAGAACGAAATACTAGCTGGTCATCACCATGAGAATAGCTTATCCCAGCCCTAGAAGGGGCAGCACCATCTCCTAGATAAATATAACTACCGCCATCCCCACTTCCCAAAATAGACATTCCGTGGTTCCCGCTACCCCCCTCAATAATAAATTCATTACCAGCAGAGGAAGCAGTTCCACCAGAATCTCCAGTTTTTATATGTAGCCCATCGCCTTGGTCTTTACTAGATAAACCACTGGAAGCAAAATAGTCATCCGCTGCCCCACCACCAGCAGCAGCTATAGTATATTTCTGATTAGAACTATCACCAGTAATAGTTATATTATCTCCAGCTACTAAATCCAAACTATCCGTAGTAGTAGTAGCTGCAACAGATGCATCACCAGCAGCAGTACCAGTTCCAGTAGCGGAACGAGTAATAGTAGTCCAAGCATTTTGATTGGCAGCACCCGCATCGGCCCAAACTAAGACACTATGGGGGCTACCACCAGAAGACTGTAATATTTTCCCCGATGCACCAGGGAGGGCAGCAGGAAGAGTTATGGTATAATTAGCAGCAGTTGTTCCCGTATTAAGTGTGATGGCATTAGTATTAGTACCGTTAGTTAATAGCAATGTGGGGGTGGAAGTCTTAGATATCACGACTGTTCCAGCTCCATTAGGAGTTATAGTAATATTACCATCAGTATCTAAACTAGATATA
>Ga0310345_10004878_pt1 | contig 12054 bp, 16 predicted proteins | sample HC15DNA20500_MG_FD_204667 | JGI IMG/M metagenome (GOLD analysis project Ga0310345, IMG submission 204667) | Marine microbial communities from station ALOHA, North Pacific Subtropical Gyre - HC15-DNA-20-500_MG | ecosystem: Environmental > Aquatic > Marine > Oceanic | place: Pacific Ocean: North...
TGATAAACAATCGCAGTTTGTGGGTCCTGATCTATTGCAGCTGTCGGCAGGGTCCGGCCCCGTGAGCGGTGCTCGCCTATTCCTCATCTGTCACTTCTCGGGGCAGTGCTTCGCTCCACTTGCGTAATGCATCGAGAAAACCGAGCGCGGTGCGCCCTAGATCGGTGATCTCGTACTGTACAGAGACCGGCGAAGTATCCACGATCTCTCGTCGTACCAAACCCTGACCCTCAAGTTGCCGTAACCGCTCGGTGATCATTTTCTTGCTGGCGCCGCCGATCATCCGCGCCAGATCATTGAAGCGGACCGGACAGTCTTTCAGGTGCCAGAGAATTGATCCCGTCCACTTACCACCAACAATCCGCATCCCTCGTTCGATCGAGCAAGGCTCCAGACAAGGTTCGAGAACTTGTCTGCGTCCTCTTTCGTCTTCTTCCACACGCGCGCGCATCAAGGATCTCCATCGTTCGAAGCCAACCCGCGTTGTGCAGGTTACAAAAAGTATACTGGTTGCTTTTCGTAAGCGCAAGACATAACTCAATCGGCGACCTCCCGAAAGTCAATCGACTTCGAAAACTCAACGAACGAGGAATGACCATGAGCAAGATCCTGATTTTGAACGGCGCGCAGCCCTATCCTTTCGCCAAGGGAGCCCTGAACGCGACTTTGGCTGGGCGCGCGCGCGACTATTTAACGAAGCACGGCCACAAGGTACGGGTGACTACTGTTGCGGAAGGTTATGATGTCGAAACGGAAGTCGCCAACCATGAATGGGCAAACACCATCATCATGCAGTTCCCGATCAACTGGATGGGCGTTCCGTGGTCTTTCAAAAAATACATGGACGAGGTTTACATGGCTGGGATGGACGGGCGGCTGTGCGTAGGCGACGGCCGCAGCGCAGAGGCACCCAAGGCGAACTACGGCCTGGGCGGTGCACTCAAGAGCACAAACTACATGCTGTCGGTCACTCTGAATGCGCCGAAAGAGGCCTTCGGCGACCCGGCGGAACCATTCTTCGCAGGCAAAGGGGTGGATGATTTATTGCAGCCCGCCCATCTAAACGCAAAGTTCTTCGGCATGTCGCCTTTGCCCACCTTCGCGGCCTTCGATGTCATGAAGAATCCAGAGATCGATGCGGACCTTTCACGTTTCGATGCTCACATCGCGACCGTGTTCCAGGGAAGGAAAGACGTCACAACCTGATATCCATATCTATACTGCGGCAACGATGAACGGCTACAAGCCGGTCATATTTCTGGAGGAAGCCGGTGTGCCTTATGACCTGACCTCCATCGACTTTGCCAACAGAGATCAGAAGGTGCGCCAATATCTAAGATTGAATCCAACTGGCGGGATCCCGACAATCATCGACCGCGGAAACGACGGTTTCGTCGTTTCCGAATTCGGCGCCATCTTGTGGTATTTGGCCGAGAAATACGGACGATTGCTACCTGAAGACTCTCAAGCTAGGTCGGAAGTGTTGCAATGGCCAATGTTCCAGGTGTCGGGTGTCGGTCCGATGCTGGAGCAGGCCATGTATTTCCAGCGCATAGCATTGCCAAACGGGAAGGAGGAACCGTTCTCCATTGACCGTTATGTGAAAGCCGCCGCCTTCTAGAAGTACTCGATACGCGACTTAGCGGCCCTGATTAACTGGCTGCTGACCGCTACACCATTGCGGATATGGCAACATTTCCGTGGGCAAGAGCTTATCCCTGGGCCAAGGTTTCGGTCGAGGGACTGACTAATTTGCAAGCCTGGCTCGCTCGAATCATAAGGGCGCTCACCATTCCGACTTTCGAAGTCGCAACCAGGCTTCGATGGCAAAATGGCCGACAATTTCTGTGGCCTCAACGGTGGCCCGCATCGCCAACGTCCAGATATGAAGAAAGTGCATCGAGGATCGGGCATTCCGGAACGGCGTCACCCGAACATTGTGCGGCGGTTTGGGCTAAAATTTTTTCAATCCGCCTGAGGTCTGCGATCTTAGCGCGAACATCACTGAGGTGATGCTCAGTACGCTCTTTGACCTCGCCGCACGTTTGTTTGCCGCCGTCGACCAACTCTAAAAGGCCACGGATTTCCTCGATGCTGAAACCGAGTTCGCGTCCACGCATGACGAAGCGGAGGCGCCGGACATGGGCTTCGTCATAGATGCGATAGTCGTTGGCGCTGCGCGGCGGCTCGGGAAGAAGCCCAATTTTTTCGTAGTAGCGGACCGTCTCTAAATTAGAGCCGGTCCGACGCGCTAACTCACCACGTTTGAAACCCCGTCCGACAGCTCGATCCGTCATTTTCAAAAAAACCTCTTGAGCCTGTAGTCACTACAGACCCTATCGTATGCTCGACTCGATTTGAAGGGCTTTTTCATGAGCGATATCAGGACCAAACTGACCGACCCGACCGATGCGCGAAAGGTTAAGACGCAGGGGTGGCTTGCGGCTGGCGGGATCATCGGTGCGATCCTTGCGTCTAGCTGCTGCGTTGTACCTTTCGCCTTGTTCGCGTTGGGAATCAGCGGCGCCTGGATTAGCAACCTGACGGCACTCGAGCCCTATCAGCCCATCTTCGCCGCCGTAACAATTGGTTTCCTAGGCTACGGATTCTATCTCGTTTACCGGAAACCCAAAATCGCCTGCGCCGAAGGCTCCTACTGCGCGAAACCCAGCTCGGGTCGTATCGCAAAGATCGGACTTTGGACGGCCACCGTAGTCGTTCTCGTCGCACTCGGTTTTCCGAAACTGGCGCCTTTGTTCCTCTGATCGACAGCTTAACTTGAAGGAGAAAATCTATGTTCCGACGTATCCTCACAACGACTGCGCTTATTGTCTTGCTTTCGCCTTTCGCGGCCCAAGCAGCCGAAAGAACCGTTGTCCTAAACGTCGATAACGCGACGTGCGAACTCTGCGCCCCCATTGTCAAGAAAACGCTGTCCCGCGTCTCGGGCGTAAAGGCAGTAATGGTCCGGGAGGCGAACGGAACGTCGCCCGCCGTGGCGACGGTTACCTTCGACGATGCAGTGACCAATGTCGCGACGCTCATTGCGGCGTCTACCAATGCGGGATATCCGGCGCGCGCGACAAAAGGTTGATGCGTGAGTAGTCGCGCCCTTTTTCGAACCGGCGTCATTGGGGTGGTCGTGGCGGCGCTCTGTTGCGCGACCCCAATCCTTGGGATTGCGGTGGGAGCGATCGGGCTCTCGGCGCTGGCGACCAAGGCCGATTATGTCTTGATCCCGGTTCTGATCGCCTCCCTCGGGCTGGTCGTGATTGGGCTCTACCGGCGCAACGCATCTACCCCGGCCGTCACCGACTGTTGTGAGACGGATCAGAACACAAGAAAGTTCAAATCATGAATGATTGCTGCGCTCCGAGCGTAAAGAACGGAAACAGCCGCTACGACCTCATCGTTGTCGGCGCTGGCTCGGCCGGATTCTCGGCCGCGATTACGGCGGCCGAACAAGGGGCGCAAGTTGCTTTGATTGGCCACGGCACGATCGGAGGCACGTGCGTCAATGTCGGCTGCGTCCCGTCGAAGGCCCTCATCCGGGCCGCAGAAGCGGTGCGCCACGCCAACGTCGCAACAAGGTTCGCCGGTATCGTCGCAGAGGCGCGGGTGGCAGACTGGGGTGCGCAGGTCGCTCAAAAAGATGCACTGGTCGCGGGTCTGCGTCAGGCGAAGTACGCCGATCTCCTGCCATCTTACAACAGCATCGCATATCATGAAGGCCGTGCCCGCCTCGTCGATGGCGGCGTCGAAGCCGGTGGCAAGCGTTTCGCGGCTGATCGTATCATCATCGCCACCGGGACTCGGCCGGCGTTGCCGGCGATCCCGGGCATAACGGACATCTCAATCCTCGATAGCACGACGGCGCTGGAGCTGACCGCGCTGCCACGTTCGATGATCGTGCTCGGCGGCGGCTACATCGGCGCTGAGCTGGCGCAAACCTTCGCTCGAGTGGGGGTGGAGGTCACACTTGTCTACCGCAGCCGCTTGCTGCCGGAAGCCGAACCCGAGATCGGGGCGGCCCTCGCGGGTTATCTCGTCGACGAGGGTATCAAGGTCGTGGGCGGTCTGACCTACGAGTCGATCCGTCAGACGGAGGATGGTGTCGCGCTCACGGTGGTTCGGGACGGACACCCAGAGACGCTTGCGGCCGAGCGGGTTCTCGTTGCGACCGGTCGGACCCCGAACACCGAAAGCCTTGGCCTTGAACAAGCCGGTATCGCCCGGACGCCCGTGGGCGCCATCGTGGTCGACGATCGGATGCGCACCTCCAAAGTGGGCGTCTACGCGGCCGGCGATGTGACGGGCAAGGACCAATTCGTCTACATGGCGGCCTATGGCGCGAAGCTCGCGGCGAAGAACGCGCTGAATGGCGACAGTCTGCGCTACGATAACGCGGCGATGCCCGCCGTGGTCTTCACCGATCCGCAGGTCGGAAGCGTCGGGCTTACGGAGGCGCAGGCGCGCGCCGTCGGGCACAACGTCCGTACTTCGGTGCTTTCACTGGATAACGTGCCTCGCGCGCTTGCCGCCCGGGACACACGCGGGCTGATCAAGCTTGTGGCGGATGGCGACACCCGTAAGCTGCTTGGGGCACACATCCTTGCGCCTGAAGGCGCGGACAGCATCCAGACGGCGGCAATGGCGATCCGTTGCGGTCTGACAATCGATGACCTCACGGAGGTGATCTTTCCCTATCTGACCACGGTCGAGGGCCTCAAACTTGCGGCGCAGACGTTCGACCGGGATGTCAAGATGTTGTCCTGTTGCGCCGGCTGACAATTGGCCGGGCAATCAGTCGAGGATAATGTGATGGCGATCGACGCGACAACATCGGAAGAGTTCAATGTCGAGATCAGGCCGGGCGTATGCCGCCCGGACTGGTCGGCCGTTACCACGCCGGCCGCGCGGCATGCGCTCAGCGGGCGCCTGGCGGCGCGGGCGGGACTTTTGGACAAGTGGTCGCGGCCGCTCGAACCGAATGAGGATCTGGTGTGGCGGATAGCCCTCGACCTTTACGCTGAGAACGGTCGGCCACCTCTCGCTAGTGAGATCGCCGCCTGCTCGGACATCTCAGAGGAACGCGTGCGCGTCGTTCTGCACAAGCTGCAACGGAACGATCTCGTCGGCCTTGAACCCGGCACGGCCGCGATCCGCTACGCCTACCCTTTCACGGAGATGCACACAGGTCACCACGTCGCACTGAAGGGCCACACCTTGAACAGCCTCTGCGCGATCGACGCGCTCGGTGTCGGTAGAATGTATCGCAGCGACGTCACGGTCGAGTCCCGCTGCCGGTTAAGCGGTGGCAGGGTTCAGGTGACGACAGGCGATGAGGGGCGTACCTTGCGCAACGTGTCGCCGGCAGGAGCCGTAGTCTGGTACGACTTTGCCTATGATGGAGGTGCGACGGCAAACTCTTGTTGTCCGTCGATCGCCTTCTTCTGTTCGGAAGAGCAATTGCGGCGTTGGCTTGACCAACAGACGCCACCCCGGCATGGCATCATGTTGGTGATGGAAGAGGCCCTGGAAGTCGGCCGCGCGATCTTTGGCTCAGTTTTGACAGTGCTAGACCGATTGTCGGAGGAAGAGTCGCAAGCACCTTCTAAGTCGAAGAAGGTGGTTCTCTGACAATCGAGCTGCGCCATCTTCGCTACTTTATTACAGCTGCGGAGCGCGGGAGCTTTCGACGCGCAGCGATGGCGCTTGAGATTCATGAGTCCGCCATCAGCCGACGTATTCGTGACCTGGAAGATGAACTAGGAGCGGCTCTATTTATTCGCCACCATGGTGGCGTGCATCTCACGCAAGCCGGTCAGAGATTTCTCGTCCGCGCTCGAAGGGCCATCACTCAGATCGGTTATGCGGCCATGGATGTTGGTTCGTTTGGGCGCGGCGAAGCGGGCACCGTGCGCATCGGAATATTCTCGTCGCTTGCCTCCGGCTTTCTCGCCGATCTCCTCCGCGCTTATGCTGCGGCGAACCCAACCATCCGCCCCGATCTGATCGAAGGCGGGCCCTCTGGCCACATCGCCGCAATCCGACGGCATCACCTCGATGTTGCCTTCCTGACCGGCGAACCGATCGCGGACGGGTGCGATTTGGCGCATCTTTGGAATGAGCGTGTCTTCGTAGCATTGCCAAACGATGACGGTCTGTCTCGAAATCGCGAGATTTCTTGGGCGGACCTGCGAGACCGACACTTTATCGTTAGTGAGACCGACCCGGGTCCGGAGATCCACGACTACCTAGTGAAGCACCTCGCTGACTTTGGACACCGCCCCAACGTCGAGCGCTACCGTGTCGGTCGAGACAACCTTATGAATCTCGTCGCCATGGGGCAGGGCCTCACGTTGACCAGCGAAGCAACTACCGGGGCGCACTTTCCCGGCGTCGTCTACCGCCCACTCAGCGAGGAGATTCTGCCGTTCTGCGCGATTTGGTCGCCACAGAACGATAACCCGGCTCTACGGCGGTTGCTGAGCCTGGCCAGAACAATGTCGCGACGATCGAACGCCGTCGCGGTGACGGGAGGGATCACTAATTCCGCGACGTCGAGCCTGAGCTAACGGGCGGAGGCCCGCGTTCACCGTCGCGTCGCGCCTTCGCGAATCCTCGGTCGGTTGCCATGAATCGCGCAATCATCGGCGTAATCAGCTTCACAGGGTCGCCAACCGATTTCCCTGTCTCGCGGGCGAGTACCTGGGCGTAGGCCACGAGATCGCGGTGAACCGTGGCCGGCAGTTCGAGCGAGACCTTGACCGGCTTGTCATCGGTGATCGGGCCGAGTTTCAACTTCGCCATTCAGCCTCCGTAGGGTTCGAGCACCAGATCGCGGGTGACGATCACGCGGACCGGGTATCCAGGTCGAATGGTGAGCGTTGGCGCAATGTTGAGCTGGCGGCTAACAATCTGCTGACCGGTCTGACTGACGCTGTCTGATGCGCCTTGACGCAGCGCCCGCACGATGTCGCTGTCTTGGCCGGACGATCCTGCCTGGGCGCCAACGCTGAGGATAGTCGAGAGCGCGGCGGCCTTTAATAGTTCGCCCCAGTGATAGTCGACACCATCCTCAAGGCCGGCATAGCCCTCAGAATCGGCGCCAGGCTGACGCTCGAGCACGATCGAGCGGCCGTTCGGGAAGATCAGCCTGTTCCAGACGAGCAAGACGCGGCGCTGCCCGAAGCCAACGCCATTGTCGTATTGGCCGATAATGCGCGTGCCCTGCGGAACGAGCAGGATTCTGCCCGTCGGGCTGTCATAGATGTTCTCCGTCACCTGGGCGGTGATCTGGCCGGGAAGATCGGAGCGAATGCCGGTGATGAGCGCCGCGGCGATCACCGCGCCAGCCTGAAGCACATTCGCTGACGCCGGCCCGGTCACACGATCGGGAGCAACCGTGCGCTTGTCCGGGGGCTGATTGAGGAACGCGAGTTGGCGGTCCTGGGCGGTCGGCGTCGCCGGCTGCGGCGCAAGGCCGAGATTCGTCAGGTCGGGCGTGGGCGCCGTGAACGTCGTGGCGATTGCCGCCGGTTGCGGCGCAGCGCTGCGCGTCTCGGTCGAAGCGAACAGACGGGCCGTCCGAGCCGATTCCAGCTCTTGAAGCCGCCGCTGCTCCTCGGCGCTGATGCCGGGATTGGGCGTCGCGATCGCCGGCGGCGGCACGCCGTTCTGCGCGTTGAGGATCGGCCGACCAAGATCGCCCGGCAGCGGCGGGCCGAGCACCGGCCCGGTATAATCCCGCGGCAGGCTGTTCAGGCCGTCTGGCGTCGCGCGGTTGTCGGTCGCGTAAAGCTCCTCGTTGCCCTTGCGCCCGCCCTGAATTTGCAGCGCGTAGATCAGCGCGCCACCGATCCCGACGCTGACGACAAGACCAAGACCGGCCAGAACCCTGCGTGACAGTCGGGTGACGCGCGGCGGCTCCGGGCGCAGGCGCATCGGCGCGGCCGGCTCGCCGGTCAGCGGCAGAGCGCCGTCGTCACCGGACGGCTCCGGCCCTTTCTCCTTTCCGGGTTCGATCTCGCTCATGACGCCGGCCTTCCATCGGTGCGCGAGATCCGCACGCGCTTCTGGTTGCGGTCGGCGCCGAAACGCAGCTCGGCGGCGGCGAAGAGCCGGTCGACGATCATGTAATTTTCGCGCACGCGGTAGTTCACGAGTTCGGACGTCGCGCCTTCAGGCCCTACGACGAACAGCGGCGGGATCTCACCCTGGCCGATGCCGCGCGGGAATTCGATGAACACTTGGCGCCCATCGTCGAACGCGCGCAGCGGACGCCACGGCGCGCGGTCGCCCGTCACCTCGTAGCGGAAGTTGACCCGCGAGAGATCGATACCCGTCGAGACGGGCTGCGCGGCTTCCGCCTGTGCGTTCTGGCGGCGCAGCGCGATGAGCTGGTCTTGCGGATACTGCCAGGAGACCGACGCCATGTAAGTCGACGACGTCGAGCGCAGCTCCATGTAGTAGGTGCGTAGATTGGTGTTGATGACGAGGTTCGTCATCAGGTCGGGCCGCGTCGGCTTGACCAGGATATGAACCTGCTTTGCCGCGCCGGTGCCGCTCTCGGTGTCGCCGATGATCCAGCGCACGGTGTCGCCGGCGGCGACGGGGCCGGCGCCGACGAGCTGTTCGCCGGGCTGGAGCGCGATGTCGGTGATTTGCCCGACGGCAGTATAGACCTGATAGAGCGCCCCCTGCGTGAAGGGGTAGACCTGCATGGAATTTATGAAGCCGTTGCGCACCGGCTGCACGCGCGCCTGCGCATTAGCCTGATTGACGCGGGCGGCAGGATCAGCGGCCTCGGCCGGCTGACGCGCGCCGTCCACCGGCTTCATCTGGCCGGGGAGCGGCAAGGGCCTCGGCAGTTCGACGATGCGCACCGGAGACGGCGGATCGACCGTCTGCACGGCCGGCGCGGCGTTGTCGTAGCTGATCTCGGGCGGCGGCGTGTTGGTCGCGCAGCCGGCCAGCGCCGAGGTGCAGGCCAGCAGAAACGCAAGCGAGGATTTACGGAGAGCCGGCTTTCCGGCTGTGCGGAAGGCAGGCGTCATTGTCCAAGCTCCTTCGACCAGTTGATGGCGTTGACGTAGATCCCGAGCGGATTGGCCCGGAGTTTTTCGGCGTCGCGCGGGGTTTGCACGACGATGGTGAGGATTGCCGACCAGCGCTCGGTCGCGGCGAGCGAGCCGTCCTGATAGCGGCGCTCGGTCCAGGCGATGCGGAACGAGTCCGGTGAGGCGCGGATGACGCTCGACACCTCCACGGCGACCTGCTGCTTGCCGACCTTTGTGAAGGGGTCATTGGCGCGCGCATAGTCATTGAGCGCGAGCGCGCCGCCTTGAGTGGTGAACTCGTAGGCGCGCAGCCAGTTCTGCCGCACGATGATCGCATCGGCCGGGATCGAGCGGACCTGCTCGATGAAGCGGGCGAGGTGGAACGCGATCTGCGGATCGGACGGCCGATAGTCGGCGACGGCGGGGGCGATCGCCTGCGCCTGGCCGAGTTTGTCGACCTGCACGACCCACGGGACGATGGTGCCGCTGGCCGATTGCCACACGAGCCCACCCGACAGGCCAGCCGATAGCGCCAGGCAGCCGAAGGCCATGAAGCGCCAGTTGCGGGCCTGCACGCGGGCGGAGCCGATCCGGTCGTCCCAGACCTGCGCGGCGCGTTGATACGGCGTTTCGGGCTGTGGGGCTTTCCCGTAGTGGGTCGATGGTCGTTTGAAGAAGTTCATGGTCAGTCGCTTTCGGAGAGATTGACGGAGGAGGCGCCGCCATGGCTGTCGCCGGATTTGACGGCATGGGCGGCGGCCTGGACGCCGTGGGCGAGTTGCTGAGAGCGCTTCATGCGCTTGGCCCAGGCCGGCGGGCCGTCGCCGGCGGGAGCCGAGGCGGCCGCAGGCGCAGCCTCAGTCGCTCCGCCGTCGCTCGTCGCGCCGCCGGAGATTTCGGTCGCGGCGCGCGAGCCGGCCTCGTAGCTGGATTTGAGGCTGTCGGCCCCGCGTGTCGCCGCGCGCTTCAAGGGCGAGGCCGCAGCCCGCGCGCCGGTGCTCGCGACATTGCCGAGACCGGAAGCGACGCCGGATGCTCCAGACTGCCCAGCAGCGCCGAGGCTGTAGGCGGCGGAAGCGCCACCAGCGACGGCCGCGCCGCCACGAGCGGCTGCGGCTGCGCCACTGGCAAGTGCCGCGCCGCCAGAGGCGACGGCGCCGACGGTCGCAGCGCCTGCCGCGACCATGCCGCCTGCTGCAACACCCGCACCGACTGCCGCGCCAGCGCCGAGCTGAGGTCCACCGGAGACAAGGCCGTTGGCGATGCCGGGACCGAAGATGCCGAGGCCGAGCAGTGAGAGCGCGGCGAGCACGATCGCCATGGCGTCGTCGATGGTCGGCGTCTGGCCGCCGAAGCCCTGCGTGAACTGCGAGAACAAGGTGGAGCCGATGCCGATGATGACGGCGAGCACCAGCACCTTGATGCCGGAAGAGATGACGTTGCCGAGCACGCGCTCGGCCATGAATGCGGATTTGCCGAACAGGCCGAACGGGATCAGCACGAAGCCGGCGAGCGTCGTCAGCTTAAATTCGATCAGCGTGACGAAGAGCTGGACCGCCAGGATGAAGAAGGCGAGCAAGATCAGCGCCCAGGCGAACAAGAGGCACGCGATCTGGATGAAATTCTCGAAGAAGGCGACCCAGCCCATCAGGTTGGAGATGGATTCGAGGAGGGGCCGACCGGCATCGAGGCCGGTCTGCGCGACCTTGCCGGGGCGCAGGAGATCGGTGACGGAAAAGCCCGTGCCGGAGGCTTTCAACCCGAGACCAGCGAAGCTCTCGAAAACGATGCGGGCGAGATTGTTCCAGTTGGAGATCAGGTAGGCGAAGACGCCGACGAACAGCGTCTTCTTGACGAGGCGGGCGATGATGTCGTCATCCGCGCCCCAGCTCCAAAACAAGGCGGCCAGCGTCACATCGATGACGATGAGCGTGGTGGCGATGAAGGCGACTTCCCCGCCGAGCAGGCCGAAACCTGAATCGATGTAGCGGGTGAAGACGCCTAGGAAATTGTCGATGACGCCGGTGCCCCCCATGTCAGTGCGATCCCGAACGCGCGGGCTCCGGCTGCATGACCGGTGCGGTTTCCTTGACAATCGGGTTCGGGACGGGCGCGGGCTCGATCGTTGCGGTTGGGGTCGGCGCCTGCGGCGCGGCGGTCTGCGGAGCTTCCGTGTTCTGGCGAAGGAAACGATCGCGGTTCGCGGCCCAGAGCTTGAGGCAGGCAGTGTCGCGGATCGCGGCCTCGCCCATATCCTGGCAGCTGCGAAGCTGGCGCTGCAGGGCATCGGCATCGCCGTCGGGCCGGAGGCTCAGCATGCGGACGTCCGGCTCTTCCTCCTTCCGGGTCAGCTCTATGACGGTGGCGGTGATGGCGACGCCGACGAAGACGACGGCGCCGAGCCGGGCGAACATTTTGGCGTCCATGGCGATCGCCCGCTCAGTTCCGATTGTTGAACATCTGGGCGTTGCCGGGCTGGTAGCCCGAGCCCGGCGTCAGGAAGCGGCGACGCTGCTCACGGCCCTGTTCGGCGGCTGCCGCGCGCTCGGCTTCGGTCAGCATCTGCGCGCGTCCGTTGGCCGCGACGACGGCAGTGAGATCGGCGAGCTGTTGGGCCTGAAGCGCGAGAAGCTGGTTGCCGGCCTGCGTTGCCTGCAGCGCGCCGGTCGCGCCCTGGCTCTGGCCAACCAGCGCCGACATCTGCGCGCGGTTGGTGTCGATGTTGCCGACAACGCCGGCCTGCACGCGCATGGCGTCCTGCAAGCCGCCGACCGTGTTCTGCCAGCGCGAGCGGGCGTCGGAGACGAGCTGCCGGTCGGACGCAGACATCGAGACGTTCCCGTATTTCTGCTGGAACATCTGGTCGATCTTCTGGACGTCGTAGGCGATGTTCTGCGCTTGGCTGAGGAGCTGTTGCGTTTTCTGGACCGACTGCTGCAACTGCTGGAGCGCGGAGAACGGCAGGCTCGTCAGGTTGCGCGCCTGGTTGATC
>Ga0310345_10004880_pt1 | contig 12051 bp, 6 predicted proteins | sample HC15DNA20500_MG_FD_204667 | JGI IMG/M metagenome (GOLD analysis project Ga0310345, IMG submission 204667) | Marine microbial communities from station ALOHA, North Pacific Subtropical Gyre - HC15-DNA-20-500_MG | ecosystem: Environmental > Aquatic > Marine > Oceanic | place: Pacific Ocean: North...
CGAACGCAGCTTCTTTCCGCAGCTGCTCCGCCTGACCGAGGCGCTGTCAGATGAAAACCTCGATCCCGCCGCCGCCCGGGCCGCGGTGGACGAATACGCTGCGGCCGTGGCGGAGCAGAGCCGCCGGGTCGGCGGGTCGGCACGCCACATGCTGGCCATGGTGAACGAGCTTCTCGACTGGGCCGAGGTGGAGCGCGGGCATATACACCTCTTCCCCGAGCCGGTCTCGCCCGCGCAGATCACGGAGGACGCGCTGGACGGGCTGCGCCAGCAGGCCAGCGGAAAGGGGCTGGAGCTGATCTTCGACTGCACCGACACGCCGGTGAACGCGGATCCGCAGCGGCTGAAGCAGGTGCTTTACAACCTCGTCGGCAACGCCATCAAGTTCACCCAGCAGGGCACCGTCACCGTCCGGGCCGAGGACTTCGGCGACCGCACGATCTTCAGCGTCACCGACACCGGCTGCGGCGTCGCCCCCGAGGACATCGAGCGGATCTTCGAACGCTTCCAGCAGGTCGACGGATCGGATGCGCGGGCGCACGGCGGCTTTGGCCTCGGCCTCGCCATCACGCGGCAGCTGGTGGAACTGCACGGTGGCACGATCTCGGCCTCCAGCGTGGTCGGCAAGGGCTCCTGCTTCACCTTCGATATCCCCCACGATCCCGCCGAGCCGGAGGATGGGGAAGCCGAGATTTCACGCGCGGCGGCCTGACTCGACACACTGCCTGACCGGCCCCGGCCCCGCGCCGGGGCCGAAATGCATCCGGCACCCCCCACTCACCGTAATATGACGCGACAGCCTTCGCACCGCGAACTACCATGGCGCGGAATCCGGCAGGCGCCGGGGCCAGCGCGGGGCGGAGCGCGAAGGTTCTGGTGCCGGGGGAATGTCTGCTGGTAGATATTTCGGAGCCGCAGCCGCTCTCTGCGCACCGCCCGGGGACGCGCCCGACGCAAGCAAGGTAACGATGCCCATGTGGGTCAACTGGTTCAAATCCTTCCTCAGCCAGATCATCCTCGCGGTGATCGTGCTGGGGGCGACCGTGGCGCTCTGGATCGAATACGTGCCCTCCGCCCGGCCCTGGCTGGAAAGGGCCGGCGTCTACGATATGCTGGGGATCGCCCCCGCCGAAGCCGCCGAAAGCGCGGAGGGTCCGCGCGGCTACGGCGGAGGGGCCTCGAAGGTGGTGACCATGCCGGTGGCCACCGGCACGCTCAACGACCGGGTGACCGCCATCGGCGACGGACGCGCCCTGCGCTCGGTCGCGGTCCGGTCCGAGGCCAGCGGCCGGATCACCGAGGTCGGCTTCGAAGCTGGTGAGCACGTGGACGAGGGCACGGTGATCTTCCGCCTCGACGACGAGGCAGAGCGGATCGCGTTGGACCGCGCGAAGCTGATGCTGGCCGACGCGCAGGAAAGCGCGGAGCGGCTCGACCGGTTGCGGCAGGCGGGGACCGCCACCGCCGTCGCCCTGCGCGAAGCGGAACTGGCGCTCCGCACCGCGGAACTCGCCGTGCGTCAGGCCGAATTCGACCTGTCGCAGCGCGAGGTCGCCGCCCCGATCGCAGGCTGGATCGGGCTGGTCGAACCCGAGGTCGGCGACCGCATCTCGGCGCAGGAGGAACTCGCCGTGATCTCCGATCGCAGCGAGATTCAGATCGATTTCCGCGTCCCCGAACGCGTGCTGGCCAAGCTGACGTCCGGAATGCCGCTGGTGGCCGAGCCGCTGGCGATCCCGGGCACCAGACTGGAGGGCCGGATCGTCGCCATCGACAACATGGTGGATCGAAACAGCCGCACCATCCGCCTCCTCGGCCAGCTCGCGAACGAAGGCGACCGCCTGCGCGACGGCATGGCCCTGTCGGTCACGCTGGCGTTCGAGGGCGACCCCTACCCCGCCGTCGATCCGCTGGCCGTTCAATGGTCGAGCGACGGCGCCTTCGTCTGGGTGGTGCGCGACGGCAAGGCCGCCCGCGTGCCGGTCGAGATTCGCCAGCGCAACGCCGCAACCGTGCTGGTCAGCGGCGCGCTGGAACCGGGCGAGCCGGTGGTGATCGAAGGCGTCCAGACCCTGCGCCCCGGCGCGGAGGTTTCGGTGCAGGGCGACAAGGCGGCGCTGGATGCGACCGCCACGCCGCCGCGCAAGTCCTGAGCGGAGGGCCGGGGATGGTCTGGGACTGGCTGCGCGGAAGGAAGACCGGAGCGACGGCCGAGCCGGAGTCGAACCCCGCAGCGCAACCCGAGCCGATGGCCGTGCCCACCCCCGCCAAGCGGAATCGCCCGCCCGAAGGCCGCGCCGACGCGGTCCGCGCCGCGCGAGAGGAGGCCCGCCTGGAAACTGGCCCGCGCCCCGACATCGCGGTGCCGACGCATGACCCGAGGCCCGGGGACGCGACGCCGCCGCCCCTGCCCCGCTCGTCGGAACAGCCCGAACTCACAGCCGTCAGCCCCTCCGGCGCAGGCATCCCGCCGCCGCCGTCCGAGCCGGAGCCTGTTCTCGCCCCCGGCGCCGCAGGCGGCATCGGGCTTTTCGTTCGACGCCCGATCCTTGCCTTCGTGCTCTCCTCGCTCATCGTGATCGCGGGGCTGGCCGGGCTCGCCGGGGTCGAGGTCCGGGAACTGCCCGACGTGGACCGCCCAGTCGTCACCGTCACCACCGATTACCCCGGCGCCTCGCCCGAGACCGTGGATCAGGAGGTCACCGCCCGGGTCGAAGGCGCAGTCGGGCGGGTGTCGGGGATCCGCGCGATCTCGTCCAACTCGCGCTACGGGCGCAGCCGCGTGACGCTGGAATTCGGCGACGACGCCGATCTGGACGTCGCAGCCACCGACACGCGCGACGCCATAGCCCGGATCTCGAACCAGTTGCCCGACGGCGCCGAGGATCCCCGCATCGTCAAGGCCGACGCCAACGCCCAGCCGGTGATCCGGCTAGCAGTGACCTCGCCCTCGCGCTCGCCGCAGGAACTGACGCAGATCGTGGCGGACCGGGTCGAGGACCGGCTGATCTCGGTCGAAGGGGTCGCGGACCTTCAGGTCTACGGCGACCGCCAGCCGATCTTCCGTGTGGACATCGACCAGAGGAAGCTCGCCGCCCGGGGCCTGACGCTGGCCAACCTGCGCAATGCGCTCGGCAACGTGGCGTACGACGTGCCCGCGGGCGACCTTTCGGGCGACCGGCAGACGATCAACGTGCGGACCACCGCGCTTGTCGCCACGTCGGAGGCGTTCGAGGCGCTGGAGGTGGCCGACAACGTGACCCTCGGCGACATCGCGCAGGTCTCTCTCGGACCCGCGCCGAACGAAACCGTTCTGCGCGCCAATGGCCAGACCGGGATCGGCATCGGCGTGATCCGGCAGGCCACGTCGAACACGCTCGAGATCTCGGAAAACGTGCGCGCCGTGGTTGGTTCTCTCGCGCAGACGCTGCCAGAGGACGTCGACATCTTCATCACCTCGGACGACGCGACCTTCATAAACGGATCGATCCGCGAAGTGCTGATGACCCTGACGCTCGCCGTCGCCATCGTCATCGCGATCATCTACCTCTTCCTCCGTGACATCCGGGCCACGCTGATCCCCGCGCTGACCATGCCGGTGGCGCTGATCGGCACCATCGCCGCGCTCTACCTCGTGGGCTTCTCGGTGAACATCCTGACGCTGCTGGCGCTGGTGCTGGCGACGGGGATGGTCGTGGACGACGCCATCGTCGTGCTGGAAAACATCGTCCGCCACCGCTCCATGGGCACCGGCCCCCGCGCCGCGGCGGTGATCGGCACGCAGGAGGTGTTCTTCGCCGTCGTCACTACCACTGCCACGCTCGCGGCGGTCTTCGTGCCGCTGTCGTTCCTGCCGGGGCAGGTCGGCGGACTCTTCCGCGAATTCGGCTTCACGCTGGCGATCGCGGTCATGCTCTCCTCGGTCGTGGCGCTCACCCTCTGCCCGGTGCTCGCGAGCCGCCTGCTGACGAAACCGGTGAACCCCGACCCGCGCGGGCCGGTGGTCTGGGCCGGCAACAGGCTGGCCGGGCTCTACCGCGCGACGCTGCGCTGGTCGCTCGCCGCGCCCTTCGTCATCCTGCTGATCGCCGTGCTCTTCGCGCTGACGGCGGTGATGATGTCGGGCGGTATCAAGCAGGAGCTCACCCCGCGCGAGGACCGCGCCGTCGCGCTCCTGTCCGTCACCGCACCGCAGGGCGTGGCGCTGAACTACACCACCGGCAAGATGGCCGAGATCGAGGAGGCCATCCAGCCGCTGCGGGACAGCGGTGAGGTCACATCCGTCTTCTCCATCACCGGCTTCGGCGGCAACAACTCGCGCGGGTTCATGGTGATGTCGCTGGCGCCCTGGGACGAACGCGACCGGTCGCAGGACGCCATCGTCGGCGACATCAACCGCGCGCTCGGCGATGTCGTAGGGCTGCGCGCTTTTGCCATCCAGCCCAATTCGCTGGGCATCCGGGGCGCGGGCCGGGGCCTCGCCTTCGCGGTGACCGGCAACAATTACGACCAGCTGGCCGAGGTGGCGGAACGCCTGGTGGCGCGGATGTCGGAGAACCCCGATTTCGGGCAGGTGCGACTGGAATTCGAAACCACGATGCCCCAGCTCTTTATCGAGATCGACCGCCGCCGCGCCTCGGACCTCGGCGTGGACATCACCGGGCTGGGCGACGCGCTGCGCGCCGTTCTCGACGGGCGGTCGGTGGGCGAGCTCTTCATCGACGACAAGAGCTACGACATCCAGATGCTCTCGACCTCGCACCCGGTGAACGACCCCTCCGACCTCGAGAACGTCTTTGTCCGGGCGGGGGACGGGCAGATGATCCCGATGTCCACCTTCGTCACCCTCTCGGAACGCGCCGTGGCGCCGGAACTGAACCGCGAGGGGCAGAACCGTTCGGTCGAGATCTCCGCCGGTCTCACCCCCGCCATGTCCCTCGGCACCGCCATGGCCGAAGTCGAGCGGCTGGCCGACGAGGTTCTGGCCGAGGAAAACCGCATCGTGCCCCTGGCCGAGGCGGCGACGCTCGACCAGACCTCGGCGGGGATGCTGCTGACCTTCGGCTTTGCCATCGTGGTGGTCTTCCTCGTGCTCTCGGCCCAGTTCGAAAGCTTCATCTCGGCTATCGTGGTGATGTGCACCGTGCCCCTCGGCCTCGCCTGCGCGGCGGTGGCGATGGTGCTGACGGGGATGACGCTGAACGTCTATTCCCAGATCGGGCTGGTCATGCTGATAGGGATCATGGCGAAGAACGGGATCCTGATCGTGGAATTCGCCAACCAGCTTCGGGACCGCGGCCACGACCTGCGCGACGCGATCTTCGAGGCCTCCACCATCCGCCTGCGCCCCGTGATGATGACCATGACTTCGACGGTGCTGGGCGGGGTGCCGCTGATCCTGTCCTCGGGCGCGGGCGCCGAGGCGCGCGAGGCGCTCGGCTGGGTGATCGTTGGCGGCCTTGGGCTGGCGACGCTGTCCACGCTCTACCTCACGCCGGTGGTCTACCTGCTGCTGGCCCGCTTCTCCGTTCCGAAGGTGGAGGAGGAGAAACGCCTGGCGCGGGAACTGGCGGCGGCGGGGGCCTGAGCGGGCCCCGCGCCTTTCACCAATACTCCGCCTTCAGCACCCGCTTGACCAGCTTGCCCGTCGGCGTGCGCGGCAGGCTGTCGCGGAATTCCACGCTGCGCGGGACCTTGATGTGGGACAGCCGCGCGCGGCACCACCCGATCAGCGCCGCCGCCGTCTGATCGGACGGCGCGGCGTGGGGTTCCAGCCGGACCAGCGCCTTGACCTCCTCGCCCATCTCCTCGTTCGGGACGCCGAAGACGGCGACGTCGGCCACGTCCGGGTGACAGATCAGCACATCCTCCGTCTCCTGCGGATAGATATTCACTCCGCCGGAGATGATCGTGTAGGCCGCGCGGTCGGTCAGGAACAGGAACCCCTCCTCGTTCACGTAGCCCACGTCGCCGAGGGTCGAGCAGCCGGGCCGCAGGAAGCTCTGCGCCGTCTTTTCCGGATCGCCGCGGTATTCGAACGTCAGCCCGCTGTCGAAATAGACCGCACCGACCTCGCCGGGCGGGAGCTCCTGCCCGTCCTCGTCCGCGATCACCAGCGACCCGACGAGCGACCTGCCCACCGTCCCGCGGAAACGCCGCCAGTCCTCCGACGTGGCCAGCGTCACGCCGCTGCCTTCGGAACCGGCGTAATACTCGATCAGCTTTGGCCCCCACCAGTCGATCATCCGGTCCTTGATCTCGGGCGGACAGGGCGCGGCGGCGTGGTAGCAGACCTGCAGCGACGACAAATCGGCGCGGGCGCGCTCGGCCTCCGGCAGCTTCAGCATCCGCACGAACATCGTCGGCACCACCTGCGTGTGGGTGATCGCCTGCGCTTCGATCAGGTGGAGCATGGCCGCGGCGTCGAACTTCTCCATGATCACCACGGTGCCGCCGAGCATCAGCACGGTCATGGTGAACCGCAGCGGCGCCGCGTGGTAGAGCGGCGCGGGAGAGAGATAGACGGTGTCCTCCCCCATCCCGCCCATCGTCTGGCACAGCAGGCGCAGGACCGGATGGATCGTGTCGATCGGTTGGTCCTGGAAGGTGCGCAGGATGCCCTTGGGCCGCCCCGTGGTGCCGGAGGAATAGAGCAGGTCGGTCCCGCCCGCCTCGTCCGCGATCGGGGTCTCGGGGAAGCCGGACGCGAAGGTCTGCCACTCCTCCGTCCCGGTCTCCGAGCGCCCGCTGACGAAGACGCGCACGCCCGGGCAAGCGGCCCGGAGCGCCGGGAGATGCGCCGCGAACCGGTCCGAAATGACAAGCACGCCCGCCCCGCAATTCCCGACGATATAGGCGATTTCCTCGGCGGTCAGGTGGTGGCTGATCGCGGTGAAGAAGATGCCCGCCCGCTGCGCCGCCCAGCAGAGGGTGCAGAATTCCAGCCGGTTCTCGAACAACAGCGCGATGTTGCCGCCCTTGCCGATGCCGAGCGCGCGCAGGGCATGGGCCTCGCGGTTGGCAATCCGCTCCAGCACGCCGTAGGTGAGCGTCGCACCCGAGCCAGCCATCCGGTAGGCGATCCTGTCTGGGGTCCGCTCGGCATGAGTCCGGGGATGTTCCATTTGCGTCTCCTCCAACCCGGGGCGTGGCGCTCGCCCCCTCCCCCCCCGCGGCGGCGGAACCGTTTGTGCGCCTGCCCTACCAAGCCCTCCGGTGCCGGCGGAGCGTTTCCCCTTCCACCCCGCGCGACGATGCGGATGAGAGGCGCCCGCCCCGGTCACGCGGCCCCGCAGCCCGCATGAGATGCGTCAGGTTCGGCGCGGGGCCGCGGTCCTCCGCCCGGGGGGCGAAGCCCGCGTCAGTTCCTCTGCCGGTCGTCGAGCCCGAGACCCCGGCCGATGATCTCGCGCATGATCTCGGAGGTGCCGGCGTAGATCCGGCTGATCCGGGCGTCGCGGTAGAGGCGGCTGATCTCGTATTCGTCCATGAAACCGGCCCCGCCGTGCAACTGCAGGCATTCGTCCACCACCCGGCCCTCGACTTCGGAGGTGTAGAGCTTGACTTCCGCCGCCATCTCGGCGCTCAGTTCGCCGTCCAGATGCTCGCGCACGCAATGGTCGGTCAGCGCCCACGCCGCGTCCAGTTCGGTCCGCATCGAGGCCATCTTGAAGCGAGAGTTCTGGAACGTCCCGATCGCCCGCCCGAAGGCGCGGCGTTCCATGATGAATTCCATCGTGATGTTGAACGCGTGCTCGGCCCGCGCCATGAAGCCCGCGGCGCCGATCAGACGCTCCTCGGCGAGGTTCTTCATCATGATCCGGAAGCCCTGCTTCGGATCGCCCAGCACGTTCGCCTTCGGCACCTTCACGTTGTCGAAGAAGAGCTCGGCCGTATCCTGCGAGGGCAGCCCCATCTTGTTCAGGTTCCGCCCCCGGCTCAGCCCCTCGGCGTCGCCTTCGACAAGGAACAGTCCGATCTCGTGCGTCGCCTCAGGGTTGGTCCGCGCGGCGACGATGATGAGACCGGCGAGGAAGCCATTGGAAATGTAGGTCTTGGAGCCGTTGAGCACCCAGTGATCGTCCTGCTCCACCGCCCGCGTCTTGATCCCGGCGAGGTCCGACCCGGTCCCCGGCTCCGTCATCGCGATGGCGAGGATCGTCTCCCCGGACACGATCCCGGGCATGTAGCGGTCGCGCTGCTCGTCGCTGGCGACGTGCTGCATGTAGGGCCCGGCAATCCGGTTGTGCAGCCCGAGGAAGAAGCCCGGCTCTTTCGCGCCAAGCTCCTCGTTCAGGATCATGTCGTAGCGGAAGTCCTGCACGCCCAGCCCGCCGTATTTCTCATCGGCATACATGCAGAGGAACCCCTGCGCGCCCGCGCTGCGCCAGACCTCGCGCGAGACACAGCCGTCCGCGCGCCAAGTCTCGGAATGGGGAAAGACCTCCGCCTCCGCCCAGGCCCGGACGCTTCTCCGGAAAATCTCGTGTTCCTCGTCGTAGATCCTGCGTCGCAGCATGTCTGCCTCCTGCCTTGGACAGCGGGGCGGCGCCGGGCCGCCCCGCCCGGGTTCATTCGATGGTGTCGACCAGCACCCATGACCCGTTCTCGATCTTCGAGACGAAGACCTCGTCCGCGCCGGCGTGATCCTCGGCCGAGAAGGTGACGGTGTTGCCCGCGACCTTGTCCTCGAAGTTCAGGCCTTCCATCGCCGCGATGAAGCTTTCATGCGTCAGGTCCGGCCCCGCGGCTTCCAGCGCCTCGACGACGATCCGTGCGCCCGAATGGCCCAGAAGCGCGCCGGTGCCGGGATAATCCTCGCCCGTGGCTTCCTTGTAGGCGGCGACGAATTCCTGCACCTCGGGATCGCCCATCCGGGCCTCCAGATCCTGCCAGCCCGCGCCGGCGAAGACGCCGTCCATCACGCCCTGCTGCGCCAGCCCCTTGGCGACGACGGTGTGGAACCCGGCGCCCGAGAGCATGAACTTCTGATCCATGCCCAGCTTGCGGGCGGTGGCGATGGCGTTGATCATCTGCGAGACGCCGAGCGCCATGCCGATGGTGTCGCAGCCCGAGTCCTTGACCTTGCCGAGCGCGCCGGTGAAATCGCTTTCGTCCGGCTTGTGCGCCACTTCCGCGCCCAGCTCGACCTTGCCCTCGTCGGCCAGCTTGTGGACCGCCGCCTCGATCTCCTTGCCGAAGTCGGTGGGCAGCAGCATCAGGCAGACCTTCTGGGTGCCCTCGTTCTCGATCATGTATTCGGTGGTGGCGAGGATCGCGTCGTAGTAGGACGAGGTGCCGGCGAACTTCCACGGCTCGAACGGTTCGATCATCTGCCGCGCCGCGGTGATCGGGCTGACGTTCGGGATGCCCTTGGGCCCCATCAGCTGGAACATCGCGATGTTGTGCGGGGTGCCGAGGTTCAGCACCATCGCGAAGACCTGGTCGCGGTTGATCAGCTTGTTCGCCGCCTGCACCGCCTTGGGCACCTGATAGCCGTGATCCTCCACGATGTAGGTGATCTTGCGGCCATGCACGCCACCCTCGGCGTTGATCTTGTCGAAATAGGCATTCGCCGCGGCGACCGCCGGAACCGAGAACGGCGCGAAGATGCCCGAGAGGTCATGCGCGCCCCCCAGCTTGATCTCCGTGTCGGTGACGCCGGGCGTCTGGGCCCATGCCGGCCCCGCCAGCGCCAGGGCCGCGGTGGCGGCCAGTGCCTTGACTGTCTTCATTGTCTTCCTCCCTTTATATGCCCGGGCCACCTGAGACCCGGGTCAGTACATCTCGTCGATCAGCGCCTTGTGGCGCTCGTTCACGAAATTGCGCTTCAGCTTCATGGTGGGCGTCAGTTCCTCGTCCTCGGCCGTCAGCAGGATGTCGATCAGCCGGAAGTCCTTGATCTGCTCCACCTGCGCGAACTGCCTGTTGGTCTCCGCCACCACCTGCCCGATCAGCTCGCGCACTTCCGGAGCACGGGTGAGCGAAGCGAAGTCCGAGAAATGGATCTGCTTCGACTGAGCGAAGTTCTCGACGTTCTCCTGGTCGATCATCACGAGGCAGGTGAGATACTTGCGCTTGTCGCCGATCACCACCGCGTCCGAGATGTAGGGGCTGAACTTCAGCCGGCTTTCGATCTCGGCCGGGGTGATGTTCTTGCCGCCCGCCGTGATGATGATGTCCTTCATCCGTCCGGTGATTGTCAGGCAGCCGCGGTTGTCGATCCGGCCCACATCGCCCGTCTTGAGCCAGCCGTCCTCGGTCATCGTCTCGCGCGTCTTCTCGGGCTTGTTCCAGTAGCCGCCGAAGACGCAAGCGCCGCCCACCTGGATCTCGCCCTCGGGTGACAGCCGCAGCCCCACCCCGGGCAGCGCGGGGCCGACGGTGCCGATGCGGTTGTCGGCGACAGTGTTGATCGTGGCCACGCCCGAGGTTTCGGTCATGCCGTAGCCCTCGATCAGCGGCACGCCGATGGCGGCGAACCATCGGATGAGGTCCGGAGAGATCGGGGCCGCGCCCGAGGTCACCCGCCGCGCGCGGCTCAGCCCCACCATCCGGCGCAGGTTCGACAGGACCAGCAGATCCGCCAGCCGATGCTGCAGGCCCAGCCACGCGCCGACCGGTTTCTCTTCCTCCCGCGCTTCGGCGACTTTCATGCCGGTCGAAAGCGCCCAGTCGAAGGCGGTGCGCCCGACCCAGCCGGCCTCGGACCGCAGGATCATCACGCGGGAATGGATCTTTTCCCAGATCCGGGGCACGCCCGAGAAGGAGTGCGGCGACACCTCCTGCAGGTTCTCGAACACCGTTTCGGGGCTTTCGGCGAAGTTCACCGTGCAGCCATGCCCGATCGGAAGTTCGACCGAGATCAGCCGTTCCAGCACGTGGCAAAGCGGCAGGAAGCAGAGCAGTTCGTCGGTCTCGTAAAACTCCAGCATCTCCTCGCCCGCGACATGCTGGAACAGGATGTTGCGGTGCGTGACCATCGCGCCCTTCGGCGGGCCGGTGGTGCCGGAGGTGTAGATCAGCATCCGCGGATCCTGGGGCTTCACCGCCTCAAGCGCCTTTTCGAACCGGGTGGGGTTGCTCCTGGCCTCCTCCGCGCCGAGCTCCATCAGTTCGTCGAGGAACATCACCCTGGGATCCGAGAAGTCCGCCAGCCCCTCGCGTTCGAAGACGACGACCTTTTCGATCCCGGGCATCTGCTCGCGCGCCTCGAGATACTTGTCGAGTTGTTCGTCATCCTCGACAAAGAGCACCCGAGCGCCGGAATCCTGCGCCAGATAAGCCAGTTGCGAGGGCGAGTCTGTGGTATAGACCCCGGTCGGGATCGCCCCGATCGCCGCCGCGCCGAGATCGCAGTACAGCCATTCGCGCCGGTCTTCCGCAAGGATCAGAACCGGCTCACCTTTGCGGACACCGAGCGCCATCAGCGCCAGCCCGATCTTCCTGGCGCTGTCGTAATAGGTGGCCCAGGAATATTCCTGCCAGATCCCCAGTTCCTTCTCCCGGTGCGCACAGCGGTCGCCGTAGGTCTCGCACCGGGTCTTCCAGAGCTTCACGACCGTGTCGCAGCCGTCCACGGTGATCGGCGCGGTGTCGAGGCGGGTCATCTCCATGTCTTGCGCCTCTTCCAGCGTTTCTGCCCGCGCTGCGTCTCGCCCGACTTGCCGAGGTAGAATTCCTGGATATCGGGCGAATTGCGCAGCGTCTCGGCGGCGCCTGCCATCACGATCCGGCCGGTTTCCAGCACGTAGCCTTTGTGCGCGGTGGCCAGCGCGATATGAGCGTTCTGTTCGACGATCAGCATGGTCACACCCTGTTCGGCGTTCAGCCGGGCGATGATGCCGAAGATCTCCTGCGTCAGCAGCGGCGAGAGGCCGAGGCTGGGTTCGTCCAGCAGCATCAGCTTTGGCCGCGCCATCAGTCCCCGCCCGATCGCCAGCATCTGCTGCTGCCCGCCCGACAGGAACCCGGCCGCCTGCTTCCGGCGCTCCTTGAGGATCGGGAAGTACTGGTAGACGAGGTCGAGATCGCCGCCGATCGCGTCCCGCC
>Ga0310345_10004881_pt1 | contig 12051 bp, 9 predicted proteins | sample HC15DNA20500_MG_FD_204667 | JGI IMG/M metagenome (GOLD analysis project Ga0310345, IMG submission 204667) | Marine microbial communities from station ALOHA, North Pacific Subtropical Gyre - HC15-DNA-20-500_MG | ecosystem: Environmental > Aquatic > Marine > Oceanic | place: Pacific Ocean: North...
TGATGAAATTCGCCGCCGCGTCGTTCGCCTCCCGGTCGGTGGCAATGTCGGAAAACGTCTCGAACATGAAGCGGAAGCCGCCGCCCTTGTTCCAGATTCTCTCGAATGTCTGCTCGCGCTCTTCGGGAGAGACGGAGTGAAACGCTACGGTGCTTTCCTCGAAGCCGAAGGCGACGACCGAAGATTTGATCTGTTCCCAGATCTCCTCATAGTGTGCCTTGTATTCGTTGATCTTCTCCTCGTCCTCGCGCCAGTTTCCGATCGGCACGACATATTGGGCCGAACGCTGGAACACGGTCAGATGCTTGACCACGGGCGCGAGCGCGATGATGACCTGAACACCGGTCGAGCCGGTGCCGATCACTCCGACCCGCTTGTTGGATAGGTCGGCGTCCCTGGGCCAGGCGCCGGTGTGGAATATCTCGCCCTTGTAGGTATCCACTCCCTTGAAGGGAGGGACGTTCGTCGCCGAGAGCAGCCCCAGCCCGGTAACCAGGTACTTGGCCGTGACCTTCTGGCCCTTGTCCGTCACGATGCGCCACAGGCCCGTCGCCTCGTCGAACTGCGCCGATGTAACCTTTGTATTGAATTGATAGCTGCGGCGCAGATCATAACGCGTGGCCACGTCGTTGAGATATTCGAGGATTTCGGGCTGGGTCAGGTAGCGGGTCTTCCATTTCGCCTTTTTCAGCCCTTCCTTGTCGAAGAACAGCCGGTACGCGAAGCTTTCGGTATCGGAGAGCGCGCCGGGATAGCGGTTCCAGTACCAGGTGCCGCCCACATCGCTGGCATTGTCATAAGCCTGGACGCTCAGGCCCAGTTCGTTGCGCAGTTTGTGTACGGAATAAATCCCGCCGAATCCTGCGCCGACGACGACGGCATCGAAATCAGCGCCCGACTTTTCTCGCCTCGGGATCATGACGTTCATGCACTATCCTCCTGGTCCCGCATCCTGGTGCCCTGTCCACATGCCGGCGGCGCGGCCCGGGATGGCTGCCGATAAAACCCACGGACCGCTTGTTGCGGTTCCGTGTCGGGCAATACATCGACCGGTATCGCGTTGTTTCTCGTCCATGCATTCGGTGCAGGGACAAGTCACGGGGCGATGAATCACCGGCCTCTTGGGCCGATGATAGCGATTGGCGACAATGCCAGTATTGAACGATCTTGCGCTTTTCCTGGACGATTTTGCTGCCCGCAAAAAGTCGGTCGAGCCGGGCAGGAAATGCGGACCCGCGCTATTCCCCGAGGTCCGCACCGAGCCGGCTCGAGATCTTCTGCGCGGCAAGCCGGACATAGGTGATAACCTCCTCTTTCGCTTCCATTCCGCGATCTTCGGAGGGAATTGAAAGGGCAATCGCAGCCACCGGCTGATTGGACGCGTCGAGTACGGTGCTGGCGTAGGACACCACACCTTCGAAGCATTCCTGATCGCTCGTCGCATATCCTTCGATACGGCATCTGCGCACCTGCACAATCAGTTTTTCCAGGGACTGGACCGAAGATGCCGTACGCGGGCCGGGCAGTCCGTTTTCGTAGAGCCGTTCAATCTGGGTGTCGGACAGATGGCTCAAAAATGCCTTGCCCATCGCCGAAAAGGCAATTGGCAGGCGCAGTCCAATGCGAAATGCCCCGCCAGCCACCGAGCCGGCATTGCGTGCCGCGATAAGCATGATCTCTTCGCCCTCGCTCAGCGCAAGCGTCATTGCCGCGTTTTCGATGGCGGCCGCCTCGTCGACCACCTGGGCAAATTCGGCTGTAACGTCGGCGCGCCGGGTAAAGGCTCGGGCCCAACGCATGACATGAGGTCCAAGCACGAAAGTCTGATCGCTGCGGCGCGCAAGCAATTCGAGCGAGACCAGCGTGGTGCAGACATTGTGCACGCTGCTTTTCGGCAGACCGAGCCCTGCTGAAATTTCCTGGGCGGAAACCGGCTTGGAACAGCTGGCGATGAAATCAAGCACAATGCTTCCCCGCGCGATCGCCGGCGTGGGGGTGTCGGGAATCGCGGGGGTCGTCTTGCGGTCCGATTGGCGATTGGCCGGACTGTCCACTCTTCCTCCATTTCCCAACGCGTGGCGGCGCTCCCGGGTCGCCGAAGATATAGCTGAAGTTTTTATCAGGACAACGCTCTTGACAGAAGTTCGATCGCAATTCTAAGTTCCAAATACAAAATAAAGTTCGAAATTTCGAACTACGAACAAAATTCTTGCCGAAGAGCGTGCCTGAAACAGGCCCCGCAGGGAAATGGCAGGTTTGGGAGAGGCGCTCGAAATGCAGGTGACCGAATGGGCAGGCCGGTTTTCTTCGGCGTCCGACGCCGACCCTGTCATTGCGGCCAGCGGGCAGGGTTTTTCCTGCTCCTATTTGCTGGACATGGGCAGCTCCCGGGCGCTCATCAAGATGGTTGAGGGCCGGGTTCACCGCATCACTCCCGATCCCGGACCGATGGATGGTTATGACTTCGCCTTGCGCGCCTGCGCCGCCACCTGGCGTGAAATGGCCCGGCCCGCGCCGGAGCCGGGCTGTCAGGGCCTCTTCGCCGCCAGCGCCACCAGGGACATGCGGATCGAAGGCGATATAGCGGTGCTGATGCGCAATCTCGGCTGCGTCACGCGGCAGGTCGAGTTGCTGCGTCAGGTGGGGGTGCCGCAGTGATCGGTGCCTGCGCCATCTTTCGCAGCGGGAGGCTTTGACGTGGCAAAGCACTCTCAGGCAATCGGGCGTTACGTGACGATCCAGGTGGATGAACTCGAATACGAGGTTTTCTACCTGCGCAACGGTCAGGGCGAGCCCCTTGTCTGCCAGCACGGGGCGGGTAGCCACAATCATCAGTGGCGGGGCCTTCTGGAAGATAGCGAGATCACACGTCGCTATGACGTGATTGCCTATGATCTTGCCTATCACGGCAAGTCGGATCCGCCCGCAAACCACAAATGGTGGGAAAACGAATACCGGTTGACCGCGGACCATTTCTCTAAATTCGTGCTGCGTTTTTGCGATGCGCTCAATATCGAGCGACCGATCTTCATGGGCGCTTCCTTCGGCGGCAATCTCGCGCTTCAGCTTGCCCGCTATCATGGCGAGCGTTTCCGGGCGGTGCTCCCCATAGGTGCCATGGATTACTCGCCGGGCTTCCACCAGGAAATCTGGCGCGATCCACGCGCCAATCCTGCGCATGCATTTCCTGCGGCGCTTTGGGACAGCATGGCTCCGCAAAGCCCCGAGCGCGACCGCTGGCTGGCCCTGCATCATGCTTCACAGGGCGCGGCGGCTTTCCACGGCGATCTCTATTTCTATTCGGTGGATCACGACCTGCGCGATGAACTGCACAACATCGACAGCCGGACCTGCCCGATCGTTCTGATGTCGGGAACCTACGACTACCTGGCCCCGCCCGAAGCAGTCGAAAATTTCGCCCGGAAAATTCCTGGAAGCGTTTTCATCGAGATGGACGGGCTGGGCCATCTTCCGATGGCCGAAAACTACCCCGCCTTTCGTCGCTATCTGCTCGAAGCCCTGAAGGTCGTCGAGCACAAGAGCAGGGTGGGCGCGGTTTGAACGGACAAACGAACACTCGAAATCTGATCCACGCTGGCGCGGTCGCGCAATCGGCCGTGCCGGCGTGGTTTGGTGGAAGCCGGAAATGTCAATCAGGGAGGAAATGATGAAGTACAGACCCCTAAAAACAATGATGGCCCTGGCCATCGGTTTCATGGCCTTTGTCCCGGCCGCTTCGGCGGAAGGTGTCGACGAGCTCGATCCTGCGCTTGTCAAACAGCTCTACAATCCGGAAATGATCGACCCTGCACAGCCGATCGGACCTTCGGACCTGCGTGAATTCGTGGCCAAAAATCCACCGCCGTGGAAGATCGGCTATGCGAGCTCCTATGCCGGCAATACATGGCGCACTGACGTGCTGGACGAAATCAAGAACAAGATCCTCCCCGAATGGAAGGCGCTTGGGCTTGTCTCGGATGTCGTGATCACCGAATCGAACCTCAACGATACGGTCCAGATTCAGCAGATTCGCCAGCTCGCCGACCAGGGCGTGGATGCGATCATCATGTGCTGTTCCAACCCGACTGCGATGACGCCGTCGATCAAATACGCCTGGGCCAAGGGTATCCCGTCCTTCTCCTTCACCGGCTACCAGTCCTCGGGCCTGGTGTTGAACTCCTCGGTCAACTTCCAGGTCGCGGGCTTCGCGGTCGGACAGGCCATGGCCGAGGAACTTGGCGGCAAGGGCAAGGTTCTGGTGGTCGAGGGTGTGCCTGGCACTTCCACCTCCGACAGCCAGGACCGCGGCATCAAGGCAGGTCTGACGACCGGCACCGAAATCGAAATCGTCGACACGATCGCCGGCATGTGGACCGACCAGGTTGCTCAGGGCGAATTGCAGAAGTGGCTGGCGACTCATCCTGGCCATATCGATGCCGTCGTCGGCCAGTCCTCGATGGAGATGGGGCTGCTGCGCGCCGTCAAGCAGTCGGGTCGTGACATCAAGGTTTCGATCGGTGGTGAATTGGGAGCACTGTGCACCTGGCGCAAGAACCCCGACATCACACAGGCGGCCGTGCAAACCTGGCCGCCGCGGGACGAGTTCCAGGTTGCCTGGGAACTGATGATGCGCACCCTGCAGGGCCAGGGCCCGAAGATTCAGTCGGTGATGATGGCGCCGGTTCGCCTGAACTACGAGCAGATGTCGGCCTATGTGCCCGAGGACTGCGACGAGAACAGCCAGCATTGGCTGCAACTCGGAGCCGATGTCTGGGGCGGCGATCTTGATCGCTACTTCGTCAACCCGGCCGATCCGCGCGCTTACAAGCCGTAATCCCGGAACTCTTTGTCCCGTCGCCGTCTCATGGCGGCGACGGGCACAGCGAAGCTTTGGAAATGAACGAAGCCACCTCCACAGCACGGCGACGCATCTCAACGCCTGTAACGATATCGCTGGCCAATGTGAAGAAATTCTTTGGCGCGACGCGAGCCCTTGACGGTGTCAGCCTCACGGTCCGTGCCGGCGAGATTCACGCGATCGTCGGTGGCAACGGATGCGGTAAGAGCACCCTCGCCAAGGTTGTCTCGGGCATCCTGCCAGTGGATGCCGGCACGGTGTCGATCCTGGGCGAAACGCCCTCGACACCGGCGGAATCGCGGGCTCTCGGCATTGCCACCGTGTTCCAGGAAGTGCTGGTCGCCGAAGAATGCTCGGTCGTGGACAATCTTTTCATGGGCGCGGATGAGTTGTTCTCAAAAACCCTTCCCTTCGAGGAAAAGGTCGAGCGTGCCCAAGCGATCATGGAGGAACTGGCCGGGGAGCCCGTAGACCCGCATCAGCTTGTGGGTGCTCTCCCGCTGAGCCTGAAACAATGGATCACCATCGGCCGCGCCATACTCGCCGAGCCGAAAATTCTCATTCTGGACGAATCGTCCGCCGCCCTGGATCTCGACAGCACGAAACGGCTCTTCGACAAGATGCGCCAGATGCGAGACCGGGGCGTTTCAATTCTGATTGTGACCCACCGCATTGCGGAATTGATCGAGATCTCGGACAAGGCCACCGTGTTGCGCGACGGGCGCGATGTCGGCGTACTTTCCAAATCCGAGATTGCCGAAGACAATTTGCTCGCGCTCATGACCGGTGACGATCCCGGCAAGCTTTCCCACAATCTCCATCCGATCAAGCCAGAGGAACACGACCTGTCCTTGCGCGCCGAAGGTCTGGCCGTTTGGCCCGGCAGCGATACTTTCGACTTCGAGTTGCTCAGGGGCGAGGTTGTCGGGATTGCGGGGCTCGACGGTCAGGGACAGTCGGAATTCGTGCGTGTCCTTGCAGGGGTCGATGCCCCTCTTGCGGGTGCAGTGCGGGTCTTCGACGCCGATGGCCGTCCTGTGCTGGTGGACAGTCTCGCCTCCGCGCAGGAAATGCGCGTGGCCTATGTTTCAGGCGATCGCCGCCGCGAAGGCATATTCCCCTCGCTCAGCATCTTCGAAAACATGATGATGCCGCTTTACCGGCTGCGGACAATTGGGCGCAAGCTCGGGATCATCGATCTGCCGTCCCTGCGGGCGAGCTTCAATACCGAAGCGATGAACCTGCTCATCAAATTTGGCGACCGGAACGACCGGATCACGTCGCTGTCGGGCGGCAACCAGCAGAAAGTGCTGATCGGGCGGGGTTTCGCCCTTCGCCCCAGGATCATGATTCTGAATGACCCCGCGCGCGGGATTGACGGCAAGGCAAAGGCCGAATTGCACAAGCATCTGCGCCAGTTTGCCGAAAAGGGCAACGCGGCTGTCTACATGTCGAGTGAACTGGAGGAGTTCCCCGGTTTCGCATCCCGCGTGGTGGTCTTCCGCAATGGCAACATCTTCGATGCCTTCGACGGCGACACGCTCGACAATCACAAGGTGCTTGAAGCGATGTTCGGCCAGACCGACGGGGCCGGACTGGCGAACGGCTTTCCGCTGACCCGCGATGTTGCGTTCGAAGACGGGGAGGACGGCGCCGAACCAGTCCGGAGCGAAATGACTGCTCCGAAGCCGGCCACACCGGCCCAGCCGCCGGCACTCAAGCCGATCCGGATCGTTGAATTTGGCGCCGACGGGCAATCCATCGCAAGGCAGGCGCAGAAATGAGTGAGGCGGCGATGATCTCCGACGCGCAACCCGCGCCCCGCAAGCGAGGCGATTCTTCGGGCATCGGCCTCTTGATGCCGATCGCGCTTCTGTTCGGCTTGCTGGTCCTGGCGGCGCTACGATCGCCAACCCTGATTTCAGCCAGCGGGTTCGGTAGCGCAATGATCGTTGTCGCCCCGCTGATCCTCGCAACCTATGCGCTGATGGCGACGGTGCTGGCTGGACGCGGAACCGTCGATCTGGCGATCGGACCGCTGATAGGATTCATCAACGTCTCGCTGATCCAGCTCGTCGCGCATGGCATGTCGCAAAACCCCTTCGTGGTGATCGGCTTCTGCATTCTGGCCGGCGTCGCCTATCAGGTGGCGATGGCGCTGGCGATCATCTTCGTGCGCGTGCAGCCGATCATTGTCTCGCTGAGCGGCTATCTGGCGATGACCGGGATCAATATCGTGATCCTGCCGCGGCCGGGTGGGGCTGCCCCGGAATTCATGGCGGAATGGGGCTATGGAACAACCATCTTCTCGCCGATCCTGCTGATCGTCGTTCTGGCGACCGGCGGCTGGCTTCTGTTCAAGCGCACGGCCTTTTACACGCATCTGCGCCTGATGGGTTCCGACGAACGCGCGGCCTATACCGCGGGCATTCCCATCTACAAGGTACGCATCGGCGCGCACGTCATTTCCGGCATCTATGCAGGGTTGGCGGCACTCTGTTTTACGGCGCTGATTTCCTCCGGCGATCCCACCCAGGGCACGAACTACACGCTTTCGGCGGTAACGGCGCTGGTCCTGGGAGGAGCGTCACTGGCGGGCGGACGGGCCAGCGTCGCGGGCTCGCTCGTCGGTGCGGTGAATATCTATCTGATCTCCTACAGCCTTTCGACGTTCAATTTCGGCACGCTGCAGAGCTACGTCACCCAACTCGCCTATGGCGGAATCCTGGTCGCCTCGCTGATGCTGACGCTGGCTCTGCCCTATATCCAGCGGCGCATCCGCAGCTTCTCGCCGCCATTGTTCTTCATCGCACTCTCGAGCATCGCGCTTGGCGTCGCGCTGCACACCGTCTTTGACTATGGCCGCCTTGCCCAGACGGCGACCGAAATGGCCACGCCGGAGCTTTTCGCACCGCTCGTCATCGACAGCCCCGCCGCCGGCGCCGGGAGCCTGCTCGGCTACTGGCTTGGGGTCGCCTTCGTGGCCCTGACCATCCCGGTGCTGCTGCGGTTGCTGGTTTCGGGATCGAACCGCTCGAACGTCCAGACTGCGGTCTACGTCGTTGTCGCGGCGATCATCCTTCTGCTCATCTTTGCGCTGTCCACCGGCTTTGGAAGTGCTGCCAGCTTCTTGGGGGCGAAATGACGATCGACACCGATATGCCACAGGCCCGCCCCGGCCTCGTCATCCGCCTTGTGGGGCTGCTCATCGCGGCAGCCGTCGCCATAGCGAACCTGGCATTGGGTGTGAGGCAGGGGATGTCCCTGCCGGTCGTCATTCTCATCGGTCTTGCCTCCCTGGCCATTGCGGTATGGGTCTGGAACTTCCTCGCCCTGCAATTCATCGCCCTGAAGGAGGAAAGGCAGGGCGAGGATCAGTCGCCTGTCGAGGAATTCCGCCGAGTCTGGCTCAAGCACAAATACATCATCTCCGGCTTCGCCATCCTTGCCGCGGGCTATGTCATCCTTTCCCTGACGGTCACGGGCTTTTTCAACATCTACACGGTGATTTCGGCAGCGATCCTCGTGGGGATCCTCGTCCTGACACTCAAGTTCAGCCGTTACATGGCGCAGTACCGCAGCTCATTCATCGGGCTCATGGTGCTGGCAGGCCTTTTTTCGGTAGGCTCGATGACCGTCGAGGGATTTGCGTCGGCCGGAAATGTCAAATCCATGCTCGTCTTCGCCGCCTTTCTGGGGTTGGCGTGCACCGGCCAGACCCTGGTGGCACTGGTCGGCGGCCTCGATCTTTCCATTCCGTTTGTCATCGGCAGCGCCAATGTCGGACTGGCCTACATCCTGACCCTTGGCGTGCCCTCGACCCTGGCGGTCGCCCTCATCATCATCGCCGCCGGGCTCATCGGGCTGTTGAACGGCATCCTGACCTTCAAGCTGCAGGGACAGGCTCTGATCGTGACGCTGGGGGTCGGCTTTTCCGTCGCAGGCGCCACCCAGATCGCCACCAATCTCGGCTCACGCTACGCCGGCTCGCTGTTCGGCCCGGTGCCAGAATGGCTGAGCAATATCGCGGCGATGAACGGGACCACGTTTGGAATGAAGTTCCCTGCCGTGATTCTGATCTGGATCGTGCTGGCGATACTGGTGATCCTCGCCCTGAAATACACCGTCTATGGCCGCTACCTCTACGCAATTGGGGTCAACCGCACATCGGCTGCGCGGGTCAACATTTCCGAGCGGAGCTACTGGTACGGCGTGCATGTGATCAGCGGCACATTTTCGGGCTTCACCGGCGCGCTGCTTCTGGGGTGGAGCGGCGGCGGCTTTATCGGGATCGGCGATCCCTACCTCTTCATGACCATCGCCGCGGTGGTGGTCGGGGGTACCTCGCTGCTGGGTGGCGTCGGCGGTTACGGCTTTACGGTAATTGGCGTTCTGGTGCTGCAGGTGCTGACCTCCTTTCTGGTCGGCGTCGGGCTCAGCTTCGAATGGCAGCAATTCATTTTCGGACTGCTGATCCTGCCGATGGTCGCGCTCTATGCGCGCTCACCGCACATCCGGACGCAGATCTAGAACCAAACGTGAGAACGGAGTGAGCTATGTCGGAAACCTACATGAAGGCAGGAGATATCGTCGCCGCCGGCTATTCCGCCTCGGTGCTGGCGCTGGCCGCGGCGGCCGTGTTCCTGCTGATAGGTACGGCCTGGGTTAGGAGCGGCTGGAAGCTGCCTGTCCTGCTGGCGGCGCTGGCGGCACTGGTCGGGGCGCTCTGTGCTTTCGAAACGCGCGCAAGCTGGGTAGCCACGGGAACGGCCCCGGTGGACTATTTCTACACCGGCTGGCTTGCCTCCATGCCCTTGCAGATCGCCGCGCTCTACTTTGCGGTCCGCCAGATCGAGCGCCAGACGGTAGCACTGTTCTGGCGGCTCATGGGAGTAACGGCCCTGATGGTCGTCGTGCGCTATCTCGGCGACGCGGGATACTTCAATGCCACGCTCAGCTTCCTGCTGGGTATCGTGTTGTGGCTCTATGTCCTCGGCGAGCTGTTTTTCGGCCGAATGGACGAAACCGTCGCCAAGGCACGTATCGTCCCGCTGCGCCGGGCCTATTTCTGGCTGCGCCTGATCGTGGCGGTCGGCTGGGCAATCTATCCGCTGGTGCAGTTCCTCGTCAGCAGTGGCAGCGGCATCTCGAACGGCGCGGTGGGCCTGACGCTAAGCCTGGCCGAGTTCCCCAACCGGATCGCCTTTGGTCTGGCTCTCCTGACAGTTGCCGTGATGCTGGCCCCTGCCGAGGGCGAAAAGGAATGAAAACTAATCCAACGCAATGCGCAGCACTTCATGAGAATCTGCGCGCCAACCTTGGGATGGGAATGGGCAAATGAACGGTGCAAACATCATAGCTGTCGTAATCCTGGCGACGATTATTATCGCGGTCTGCGCCTATCTGCTTCACTGGCTTTACCGCCGTTCGAGCAAGGATGTTTCATTCGTGCGAACGGGCTTCGGCGGCGAAAAGGTCGTGATGGGAGGTGGCACCTTCGTCTTGCCGATCATCCACGGCCTGACCGAAGTCAACATGAACACCTTGCGCCACGAGGTGATGCTTACGCAGGACAAGTCCCTGATCACGCGCGACCGGCTGCGTGTCGACCTTGGGGTCGAGTTCCTTGTGCGGGTTATACCCACGATCGAAGGCGTCGCGACGGCGGCGCGCACGCTGGGCAGCCGGACCATGAGTTCGGAAAGCCTGCGCGAACTGGTGCAGGGGCGCTTCGTCGACGCGATGGGCATCGTGGCCGCTTCCAAAACACTGGAGCAACTGCATGAAAACCGCGACGAGGTCACGGCCTCGATCCGCGAAGCGGTGGGCAGGAATATGGCCGCGAACGGGCTGGAGGTGGACAGCGTCGCTGTCACGCTGGTGGATCAGACGGGCAGGGATTGGTTCAACCCGGACAATGCCTTCGATGCCGAGGGCCTGACCAAACTCACCCAGGAAATCGAGAGTCGGAAGAAACTGCGCAACGAAATCGAGCAGGACACGCTGGTCTCGATCCGCCAGAAGGATCTGCAAGCGGAACTGGAATCGCTCAAGATCCAGCGCGAAAGCGAGTTCGCCCGGATATCGCAGGAGGCGGAAGTTTCGCTGCGCCGCTCCGAACAGCGTGCCGAAATATCCCAGGCCACCGCCACGCATGAACGCGAGATCGAGGAAAAGCGCATTCGCGAGCGCGAGGCAACCGAGAAAGCGCGGATCGAGCTCGATACGGAACTGGATTTGCTCAACACGCGACGCCTGATGTCCCAAGCCCTCGAAGAGCAGGAAAAGGACATCCGGATCGCCGAAAAGACCAAGGAACGGGCCGATTCCATGGCGCTGGCCGAAGCTGCGAAGAGCAAGCTGGCGCACAATGAGGAAAAGACCCGCACGGTGCGCGAACTTGAGATCGCCAATCGCCGCATGGCGGTCGAGGTGATCGACGCGGAGCAACAGGCCAAGGCGGATGCGACCAAGCTGCGGATCATGGCCGAAGCCGAAAAAGCTGCGGCCGTCGACAAGGCCGAAGCCGACCGTACCGCCGTTGCTGCGATGAAGGAGCGGTATGCGGTTGAGGCCGAAGGCAGACGCGCGCTCAACGAGGCCGAGAACATGCGTACAGACGAAAGCCGGCGCAGCGAGATCAACAATCTGCTGGTCGAAAACCTGCCCGCGATCATTCGCGAAAGCGTCAAGCCGATGGAGAAGATCGGCGAGATCAAGATCCTGCAGGTCGACGGTCTGGGCGGCATGAACGGCAATGGCAGCGAGTCCGTCGACAAGCCGGGCAATCCGGCCGAGCAGGTCGTTACCTCCGCGTTGCGCTATCGAACCCAGGCCCCGTTCGTCGACCGGCTACTGGGCGAGATCGGACTGTCGACATCGCAGGCGCGCAGTGTCGATCCGTTGGAGGACCTTTCTAAGGTCATGTACAGCGAGCGAGATCGGGACGGGCGCCGGCGCAGCAGCGGGCCTTCTTCATCGCGCAAGGACGACTGACCACAGGCGAACCGGCCCAGCCGCGTTTCTTGGGTGCGCGGCGGGCGGACCCGACAGGAAGATAGCTAGGATGACCACAGAAACCATGATTGAAAGGCGCATCGTCGTGTACGCGGTGTGGTTGAGCCTTGGGCCCCTTGGATTCTGCCTGATCCTGCAGGGGATTCATCTCGACCATTTGCCGATCGGCCTGTCGG
>Ga0310345_10004882_pt1 | contig 12050 bp, 5 predicted proteins | sample HC15DNA20500_MG_FD_204667 | JGI IMG/M metagenome (GOLD analysis project Ga0310345, IMG submission 204667) | Marine microbial communities from station ALOHA, North Pacific Subtropical Gyre - HC15-DNA-20-500_MG | ecosystem: Environmental > Aquatic > Marine > Oceanic | place: Pacific Ocean: North...
TTCTACAAGGAAAGGTCGTGGATGACCTCGAATTGCGCAAACATGGTCTTGACTTTGCCTATAGTAGAAAAGAATCTGACTCTTCGAGAAGGATTCATCTATTCCCCGATGGTTCGTTTATAGGAGGCCCAGAGAATACCGACAAATTTAGTCTCGCCAAGCAACTTAGCTTGTTCAACGGAAAAGATGCTCAAGCCTATTTTCGATGGGACTCCTTCTGGGATGAAGCGGCAAGCATTCTATATCCGTATTTCCTCACAGAGCCTCCTACGATTGCAGACTTGATGCAAACCGTTAAGGGCACATCACGAGAAACTGTCTTGGAAAAATTACTCACTTGGAGTTACATTGACCTTATAGAAGACCACTTCCAAGATGACCGTATAAAAGCATATGTCATGGATTCAAACGTGGAATGTGATCCTGAGTCGCCAGGTAGCATGCTAGGAGCTGCCCTATTTGCATGCAGCCGTTTTAGTAGAGATAGTGACCGTGGAATTCCTAAGATGAGCATGGGGAATATCAGTGAAGCGATCGAAGATTCAGCGAAGTCTAACGGCGTCGAAATTCGAACAAGGGCTTTAGTGGAAAAAGTAATTGTGGAGGGAGGGTCAGCCAAAGGGGTGAGATTGGCTAACGGAGAAGAAATCCGCAGTTTTATTGTGGCCTCAAATGCTGATCCGAAGCGCACCTTCAAAACCATGTTCCAGACCGAAGAGTTAGACGAAGACATCCTCAAACGGATGGACAGTTGGAAAACAGCAGCGGGGTGTGTCAAATTCCTTGCCGCTATGAATGAATTACCTGATCTGACTCGATATCTCGGATCAAGTTACGACGCAAACTCGATTATAAATATCAAAATAATGCCGTCGGTGGAATATCATAAGCAGAGTTGGAGAGATGCAGCCAACGGAAAAGTATCTAGCTGCCCGGTCATGAATATTCAGATCCCTTCCACCGTTGAACCCAACTTAGTAAAAGGAAAAGGGCATGTTATGTCTAATTGGGTTCTCTTCGAGCCTCCAACTTTGAAAGACTCAACATGGGAAACCGAGAGGGAGAACGTAGGGGAGCAAATAATCGATTTCATATCTCAATACGCACCCAATTTCCGCGACAGCTTGGTCGACTGGACCGTTCAAACCCCTGAAGATATTGAAAGCAGAGTAGGTATGACCGATGGAAATATCAGGCATCTCGACATGATACCAAGCCAACTTTTATCACAACGCCAACCATACAGAACGTCCATTAACAATTTTTATATGTGCGGTGCTGGAACACATCCGATGGGAGAAGTTACCGGCGCCCCTGGGCACAACGCGGCGAATGCGATTCTGAAGGACCTAGAGAGGAAAGCCAGTTAGGAGAATTCGTTTCAATCAAATAATCATTAAAATGGAGTGTTTAGAAGAGCTCTTCTGACGCCATCAAATTCGTAATTAGTTATTCTCACCTAACGATTAGCTGTAGCTACAGGACTTCCTTGTTATTGGGATGAATTATCGAGCTATGGGTACAATGTCAGTTAAAGGAGAGATCAAAAATGTCTAATTCCTCCAGCATTGAAACAACAAACCAAGAGTTGTCCGCGGTTACCTGGCGATGTATTGGTCCGCCAAGAGGCGGACGCGTTGTTGCTGTAGCGGGAGATCCATCTTCTGACGCAGTCTTCTATTTTGGAGCCTGTGCCGGTGGGGTCTGGAAGACTACCGATGGCGGTACCTATTGGAAAAATGTTTCAGATGGGTTTTTTAACACCGCCTCAGTTGGTGCTATAGCCGTCGCTCATTCGGACAGTAATGTGGTATATGCAGGTACCGGAGAGGCCTGTATAAGATTGGACGTAACCCACGGTGATGGTGTCTATAGAAGCACTGATGCCGGGCACACTTGGAAACATTTGGGGTTAAAAGATACTCGACACATTTCTCGCGTGAGGATAGATCCAGCTAATCCAGATCTAGTGTACGTCGCAGCCCTTGGAAATGCATTTAAGCCAAACGAAGAGCGTGGGATATTTCGATCTACCGATGGAGGGGGGAGTTGGGAACATATCCTGTACAGAGGTCAAGACGCGGGAGCCGCAGACCTTTCGTTGGATACCTCAAATCCAAGAATTCTTTACGCGGCGATCTGGGAGGCTAGAAGAAGTTTTTGGAATATGAGCAGTGGAGGGAACGAAAGCGGTCTCTACCGATCAACGGATGGAGGTGATACGTGGACTGAAATCTCTTCCAATCAGGGGTTTCCTGAGGGTATTAAAGGTCGAATCGGAGTGGCGGCTTCTCCCGCAAAGTCGGGACGGGTGTGGGCAACTGTCGAATCCGAGGACTGTGGTATTTACCGCTCAGACGATTACGGTGAAACGTGGGAATTGGTGAATGATGATAGAGATCTTCAAGGTCGTCCTTGGTATTACCAACATATTGTGCCCGATCCGCAGGATCCTGAAGTAGTTTGGGTTATGAACTACCAATGTCATAAATCTATTGATGGCGGTAAAAGCTTTTCAGTCGTTGGGACCCCACATGGCGACAATCATGATCTCTGGATTGATCCTAACAATTCGGATCGATTGATCGAAGGAAACGACGGGGGCGCCTGCGTTTCTTTCAACGGTGGAGAGTCGTTTTCAAGCATCTACAATCAGCTCACCTCTCAGTTTTATCATCTCACCACGGATAATAGACATCCATATCGAGTCTATGGTACCCAGCAAGACAATTCTGCTATCAGCGTCCCTTCACAAACCGGAAAAGGGGCGATACCGTGGGGAGACTGTTATTTCGTAGGTAGCTCTGAAAGCGGATATATCGCGGTAGATCCCAACAACCCCGATATCGTTATATCAGGAGCAGTTGGAAGCTCGCCGGGCGGTGGCGGGAATATGCTCCGATACGACCATAACACTGGCCAGGTGAGAATAATAACTGTCTGGCCTGAAGTAAATATTGGTTATGGCGCCTACAATATGAAATACAGGTTCCAATGGACCTATCCGATTTCATTTTCCCCTCACGATTCAACGGTGTTGTACACAGCCGGCAACCTTGTATTTAGGTCCCTGGATCAAGGAAGTAATTGGACTCCTATTAGCCCCGATCTCACACGGCACGATGAGGAGAAGTTAAGGCCATCGGGAGGGCCTGTAACACTCGACACTTCGGGGGCAGAAACCTATTCGACCATATTCTCATTCGCCGAATCACCTATTGAAAAGGGGGTTTTCTGGGCAGGTTCGGATGATGGATTGGTTCACGTATCCAAAGATGAGGGGGATTCATGGCAAGATATCACCCCTGCAGAATTGCCTGAGTGGTCCCTGATCAGCATGATAGAACCGTCATCACATTCAGCTGGCACAGCATATATGGCTGCGACCAGGTACAAACTAGGTGATAATTCACCGATGCTCTTTAAGACAGATGATTACGGTGAGCAATGGAAGGTCATTAATGGAAACTTACCGGGAGATGATTTCACCAGGTGTATTCGGGAGGATCCCGTCAAGCCTGGAATGCTATATGCAGGGACAGAAACCACACTCTATGTCTCATTTGACGACGGGATACGTTGGAGGGAGTTGAAGGGCAACGGGAGTGTCGGGAAGAGTTCCTTGCCCGTCGTTCCCATTTACGACATAGCGATAAAGGAAGATGACATGATCGTGGCAACCCATGGAAGATCATTTTGGATACTCGATGATCTTTCACAACTCAGGCAGGTGCCTGAAATAGAAGGGATTGATTCTCCACATATCCTTCAACCAAGGAACACCATCCGAATAACTGCCCCTCTCAGGAGTCGTAAAGTATCTGAGGGAAAGAATTACCAACTCTCACTTGGAGCCGCAGTCACATACACGGAGGATAAGAATACGTATGGCGAAGTGGAACGTTCTTTCCTTGACGCGGGACAGAATCCACCGGCGGGGGTCCTTATCAACTATTTTCTGCCCGAAGAAATAAACGAAGAACTGTCATTAACCTTCCTTGACCAGTCTGGAATTGTGATAGTTACGTACTCTAATGGAGTTGCAGCGAACAGTAGTTCAGAAGAGGAAAGTGATCAACTTTCTATTGCTTCAAATATTGGTATGAACCGATTTATCTGGGACATGAGATATCCACCAGCAAATAAGGTACCAGGAGATAAAACCACTGAAGACCGAGTAGTTTCTGGTCCCGTAGCGCCTCCAGGAAGATATACGGTCGTGTTGAAGTGTGCAGGTACTGAGAAGTCAAAGACGTTTGAGATCATAAAGGACCCGAGAGTCGAAGCCAGCCAGAAGGAACTTGAGGACCAATTCAACTTACTTTTGTTAATCAGAGACAGGTTATCTGAAACACACGATTCGATTAATCGAATTAGGAGCGTTTGTTCTCAGGTACATGAGTGGACTCAGAGAGCAATTGGCCATTCATCGGAAACATTGGTAACTGAAGCTGCAGAAAAGATAACGGGGAAGTTATCTGCGATAGAGGCTGAATTGATCCAGACTGAATACCAAGGGGCTAGGGATCGGCTAAATTTGCCTACGAGGTTGAATAGCAAGTTGTCCGAAATTACCAGTGTAGTTTCCGCCGGGGACTTTGCCCCAACCAGACAATCCTATGAAGTATTTCAAGCAGTTTCGAATGAGATCGAACCTCACATCGTCACATTGCAAGACACAATTGATGAAGATGTAAAGGACTTTGACAACCTTGTACAAGAACTGGGACTACCTGCAGTAGTTGTAAGACCACAGTAGGCCACATTTATCAGGGTCCGGGTTCAAACTACATCCGGATCCTGGTTGGATCGTACCCCAGCCTAAGTGAGACGAACAAAACTAACGCTGATGAGGCGAGAAGCAATCCCATTCCCCGTAAGGTCGACTCGTAATCAAACATTGTTATGAGCAGACCGGCAATTATAGGGCCGGATACCTTTCCCGCATTTTTAAGGGAGCCGCTAATCGCCATTCCTGTGGCGATGCCTTGCCCAGTGAAGCGAATGCTTATCATGGCTAATGTTGAAGGGAATATCAACGCCTGGGCCAAGCCAATTACTGAGGCCGTCGTCAAGAGGGTAACCAAGTGCTTCGCTGAAGGTATATAAGATATCGCGCCTGCAATAACAACCATCCCTGCCACTACGGTCAATAGATATCCAAACTTGTCTCCCAGCCTGCCTCCTAAAGGGTTCATCATTACATGAACTAGTTCTTGCACGGCAAAAAAGATCCCCACTTGTAGAACGTTAAATCCTTCGGCAATGCCATAAATTGGTAAAAATGCCTTAACGGCATAGACGGTCATATACACCCACCCTTCCAGACTACCTGATATCCAAACAACTGAGCTGCCAACCCCAGATCGGATGGCTGATAGAAATTTCTTAAGCAGGGAGAAAACTTTGGGATTTTGTGCCGGAAGTTTATTCTCAGGTAAAAGTAAGATCGGGAGAAATGCTGCGGAGCTTAAAATCCCAATTATTGTAAACACTTCTTCAGGATTCAAATATAGCAATAGCAAGCCGGCAGATAATGGCCCAATTACATATCCGGATGTTTTGGCTATTCCAAACCACCCCAGCAACTCACCTTTTTTGTCCTTTGCACGTTCAGCAACATATGCTAGGGAGACAGGCCCGTATATAGCTGTCGCAAAACCATGAATGAGCCTAACCGTGAAGAGAGTTTGAGTAGAATCTACGAATGAATAAACAAATGGCATGAAGGTAAAAAAGGCAGTGCCAACAAGCAGCCAGGATTTCCGTCCCCACGTATCAGATAGAAAACCTATTACAGGCTTGAAAATCATGCCTGTTAGGGTAGAAACAGAAATTATCAGCCCTACGAACGAGTCACTTGCCCCCAGTGAGGCTGCGAAGATAGGTAGGAGGGGTGTCTTTCCCATTTGATAAGCTGATCTGACTAAGAAGTCAGCTAAGCCCATGAATAGGATTGGCTTGCTCAAAAATGTGTACCCCAGTTTTAAATTTGCATTTTTTGCTGCAATCACTTTGGTGTGAGGTGAAAATGTATATTGTCACAATTCTATCGGACTTAAATTACTCATAAAAGAGGAGAGTGAAACAGGGTAATTTTAGTGGGTTGGTGCTGAAGGAGAGATTCTAGCCACGCTCTGTTTCATTATGTCAGTGAATACCTTTTCGTTACTGTCTGTACACTGAAACTCCGTTCCTAATGCCATATTTACTGACTGATATGAGTCAGAGTCGGCAAAATGTCGGCAGAACAAAACCGGTTCGAGTGGGGTAGTACCTTTATATGACTATGTGGTGGTTCAGACTATTTCTCGGCTAGTGGGTGCTATTGAGCCGTTATCCCTCCGTCAATAACCAACTCGGAGCCTGTCATATACCGCGATTCGTCAGATGCCAGGAATAGAACTGATAAAGCTACGTCATGGGCAGTTGCGAATATTCCCAGGGGTGTAATAGCCAACCGTTTTGCTCTTTCTTCGCTGTCAGACATCATCTCACGTGTCATTTCGGTTTCTATGAACCCTGGGTGAACCGAATTACACCTGATTTTCTCTGGCCCGTATTGAACCGCCGTAGACTTGGTCAGGAGCCTCACGGCTCCTTTGCTTGCAACATAGGCTGCTGATGACATACCAATCAGGCCTGCTATCGAAGAGATGTTTACGATGGAGCCACCGCCTGACGCCCTCATGGCTGGTATTGCAGCTTTAGTGCCGAGGAACACCCCTTTCGAGTTTACGTCCTGAACACGGTCCCATTCCTCTGAGGTTGTCTCTTCAACATTTTTTCTAACGCCTATGCCAGCATTGTTGACCAGTATGTTCAGCTTGCCATAACTGTTGACAGATTCTTTTACCGCTGCAGCCCATTCAGATTCACTTGTCACATCCAAATGAATATATTTCGCTTCTCCGCCAGTCTCATTTATCTCGGCCTCGACTTTCTCACCTTCCGTGTCAAGGATATCCCCGAAAACAACTCTGGCTCCCTCATTGGCGAACAACCTTGCCTCGGCTTCACCCTGTCCCCTGGCACCCCCGGATATTAGAGCAACCTTGCCTTCCAGCCTACCCATGGATTCCTCCTTTGATATATCTCGTCATCCAAAAAGCGTATGTGCTCGGATAGTAACATTTTGACTGCTACACGGTGCGAATTGAAATAGCACTGGCGAGATAAGATAATGGGGGTAAGTGAATAGGGGATTTCAACTTATGTTTCGGCGATGCCCCGGGATGCTGACTTTCCAGTGCGCTTTAGCCACGTTGACACTATGGCGAACACGATGAACGCTCCCAGGGTCAAGAAGGCTATGCGAAGCCCCTGGCTGAACGCCGCCCCGACTCCCTCGCCGCCTGCCGTTACCGCGTCGAGGCTTGGCTCGAATCCTAACGCTCCCATTCTCATGGTCACGATGGTTATGGCCAGCCCAATTCCTGTGACATTGGCAGTGTTTCGGACCATGTTGGTGAAAGCCGTGGCGACGCCGATTCTGCTGAGATCCACAGTTCCCAGAATCGAACTCTGATTAGGAGGGTTGAAGGTGCCCATACCGGCGCCCTGAAAAATCAGCCCGAGTAATATCACGTAGAGTCGCGATGACTCTGAGATTGTTCCGAGAATCAACATCCCTGTGGCCAACATGGCGAGCCCAAGATACTCGAAACGCTTTGGGCCATGCCTGTCCGAAAGCCGACCCGAGATGGGACCTATAATTGCGAACATCACCATTGTGGGTGCTATCAGCAGCCCAGTTTGACCCGGGCTTAGGCCTGCCACTCCCTGGAGATAGAAAGGCATTAGGGAAAATACGGCGGTGCCTGCTAGGAATATGAAGAAGCTGGAGGCGGAACCTAGGGAAAACAACCTGTTCTTGAACAGGTCAAGTTCCAACATCGGCGCCGACGTTCGGGTTTCCCAATATAGGAAAGTGGCGAACAGCGTGAATGCAGCTACAAAAGCGGAAAGCACAATAGGTGATGTCCATCCGAGCTGGTAGGCGTTGGTCATCACCAGCAGGAATACCACGAGGGAGGCAGAGGATAGGAATGCGCCCAGCCAATCGAATCTTTTAGACGTTGACGTGTCGTTGGATGCAACAGGGCGGTCGTGGTTAAGTACCAGGACCGCGGCGATGAGAGAGATGCTGCCGAGCGGAGCGCCCATGAGGAACACAGACCGCCATCCCAAGAGGTCCACAACCACTCCACTGACGACAGGGCCTCCAACGGCTCCGATGCCGACCATAGTCATGAACAGACCGACGACCTTGCCACGCTCGCTGGAAGGGAAATTTGAAATGGCGATAGCCATGCCAGTGGCCTGGATCATCGCGGCTCCCGCACCCTGAAATATGCGAGACGCTATGACCCCACTGAGGGACGGCGAAAACCCGGATAGTAGCGCTCCTAGGATGAATATTATGAACCCCAGGGCATACACCCGCTTTCGCCCTATGAGGTCCGAGAGGCGGCCCATTGGCATCAGTAGGGAACCGGTGACCAAGATGAATCCTAACGCCACCCACTGCACAGCCGGAATAGTCGCGCCGAAGTGAATGGCAAGCTCGGGCAGGGCTAGGCTGACGCCGGTCTGATCCAGGACAGAAACAAACGTTCCTACCGCAACGGTAAACATGACAAGGGTCCGATGTCGGGAGGGTGTTGTAGTCGGGGTCTCGATGGTCAATATGGGGTAATTTTACCATGTCCAGAGCACTGCGAGCCGAGGTGTTCAACCAACCCATGGCCGCGGTTTTGGTGCCGAATGAGAGATTCTGGTCACGCTCTGTTGCATTATGTCAGCGAATACCTTTTCGTGACTGGTTGTACACTGGAACCCTGTTCCTAATGCCATATTTTCTGACTGATATCAGCCCGTGTCGGCAATTTGGTCGGTAAAATGTCGGCAGAAATGAACCTGTTGGGGTGGGGTGGCCCCTTATATGATTAAGGAGTGGCTCAGACTATTTCTCAGAGCTTCAAGATTCTATTCTGTAAACTCTCCACCCCTGTGCAGCCACTTTAGAGGAGACAGGGTCCTGGTTATTTTCGACGGGTGTAGTTTATTAGGCCTGAAGATAATTGGTCATATCTGTGACGCTGTTTGGAACGTCACCTGTTTGGCCCATTGGAAGCTCCCAAATTATTCATCTCGCTGTTTGTGGAGGTGAATTTCCCATACTCCACCCCCGTGGTCTCATCAACCGGAATAGACGCTGCCGGTCCAGTGAATGCCGCCTTCACCCCGTGCTCGCCGTCTGAGACATAAACAGCAGTACCGTTGCAATTGACGGCGATCGCTATTATAGGGCGGCTCAATTGGTCGGGGGAGATTCGTCTCCATGTTTCGCCGAAATCGGAACTGAACTGAAGGCCCGCCTCAGTTCCAGCATAGATATTGTTGGGATGCTGCGGGTCAGTTTCGATGTCCCAAACACCCCAATCGCTGACTCTATGCCATGTATCGGCGGCGTCAGAAGACCGATATACACCGTGTTCTGTCCCAACCAACAACCATCGAGGGTTAGAGGGGTTTACGACGATCGCGTTGATGCTAGCATCCGGCGGTAATGTGCCGGTCGATCGACGCCATGTCCGTCCTGCATCAAGCGATTTCCAAAGCCCATTACCGACAATCGATTCTTGTTTAGAGGTACCGAGATAAATCACATCAGAGTCGGATGGGTCCACAGTGATGACTCTGATCGAGGTTTGGATTTCTCTAGGGTAATTATCACCTATCTCGTTCCACGTAACACCAGCGTCCCGTGATTTGAATATGTGAGAACCTGTGAGCAAACGGTCCGAGAAGATACTTGGGTCGTGGATTGATCCGGCATATACGACGAGAGGGTTTGATGGATCGACGGTCACTGCATGGAGATGGACGCTTCCTCCGCGAGCATCACCTTGGACGAAGCGCTCCTTGTCGAACCTGATGGCATCGAGAAAAGGCCATTCTGAAAGGACGAACCAATTGATTCCTGAATCGATGGTGACCCCGAAGTCCTGACCGGTGTGTGAACCGGTAAAGACAAACGCGTCTGGACGACTAGGAAAGAACGCCATCTGCATCGGATAGTGGGTGAGCAAGCTGGGCGATAGGGACCAACTCTGACCGGCATCTCTCGACCGGTATAATCCCCGCGAAGCGTGGGCGCCACTCCAAACCTCGTGAGGTCGACTTGGATGAGCCGTCAGGATCGTGACCCGGTTTTCGAATATACCAGAATCTGATCTTAGCCAGGTTGAACCACCATCGTCCGTACGGTAGATACCTTGCTTATAGTATTGGCCTGGTGCGTACAGTTGATCTGAGCGCGCCGAGAAATTAAAAGTCTCAGTAGAAACAAGAACAGATTCTGGGTTGAGAGGATGCACGGCCAAAGCTTGAAAATTCTTTGCAGGTAAATTTCCAAATGCCTGATTCCAAGTCCTACCACCGTCATTGGAACGGTAAATTCCTTCTATGGTCGTAGCCCAAACAACGCTCTGTTCAGATGGAGCAATTTGCACGCGTAAAACAGTATGACCGGCCATAACATCGCCCGACTGACTCCAAGTTATGCCGGCATCGTCCGACCGGACGATGCCGGCGGAAGTCGCAGCTAGCAACAGCCCGCCGTCGACGCTATTTATGTCGACTACGTCTCGGTGGTTAGACACTTGCTCCAACAACCTACCAGAATCTGTTGATCGGTAAAGACCATCTTCGCTTCCCACCAGTATCGTGTTGGGCTCAGACGGGTGCACGAAAAGGACATTGATTACTGGAAACTCGTCGTTAATCTCCTCGAAAGACACTCCGCCATCCTCCGAGCGGAAGAGAGCCTGCTTTTGGTCAGTCTTTGTTTGAGCACGCTTAAGTTGATCGAGGAGTTTGTCCTGAGCTGAAGATCCTTTTGAGCTGTCTTCCTGTCTGTCCTTTCGAGGATCGCCCTGTCCTCCACCCTTCCTTGCGACATACACCACGTTGGGGTCGCTCAACGAAATTACGACGGACGACCAAGAGGTATCTGGAGGTCCAAACCCATAGGGACTCTCCAGCACCATCGCTAGAGGGGAGCTCTCCAGAATCAGCCGATCGGACAGAAGTTTCTCTCCCGTGTTCGTTCGCCAAACATAACCCGATTCGTTCAAGAACACGATATCAGGATCTTTCGGATGGACCGCGATGTCCTTCGCATGGTCAAACAGGTGATGCAAATTCCATGAGCGACCCCCATCCTCCGAGCGATAAAGGCTGTGCATGTTGACTTCGATACCGAGGTACACGATGTCAGGGTTGGACGGCGAAAAGCGAATGGCAGCGGCATCGCCAGAGGATATAGGTCGTTCCTGCCAATCGGGGTTCGTCTGTTCCGATAGAGAGGACATGGCCTCTGGACAAGTTTCGGTGGATGGGAGAGGGAGCCCCGATTGGATACCAGTTACCGCTGGAGCAAAAGCGGAACTAGGTGTAGGAATGGTGATTTCAACCCGCGTATCTCTCGGCCGAGTTTCTGGAGTCGCTGGCGCAGGTGGAGTATTGCGTGTTGCTGGCGCAGGTATTGTAGGAAATGGGGTTGCAGTTGGAGGTGATTTCGTTGGTTGTGCTATTTCATTTTTAGCTTGTGGCACTTGTGTCTGAGTTGGGACTGATGTCCATGTGGTAACTGTAGTTGTTGGTAACGGTGTTGCTGAGGGCGGAACTCTGGTCACAGGAGGAGGGGAAACAGCCATAGAGAGTTGATTTTGAGGTTCTGGAGCCGAAACTACAGTCTCACTAGCACCACCACAAGCTAGGACCACAGACATGATCGCTGAGGAAAGTAGCAATTTCATGTGCATATTATATGCCTCCACATCAGCCCGATAGTAACATTTTGACTACCACGAGGTGCGAAAGATGCGAAAGGAATTGTCATGGATGTGGAAGAAAGTGTGAGTAAGTAGAGAGGGGTGTCAGGCTGTGGACAATAGTCGACAAACTCAGAATATATCCAGTTGTGTCCTATTCATTGGACATAGACTTATCTTTTAGATTTTGTGCCTAAAAAGGATTGGTGC
>Ga0310345_10004883_pt1 | contig 12050 bp, 9 predicted proteins | sample HC15DNA20500_MG_FD_204667 | JGI IMG/M metagenome (GOLD analysis project Ga0310345, IMG submission 204667) | Marine microbial communities from station ALOHA, North Pacific Subtropical Gyre - HC15-DNA-20-500_MG | ecosystem: Environmental > Aquatic > Marine > Oceanic | place: Pacific Ocean: North...
CGTTCGGAGTTTCTCGGCCAGTTGCTGATCGTCGGTGATGATCATTCCACCTTCGACCGTCGTGATGTTCTTGGTGACGTAGAAACTGAAGGCGCCGGCATTCCCGAACGTGCCGCAGTGTCTTCCATCGACCGAAGCCTCGATCGCATGCGCACAATCTTCAATAACGATTAACCCGTGACGATCAGCAATCTCACGAATCCGGACCATGTCACAGGGCCGTCCATGCATATGAACCGGAATGATCGCACGCGTGCGACTCGTGATCTTCTCCTCGATGGCCTCGGCCCGGATGTTCAACGTCCGCCGATCACAGTCCGCAAAGACAGGACGGGCCCCCGTGTGCAAGATCGCGTTCGCCGTCGCGCAAAACGTCATCGGCGTGGTGATCACTTCATCACCGGGACCAATCCCGGACGCAGTCATGCAGAGGTGCAAAGCCGCGGTACAGGAACTGGTCGCAATCGCGAACCGGCCTCCGACGTAGTCCGCAAACTGATCCTGAAATTCTTTGACCCGAGGTCCCGTCCCAATCCAGCCGCTACGAAGCGTCTCCACGACGGACTGGATTTCATCCTCGCCGACGTTGGGTTGGCCAAAGACAATCATCTTGCGGGAACACAGTGATAAGGAGGAGATTCGAGCCGGGACTCTTTCATCGACCGTCGCGGATACTACGGAAAACGTTACAAACGCTCAAGACCGCTGCCCGGGATCTCGAAATGGCTCCTCGCCGCAACCGAGCGGTCTCCTGACCAGGCTCTCGATCCTGCTGGAATCGCCAGCACCGCCGTCCCTTGAGCCTTCCCAATTGAGAATCCGGCCTGGCGATGCCTAGAGCTGGTGCTTGCGGGAGTGCCGGGCAATCGCGTCGCTCTTGCGAACGACACGGTCCAGGAACCTCTGGTCCGCATCACCGGGCCGGCGACCCAGGTACCTGGTCAAGAACCTGAGCCGATCGGTCGCCGTCAGGGTCATGGATGAGTAGTTCAACTGGGCCAGGTCCTTGATGATCCAGCGGCTTCCCAGCCGGCGCAAGCAACGCGCACGGCCCAGATCCAGCACATGAACCGGCTCGTGAGGCTGGTCCAGGTGACACAACAGATGACCGAGATAGAAGTCCTGGTGGTGCAGGCCGGCGTCGTGCATTCGGCGGGCCAGGTCGGCCACCTCTCGAATGAGCCGATGTCGACTGGGTGCGGTGAGGTCGGGTTCCATGGCCAGGATCGAGAGTTTTTGGCGGGGTTCGAGAGATTGGGTGAGAACGAACGACCCGGTTTGACACTCACCGAAGGCCACCGGTGTCATCGTCGGCAACCCCACATTGTGGAACTGCCAGATCGCCTCCCATTCCCCGCGGGCGCCCAGAATCGGAAGGGTCAACCGCAACCAGGCCTTCAGGTATTCGCTCCAGCGAGGACGTCGATGCCGTTTCAGAAACCCGACGAATTCCGCCTTGCGACCAGATATCCGAATGCGATCAGTGCGACGGTCGACGACCGAGTGCTGGACCACTTCGCCTCCGTCGAACTCCATGAAGTCCGACACCGTTCTCAAACCGCTGTCCTCGAGCAATCGAGAGAAGCGGCGATTGACGGCCAGGCGTCCCCCATCCCAATAAATGACCGCGTCACCGCTCATGCCACCAGATTTCCCGGACCCTCGATTGGCACCATCCCGACCAGCTCACGGCCATCCAGCCGTTTCCGGCCAACGAACCCGCTCAAACCCGAGACTTCTCCTGTACGACCTCTTCAAAGACCTCCAACGTCTGACGCGCGTTGTTCTCGAGAGTCATCTGACGAGCCTGTTCCCAGCAGCAACGGGACATGTTCTCGTGCTCCGTTTCGGACAGTTGCAGATGCAGGTCGATCATCGCCACCATCTCGCTGATCGAATCGGGACCACTCACCAGGTAGCCGAGTCTTCCGTGCTCGACGAGGTCGGCCCCGCCGGCGGTTTCGGTCGTGAGCACCGGAACCCCGCAGGCCATCGCTTCGAGATTGACGTTGGGAAACGGCTCGTAGATCGTCGGGAGTACGAACAGGTCTCCGGCACCGTAGTAACGTTCGATCTGTTGCTGGCGACCTGCAAACAGAACCCGGTCCTCGACGCCCAGTTGCCGAGCGAGCTTGCGGAACGGACGTTCATCGTCCTTTCCCAGGACGAGCAGACAGGTCTCTCGGTTCTTCAACTGGGCCAGGACCCGCAACAGCGAAGTGAGTCCCTTGCGGCGAAAATCCATCGAAGCGAAGACCAGCATCGGACGATCATCGACCACGCCCAGCGACTCACGGATCTCACTGCGAAACCGCTTGACGTCGGGACAGAACACCGACGTATCCACGCCGTTGTAGACCCGCCGGATCTTCTCCTCCGGAACGCCGTAGTACTCGCCCAGCAACCGAGAATCGAGCCGGGATTGTGTGATGATCCGATGGACCGATGGTGACTGGAAGATGGATCGCTCCAGCCCGAACAATGCGCGGTGACGCGGGTTCAGACGTTGCAGGAATCGGTGAACCGGGCGGCGGTATCTGAGATTGAACCAGTGCGCCTGCAGTGGATCGGTCAGCCGGTAGCAATCCAGGCCATGCGCGCGTGACAGACCGTGGACCACGTCAAAGCGGTGCTGGCTGATCACCTCCTTGCAGCCCTCGGCAAACGAACGGTTTTTGGTCCAGGACGTCGTGTGATTCACTCGGACCGGCAGGAAATCAGCTTCCGGTCTCAGGTCATCGTCGATGGACTCTCCAACGATCGTGACCTCATGACCTCGCGCCTGCAGTTGCCGAAACAGGTTGACGCAGTAACGTTCTGCACCCGCCTGGCGTAACGAGCAGGATCGGCGAACAAGAGCAATCTTCATTTTCTACAGGTTCCTCGGATGCAACGGCAGGCCGGGTCGATCTCCGCGGAGAGCGTCCGGGCGGTATTGGATTCAGATGTCCGGAAATTGTCCAGATGAGCTTCCAGGACGACCGGCGATTTCTTGCTGTCAACAGCCACGGCCGGGACCGTGTGCCATGCTCCCGAGCAACCTGGACTCGAATTGACCGCCTTCCGAGTCTCGTATAAAAGCTCTCTCGATCAGGAACAACGAGGACAACATCCGATGCGGCGATGCGCCACGACACTGGAATCCGAAATGTCAGAGGAAGAACTGACCTTCCTCGTTGAATTGCTGAGGAACGAGCAATTGACGGGGCCGCACCTGGAAATCGGCACCGCGGCCGGTGGAACCCTGTGCCAGATGATGAAGTGTTTCGACAAGGATGTCCGGCCGAGTTTCGTCGTCGTCGATCGCATGTCCTACTTCCCCGACCAGCAAGGCGCCTTTCGCAGCAACCTCAAGTCCCACAACCTGGATCCCGATTCGGTTGATCTCAGGATCAACACGAGCCAGGCGGCTTTTGTCGAATCATCTCGGTCGACCGAGAAATTCGACTTCATCCTGATCGACGCATCACACAAGATCCTTGCGGTGATGGCCGATCTCCGTTGGGCACGACAGTTGAATGTCGGTGGGATTGTCTGTCTGCACGACTATGCCGACAAATTCCCGGGCGTCGTCCTCGCAGTCGATCGTTTTCTGGCCAGTCACCCGGAATACGAGAAAATTGGCTCGTCGGGCAGCCTGTTGGCCATCCGAAAGACGCGACCGAGTCGGCACCGGGAAGTGACTCCCTTCGACCGGCTGTATTCCTACGCGCTGTTCGTGCCACTCCTGGTGCAACGAAAGCTGGCCAAACGCCAAAACCGTCAAAAGGCCGCTTGAGTCGGTAAGGCATCCCGGCAGGCGCACTTTTGCATCGCCATTGACAGGCGTTTCGGAGGGCCGTGTGCCGTCACCGGGAAGTGACCACCCTTGGGGACCGCTGACCTTCCCGCAGAAAGCTGGCTCCTTCGACGAACGTCGAGTTTCAGCAGGGGTTTGCCCCCTTCTGGCAGACAGACGATTCCACCAGGGGACAAGAAACCGCGACCAAAGGCAGCGTGATGAAATCACGCGAAGACAATTCTGACCTGCCCCCCCAGCCTCCTCACGCCAGCCCCGGCGTTCAACCCGCCGGATCCGGACCGCAACATGCGGCTCCAGTGGACAGAAACTCCGCCTGGCGCATTTGTCGGCAACCTGGCGAGCAGGAAGACGGGCGACGTCAGCTGGTGCTCGAAGATCATCAAACGGGGTTCGGTGTCCTTACAGGTGACTCCGGAACTGACGGCCTAACAGGAACGGCCCGACAGTTGGTCGTGACCTGCCCTGACGACTAGACTGCGTTTTTCTCTCAAACGAGCACGGGATCCCCTTTCGGATCCCATTGGAAACCAGTCGGAGCGTCTTATGAGCAGGTTTGTGTCACCTCTCGTGTTGTGTGCTGCCATTCTCGGAGCCGTCGCCGATGCGGGCGAGGACACGCCCCCGGTTGACATCGGCAGCCGCCTGGAACTGCTGGTCGACGACGCCTTGATCGACAAGCTCGACGGCCTGGACTTCAAGTTGCATTCGCCCCGCCCCGCCGAGGTGGCCCTGGCATTCGACAAGCCCTGGGAAGGGTCGGGGAATCACTACATCACCGTCTTCCGGGACGATGACGGATACCACATGTATTACCACTCGGTTGTCGGCCGCAGTAACGCAGCCAGCGGAAAAAACTGGACCAGTTACACCTGCTACGCAACCAGCCAGGACGGGGTGAAGTGGACCCGTCCCAACCTCGGGCTGTACGAGTTCCAGGGTTCGAAGAAAAACAACATCGTCTTCCCGGGGCCGTTCGGATTCGAGCAGGGCGCCCTGTTGTTCCCCTATCCCAATCGCAGGCCGGGTGCACCGCCCGAACAGCGGTACCTGGCTCCCGGAGCCCGTGTCCAACGAACAGGTGACAGCGAGATCATCCGGTTGTTCCTGTTCGCGTCGCCGGATCGTGTGCGATGGCGCCAGCTCGGAAAGACGGCAATCATCAATGGGCTGGGGACAAAAAAGCCGAGCACCTACTACCCGCCAGCCAATCTGCTCGACAGTGACCATTCCCTGTTCTGGGATGCCTCTTCGAAACGGTACACCCTCTACTTGCGGGATCAGCGGGTGCTTGCCGGCAGCGGCGAGCGACTGCGGGCTGTTCGCCGCACGACGTCGACCGACCTGCTCAACTGGTCGTACCCGGAATGGACCCACATGAAGCCGTCGCCACCGGACCAGTTCTATACGTTCGGAGCCCGGCCCTACTTCCGTGCACCGCACATGTACCTGGCTTTCCCGATGAGGTACGTCCGCTGGCGAAATGCCCAGTTGCCGGCCAAGTACAAGAAGCAACTCGGCGTCGGTGTTTCCGACACTGTCTTCGTCAGCAGCCGGGACGGCCTGCACTGGGATCGCCAATTCCTGGAAGCGTTCATCCGGCCCGGTCTCGATCCGCTCAAGTGGACCGATCGCAGCAACCACACCTCGATGGGACTGGTTCCCACCGGGACCAACGAGATGTCGGTCTACACGCTCGAGTACTTTCGCCTGCCTGTTCCACGCGTCAGGCGGCAAGTGATGCGGGTCGATGGAGTGGCCTCGATCAACGCCCCCTACGCCGGCGGCCAAATGACGACCAGGCCACTGGTGTTCCGGGGAAACCGACTGGTGATCAACGCATCGACCTCGGCCAGCGGCGGCATCCGCGTGGAGATCCTGCAACCCGATGGGACGGCTATCGACCGGTTTGCCGGAGACAACGCGATCGAGTTCTTCGGTGACTCGATCGAACAGGAGGTCCGATGGGACCAGGGACCAGATGTCAGCTCCCTGGCGGGCAAACCGGTTCGTCTGCGGTTCCTGATGAAAGACGCCGACCTCTACTCATTTCGGTTCTCCAAACTGGCAGCGTCCGCTGCACAGTCCAGCACCGACCGACAGACCGCGCCCAGGCCAATTGTCACCCGCCCGAATGTCCGGACCAATCGTCTCGGCGGAGTCGACATCCCTGCCGCCGCCGAATTGAAGACGATGCACACCAGCCAGTACGTCCTTCATGCCCGAGGCGGCACCCTGGCCAGGGTGCCTGTACACCGGGTCCGGCTGCCACGTGACGGGTCTGCCAATCCCCAGACGATCCAATTGACCAGGACTCAGAATGGAACCGTTTATGCGAACCTGGCATCGCTGATCTGCAAGTCAACCGACGGGGGGGTGACCTGGCAAGCTCACGCGAAAGGGGGTCCGGTGCATGGATCGATGGAAGTGCTTCGAGACGGCACGTTCGTCATGGTTCGTACCGAGGGAAAGCACCCGGACGTTTCGCCCATCGTCCTGGTCTCGAAAGACGAAGGGCGTCGATGGCAAAAGATCGCCAAAATCGAAATTCCCGCTGGCCACTGGGGCAGCGTGATGTGGACCACGCGTCTCTCTGATGACCAACTGCTGGCCGGTATCGGGCACGTCAATCACATTTTCGAAGACGTGGACGGACGGGCCGTTCTCAAGTCGGGATCTGGAAGCCAATGGACGTATCGCTCCACGGACCGGGGCCGCAGTTGGACCCGCCTGGGCGTGATTCACGACTGGGTGAGTGAAGGCGGGATTGCGGTGACGGAATCCGGAAAACTGTTTGCCGCACTGCGTTACCAGCGAACCACGATGCCGGGTGATCCGGCGGACCTCGAGAAACGCAACCGCACCGTCTCACCGGGGTGGCCCTGGAAACATGTTTTTCTGAGTGACTCGGTGGACGGGGGCCAGACGTGGACGAGGATGCGACAATTGACGACCGTTTTCGGACAGACCCGCGGCTATCCGGTTGCACTGGGCAACGGCACGGTCGTGGTGGTTCACGATACGCGCTATGGTCCGGGCTCACCCGGCAGTCGCGCCATGATCAGCCATGATGCCGGAAAGACCTGGCAGGACGAGGTGTACTATCTCGATTTCACGACGTTTACCGGCAGCTACAACGCCAGCGTCAGAATGGATGACGGAATGATCCTCACTGTGACCGGGTCGAGCCAGGCCGGCAAGACATGGGAAGCGGTCAGACAGAATACGGACTTCTATGCCATACGCTGGAAGCCACGGGGGCCCTGATCGGCAACACCAGCGGCACCGGAACTATCGACACTGCAAGATGATCACCAGTTTCAAGGACCGCCTGATGTCTCGCTACGTTTCGATGTCTGTGGCAACCGTCGTCGCCGGCCTCGGCCAACGCGGCTTCCAGGGCCTTGACGGCGTCGTGTCCACTACCGCCCGGGAGAAACGTGGTCAGCAAGTCACATTCGGGAACCACCACGCCCAGAGCCTCGGCCGCCACGCCAAGCGGCACGATCGTCTCCTCGGTACAAAACCCGATCCGGATCGTTCCGTCCTGTTCAAACCGACAAAGTCTCATGGTGTTTTCCCTGTTGTCTCATGGATTTCTCCCCGCCCCGGGTAAGGACGAAGCGTACGTCAGGATTCCCGGTGTGCCGGTCGCTGCCCGAGATGGCAATCGTCGGCACATCCATGAATTCCCGACTCACACTATTTCGGGTTTGTGCGTAGAATCAGTCGGCTTTCCCCGGAGTCCGACAGCAGCAACAGGAGCAGAACGATGTTCATGTGGTTCGACCCTCTCTACATGATCGCCATCGCGCCGGCCGTCGTGTTGATGCTGTGGGCCCAGGCCCGGACCAGGACGACCTTTCGCAGCGGGATGAAGGTTGCGGCCAACCTCAGCGGCGCCGCCGCCGCCCGCCACATCCTCGACAGCGCGGGGCTGCAGGACGTCGTGATCGAGGAAACCCAGGGCCATCTCTCGGATCACTACGATCCCGCGTCCCGCACCATCCGGCTCAGCTCGCAGGTTTACCACAGCCGCACCGCGGCGGCTGTCGGGATCGCGGCCCACGAGACCGGGCACGCGTTGCAGCACGCCCAGAATTACGGGTTCCTGGCGATCCGCAACATGGCGGTCCCGGCCGCGACATTCGGCCCGGGACTCTTCGTGGTCCTGCTCATCCTCGGCTTCCTGTTCTCCAACCCCCTGCTGATCCAGATCGGGATCGCGGCCTACTGCGGCCTGTTGTTCTTCCAGGTCGTCAACCTGCCGGTCGAGTTCGACGCGAGCAAACGGGCCAAGCAGATCCTGTCCGAGTACCGGATCGTCGATGGCGAGGGAGCCGTCGCCGTCAGCAGGGTGCTCAACGCGGCCGGCTGGACCTATGTCGCCGCCACGCTGCAGACCCTGTTGACGCTGCTGTACTACCTGCTCCGCTTCGGCGGCGTTGGCGACGACTAGTCGTCGCCCGCGGCAACAGCTGACGGGTTTAACGCACCACTCACAGGGAATTGGCGACTCGAAGGAGTGCGTCGATTACCCCAGTCTCCCCACCCCAGCCCCGGCATTCAACCCGCTGGATCCGCCCAGGACAGCGCGCTGCAAAATGCGCTGCAGCAACCCGCCGCAGAGGGTCGCACGGCCTCGCAGCCGAAAATGACCAATCCCAGCAAACCCGCTGTTTGCAAGGCTTTGCGTGAGAGTGCGGCCCGGTGCGAGGGGGCCGTTTCGGGCTCAGTGGTCCCTACTGGATTTGAACCAGTGACCTCTCGGATGTGAACCGAGCGCTCTAACCGGACTGAGCTAAGGGACCGCGGGTCGCCATCCGGCGACCGGGGGGCCAGTTTAGTTTCTGGACGAAGTGACGTCCACTTGGCTGTCACCGGCGAGAGAATCGCAGAAAGTCCATGCTCAGCCCGGGCGACGACCTATCGCTCACTCGCCGCGTCGGCCCGGTCCTTCAACTGGTACAGCGGCAGGAAGCGGTAATAGACCTCCAGGCACAGCGTACTGAGCGCCGTCGCGTAGATCCGGCCACCGTAGGCCCCCCAGGGACCCCGCGGGTCCCAGCTGCCCTTGGCGTGACTGTCCTGTCGCTGCGTGGCCACCAGCAGGTTCCGCAGGCTGCCGTTCCACTTCTGCCAAGGCTCGCCGCCGTACTGGTACATCGCCAGCGTGCCGTAATACCAGTAGTAGAGGTTCGTCTCGGACAGCTTCGGCTTGTTGCCCGACAGGTACTGCACCGCTTCCCGGCTGGCCGGATGATCGCGCGCGATTCCCAGCATCTGCTTCGAGAACAATGCCTCGGCCGTCATTGTCGGGGTCACCGCCTCCTCGGGTCGATACGACGCCAGCCCCTTGAACCGACCCTGGCTGCGACTGTTGACGAAGTGGAACATCAGGTCTTTGGATCGTTCGGGCACCCGCAGGCCGGCGATCTCGGCACTCTTCAATGCCATCAACTGCCACCCGAACATGCTCATGTCGCCCTCCTGGCCCTTCACGTAACGCCAGCCGCCCGTCATGGGGTGCTGCTGTGAGATGATGTAGGCCACCGCACGCAGGACGGCCGTCTTCAGCCGGGCGTTCTGCGTCTTGTCCGACTGCATCCCGTAGGCCTCGGCCAACGCGTAAGTCGCCATCGCGTGGCAGTAGTTCTGGGCATAACGGGTCGCCCGGCTGCCCAGGAAACCATCGAACCGCTGCTGTCCGATCAACCAGTCGATCGCCCGGGTGATCTGGTCAGCGTGCGGACCTTCCTCGTGGGTGTACCCGGCTCCCAGGAATGTCAACAGCGACAACGCCGTGATCCCCGCATCGGCGTGCAACCCCGCCCGCCGGTCCGCTTCGGGTCGCTCGGGATCACCGTGCAACCCGCGTCCACCGGGATCCTGGCATTTCTGGCCATCGGGACACAGAATCGCGAAGCCATCCGAGTCCCAGTACCCGTCACGGTGCTGGTGACGCGACAACCACACCAGGCTGGCCTCGACTGCCCGCTCGGACGCGTCGGTCCCGCCGAATTTCTGAGCCGCCAGCCGCCTCTGCGAGAGCGTTCTCAGGCGGTACGTCGCCGGCAGGCTCAACTCACGCCGCCGCGGTGTCGTCGCCAACCCCGGTCGCACCACGTTGGGCCGCGGTCCGGGAACCGGCAATCGGCTGGCGACTCCGTCGCGGACCGAGCGGGTGGGGCCGGGTCGAGGCGTCGGCGTGCGGGCGATCCGGCCGGGAGCCTCGCGGGTCGGCACCCCGTCGGACCGACCACCGGGCCGACGCCGCCTGATGCGAGTGAATCGCTCGGAGGAGGGCGAACCGGCGGCGGCACCGGTCGTGCTCTCGGCCGCATCGGCACCGGCCACGTCCAGGTCGGCCGCTCCGGCCACCGGACCCTCGCGACGCCGGATCGTGTCACCCTCGGCGGCCCGCTTGATCGAGATGTCCGAGGACGTCACCCGCGGACTCTCGAGACCCATCGGCCGCGAGACTCTCGCCGGATTCGGGGTCGGCCGCTCGACGCTGCCGCGAGACGGAGCCCGGTCGATCGTTACGTTCTCCCGCAATCCCGCCCGTCCCTGCGGCCGCTTCAGCCGGCTCGTCGGCACACTGATCTCCTGCCGGGTCTCGGCCGTCGGATCGTCAACCCGGAACGGCACGTCGGCACGTTGTCGTCGACCCCGCTCGGCCAACTCGATCGGCTCGGGCCGCGCTTCGGGGCGGTCGGGCACCTGGGCCACGTCCTTCAACTCGGGCTCGACCCGATCGGTCTCCTCGGGCTGCCGCTCGGGAGTCGTCAGTTCTTCCAGTTGCGGCGGCGTCGGCGGGATCCGATCGACCGGTTGCGGCTCGGTCTTGGGCACCTGCTGCCAGACCGGCGTGTTCCCCGGATCCGGCTCGGGGACCGCCTCGTCGGCCTCGACCAACTGGTGCTCGACATCGACTTCCACCACCGGTGTCTGCACATCGGGAATCGCCGGCGGCGGTGAAATCACCACCAGACCCATCGCGCACGAGACGTGGACCAGGATCGAAAAGACCAGCGACTTCCGGCTGGGATCGTTGTCGCCCCAGCGGGTCACCAGCATCGTGAACAGGTGGAGCGTTGCGCAGAACAGGCCGGCCAGCAGGCAGCCCCAGAGCACCTTCGCCACGAAGTCGGGCGAGATCCCCAGCAGGCCACCGATGTGTTGAGCGGTGTCCGCGACGGCCAGCACCATCACTTGCCCTCCCGGTCGAACTTGTAGGCCAGCGAGATCCTGGTCACCTGCGAACGGTGGCAGACACCGAGCACGTCGATCACCGGTTGGTACAGCCCCGCTCCCTCGCCCCGAACCACCACCGCCTGGTCCTCGAAATTCTCCTTCGCTTCCCGCAACTGCTTTTCCAGCTCCGCCAGTGACACCGGCTGGCTGCCCAGCAGGATCGTCCCGTCCCGGCGGACGTTGATCAACAACGGATCGGACGTGCCGGTCAGGGGTCGGACTTCAGCCGAACTGGGCAGCTGAATGTCGTACTGCCGTTCCTGTTCGGTGAAGCGGGCTCCGACCATGAAGAAGATAACCAACAGGAAGACGATGTCGATCATCGGCGTCAGGTTGATCGCCGCCTCTTCGGTTCGTTCGGCGCCCTTGAGTGGCATCCTGTCTCTGCCTCCACCACCGGTCTCGAAGCGGCCCGCCCGCGACCCTCGTGTTGGCCCCTCTTGTCCAGTATCGGCATCCCCGACGTTACACGGTCACGTTTTCGTTGATCGTCCGCCCGGTGAAGATTACCTCGATATCAGCGATCTCCAGCCACGCCGATGCCTCGGCTGACGCCTGCTGATCTCGAGGCGACAGCGAAACAACCACTCCCAGCCCCTTGCCGATCGCGAAGTTCGAACCGGGCTTGTTGCTGTCGAGTCTCGCGGAGAATTCCAGGGTGACCCATTCGTCACCCCCCACCGCCTCGGACGGCAACGCGTGGGCAACCAGGGTCTGTCGTTGAGCGGGGTTCTTGACCAGGCTGTTGTAGCGGCAGAACTCGAGCGTCGCGGTGGCCAGCTTGTCGATCGCTCCATGACCCCGCAGCTTGATCCTCGCCAGATAGCCGCCCGCCCGCGGGTTGATCAGTTCCTGACCCAGGTACGCAACACCGGACGGCTTGCTGCCGGGCGTGGCGTATCCCAGTCGAGCCGATTCGGACGACCGGTCGTGCCACGCACCAAATCCGGTCGGGCGGGCGGCGGCCAGCAGCGGAGTCGCTCGCCAGCCCTTC
>Ga0310345_10004884_pt1 | contig 12050 bp, 12 predicted proteins | sample HC15DNA20500_MG_FD_204667 | JGI IMG/M metagenome (GOLD analysis project Ga0310345, IMG submission 204667) | Marine microbial communities from station ALOHA, North Pacific Subtropical Gyre - HC15-DNA-20-500_MG | ecosystem: Environmental > Aquatic > Marine > Oceanic | place: Pacific Ocean: North...
GAAAATTATACTTGGTGGATGCAGAACGTCTGGCTGATGCCATATACCTGGCAGGATGCCTGGATTCTCGCCCGCCGCGAATACGGCCGGACCGTACAGGCCCTGAAAGTAGCGGAATTCAAGAATGTTGGGGAGCCAGAGCTCAATCCTGTCCTGACGAAGGAGGACTTCGACCGGCAGTGGGCAGAGCTCGAGGCATGGGCGCTCGAATGGGCCAAGGAGAAGCAACCTTTTACCGTTCCCGACGAGTTGGTCGCCATCGGTCCACGCCCCTATTCATGGGAGGATCATCCCGGTCGGGAAGACGATCCGCTCCCCTTCTTCCTGCAGTTGGCTGACCGGGATCCGATGATGGAAATCATCCATAATACATTCGGACACAATTTCGACCGCATCCGGTCAAGTCATGACGACCGCCCGATCAGGGGCACGCGGCGCCTCTACAATATTTACAGGGCAAGAGCGGAAGCCGGCGGATTCATGCTGGAAGAAATGATGAGCGACGCTGGCGTCACGGACTATTCGCCGCGCGCGAAGGAGCCCATCTTGGTGGCGGCGGCTTATCGCGCTGTCAGGGCAATGGCCGATCTCAAGCTACACGCCAATGAGATGGGCTATCAGGAGTCGGCCCAGTTCGAGGCAGAGATGACTCCGCGAGGCTGGGCAAGCGCCGGAAACTTTACCCTTTGGCAGCATCGCAGGGATTATCCGCGCGAACCCGGAAACGAGATGAGCTATCTCGTCGGAAAAGTACAGGTACAGGCGACGATGGCAGACCAGGCCATGCAGCTTGGAGATGATTTCAGCCTACAGAATTTCTGGGACGAGTTCTTCGCTGCAGGCTTGATCCCCGTGTCTCTTATCCGCTGGGAGATGACCGGCCTCGAGGACGAGGTCGAACTGATTTGGTGATCCTGAGGGAACGCCAGTGAAGTTTTTCCACCACCTAGGTCTGTTCACTGCTCTTTTGGGCCTCTTGATGGGATGCCACTCGGATACCGCGCCGAGTGAGGGGGCAGACGATCAGGAAAGGAGTGCTTCCGAACCACAGGGCGAGTATTGGGACAACCTGCGGTCAATGTGTGGAAATGCCTATGCGGGAGCGGTGGTCCGGGATGATCCTCCCATGAATCTGGGCGAGCCTGAGCCGTTCTGGTCTGAGGATGACCTCCTGATGGATGTTCACCACTGCACGAGCGATACGGTAAGAATCGCGTTTCATGCAGCGGGAGTCCGGGATAGAAGCTATGTCTTCTCTCGGGCAGAGAAGGGCATCCTCTTCCAGGACGACCGCCGGCAGCGAGACGGCACGCCGCAGCAGCTGACTGGCTACGGCGGGCTAACCTGGGGCTCGGGCAGCCCGCAACGGCAGGAATTTCCCATCGATGAATACAGCCTGAGTCTCTTTCCGAGAGCAGAAGGAAGCATATGGACTTTCGACATCATTCCTAACGAGCTCTGGGCATATCAGTATGAACTGCGAAAAGCGGGAGAATACCGAATCCTCCGCGTGGAGTTCGGTCTGGCTGATACAGTTCCTCAGCCACCTCCGCCATGGGGGTCCTCGTGATTTGTTTGGCGACGCATGTATCTGCCCAGCAGGTCACTGATTCGTAGCTCAACCAAGGACGGGGTCCGAGCCGGCGGGAGCAGGATGCGGGGTGAGACCACATGACCTGGGCGCCGGATCATCGCTCCGGTCGCGGCCACGATGCTCCTCCGCGATGGGAAACCTTGGATGGCGCTTGGTTACCCCTGGCAACCCTCCGCAACCTGTCGCGAAGGTCCTATTGTCGTCCAAAGGAGCTCTAGAATGTTTCTACCAGAAGGTCGTTCATTCGAATTAACCAGAGATCTGTTGAAGGGTGCTATCGACATCCACGTACATGCCGGTCCGCACATTCACAGTAGTCCCCGCAGAGTCGATCCCGTCCAGGCTGCACAAGAGGCGCGAGACGCCGGGATGCGCGCCATCGTCTTTATGGACGTGTTCGAGATGAGCAACGGCACCTCCTGGCTTGTGAACCGGGTCGTGCCGGATTTTCAGACGTTCGGCGGACTCATCCTGAATACGGTCTACGGTGGAATGAATCCAAGGGCAGTGAAGACGGCCCTCTATTACGGTAGCGGAGCCAAATACATCAGCTTTGGCGCGCACTCAACCTATTATCAGGCCGCCCGGGAGGGGCACATCGTTGAGGACGCATTTGTACCCCTGAGTGAGTTGTATCCAAAATTCAAGGCGCAAGAACTCGATCGTTGTATTCAGATCCCCTTGGAGGGAAGCCCATCTCCGGAATTGGACGAGATTCTGGGTCTCATCGCGGATCATCCGTCTGTCTATCTGGTGACGGGTCATGTGTCGGTTGACGAAGGAAGGCGTCTGGTGGATTTGAGTCAAGAGTACGGGATCAAGAAGGTCGTCGTATCCAGTTCTATAACGAAGAGCGCGACCTTGGATCAGCTTCGGGAGATGGCGGATAAGGGGGCATTTATTGAGTACACTTTGGCGGCCTACACCCATACCACGCCGATTCCGAAGACACATTACTATGTCGAGAGGGAATACATGTCGATCGATGAGGGGATGGAGGAGGCGCCCCTGGGCGGCGTGAAACATGTTGCTGAGGAAATTGAGGGGCTTGGGGCGAAGCACTGCATTCTATGCACGGACTTCGGAGTCTATACCCTGCCCAGTCCGGTTGAAGGTCTGCGAGAGTTCATTGCGTGTATGCTGGACCTAGGGATCTCTGAGGATGACATCCGGATTATGACGAAGACAAATCCGGAGAATTTGCTGGATCTGGAGGCACTTCCGGAAGATACGGACGAGTAGTTCGAGACCCAAGAATTTTCAGTGACTTCATAGGCAGCGGAGGAGTCTGGTCCATGAGAAAGGGAAATGCCTTTACTTCAGTAGACTTCAAGATATTGCTTTTCACCGGCCTCATGTTGGGACCTGGAGCGACCGCTTCTGCTCAGATGTGTCCAGTGGGGCAGATTCCCCCTCCGGATGAGGAAATCACGACCTATTCGGTCTTGGGGTATGATCCCGAAACCGGGGATGTGGGTATCGCGATCGCCTCCCGCGTCTTCAATGTCCGTTCCTTCTACGGAAAGGCGGGCGTGGGAGTGGTAACGCTCCAACATTCCTTTTCTGGAGAGAACCTTCTGACAGCAGTAGAAGGAGTTGAGCTGCTGGAAATGGGATTTGAACCGGCTGAAGCGATCCGGATGCTGATGTCAAAGGATGCTGGTCGCGACTGGCGCCAGATAGGAATGGTGGACGCAAGGGGAAATGTAATGGCGTTTACCGGGCCAGATTGCACGTATTGGGCGGGAGACCGTCAAGGGACTTACACCACGGCTCAGGGAAACATGCTCACGGGGAAGGAGACCGTGGATGCCATGGTCTCGACCTTCGAGTCTACGGAGGGAGAGTTGGCCGATCGACTCATGGCGGCTCTCTTGAAGGCTGATAGCGTTGGTGGGGATGCTCGAGGTAAGCAATCTGCCGCCCTCAGAGTGTACCGAGAGCCGGGCCCGGAGGTTCGGGGAGGCGACCTACAAGGACTCAACGGCGAACCGATGGATCATCACGTGGATCTAAGGGTGATGGATCATGAGGAGCCGGTCAGAGAGATGGCTCGTCTTTGGCAGACTCGAAAGGATGTTCAGCTGCTCGGGATAGCCCGCCGCGCATTCAACGCTGGGGAGGTGGGTCGGGGCATGGAGATCGCGAAAGAGTTCATTCGACGTCGACCGGAAGAAGCCAGCGGCTATGAAACGTTAGCGCTCATGTTCTACCAGACAGGCGAGAAAGACCAGGCGATCGAGTGGTTTCGCGAAGCTGAAGCACGCATCCCCCGGTTCGAAGAGCTTTTCAGAATGCGCATAAACGTCATTGGTGATCGCGCTGGCTCCCGGGGACAATACAGAATTTTTGAAGACGATCCCGAGTTTTTACGTCGCCTTTTCGGCAGATAGCCGGTCGGGCGACTCTCGACGCTCTCAATGTTCAGGACAAGGGGGTACATCATGAAGGGCCGCATGACGAGTCGTTATGATTCATCTATTGGTGCCTACATCATCGTCGCGCTCTTCCATGCGGTAGTCCTCGGGGTCCTTCCCGCAGAGGCCCAGACCGCCCCGGAAGGACCGCAGCAGCCTCCCTATAGCGCGGATCGATCCATCGCCATCGTGGGAGGACTTCTCATCGATGCCACCGGCGCTTCCCCCCGGCACGACCAAACGGTGCGGATCGAGGAGGGGCGGATCGTCGAGATTGGACCTATGGAACAGATTGAAATCCCTGCGGGCGCGCATGTGATTGATGCGTCGGGGATGACGATCATGCCCGGCCTCATCGACTTCAATCAGCACATCGTCCTGAATCCACTCGTTTCCACTCCCGATATGGATTTCACGCTCGAGGAGTTCAAGGAGCGGTGGGAGCGGAATTGGGCACAGATGGAGCGTCAGGCCTATACCTACTTGATGCAGGGCGTCACTAGTTTTCGCCAAACTCCGGGACCGGCGGACCTAGAGCTCGACCTCATCCGACGAATCGAGGATGGTGAGGTGGCGGGACCACGCATATTTCTCGGGGGAGCTCTCTGGATGAGTGAGCCGCACTTCCAGAGCCATCTGGCCAGTTATGGTCAAACCGACCCTGCAGCCATTGAATTCATTCGCCACCAATTTGAATACAACGTCATCAAGGATACGACGGAACTGGATCCCAACGGATGGGGGGTGGAGGGACCCGACTTCAATTTTTGGAAGCTCTATATGTGGGAGGAGACATTCGATGGAGAAAATGACTTTACCGACGCAGAGCTCAGATTCATTATCGATCGCGCCCATACCCTCGGGATAAGCATCGACGTGCATGCGGGGGGGCACAACATCGGTCTTCGCCGGATGCTGGAATACGACATCGATACTCTGGAGCATCCGTTCTACGGCCATGAGATCATCGACTGGGACGTGATCAATGGTTATGTCGACAAAGGCGTGATTGTTGGGACGCTACTCCAGGTAATGATTGGCAGGGCGGAACGCGCAGCCGATCCACATCGCTTCAACCAGACCCTCTATACGATGTCGCTGGAGCCATGGGAGCACAGGCTGCTGATGCGCTACCGGGACAAGATGCTCTGGAACCAGCGTCATCCGGACGAGCCGGGGTTCACGATCTATCCAGAAGATTCTGACGAGAGAGGAAGGTCGTACAACGAGCAGATGAGGCAGAGGGAGACATCGATCGAGAACATGCGCCGGTTCATCATGGCGGGCGCGAAGTTCTGGATGGGCACCGACACCGGGGCTTGGATGGCCTTGCGACAGGAGAATCCTCAGGCCCGAGAGATGATGTGGATGGTGCGTTTGGGTATGGATCCGCTCGATGCGATTCAGGCTGCTACCCGGAATGGTGCTGAAGGTCTGGGGATGCTCGATGAGCTCGGCACGATCGAGGTAGGGAAACTTGCCGACGTGATCGTGGTCGCGGGGAATCCCCTTGAGGATATGCTTGGAGCCATGTCGAGCGTCTATGCTGTGATAAAGGATGGTATTCGGTATAAGTAACCATTGGAGCCTCACTGTTATCATGGTTAACGTAGAACTCGGAAGAAGAATTCTATGAATATCTCAGGGTCCTTAGTCGCTGCGACGACTTTCGTACTGGCACTCGGCGGTTGCCGTAGTGGCTCCGAACCCGAGATCCGTACCATCAAGTTTTCTCACGTTTACGCGACTGATTCCGACTATCAGCAGATGGCCGAGCGGTTTCGCGATCTAATGCACGAGCGGACAGATGGCCGTGTTCAAGTTGAAATTTACCCTTCGGGTCAGCTCGGAGACGAGCGCGTGACGTTCGAGCAACTGCAGTTTGGCGCACAGGACATGGCAATTTCTGGTACGCCAGTCCTGTCAAGCTGGGTTCCTGAGGGACAGATCTTCGATCTACCGTTCCTGTTTGAGACGAGAGAGCAAGGACGAGCGGCCCTTGAAGGCGTACTTGGTGAATGGTGGCGCGAATTGCTGCTCGAAAAAACGGGCGTGAGACCGCTCGGGTTCCTCGAATATGGATTTCGGCACGTCTATAATCGCGAACGTCCGATCGAGGGCCCCGAAGATTTGTCGGGATTGAAGCTGAGAGTCCTTCAGAACCCCGCCTACATTCGAACATACGATGCCTATGGCGTGCAACCGACGCCGATGGCCTACGGAGAAGTATATTCTGCGCTGCAACAGGGCGTCATCGATGGGGGCGAGGCAAATGTGATAGGATTCGTAACCGACCGATTCTACGAGGTCGCCCCATACTTCAGCTTTACCTCGATCACCTACAATCCCGTTACGCTACTCATTAACGAGCGGTTCTATCGTTCGTTGCCGGTCGACATCAAGACTGCTCTGGATCGGTCGGCTGCCGATGCACTGGCCCTTCAAAGGCGCGTCGCTGGGGAGCTACGGGACCGGGCCATCCGTCAGATGGAGGAAGCGGGTATCGAGATGAGCTATCCGGATCTGTCCCCGCTCGCGAATGTGGTGAGGCCGTACATCTGGGATGAGGTGGCGAATGGGTTGCCCGAAGGGGAGCAGCTCCTTCAGTGGGTCCGCGAGGAGATTAGGCGGATCCCCCCCAAGCCATGGGATGACGACTCCACGGCAGGATGACGACTCCACGGCAGGATGACGACTCCACGGCAGGATGACGACTCCACGGCAGGATGACGACTCCACGGCAGGATGAAAAGCAGTCAGTGATTCGATGACGACTCACAGTCCTGAAGGTCCGCCGCCCCCAGAGGCTGCACCGACACCTGAAGGTGGGCTTCGGAGATTGGACCGGTTGTTGGCGGCAACGGAAACCCTTCTTGGAGGGGTGCTTGTCGGTGGGATCACTGTGATCGTGCTGTGGCAGATCGCCATGCGCTACGTATTCGGCCAGCCGCTTGCCTGGACCGAAGAGCTGTCCCGTTATCTCTTTATTTGGCTGTCTCTGATCGGTGCAGCTCTCGCTTTCCAACGGGGGTCCCACTTTCTCTTCGACCAACTCGTGGGCGGGCTGTCGGGGCGGATCCGAACCGTAGTGACCACAGTGGCCCAGGGGATTGTAACGGTCATCCTCCTCGGTGGACTCTTTTTCGGAGTCCGACTCGCCTACCTAGTGCGGGTCGAACGGTCGGCTGCGCTCGATCTGCCGATGGTCTGGGTCTATGCAGCTCTGCCGGTTTCTGTCGCATTCATGCTCATCCATATGGTTGCGAGAATATCCGGCAATGTGGGAGGGGAGAAGACCGGATGGCGCTAGTGTTCGCTACGGTTCTCCTGGTGCTCATTCTGATCGCGGTACCGATCCTTTTCGCGTTGGTCGGGACTGCCCTGTTCATCGCCCTGACCGCCGGGGACATACCGTTTTTGATCCTGCCCCAGCAGCTGATGGCAGGTATGGACTCGTTTCCCATGTTAGCGGTCCCACTGTTCATCCTGGCGGGTAGCATTATGGATGTCGGTGGCATCGCGGGGCGATTGGTCACGCTTGCGAGTGCATTGGTCGGGCGACTGCCCGGCGGCCTTGGCCATGTCGTCGTAGGTGCCGAGGTCTTCCTGGGCGGCGTCTCGGGATCCACCTCTGCTCAGACAGCCGCGATCGGGGGCATCATGATCCCCCAACTCGTTGTGAAGGGTTACACACGGGAGCGAGCCACGGCAATCACCGGCGCTGCATGTGCGATGGGAATCATGATGCCGCCGACGATCGTGCTGATCATCTACGGCGTCATCGCAAATGCATCAATCGGTAGATTGTTCATCGCGGCTATCGTTCCCGGGTTATTGATGGCCCTAGCTCTCATGATAATGATCTGGATCCAGGCACGTAGTCAGCAATGGCCGCGCGGTGAGTGGCCAGGGTGGCGGGAAACGTGCCGGGCAGGACTCGACTCGATCCTGCCACTCCTGCTGATGATTGTCATAATCGGGGGCATCTACTATGGGCTCTTTACAGCCACAGAAGCGGCTGCGGTGGCGGTCGCCTACTCGGTTTTGCTCGCTGCACTTGTCTATCGTTCCCTGAGCTGGCAGGCGCTTTGGGATAAACTGGTCGAGACGGCGATACTCACGGGGATGGTGCTATCCATCGTCGGGGCCGCCCAGGCGCTGTCGTGGGTTCTCGCGCACGAACAGATCCCTCAGATGATCGCGTCCAGCGTTACAGAGCTCGGCTCGGGCCAGATCGGGTTCCTGATGCTCACAGTTTTGATATTCCTGCCCTTTGGTGCGGTGCTCGAGGGCGTCCCTGCTGTCGTGATGCTCACACCGATTCTGGCACCGATCGCCAGGGAATACGGCATAGACATGGTCCACTATGGGGTAATCATCTGTGCCACCCAGGGGATCTCCGTGTTCATGCCGCCGATCGGCATCAGCCTTTTAGTGGCCTGCTCCGTAGGACACACCACCCCGGGCGCGGTCGCACGGCCGCTCCTACCCTATCTCGGCCTGCTCCTGGCGCTCACGTTGGTCCTGGCGGTCTTTCCACAAATTGCACTGTTCCTTCCAAACTTACTGTCTCCCTGAAAACTAGAGAAGAGAAAAGGGAAGCATCTCATCGTATGTGAGGTATGTGAGACAAGCGTATAGGAGATCTTGACCGGGCGCGAAGACCTGTGCCCGGTCAAGGCATTCATCCTCCCCGTTGAGCCCGTGACACCTGGATCCATACCACAAGGAGAATCTCATAGGTCCCGACGAATCAGCGGAAACCGTCACCATTCTCCAGGGCCAGGTCACGGTCAATGACCCCCATGTCTCCACCGACGACAGGGATAAGCTGAGCATATTATTCTCCCTGTATGACTCCTTGATGACTCGGGACGATGGAGGTGGGTTCACCCCTTCGCTCGCCCACAGTTGGCAGATCAGTGATGATCTCCGCACCTGGAATTTTTCACTCCGCCGAGACGTTCGCTTTCACGACGGCGAAATCCTGGATGCGGAGGACGTTGTCGCCTCGCTCGACCGGGTTCGTGATCCGTCACTGGGCGGAGAATTAGGAACCCACGGAGTTTACCGGAGCTATCTTGGAGGAGCCAGGATCGAGGCGGTCGACCGCCACATCGTGCGCGTCACGACTACAAGCCCGATGGCCGATCTCCTAGATCTCTTGACGGACCTTCCGATCGCTCCACAGCGGATCCTGGACGACCTTCCCCAAGAGACCGTTGGGAGCGGACCTTATCGTCTGACAGACTACACGGACGGACGCATCGTCATGGATGCGTTCGAGGACCATTGGGGAGGGCCGCCCCAAGTACGCCGTCTCGTCTGGCGAAGGGAGTCGGATATCGAGCGCAGGATCGCCGCTCTCATCGACGGTGACGCCGATCTGATCGCCGACGTCCATCCCGGGGACGCAGAATCCAGATCTTCGTTACGCTCCGGCTTGGTAACCCGACCGAGCAGCGTGTGCACCGTGTTCATGTGTAACCTCGTTACGGGGTGCTGCACCGACAAGAGAGTGCGGCAGGCGCTGAACTACGCCATCGACGTCCGCCAGATCATCAACGAGGTTATGGGCGGAGCGGCCGATACATTATCGGGACCACTCACCCGCATCCATTTCGGGCATGATCCGCAAGTACCGCCCTTCGCGTTCAACCCCGATCGTGCCCGCCGGCTCCTCGCGGCTGCGGACACGGGCGGAAGGCTCGATATCGTGCTCAACGTCCCCACAACCCTGCCGGACGAAGCGACACAAGTTGCCCAAATCATGGCCGAACAATACGGAGACGTTGGCATCTCTACGACGATCGAAAACCATGCAGACCGTCCGGCGTACGCCGAAATGGTGCGGGAGGGTCGGATGAGGGACGCTGCTTGCTTTGATTCCAGTCCTCTCAGCACCTGGCGGATCCTGCGGGAGAAGTTTCATTCAGGACTCCGTGGGCCATGGTGGCTTGGGTACGAGAACCCGGAGGTCGACGCCCTCATCGATCAGGCCGAAGCCACCATCACGCGTGTACGTCGCCGCGATCTATATCGTCGGGCCTTTCGGATTATACGCAACGATGCCCCCTGGATATTTCTGTATAACGCCTCACTCGGATGGGGCGTAGCACCTCGCTTGGCGGGATGGCAGCCGAGCGTAGATGGTAGGATCCTTATGGGCCGGAAGTGAGGCGATCCGGTTGGTCTCCATGACCCAGAGACGCGTCGGCGTGCTTACGATCGGACAGAGCCCACGCCCCGATTTTCTTGCACAATTTCGGGAGCGCCTAACCAGGGTCGAAATCCTGGAAGCCGGCGCTCTGGACAACCTCTCGGCGGCGGAGGTGCCCGAAGGCTGTACGGGGACATATCCGTTGAGGACGCGTTTTCGAGACGGGTCAACCGTGACCGTAGAGGAGGGATTTGTGGAACCTCTTCTCCAACAGGCTCTCGACCGACTGGAGGCGGAGGAAATGGTCGACGCCAGCTGTCTCCTCTGTGCCGGCTCCTTCCCAGGACTGAGTGGGACACGACCCCTGGTCAAGCCATTTTCGACGGCGTCCGTGGTGTTACATAGTCTAGGATTGCGGCAAATCGGCATCATTTGCCCCTTCGAAAGCCAACGCGCGGCTTCAGAGAAAAAATGGCGTGACGCGGGTTTTGACATTTCTCTGTGCGTGCATTCGCCGGAAGATTTGGCCGAGGCTTGCGCCCGAGGCTGTCTTCCGACGATGCGAGGGATCGACGCGATCGTGCTCGACTACGTGGGGCATAGCAAAGGATTGGTGTCAGCGCTGCAAGGGAGCTACACCATGCCCGTCCTCGATTTGGGAGATTTGGCCGTCGCGCTAGCCGTGAGCATCATCCAAAGATCAGATACCGATCTCGTCCAGTGCCGGTCAGGGGAGTGACTCGAAACCTGAAAATTGGGAAGATGAATTCAATGATTCCATAAGATGAGGAGATGTTGGAGCTTGCAGTCGTCGGAGACGTGGTGTTGGAAGATGGGGAGGTCTTGGACGACGCGTGGATCGGGATCAAGATCGGACTTAAAGGGAAAGGGCGCCTAGCCGTCGGCGCTGATGCGGACTTCATCGTTTTTAATCCTTCTGAAACCCACATTCTCGACGAGGCTACTATGAATTACAGGGTCGGCTGGGAGCCCCTTCCACGGTCTCGAAGTGTCGGGATGAGTGCAGACTGCCTACCTTGGCGGTCAAGGAGCCATACCATGATCACAGAGAGCCAGCGATCTCCGTTAGACAACTCCCTTTCCTTGCCTCGGATGACGAGTGCTATAACCTGGTACGGATGGGTAACCCTCGCTCTCGCGCTGTTCCTCTCGATCCCATCTCAGGCCAGTGCGCAAGGCTTGGAAGGTGCGTGGCATCTGGACAGCTACGAAGGCGGTGGCAATGTTGGCCCGACCACAGGCCAATTGCTTATCGTTGATGGTCGATGGACGCTTCTCTACAGGATGGAGGAAGCGGAGGGGTCCACCGCTGGGCGTGCCCACGGCGGTCCATACGACGTTTCCGGAGACACATTGAATTTCGTCTTGGAGTGGTCCATGCAGACTGTGGGTGGGCGACCCGTGGTGAGTAGTGAGCCGAGCCTAAATCCCACTCAATTCATACTTGCCGGCGACCAGCTGACGCTTCGTTATCGGGGTGGGGGGGTCATAAGGTTCACCCGAGTCAGGGCGCCGGAAGAATGAAGCCGATGAGCTTGCCGAAATCGACCTCGGCGAGCTCGCCCGGACTACACTCGGCCATACGGACTGTGAACCGTCCGCGCTCACGGAACCCGCAGTGCTTGATCGCGAAGCGGTACAGCGAACTGTGGGGGAGATCCACGCCCCGGCGGCGACGACCTATGTCATCAACGGCGATAATGCCTGTCCCGCGTGCCGTTCCTAGTGGCGGCCCCCGTGCTCGGTCAGCAGGAGGGCGCCGAAAGTCCACTTGTCCCTGCAATCGCCACGCGTGCCAAGCGCACTCGTAGCGATCCGAGACGTTTGTAGCGTTTCGAACCGTGTTGCGGATCGTGCA
>Ga0310345_10004886_pt1 | contig 12047 bp, 11 predicted proteins | sample HC15DNA20500_MG_FD_204667 | JGI IMG/M metagenome (GOLD analysis project Ga0310345, IMG submission 204667) | Marine microbial communities from station ALOHA, North Pacific Subtropical Gyre - HC15-DNA-20-500_MG | ecosystem: Environmental > Aquatic > Marine > Oceanic | place: Pacific Ocean: North...
CCTAACGAACCGAAAACCGAAGCGACCACCGAAGAAGAAGCTCCGGCCGAGGCGAAAGCTGCTTCCTGATCTGCCATGCCCAGCCGCGGTCCATTGCAAAAGCGGCTGGATTACAGCTTCAAAAAACCTGAATTGCTCGAGCTTGCCCTCACGCATCCCTCGGTGAATCATGAGCAGAGCAAAACACTCAGCAACAACCAACGGCTGGAGTTTCTAGGCGATGCCGTGCTGCAAATGATTATCAGCTCGGAATTGTACCGCCAATTTCCCAAACGCGACGAAGGCACGCTCTCCAAGGCACGCGCGCGGATGGTCAATCGGGACGTGCTGGCAGAACAGGCTGTGCAAATCAAGCTCGGCAAGGAGTTGATGCTCAGTCGCGGCGAGGAACGCAATGGCGGTCGTGAGCGGGCTTCGGCATTGGCTGACGCTTTTGAGTCGGTGGTGGGTGCGATCTATCTTGATGGCGGTTTCCTGAAGGTGAAAAAATTCCTCCTCGCCCAGTTTTCTGAACGGTTTATAGGGGCCGATGCCGGCCGGCACGTTGGCAATCCCAAGGGGGAGTTGCAGGAAATTCTTCAGGGTAATAGCGCGGTCGCCCCGGAGTACCGGCTGCTCGATTCGCAGGGGCCCGATCATGATCGCTCCTTCGAGTGCGCGGTGCGCCACAGCGGCCGCGAACTGGCGCGCGGCACCGGAAAAAGCAAAAAGACAGCCGAGACCGATGCCGCAACCAAGGCGATTAAGCTGCTCCGGTCCAAGGGCAATGAGTAGGCACACAGTCCTTTGAAATTGACCCGGACAGCGGGCTCCATTACGCTGTCGGAACAAGTTTTGCCATGGCTAACAGCGAATTCCAGAACAATTACCTAATCCCCCACGTGGTGGAGCAAACCAGCCGCGGCGAGCGCGGGTACGACATTTACTCCCGTTTGCTCGTGGATCGCATCATCTTTCTTGGAACGGCCATTGACGACAACGTGGCCAATACCGTGATTGCTCAATTGTTGTTTCTACAAATGTCTGATCCAAAGAAGGACGTTCATATTTATGTAAACTCACCCGGCGGGCACGTGTCGGCCGGTCTCGCGGTGTACGACACCATGCAGTTTCTCACGTGCGATGTGAACACCTACTGCATCGGCCAAGCTGCGAGCATGGGCGCGGTGCTGCTGGCAGGCGGCACAAAAGGCAAACGGTTTGCCCTGCCCAATGCGAACATCATGATCCACCAAGTGCTGGGTGGCACACAGGGCCAAGCCACGGACATGGAGATTCACGTCAAACACATGCTTGATCTGAAGAAGACCCTCACGGAAATCCTCTCCAAGCATACCGGCAAACCCTACGAGGAGGTTTTTCAAGCCTGCGAACGCGACCATTTTTTGACCGCCGAGGAGGCCAAGGCATTCGGCATTGTCGATGAAGTAGTCGCCTCCCGATCGGATGTGCCCACCTTGCCGGATAAATCCTCCATCAACGAGAAGTAACCATGGCCCGCCCGCGCAATCTCACCCTGTGCAGCTTCTGCGGCAAATCGCACGCGGAAGTCCGCAAGCTGGTGTCCGGGCCGGGCGTGTACATCTGCGATGGTTGCGTGGAGACCTTCAAGCAGGTGCTGGACAAGGAACTGGCCGTCGACAAAACCAAGGTGGCGCCGGAGCTTTCCATCAAGCTGCCCGCCGACATCAAGACCGAGCTGGATCGTCATTGCATCGGGCAGGACGAAGCCAAGAAGACCCTCGCCGTGGCCGTGCACAACCACTACAAGCGCATTCTCCATGAAACTGCCGCTGACAAAACTAATGATGACGCGCCGCATTCCAAGGTAGAGATTGAGAAGACCAATATCATGCTCATCGGTTCCACCGGCACGGGCAAGACGTTGCTCGCCCGCACGCTAGCGAACGTTCTCGATGTGCCCTTTGCCATCGCCGATGCCACCACGCTCACTGAAGCCGGTTATGTGGGTGAAGATGTAGAGAACATTATTCTGCGTTTGCTGCAATCTGCAGACTACGACGTGAAGCGCGCAGAGATGGGCATCATCTACATCGACGAGATAGACAAGATCACGCGCCGAACTGAGAATGTTTCCATCACGCGCGATGTCTCCGGTGAGGGCGTTCAGCAGGCGCTGTTAAAAATTCTTGAGGGCACCATTTGCAACGTTCCACCCCAAGGCGGCCGCAAACATCCGCAGCAGGAATACATTCGCGTGGACACGCGCAACATCCTATTCGTTTGCGGCGGCGCGTTTGTCGATCTCGACAAGATCATCCAGCGCCGCCTAGGCAATCACATGCTCGGCTTCGGGGCGATGGAGGAACAACTTGAAGCTGTGCAAAAGGGCCGTGACGCTCTCAATCACGTAGAGCCTGAAGATCTTCTCAGCTTCGGTTTCATCCCGGAATTTATAGGACGCCTGCCGATGATCACCGTTTTAACCGAACTCACCGAGGATCAACTGGTCGCCATTCTCACTGACACCCGAAACGCGCTCACCAAGCAGTACAAGAAACTGCTCTGGCTCGAGGGCGTGGAGCTGGATTTTACACGCGACGCCCTGCACGAACTCGCCGCCCAATCCATCAAGAAAGGCACTGGTGCCCGTGCCTTGCGCGGCCAACTCGAGCGCTTGATGCTTGATCTCATGTACGAGATTCCCGGCAATAACGATATCGAGGCCGTGAAAATCACCCGCGGTGCCGTGCAGGGGAAAAGCAAGCCGGTGCTGCGGCGCAAACCCAAACAGGCCGCAGCGTAAACTCGTGTCGTCGCAAGCTACTTGCCGGCCCGAGCGTGTTTTCCACCCATGACCGATTCCAAATCCAGTTCCAATCGCATTGCCGACCACGTGCGGGACATGCCACCGTCGGGCATTCGCGAGTTTTTTGAACTGGTCCAAAACCGGCCGGATGTCATTTCGCTTGGCGTCGGTGAGCCGGATTTTGCCACGCCTTGGCACATTCGCGAGGCAGCGATCTTCGCGCTTGAGAGCGGTAAAACCAGCTACACCTCCAACCTTGGCCTGCTCAAGTTGCGCGAGGCGATCAGCCGGTATGTCGAAAATCATTTTGGCGCTGCCTACGATCCGGGGGACGAGATTCTCATCACCGTCGGCGTCAGCGAAGCGCTCGATCTCGCCCTGCGCGCCTTGACCAATCCCGGTGATGAAATCATCTACCACGAGCCCTGTTACGTGAGCTACTCCCCCTCCATTGCGTTGGCTCATGGCGTTGCGGTTCCTGTGGTCTGCTCAGCTGAGGAACAATTCAGCGTCACCTCCACAGTCATCGCGAAGGCGATTACGGAAAAGAGCAAAGTGCTCGTGCTTAATTTTCCCACCAACCCCACCGGCGGCACCATGACGCGTGAGGCATTGCAGCCCATCGCCGAACTTGCTGTGCAGCATGATCTCATCGTGATCGCCGATGAGATTTATGCGGAGCTAACGTTCGAGGGCGAACACGTGAGTATTGCGAACCTTTCGGGCATGAAAGAGCGCACGATTTTTCTACACGGCTTTTCCAAGGCGTACGCGATGACTGGATTCCGGCTCGGCTTCGCCTGCGGCCCGGCCGAGCTGATTCGCGCCATGACGCGTATTCACCAATACTCAATGTTATGCGCCAGCATCATCAGCCAGGAGGCCGCGCTGGAGGCTATCCGGAACGGTGAAGGGCCGATGCTGGAGATGCGCGAGGAATATCGCCAACGCCGCAACTTCATGGTGAACGCCCTGAACGTAATGGACCTCGACTGCCATTTGCCGCGCGGCTCATTCTACGCCTTCCCGAGCGTGCAATCGACCGGTTTATCCTCAAAGAAATTTGCCGCGCAACTGCTTCAGGCAGAGAATGTGGCCACCGTGCCTGGCAACGCCTTCGGTGACTGTGGCGAGGGTTTCATCCGCTGTTGTTTCGCGGCCAACTTTGATAAAATTGAGCAAGCCATGGAACGCATGGCGCGTTTTGTGGCGGCAACAAAAAAGGGCTGAATTTCCTCAGCCCTTGGCACAGAATATTTCGAACTCTATCGGAGCAGTTGCTTCTCCAGATAATGCACGGTTTGGCGCACGTTGGCGTCGATCTCCATGCGGTCCTTCACCAAGCGGCAGGCGTGCAGCACGGTGCCGTGGTCGCGGCCTCCAAAAGTCTCGCCAATGGCGCTCAACGAATGCTCAGTGAGCTGGCGGGAGAGGAACATGGCGATCTGGCGCGGGAACGCGATGTTTTCCGGCCGGCGCTTACTGGTCATATCCGCCATGCGCAAATCAAATTTTTCGGCTACTTTTTTCTGGATCACCTCAATGGTGATGGTGTGCCGGCCCTCTTCCTGCAGAATCTCGCGCAACAGGTTCTCCACCACGTCGTTGGTGAGTTCCTTGCCGGTTAGGTGCGCGTAAGAGGCCACTCGGATCAGTGCGCCCTCAAGGCGGCGAATATTGGTGCGGATGCGGTTGGCGAGGAAGGTGAGCACCTCATCAGGAATCTCCACGCCCATGGTCTTGACCTTGTTGCCAAGGATGGCGAGACGGGTTTCCACATCGGGCGGCTGAAGGTCGGTCACCAAGCCCCACTCAAAGCGACTCACTAGACGATGCTCTAGGTTTTGGATTTCGCTGGCCGGCCGGTCACATGTAAGCACAACTTGCTTGTTGGCCTCGTGCAGAGTGTTGAAGGTATGGAAGAACTCCTCCTGAATTCGCTCCTTGCCTGCAAGGAACTGAATATCATCAATTAACAGCACGTCGGTCTGACGGTATTTCTTGCGGAATTTCACCAGCTGATTCCCCTGAATCGCGGCGATGTACTCGTTGGTGAATTTCTCGGAGGACACATAGGAAACCTTGGCGGTTTTCTTGGTGGCCACCACGTGTTGACCCACCGCATGCAGCAAATGCGTTTTACCAAGGCCCGTGCCGCCATACAGGAAGAGCGGATTGTAGGCCTTGCCCGGTTGCTGTGCCACCGCCATCGCCGCGGCGTGGGCGAAGCTGTTGTTGTTGCCCACCACGAAGGTCTCAAACGTGTTGCGCGGGTTGAAGATCAGGTCGCCTTCATTCACCTTTCGAGTCGAAGCCGATTTCCGACCCCGAGTGGCCTTGGCAGTCGCCGGCGCAATGCCGTTGCCTTCGGCCACCTTAAACTTGATTTTCAGCTTCCGCCCGCTGGCTTGGGCCAACGCATCCTGCAGCAACTCCAGGTAATTGTCCTTAAGCCAAACCTCGGAAAATTCATTCGGCACCTCTAGGGTGATCGAGGATTGGTTAAGCGACAAGGGTTGCACTGCGGAAAACCAGAGGTTGTAGGTCTCGGTGTTCAGCAGGGTACGGATTTGCTTCGTGGTTTTCGTCCAGATTTTATCAACTGTCGCCGGCATCGTATTCGTCTAAAGAGCTAAGGGTTAAAATTTATCTTTTCGTTTAACATTCCGGTTCTCTGCCGGTGCAAGCCCCAAAAGGCTCTCGGGTCGGGTTCGTTATTTTGAACATCGGAATAATCCGTCATTCTGTCCACAGGCAAATTCGCCATCTCTTCCAGCCGACACGACATCCCAGCACGGAGCCACAACGCTCTGTCTTGCCGGGACGCGGGCAATGTGTAAGCGAACGCCTGCATCGTTTCCACGCCAAGCTATTATCTTTTGTTCACCCATTGTTCACACAAACGCCTTGGTGCTTGACAAACATCCAGCACCTGCAACATGCCGCGTTTTTTCATTGGTATAATACCGTTCATTATAAATTAATGATAAATTGATAACATAATGAAATCCAGGCTTGAAGGGGCGCGGAAATTTACAAGGCATCCTCACCGGTTTCCCCGGTGCGGATGCGCGTGGCGCTTTCCACTGACGTAATGAAAATTTTCCCGTCGCCAATCTTGCCGGTGTTGGCCGCAGCTTGGATCGACTTCACGGCGTTCGCCGCTTGGTCGTCTGCCACTACCAGTTCCAGCTTGAGCTTGGGTAAAAAATCCACAGTGTACTCACTGCCACGATAAATCTCCGTGTGACCCTTCTGCCGACCGAATCCCTTCACCTCGGTCACAGTCATGCCCACGATGCCCACTTCGGTCAACGCTTCCTTAACGTCTTCCAGCTTGAAGGGTTTGATAATGGCATCGATGCGCTTCATTTGCTAACAGGTTGTGGGCGGATGTTAACAGCCCCTCCAGTCGTGGCAACCGCGAAACGTTTTTTTTAAAAAATAAATATCGGTTTTTTTGTTAGAATTGAAATTGACATCTTCGATTGCACTCTCGACACCACCCCGTTTGCCCCGCTAAATCATCCCACCGATGGGCTGGATCTATCGCAACTGCTTCAGATCCCTGCTTTTTCTGCAGGAATCTGAAGCCGCACACAACCGCGTTCTGAAGGGACTGTCGCTCGCCAGCAAGATCCCAATGCTGCCCACGATCGCTGACGGCCTCTACGGCGCGCCGAATTTGCCCGTGGAAATCGCTGGTATGAGATTTACGAACCCCGTTGGTCTCGCTGCTGGCATGGATAAATCCGCAGCGGCCGTGCCGATGTGGGAACGGCTTGGGTTTGGCTTTGCTGAGTTGGGCGGCGTCACGCGCCATGCCCAGTCGGGCAATGACGCGCCGCGCATGTTCCGCGCCGTGGCCGACCGCGCATTGGTCAATCGCATGGGCTTCAACAATCCCGGTGCCGATACATTTGCCAGGGCCTTGAGCGAATGGCACGCCCGCGATGATTGGCCCAGCCATCCCATCGGCATCAACCTCGGCAAATCAAAAATCACGCCGCTGGAGGAGGCCGCCGAGGACTACACGTTTACCTTTCGCGCCTTGCAGGAGTTGGCGGATTTTTTCGTCGTCAACATCAGCTCGCCCAACACTCCCAACTTGCGCAAGTTGCAGAACAAGTCGGCCCTTGATGAAATTCTGAAAACCCTGCGCGCGGTGAATTCCGAAAAACCGTTGCTCATCAAGGTTGCGCCCGACCTCACCACTGAGGCGATTGACGATGTGCTCGATTTATCCGCAAGCCATTCGCTCGCGGGAATCGTGGCCACTAACACCACCATCACTCGCCCGGAAACGGATGATGCGCAGTGCGAAAAAATTTATATCGAAACTGGCGGCCTGAGCGGCGCTCCGTTGCGCCAGCGCAGCACGGAGGTCATCGCACACATTTTCAAACACACCGAGGGCAAGCTGCCCATCATCGGCGTGGGCGGCATTTTTTCGGCGGACGATGCGTGGGAAAAGATCACCGCCGGCGCCAGCCTTGTGCAAGTGTACACCGGCCTTATCTACAATGGCCCCTCCATCGCGGGCGACATCGTGCGCGGGTTGAAAGCGCGGATGGAAAAGGAGGGCGTGCGACAGTTTGCTGATTTGATTGGGAAGAGCTAATCCCTCAACCGCTCTTTCACCAGGGCAACAATCCGCGCGCTGGTTTGTTCGGGGGTTTCCCCGGCGTTATTGATGACCGTGGCCCCCTCGGCCACCATCAGCGGCGAGGCTTTTCTGGTGCTGTCCCGCTCATCGCGCGCCACAAGATTTTCCTGAATTCCATCGGCATCGCGCCGCGCCTGCCGCACCGCGGCCGCGGCATCCATGAAAAACTTGTGAGGGGTCTCCGGAAAAATATTGGAACCGATGTCGCGCCCCTCCATCACGAGGTTGCCAAATTGCACACAGGAACGCTGCTTTTCCCGCATCCAATCGCGCACAAACGGCACGGTGGCCACCTGCGATACCGCGCCGCTGGTTTCGGCCGTGCGGATTTCCTGTTCCGGAAAATACCCGTCCACCTCAATCCTCACGCTGTTTTCCCAGCACACCAATTCTGCGTTCCAATCGCGGCACAACGCCGTCACCGCCTCGGCATCCGCCACCTCCACATCCTTTCGTAGCGCGTGCCAAGCGAGCGTGCGGTACATCGCGCCGGTATCCACGTAAACAAAACCGAGCTCCGCTGAGATGAGCTTGGCGTTGGTGCTCTTGCCGCTGGCACTGGGACCGTCGATGGCGATGACGATGGGCTCGCTCATTATGATGCGAATAAATCGTTGGCTGTGAGCGCGTTTCCGGCTGCATCGCGGATTTCGGCGCCAAGTCCATTGGGCGGTGCAGCGTCGATTTTCTGAAAGAAACTCGGAAATGTTTTTTTCACACACGACGGATTGCGCAATCGCATGCCGGGCACTTTCAGGCCTAGCAGGGCAAAGCACATAGCCATTCGATGGTCTTGGTACGTCTCAATTTCCGCGCCGTGCAAATCGGGCGAGGGCTCGATATGCAGCGTGTCGCCTTCCTCGATGATCTTCGCGCCGCACTTTTCAAGCTCGGTGCGGAGCGATTGAACGCGCTCGCATTCCTGCACGCGAAGGCGACCCAGGTCAGTGAAACTCGTGGGCCGATCCGCCAAGGGGGCGAGCACTATCGCCGTCATTATACTGTCGCCGAGATCCGCTTGACGCGACACTTCGCGCGGTTGAGAGAGGAAACGCGGAAACTGTGCATCGACCTGCCAGCCAGTGAGCGGCCAGTTCGCCACCTCCACGCCTTCATGGATGCAGTTCACTCCCCAAAAATAACTACCGCTCGAGGCGTCCGGTTCAACTGCAAATTCACCGCCGCCATTGGGAAACGCCTTGATGAGTTCCTGTGTCATCTGCACATATGGCGCCTCATCAAGACGGGCTCCGGAAAAATCAACAATCCATTTTCCTGCGCCAGCAGACAGCAGCAGCGCACTGGCGAACTGGGAACTCTCATTCAGGCTAACGGTACAGGCGGCCTCGATGGGGCCAGCGCCATGAAACACAGCCGGCAGATTGTCATTTTCCGAGTCAATCCGGTAGCCCAGCCGGCGCAGCGCGTGGACCAGCTCGCCCTGCGGCCGCTCGTGCATGCGCGCCACGCCGTGCAGTCGCACGGCACCATCGCCCAGGCAAACCATCGGCGCCAGAAACCGCGCCGCCGTGCCTGCATTGCCCACAGAGATTTCCTCCGGGGCATTGGGAATACGACCTCCCAAACCCTGCACGGTGATCGTGCGATTACACGGCTCGGTCAGATCGGCGGCCACCGTCGTCTCGAAGCCGAGCAGCCGTAACGCGTCCACCATGATTTGCGTGTCCTCGCTCCACAACGCGCCGGTAAGCCGCACCTCGCCCACCGCCAACGCGGCCAGAATGAGCGCGCGGTTGGTGATGCTCTTGGAGCCGGGCACGGTTACATTCGCCACCACCGGGCCGGGCAACGGCACCATCTCGATGAGGTCGGGCAGCGGCATTATTTTTTCTCCCAACTCGCAAGCCATTCGTCACGGCCAGATTTTCCCTCCGCAAAAAAAATCTCGAGCGCCACGGCATCCTTCGTACCGAGTGCGGTTTTCAACTGTTCCAGCTCCGCCTGCAAATCATCGATGGATCGGGCAATGGCTTCGGCGTTGGTGAGGGCGATGTCGCGCCACATTAACGGTGAACCCGACGCCAGCCGAGTGGTGTCGCGAAAACCCGTGCCAAGAAACATCGACTCACCCGTGCGCGGCCGGGCGAGCACGGCGTTGACCAGCGCGCTAGCCACCACGTGCGGCAGATGGCTCGTGCGTGCCACAATGGCGTCGTGGTCCTCGGCGGTAAGGGAAACAACCTTACCTCCGAGTGCGGTCCAGAAGCCTGAAACCATTTCCACCGCCTCCGCATCGCTTTGGCCAGTGGGCGTGACGGCACAAGCTGCGCCCTCGAACAAGTCACCGTGCGCATGAGCCACTCCGACCTTTTCCGAGCCACATAACGGATGGCTGCCCACGAAACGTGGTAACACTCCCTCCACAGAGCGCACCACGCTCGCCTTCACGCTGCCGACGTCGGTGACGACGACATCGGCGGCAAGATGCGGCTTGAGTCGTGCGGCCATATCAGCCATGTCGCCAACGGGTGTGCAGAGAATCACCAGCGCCGAGCCGTCCAGCGCTTCGGCCAAATCCTGTGTGGCCGCATCCACCGCGCCGACGGCCAAGCATTCTCCAACACTCTCAGCGCGGCGCACGAGCCCGGTTACTTGCCCGGCCACGCCGCGTTGCCGGGCCGCCAAGCCCACCGAGCCGCCCAGCATACCCACGCCAATCAGGGTTATTTTTGGAAAATTCACCGCGCGAATAATGTAGGGGAAAGAGGGGAAGGTTCAATTTTCAAATTTCAAGAAAGGTTAAAATCTCAAGTATCAAATGAGCCTTGAAAGTTGAAACTTCATTGAGACTTCCCCTCATCCGCCCGTTCCAAAATCACGTCCACCAGGCCCGGCTCATTGCCAATCGCCTCGGTGTACCATACTAGTTTGCCTTTGCGCCCGGTGGGGTTGCGCCAAGTGGGGTGGCCGGCGGTGAGGCGTTTTTTTACGCGCGCGGCGGGCTCGCCAAGCAGCACCGGAATGTCTTCAACCGTGTGCAAACCGTCGGCGATGAAGAAGGGAACCATCACGATGTGCGGCGCTTCGGTGGCAGTGAAGCAATCGGCGATGAAGGGCGCTTCCTCCATGAACACCGGCTGCACGTCGGCGTATTCGCCACGAGCGCGGATAGCCTCCACCTGCGCCTCGATGGCCTTCCGCGAGTTGGCGTTTTTCTCCGTGCCATGGCCGGCGATAAACAGGGCCGTCTCGGTCGGCTTTGGCGCACGCGGGAAGGGATGTTGCTCCACGATGGCGCGCGCGCGGGCGAGCAGCACGGCGGTCATGCTTGCGTGGGTACCGATGGGGTGGCAGTAAATCAGGGTGCGTCCCTCGCGTTGCTGGATGCGTTCGTATTCCAATTCTCCCGCCGCCGCGAGCCCGAGTCGGCGGGGGATGGTTTGCTCGGTGAAATGACCCTCACTGATGGTAACGGGCACGATAAAAATTCGCTTGGCTGAAACCAGCTTGGGCACGTCATCGATCTTGGGCTGCTCCAAGTTGAAGGCGCAGGCGACCTCGGCGAAGAGTTGGCGCGCGCGCAGTTCCTCCACCAAGCGACGCGTGGGCGCGCTGGACTGCACGTTCACAGTACTGCCGTGTGCGATGAGCACCAGCGCGTCATTGGAAAAATCATCAGCCATCGACGCGGGCAGTGTCGCGCGGGCGGCTCAAGAGGCAAAGGCTTTTTGATACAGCCCGGCGAAATCCGCCGCCGTGATGTCGCGCGGATTGAAACTGGCGGTCCATTGCTGGGCGGCTTCTTTGGACAACACATCCAGCTGGACGGCATCCACGCCAAACGCGGTGAAGTCTCGCGGAAGATTGGCCGAATCGAGCAGCACCTCCATTGCCTGCGCCAGCGCCTCGGCTGAAAGCGTGCCGTTGGATGAGGCCACAGCGGTGTCCTTCACCAGTGCAGCGTATCCGTCGGCGATGGTTTCGTCGGCGGCATTGAAGCGCACCACATGCGGCAGCATCATGCCCACGGCTTGACCGTGGATGACGTCGAAATGCGCAGTGAGCGGATTGGCCGCCGAATGCGCCGCGCCGAGCATGCTGTGCTCAATCGCCGTGCCCGCGTAGGCCGCGCCGAGCAGCATTTGGCCGCGCGCCTCCAAGTCGTCCGGCGATTCCAGCACTCGACCGAAATTTTCCAGCATCATTTGAAACGCAGCGCGAGAATATTTCAGTGAAGTCTCATTGCGCTTTCGGGTGACGGCCGTCTCAACCGCGTGCGCGATGGCGTCGATGCCCGTGCAGGCGGTAACTCGCGGTGGCTGCGAAAGGGTCAACTCGGGGTCGAGAATGGCCACCTTCGCCATCGCCTTGGGGTCGCCACACGCCATTTTTTGGTGCGTGGCATTGTCAGAAATGAGCGCGAAGCTTTGGCATTCGCTGCCTGTGCCGGCGGTGGTGGGAATCATGATCGACGGCAGCATCGGCTCGCTCGCCTTACCGATGCCCCAGTAATCCTTCATCTCGCCGCCGTTGGTGAGAATGAAATTGCAACCCTTGGCGGTGTCCATCGAGCTGCCACCGCCGAGGCCGATGATGAAATCAATGCCGGCGTCCCGCGCCATCGACACGCAATCGTCCACACAGGCGGTA
>Ga0310345_10004887_pt1 | contig 12046 bp, 6 predicted proteins | sample HC15DNA20500_MG_FD_204667 | JGI IMG/M metagenome (GOLD analysis project Ga0310345, IMG submission 204667) | Marine microbial communities from station ALOHA, North Pacific Subtropical Gyre - HC15-DNA-20-500_MG | ecosystem: Environmental > Aquatic > Marine > Oceanic | place: Pacific Ocean: North...
AAAAGGCAATTTTGTCTGTTGGTGGAGATACTTCTCTTAAACGTATAAATGAATTCGTAGATGGTGAATTATTATCTCGTGATTCTTTTGCGTTTAGAGAATATCTTCAAGAAATAACACCCGATATCGATATGTCGTTTACATTTATTAGTGAACAAACTGGTGAAGATACGACTATGGACATCCCATTAGATGTCGAGTTTTTTTGGCCTGCGGGCCGAAGATAAGCCCGCGATACACGGAGAAATTTTCCAACTTTGTTTTCATGGCAAAGGGGGATTCTCATTCACAGAAGTGTATAATATGCCGACATATCTGCGCCGATTTTATATACAATCAGCCTCAAAATTCTACAAAGACGAAAAGAGAGAATACGACAAATCATCCAAGAAAAAATCTGGTGGTATTTCACGACCAGGTATCCCCCGAGGCTAACATTTTTTCCTATATATGATATTTATTATTGAGTTATACTATCCTGTTTAACCATAACAGAAAATCATTAAATAAATCATATGTAGGAGAAGAAAAATGGCTTCGTCCAAAAATATATTAACAGAAGAACAATTAACAGAAGGTCTTTTTGATAGGATACTTACTGCTGTTTTAAGAAGGAGAACTAAGAAAGTAATTAAGGTTCTACAAGATGCACCGAATATTAAAAAAGCAACTCAAGATTTAGATGATTCAATTAAAAATCTTAGACTTGCATTAAAACGTGCAAAATAAAGATAACCAAAATAGGAATTACTAATGCCACCTAAAAGGAAGAGTAAGGCAACTGACGACCAAAGGACTTTCCGAGCGGAAGATACTAAGTCAGTAAAAGAAGCACAAAAATACGCAAGGGAAATGAGAAAAGACCTTGAAGCAATGAAGGCTTCTGGAACGGCAACGACTGCTGAATTGAAAGCCCAAACATCAGAACTTAGAAAAGCAAATACAGAACTGTCAGAAGCACAAAAGTTTAGGACCCAATGGACTAAGGACTCGAAAAAAACAAAAACCGTTATTGACGAAACAGAAAAGTTACAACGAGAAATAGCAGACAAAATAGCTGATATGTCAAAGGATTCAAAGGAATATTTAAAGACTGAAATTGGAGTAGAGGATATCACAGCAAGAATTGCAGATAATCATGCGAGAGCTGTAAATTATTCAGAGAAGCAGACCCCAAAGGCCAAAGCAACATCGGATGTATACAAACAGATAGGAGATTCAATGGCCAATACATTGGGAGATATGGTTAGAACAGAAGAGCAAGCAACAAAGGTTGGTACAGCTGAATTTGGGGCTCTTGAAGAAGTTTTGGTGGGAAGGAAACAGGAGGCTGAGGCCATAAGAGCGACTTTTATGGAAAAATTAGCAGCGGGTGAATTAGATCAGAGATCACATGATAGGATATTAAAACAACTTGATGCTCTCGATGCAATGGTAAAAGTAGACGAAGATAGATTAAAGTTGTTAGAAGAAATAGATTCAACTGCAAAAGCAGCCGCATCAAGTATAACAGCTCCACTTGAAAAAGTGAGTAGTTTTGTAAAATCAATGCCATTTGGACCTTTAATTTCTAATACTATGAAACTTGATGAGAAAATGAGTGCATTTGGTGACACAGTTGGTAATGAGTTAGGAAAGGCTATGGATCCTAAGAGTGCAGCTACTTATGATGGTGCATTAAAAAATATAATGAGTTCGGGAAAGAAACTTGTAAGTGTATTATATTCGGGATTTAAACAGGTAACAACAATGTTACTTGCGAATCCATTATTATTATGGGCAGCGGCAATGGCAGTTATAGTCAAAATGATGTGGGATTTTGCAGCAGGAGCAGCGGATTTACATAATGAAACTGGACTCGCATACGGAGAATCAGCAAGATTACATGGTGTTATAAAAAGTACTTCTATGGAAATGACAGGACTTGGAGTTAGTTCAGAAGATGTAAGAGAAATAGCGATGGGTATATCGGATCAGTGGGGCGGATTCGGAGCAGTTACAAAAGAAAATGTAAAAAATGTTGCAATGTTACAGAGTGAATTTGGAGTAGCTGGAGGCACAGCAGCAGATTTAGCGGTTATGATGGACGCTGTAGGTTCTTCAAGTAAGGGAGCAGCAATAGAACAATTAAAATCTGTTGGTCATCTTGCAAGAGCAGCCGGAGTTGCACCAGCTCATATTATGGAAGAAGTTGCACAAAATAGTGAAATGTTTTCACAATTTGCACAAGATGGTGGGAAAAATGTATTTAAAGCAGCTATTCAAGCCAAAAAACTCGGAGTAAGTATGGATTCCGTAGCAAGTTCAGCAGACGCCTTATTAGATTTTGAATCATCTGTAAACTCACAAATGGAAGCGTCTATGTTACTTGGTCGTAATATCAATACAGATAAGGCAAGACAATTAGCATTTGAAGGTGATTTGGCCGGAATGCAAAAAGAAATTTTAAAACAGGCAGGCAGTGAAGCCGAGTGGAATAGATTAAATGTAGTTCAGAGAAAATCAATGGCAGAGGCATTTGGTTTAAGTACTGATGAAATGGGTAGAATGATAGCAAATCAAGAAAACTTAAATAATATGACTGCGGCAGAAGTAAGTGCGATGGAAATGAAAGAAGGAATCATTGAAAACTTGAAAAAGGCATGGTCAAATATCGTTGCAGTAGTAACTCAATTGTGGCCACTTATTGTAGGATTTGCTACTCCATTAATAGCAGTTGTTGTTGCACTTGGAGTTGTACTTAAAATAATCGGTGAGATAGCAGGTTTCTTTACTGGAATGGGAACTATAGGTCAAATTATTTTAGGTGTTATTGGAGCCTGGGTATCTTGGTCATTGTTATTTGGTAAGAGTTTGATGGGTCCAATTAAAATGATGGGAAGTATGTTGGGAAATGTTAATAAAATTCTGTTTGGTGAAAAAGCAATTACATTAGAAAAATTGAAACAAACAAAGGCCTTTAAGAAGGTGTCAAGTTTAATGGGTGGTGCTAAAGATAAAGTTATGAGTAGAGTGGATGAAATAACAGGTAGTGGCACTGGTGGTGATAAAACTAAAAAACAAGTTAAAAAACAGAAGACAAGGACATCAAAAAAAGGTGGCGGTAAAGGTAAAGGACCACTTGGTGGTATGTTTGAAAAATTTGACGCAAAGAAAGCACTCGCCGGTGCAGCCGCATTATTGATAATAGCAGCCGCATTATGGGTAACTGCAAAGGCATTAATAGAATTTGGAAAAGTAAGTTGGGGGGCTATGGCTAAGGCTGGTGTCGCTTTACTTGGATTAGTGTTAGTATTAGCAGCCATCGGAGCGATAATGATGAGTGGTGTTGGAGCAGTTGCTATATTGGCAGGTGCAGGAGCTATGTTAATTATGGCAGCAGCATTACTTGTATTGGGAGTTGCAATTCAAGCCATTGGTAAGGGATTTGATATGTTAGCACAAGGATTAGGTTCATTTTTACCAACAATTATGACATTGGCACCAATGGCAAAAGCAATATTTGTATTAGCAGGAGCATTTACTGCATTGGGATATAGTATGGCAGCAATGGCACTTGGAGCACTGGCATTATTACCAGCACTTCCTGTACTGATGACATTAGCAGCAATTGGAATGTTAGGTGGAGCAGTATTAGGTGGTGGTGGTGGAGAAGAAACGGCTGCAGCAGAAGGAAACCCAGTTGAACTTAAACTTGATGAAACTAATCAGAAGTTAGAAAGGTTAATTGGACTGATGGGTGAACAAGGACCTATAGCACTTGCAACATCTCAAACAAAAACTAATACTGGTAAAATTGTCAGTCAAATAATATAGAGAAATAAGATGGCACTTAAAGAATTATTAACAGATTTATCTAAATTCAAATATACGAATTATAAAAACGTTGGTGCCAATAATAGTCCAATAGAAGGTCGTCATAGTGGAATTAACCCAGGAGAAAATCATTTGGATCCAACACATCCAGAAGCACATTCTAAATTTGATGATGGGGTAGGTGGAACTGGAAATCCACAATATGCTGGTGTAACAAGTGGTAATGAAATTCCTTTTCCAGGGGGGTATGATCCCAACGTAGGTGGAATACATGGTGGAATTGAACCACTTGGACAACCACCACATTCAGAAGCACATTCATTATATGATGATGGGGTAGGTGGAATTGGAAATCCACAATCATTTACAGTTCGTGGGTATACTGTTTCGGATGTAATAAGTGGTAGACACGGTGGAACGGTTGGACCAACTCCAGCATTACCACCACATCCAGATGACCATTCTATACATGATGATGGTGTAGGTTTTGGTGTAGCACCAAGTGATAATCCACAATCGTTTAATGTTCGTGGATATACGGTTACGGGAAATAAAAGATTTTATATTGGTTGGCAAGGTGATATTATGAACCATCCATTGTCAGATTATGGTATAGGAGCATTTGATAGTCTTGCTGGAGTTTTTGACCATACACAAACAAGGGATAAACTAAGAAAAGCATATGAAAATTATGATTCAATCGAATTTGGTGTTGATGGTTCTGTTCATGTTGGTGATCAAGATTTAGCAGGAGTTGTTGGTGGTGGTCTTTCTTATTATGGAAGTTTAGTTTCAATAATACCAAGAGGTTCGATTTATAGAGCAGGTGATGGAACATATAGAGTTCCACAAGAAGGAGTAAATACTTTACCACCTGGTGGAATAAGTGGTATTCCAGAATTTACTGGAACACAAATAACACTTAATATTCCACAAATAGTTTTGACTGGTCCGTTTGGTGATGAAGATTATCAGAGTATATTAAATACAGTACCACGTATACCTAATGCACATGGTAGTGATTTTATGACCACACCTATAGGTGATTCGGTTTTACCAAGTAATACTGTAACTCATAATGTTGATATGATAACTTTAAGTGGACCTACAAGTCAAACTTATCAGACAACATTAAATACAATACCAATAGCCACAGGAGCACATGGTAGTGATTTTCAAACCACACCAATAGAAGCATATAGTAGTATATTTGCTACACAAGATGGATTATTGATGGATACACTTTATGTTTCAGGATTTAATCGTGGTGATATGTATATAGCAAATCAAACTGAACAATCTATACCTGAATTTAAAGAATTTAGTAGAACAGAAACATCACTAAAAAGAATTAGTTTAGATTCACCTAATTTTGATAGTAATGGAAACAAAGAATTTGGATTTAAAGATAGAGCACCATATAATATTCCAGCCCGTGACAATACTGTATTTGGATTTGACCAACCATTTATTCTTAAAGATATAGGTGATAGATGGGGTCCAGGTAATTTAGGTGCTGTTGATGAAGGATTATTTAGAGGTGGTTTTGTTACTGCAGCAGCAAGAACGGTTGCAGATGTTTTAAGAATTGGTAAATTTATATTAACACCAAAAGGTATAATGTTTGGATTGAAACAGTTTGGACTTCAGTTATTAAATCCACGGGCAGAAACAAGAATTTGGAATCCATTATCACTCGGTTCAGTTGCACCGATGGTTCATGTAGATAGACATTGGGGTGGTGAAACTTATTTAGATGCTTTAGGAAACGATGGTGAAGATTCAATATTATCTGGGTATGGTAGAGCACTAACAAAATCAAGTGCATTAACAGGTGGTAGGATAGTATTTCAAACTGCAAGACGAGTTACATTAGCTCATACATTAGCCATGGTCCCAAGTGCAGGTGGAAAAATCTCATTACCAGCAATACCTGAAATTTCATTTGATTTAAATGCAGGTGGTAGTGGTAATATTACTTCACTTTCGAAAAACATAGTCGGAGAAAATAAATATAAAGCAAAAGGTTTAATAAGTAACAAAGAATATACAATATCACATGGAACTCCAATAATACCACAAACAGTTTCAGAACAATTGATTATACAGGATATTATAGATGCAACGAATGAAATGGGAGAAAGTATATCTAAAACATTAACTGATGCAGTTAAAAAGGACGATGTATTTCAAGGTGATTATTATAATAAAGAAAAGAATTATTTATCAACGGAATTAACAAATCAAAAGGGCCATTATCAAATTTATGGATCTGGTGTAATATCTCGTGAGAGAAATAATGTTATAATACCAGGAGGTTCTGTTGTTTCAATTAATCATCCAACCATTCAAACACAAACTTTAGCTTTAAATGGTAGATCTATAACTCAATATACTCCAATAAGATTAAAGAGGATAGTAAGTGGAAATACTGGTAGAATAAATTTTTTAGGTGAAAATAAATATGGTGACACTAATGTATTAGAAGATACTAAAGAGTCTTATGTACCAACCTTAATACTTGGTAACAAAAAAGATGGTTTGTTAATACCTACTGACGATCAAAGAAATAAACTTTTTACATCAAAAACTTATTGGGGAACAAGTGTAATCAACGATACCTTTGAGTCAGATTTATATGACAAGGATAATAAATATACTAAAAATATTAGTATTAATGAAACTCAAAGTAGTACATTAACGAAAACAAGATTAAGAATAGATGACGATAAAGATCCAGTCGTTAAAATAGAGACTGCTCATCTTAATACAGCAAGATTTAATGTAGATGGAAAAACTACACTTTCAAGTCTTATAAAACTTCAAAATTTTCCATTATTCAATAATCAATCGGGTGGAAATCTTGGTTCAGAGAAACAAGCACTCGGTTTTATTAATGAAAGTGGAACACCTATACAATTGGCAGATAGTTTATATGGACATCAATGGAATGCAGGTAAAAGGGGAAAACTAACTTTCAAAGATGGATATGAAAAGAGTATAAAGAGTGTACCCGAAACTGATAAAGAGAAATTAAGGGGTATAGTTGATAAAGGTAGATTTGGATTAAGTGATAAAAATATACCACAAGTTATTAAAAAGTTATCTACAAAGAATATAAATGAAGATGGAAATGTTACAATCTTACACGGAGGGGATAACAAGGTAGAATCACAAATAGTACAAAATATTCATGAGAGAAAATCTGAAACAAATAAGTCAGGAAATATACTTGATAGATACAAGACTTTAGCATATGGAGATATACCAAAATCAACTGATGACGGTGAAAAATATAGTAAAAAAACTGTAAAGACTGATAAGGGTGGACAATATACAGGACAAGAAAAAGATGAAGTAACTTTACCTAATAAACTATATGAAATACCCGCAGAAGATAAATTAGGATTAGTAAAGAAAAACGTGGGCAATACGAGTTATGAGTACGGTGATGGTACTGGTATTGGAGAACCTGATTTTGTTAATATGACTAAGTATGGTAAAGATAATGATGATGATTACATTAAATTTAAATTTTTTGATATAGTAAATAGGAAACATATTATATTTAGAGCATTTTTGAGTGGAATAAGTGAAACACTTTCTCCTGAATGGGCATCTGAGAGATATATTGGTCGTCCAGATAGTGTCCATGTTTATCAAGGAGTGGATAGGTCAATGAGTTTTGAATTTATGGTTGTTCCAAGTAGTAAGCAAGAATTACCTATTCTATGGGAAAAATTAAATTATCTTGTTGGGTTTACTTATCCAACTTGGAAAACAGTAGGAAATGGTAAACGAATGGAAGCACCATTTATGAACTTAACTATTGGTGATATGTATAGTGCAGTTCCTGGATTTTTAAGTAGTTTAAGTATTACAGTTGATGATCAATCACCTTGGGAACTTGATCCAGGATTTCAATTACCACACGCGGTAAATGTAAGTTGTGAGTTTACCCATATTGGAAAACACCCATTGGCATCAGTAGGAAAACATTATGATTTAGGATGGTTAAAACAATATAATAGAGGTGCAGATTGGAAACAAGAAAACAATCCACAATTAGTAAAAAGAGGTAATGGACAATTACCTGATTTAATGGGAATATAATAAATTATGAGTAGATATCAATATACTGGAATTAAGATAGATAAACATACTGGTAACAGAGTGATGAAAACAACTCTTTATCCTGAGATAAGAATTGCGGATGGAGATCGGTTTGTCTATCCACTTGATGGGGATAGATTAGAAAATTTAGCATACAGATATTATGGAGATTCTACTTTGTGGTGGATTATAGCACAGGCAAATAAAATTAGAGATGGTTCGTATGCGCTAAAACCAGATGAAAAATTAAGAATACCAAGTAATATTGCACAGATAACAAATGATTTACAATCAATTAATAAGGATGTATAAAGGTTATGATAAGTTTACAACCTATTCCTAAAAAAATAAGAGACAGGTTAGAACGAAAATGTAAAGCAGTATCAAGAGATTTTGGAGAAGGTGAAGGTGGAGCACCACTTGAACCAAGAAGTGAAGATCTACAAGATACTTTTTCTAAATCTGTTTGGATAAAGTTATTTTCTCCAGTAGATAGTTCAAAAGAACCATCAGTAGTGCCAATTACTGATGATGTAAGGGAGGCGTGGAGAAAAAGAGAAAATGAAAAACGGGCCGGTGAAGCCACAATAGCAGCCGCTAAAGGTGATAAGTATGTACCAATAGAAATGACAGAACCTACTTCAATGGTAGGAGAAAAGGACAATGATATTGGATTAAATACAATGTCAATGATGGGTGGTATAACAGATAAGGGTGGACTTTTATTTGAAGGATTTAAAGAAACTTATAGTCAAAGACCAGGTGGTGCAGGAAGTGGTCCACTTGCACCAAAGGCTTCAAAAGAAGGACCAGTTGAGTCATTTCGACCAATAGCAGGAATTAAAGATGTTAGTATTAGTTATAAAGGTGGTTTATCGGCAATTAGAGAAGGAACGATTAATTGGACTTGTTGGACATTTGCAGATTTAGAAAGATTAATGCCACATCTTATGTCACATGGTAAGGGAGTTTTGTTAGAGTGGGGATGGAGTATTCCAAGTATAGAAGCAAGTGTTTTATATAGTGAAGAACAAATGCAAAATGGTCAAGCATATAATACTTTACAAGATAAAGTTATTGAGTTAGGTGGAGATTATGATGCGATGGCTGGTATTATTTCTAATTGGGAATGGTCGTTACGAGATGATGGTGGATTTGATTGTACAACTACGATAGTGGCACGTGGAGTTAATATTATTGATGCAGATTTATCTGGAGCAGAAACATCTGTAGAAAATACTGAAGGTGATTTAGAACCAAATTTAAAAGAATTTGTAGGGGCATTACGACAAACTATATGGTCACTTAGTACAGAGGGAACAGGTGATTGGTTCAATGTTGGATCAAATTTAGCAGTTGGAACTGTAGATGATAGTACATGGAGCACAAAAGGCATGTCAGCAGAGAAAGGTGGAAAACAACCACCAGGAGTTTTGTCTGTAGTACATGATAATTATTTGAATAATGTTAGTGCAGGTCCTTGGATTACTTGGGGATTCTTTGAAGATAATATTTTAGGTAAGTTTATGGGTAGAGTAGATTCAACAGGTAAAACTACTCAATCTTTTAGAAGTATAGAGCCACTTTTACATGAAGAAGGTGGATATATTAAGAATGATGGTAAAACACAAACGGATAATATTTACGAAGCACAATTTGAATCTGTTAAAGTTAGAAATCATCCAAAGTTATTAACACCAGCGATGAATAAATGGATATTACCTGGTCAATTTCCTGCAGAACATACTAAAGAAAATGCTTTTTGGGCAACAGGAAATACAGCAGCTTTTACTCGTGATATAGCTAGCAAAGTAAACAATCAATCTCATTTTAGACCATTTGAAGTTCCTGGTAGTGATGGAAAAAGGGGATATTTACGAAATATAATATTATCATATGATTTAATCGAAAGGTGTTTTGAGAGTGCAAATACAATTAGAGAAGGAATGAATGCAATATTTGATGAACTTAATAAAGAAGTAGATAATTTTTGGAAATTCGAGGTAGTAGTAGACCAACATATAAATGGTAATGTTAAAGTAGTAGATGTACTTGAAACGGCATTTAATCCTGTATCTATGTTAGATGCTAGAGATGCCGCCATATTAGCAGGTGGAAATGGGAATCCTGAAAGTCCAATTTTTACTTTTCCATCATGGGGAGAAAAGAGTATAGTTAAATCTCAGACCTTAACATCATCAGTTCCAAGTTCAATGGCCGTGTCTGCAATGTATGCAGGAACTTGTGAAAAAGGTGAAGAATCAGCAAATGCTCCACTTTCTGCACAGGCTGTAGCGGCATTAACTGATCCTAATAAATCACTTGATAGGTCACAACCCGGAATTAGAATGGCCAATCGTTTAGGAAAAGACGCATTTGGAAGTACGAATCCTTGGGGGGCAGGATCACTTGGGGACCGTTTTTTAAGTGATAATAGTGAAGAAACATATCCACCCGCCGGACCAGCTTCACCTGGAAATGCATTTGGTAAAGGTGTAGGAATTGCATTTTCTAAAGTTTCATTGAAAGAGATTTTAGCTTGGTATGCATCACAAGATGAAGAAAAGGCAAAAACAGATGAAAGTGACAGAAAACAGAAACTTCAAGAAAAAGCAGCCAATCAACAGGCCAAATCAGAATTATCTGAAGGATATTTTAATAGTGCATTCGAGACTCCAAGTGCAACTGTACCTGTTAAAAATATAAATGCAGGGTTTTGGGGAGGTGGATGGGATGGAATAGACGAAGAAGAAATATCTCTCTATAATCCTATTGGTGAATTACAAGATTTACCAGCGTTTGATGTTTTACATCGTAGGGTTATGATTAATTTTATACACGGAAGGTCAGACTCTCAGAAACCAGAAGAAGAATTGGATTCACTTCGTGATCCTATGATTCCAGTAGAATTAGAAATAGTATTGGATGGTACTGGAGGAATTATTCCAGGGAATTGTTTTCATGTAGATTATATACCACAAGTATACAAAGATTATTGTATTTTTCAAGTATTAGGAGCAGACCATACTGTAAGTGCTGATGGCTGGACAACATCTATTAAAGGTCAAATACGGGTTGCCATGAGAAAACTCGTTGAAAATAAATTAAAACCACAACTCAAGGATAAGTAATATGGCAAAAAATAATGAACAATCTATTTCATCTAATATTGGTAAAGGTATTAGTGTAAAACAAAACTTTGGTAAATTTAAGTATCAAGAAACGCGACAAGAAGTATTGAGTGGTAGACTTGATACAGTATATGATTTAAATAAAGTAATTTCTGAAGAAAACAAAGAACGGGTGATAAATAATGCCGGCACAGTTCAAAAGTTTGGTGATTTTAAATACCAAGATGGTGGTACAGTTCCAGTTGGAGAACCTTATCATATTCATTATTCAAGGATAGGAAAATCAGAAGTTTATATGACTGGAAATAAACATGATGAAACTTCTTTGATAATTGATAGATTAAGGGGAGATACAATATTTGGTAAATATGTTAAATTAAAAGAACCATCAATAGGACTGGAATATTTAAATAAACATAGATTTGAAGTTACTAAAAAACATCGTAAGATAGGACACGCAAGAAGATATTTTGCACAACAAGGTAATAGTTTCAAATCAGAGATATTTGAAATATCAAAAGTGGATTATAGTAAAGAAACTCCTTTTTATAAAAAAGTTCAATTAAAATGGAGTTTAAGTTTGAGTAAAGAATTGATGATATCTAAAAATATAAATGAAATTGAAGGAGCTGTTAATAAAGGATTTACATCATTAGAATACGCATTAAATCCAACAGAAGGGTTTATTGGTGAAGGTGTACTCACAAAAGAAGGAGTTATTAAAAAACTTGGTAAGTTAATATCTATGGGACAAGAAGATACACCACGAAAGAAAATAAAGAGAAAGAAAAAAAGAATAAGAAGAGCATCCACTACCACACAAAGTACTACAAGTACAACTCAAACCGCGCCACCATCAGGAGGTGAAGGTGGAGGAGCGTATTAATTTTAATTTTGGTAATTTAATTTGATATATATAAACAAAGGTTATAGTAAATGGTTTTATGGTTCACAGGTCAACCCGGCTCAGGCAAGACCACATTAAC
>Ga0310345_10004888_pt1 | contig 12045 bp, 17 predicted proteins | sample HC15DNA20500_MG_FD_204667 | JGI IMG/M metagenome (GOLD analysis project Ga0310345, IMG submission 204667) | Marine microbial communities from station ALOHA, North Pacific Subtropical Gyre - HC15-DNA-20-500_MG | ecosystem: Environmental > Aquatic > Marine > Oceanic | place: Pacific Ocean: North...
ATTAAAAGCACATTTAGATCATATGTACGACCATACTTTAGTACTTGATGAAGAAGATCCACATATGGATACTTTTAAAAAATTAGAACAAGCAGGTGTATGTCATATTAGAACTCATCCTATGGGACCTGGCATGGAAGGTACCGCACACTACCTTTGTGACTGGACCGATAAATGGTTACGTAAAAAAACACGGGGACGTGCTTGGGTTATTAGTGTTGAAGCACGAGAGAATGATAAAAACAGTTCAATCTATACAAATCCAAACGCAGGATTTAAAGGTTGGTTGTAAAAATTAATTAAATACGCATAATGAAGAATGTTGTGTGTATAAAATGGGGACCAAAATATATTCCTGAGTATGTAAATATTCTTAAGAATATGGTTAGGCGCCATTCAACTCTTGATTACAAATTTACCTGCATAACTGACGACGAAACAGGTCTTGATAACGACATTAATGTCGTAAAATTTCCTAAAGATAAACCTGCAATTAAATCTTGGTGGAGCAAACTTTGGATGTTCTCTAAAGAACTACCTCTTGATGGAACAATTTTATATTTTGATTTAGATCTTATAATATTTAGAAATATGGATAATTTATGGCAGTACGATCCAGGTAAATTTTGTATTATACAAGACTTCAATCGTTGTAGAGTAAAAGATTGGGAATTATGTAATAGTTCTGTAATGAGATGGGAAAAAGGTATGTTACATAACCTATGGGAAATGTACGAGCAAGATCCAAGAAAAATATGGGAAAGAAACCATGGCGACCAAGATTTTATAACTGCTAAAGAAGGAAAAAATGCAACAAGGTGGCCAGTGAATTGGATACGTTCTTATAAATGGGAACTAATGGGCAAAAAAACTACCTTACTACGACAAGGTAAAAAATTTATGTACCAAAAACCACCAACTATACCAGATGATTGTAATGTTGCTGTTTTCCACGGAGAACCTAAACCATTTAATTGTGGCGACAAGTTAGTAATTGACAACTGGAAATAATTTTTTTATAATATAGTATGGCTAAAAAATACGACTATTGGAAAGCAATAGATCACGTTCCAAAAGATTGTGGTTACGATAAAAAATTTAAATGGGATGTCGATATGCATTCAAATGGAATAATGGGTGATTGCATTCAATGGTGCGTCAACAATTGTAAAAACAAATGGGGATGGTGGTTTAAACAAACAGATCTTTATGACCCATTACGTCATAATTGGGAAGAACAAGATAGTTACATGAGTTTTGAAAATAAAAGAGAGGCTACTGCGTTCTTTCTAGCTTCTGGAATGGCCAATATGGGAGATCATAGTAGATAAATATTAACATGAAATGGTTTGATATAACAGATAAAGCAAAAAGTCAAATGGAAGGATTACTATCTAAAAATCCTGACAAATACGCAGTAAGCCTAGAAGTTAAAGGTGGCGGCTGTGCTGGCTTCAAATATGATTGGGGATTTACTGATAAAAATTCAATTGGTGAAGACGATATTGTTGAAGATTGGGGTACAGGACGATTTGTTGTTGATGATGCAAGTATGCTTTATGTTGCAGGTACTCAAATAGATTATAAAGAAGAAGTATTTGGTTCTCAATTTGAAATTAAAAATCCTAATTCCAAATCAAGTTGTGGATGTGGAGACAGTTTTGGTGTCTAATGGACACAGCATTTATAATAGGTAACGGCGAGTCACGAAATATATTTCCTATAAAAAATTTAAAAAATAAAGGCATAATATATGGCTGTAATGCCATATACAGAGATTGGCCTGAATTGTGCGATCATATTGTAGCAGTTAATCAACCAATGTATGACGAACTTAAACAATGGTACGACAAAACAAATCCAAATTTAAAAATACACGGTCCAAACGATATTAGTAAATGGGATTATATTTGTAATGGTGATGAAATTGATGACACACCAGATGGTTTAAAACTTTACAGAATTTGGCGAGGTGGTGACCTTAAAAAAGGTAATACAATTAGAACAATGGACTTTACTGAATCAAAAGGAACCGGTTGTAGTACAATATTAATAGCCGCTGAGTCAGGAATTAAAAATATTATTATACTTGCCTTTGATATAATGGGTGCTAGACAATGGGAAATGGATTCTCCTAGTAGAGAACAAAATAATATGTACAAAAATACTATAAATTATCCATATAGAGTAAGCATGAAAGCATATCTCAAATATGAATGGATGTTTCAACTAAGACAAATAATAAGAAAGTTTCCTAATACAAATTTTCATTATATTAATCGCAGAGAATACCTTGACGGCAATACTTTTTTAAGATGGTATTTTGATCAACCTAATATTAAAGTTGGAATTTATGCAGATTTAAAACGTTGGGTAGATGGAGATCGTGATAAAATTAAATGGACAATATTATAGTGTTTTTGTAGAACTAGCATCTAACTGATAAATTTTACGCATTGTAAGACCCACTTTTTGAGCAAACTTTTTAGAATCACAATACGAACAAACGTGTTTATAATCATTTGATGCTCGTTCTGGATCTACTTGCGATCTAGGTCTTAAAAATGATACTCCACATGAGTCACATTTGAAATAATAAATGGTATTTTTACGGTGAAAAGTATGATACATACCCAGTTTAGATTGGCGTTCGTATAATCTCATAGTTCTTAAGGTTTCTATGAACATATAACTATTTAATAAATACGTATTATAATAATATGGCACGATTAAACATAGACACAGGAACAGAAGGAAATACAGCAACAGGCGATACTTTACGTACCGCGATGACGAAGATCAATACGAATTTTGAAGACGTTTACCAATTAATTGGTGATCCTACAACTGGACTTATAACAACACAGGTAACTAACGGCGATCTTAAACTACAACCAAACGGTACAGGATCTATTGAAATAGATCAATTAAAAATAGATAGTTCGGCAATAACAACTATTGGAACAAATGCTAATTTAACACTAACCGCAAATGGTACAGGTGCAATAACATTAGATTCAATAAAAATAATGCTGTCAAACATACCAACATCAAATCCAACTAATGTAGGACAACTGTGGAATGATTCTGGTACATTGAAAGTAAGTGCAGGATAATAGACAATGGCAAGAATAAACATTTTTCCAGGCAGTAATGCAAATGACGGAACAGGCGATGACATAAGATCAGCATTTATTTCTGTAAATGCTAACTTCACCGAGTTATATGCGGCTTCACCTGTTAGTTCACAAGTTACTATTGCAGGAAATAAAATTAGTGCAAATGCCTCAGATGCAGATTTAGTATTAGAACCTTCGGGTGCAGGTGCAATTGTTTTCCCTGCAATTACAATTAATAATAATTATATCACTGGTACAAGATCAAATGAAGATTTAGTTATATCAGCTTCTGGTACAGGTGATGTTATAGTAAGTGCAGTAAGAGTACATGGAACAACAATTAGTTCAGACGATTCAACAAAAATTACGTTAGCAGAAGCAGTAGATATTACTGGAACTTTAAGTGTAGACACTATTGATACAAATAATATTGGTTCAAATGATTCAACATCAATACATATTAATGATTCATTAAACGTTTCTGGAACTTTAAGTGCAAACACAATTGATACTAATACAATCTATTCTGGAGATTCAGGTGCAATACAAATTGATACTGGACTAAACGTTTCTGGAACTTTAAGTGCAAACACAATAGATACAAACACAATATCTTCAGGAGATTCATCACAAGTTACAATAAATGACGGATTAACTTTATCAGGGTCTTTTAAACAAGCAATACATACTTTCGTGGCAACTGATGCAATTACAGAAACAGAACACGCAGGTAGAACATTGTTACTTGGTGAAGTTGGTGGTAATGCACTAGTTACATTAACACTACCAGATGCAACAGGTTCAGGTGCAACATACAAATTTATAGTGAGCGTGGCAAACACATCAAACTATGTAATTGTATGTCCAGATGCTAATAACACTATTGGTGGTATTATGATGTTCCTAGATGAAGACGAAGGTGGTGCTAGAGCATATCCAACAGTGGCGGCTACTGACACTATCACGCTTAATGCTGGTACAACAGGTGGACTAGTTGGTGACTATCTTGAACTAGTTGACATAGCAACTGACAAATGGCACGTTAGAGGTTGTATGAGAGTGTCTGCAGGTACCAACACAGCAACTCCATTTAGTGCTACTGTATAATAAAATTACATTCGGTTTATAGAATTCTAAATAAATAATCATATTAGGAGATTTAAAATATGGCTAAACAAGCAATCGGCATAGGATCTAGTGCAAACGACGGTACAGGTGATCCATTAAGAACAGCATTTGACAAGATAAACGATAACTTCACAGAATTATACGGTACAACAATGACTGAAAGGGTAGTTTTAGATTTAACTCCTCAATTAGGTGGAGACTTAGATGTAAGTACATTTGACATTATTTCAGCTTCTAATAGAAATATTGATATTGATCCAAATGGATCAGGTACAATCGAATTAAAAGCAAATACCAATGTCACAGGAACATTTTCAGCCTCTGCCGCGGCGACACTTTCAACAAGTTTAGCATTGGCAACAGGTGCAACTGTAACAGGTATAGACAACGGTTCATTAGGTACCAGTGCAACATTACTTGCTACGCAAGGAGCAATTAAAACTTATGTAGATGCACAGGTAACAGCAAGTGATTTAGACTTCCAAGGAGATAGTGGAGGTGCTTTGGCAATTGATTTAGATTCAGAAGTTTTAGATATTGCTGGTGGAACTGGATTAGATACAGTTGGAGCATCAAATACATTAACAATTAATATTGATGCCACAGTAGCAACACTAGTTGGTTCACAAGTACTTACAAACAAAACATTAACATCGCCTGTATTGAATACAGGTGTAAGTGGCACAGCAATATTAGATGAAGATGCTATGGGAACAGATTCAGCTACACAGTTGGCAACACAACAATCAATCAAAGCATATGTAGATGGTCAAAATCATACAGCACTAACAGGTTCAACTAATGATCAAATTACAACAGTTACAGGTGCAAATGCAATACAAGGTGAAGCTAACTTAACTTTTAATGGAACAACATTAACAGTATCAGGACACGGACTTGTAACAGGAGACCTAGAAGTACAAGGTTCAATTAATGCTGATATGTTTATAAGCAATTCAGATGGTGATATTGAAATAAATCCTGCAGGTACAGGTGCAATAAAATTAACAGGACCAATTACAGCAACAGGTACACAGACTACAACAGGTCAACTTAATGTTGATAATTTAAGACTAGATGGCAACACTCTTTCAGCAACATCGGGTGGTATTACTCTTAATCCGGCGGTGAATCAAAATATTCAATTAGGTGGATTAACAACAGTGACAGAAATTCATGCAACAACGGCTGAAATCACAACAGTAAGATGTGATGCACTTCAAAATGATACTTCAAATGGTAATATTACTATTACTGCCCAAGGTACAGGTATAGTAGATATTTCACCACAAGTAACTTTAACAGGATCTTTTAAACAAGCAATACATACTTTCGTGGCAACTGATGCAATAACAGAAACAGAACACGCAGGTAGAACTTTATTACTTGGTGAAGTAGGTGGTAATGCTTTAGTTACATTAACACTACCAGACGCAACAGGTTCAGGTGCAACATACAAATTCATAGTAACTGTGGCAAACACATCAAACTATGTAATTGTATGTCCGGATGCCAGCAACACTATCAGTGGTATTATGATGTTCCTAGATGAAGATGAAGGTGGTGCTAGAGCATATCCAACAGTGGCGGCCAGCGATACTATTACACTTAATGGTGGTACAACAGGTGGACTAGTTGGTGACTATCTTGAACTAGTTGACATAGCAACTGACAAATGGCACGTTAGAGGAGTTATGAGAGTGTCCGCAGGTACCAACACAGCAACTCCATTTAGTGCTACTGTATAGATACTAGAACTCAATAAATACTGGTGAAGGAGTAAGTTTTATGTCAACACCAGTGTGGACAACCACAGCAGGTAAATTAGCATCAATTGACGAGCAAGTATCATATTCGCTACAATTAGAAGCGAATGACCCAGTCGATCTGGGTGATTCTACGGCTATCACTTATTCCATTATAGCAGGAAGCCTACCTTCAGGAATGAAACTTACTTCTACAGGCTTACTGACAGGTATTCCGGCCGAGGTTTCGAAAAGAACTAGATACACCTTCGTTGTACGTGCCACGGCCGGTACACAAATTACAGACAGAACTTTTTATTTAGATGTTGAAGGTGCTGATTCTCCAACATTTACAACTGCATCTGGACAACTTGAATTAGATGACTCTACAAGAGTTGGATTATATTGGATATTAGATGGTTCAAAAATATCTTTTCAAATAACAGCAACTGATACAGATACAAGAGCAGGACAATCTTTAGTTTATGAAATTGTACAAGGTGAATTACCGCCAGGTGTTACTATGTCATCAACAGGATTAATATCAGGAATAATACAACTTACAGAAGATCAACGATATGGTCCAAGAGGTGGATTTGATGCACACAATGAAGATTACGATGACGTTCCTTATGACCGAATTATAACAACAAAATCTATTTCTAAAAATTTTGATTTTGTTGTAAGAGTTTCAGACAGTACAAGTTATGCTGATCAAGGCAATTCAATATTTGTTTATTCAGCAGACTATTGGAGAATATCAAATTCATCAATAACAATAGATATGACTACACTTGGTGGGTATCCATTAACAGCTGATAATAGTGCGAGCAGAAGACCAATTTTCAAAACAGCATCAGACCTAGGAACATTTAGACATGACAACGCAATTGTAGTTAAAATTGATGTTGAAGATTTTGATCCATTACAAGCAAATTTAGAATATTCTGTTATATCAGGTTCTATGCCAGCTGGAGTATCAATTAATCTTGGTTCAGGAGAAATTTATGGTACACTAGCAAGACAAGTTGCAATAGAAACAGATTATACATTTACAATAAGAGCTAACAGAGTTGTAGCTACTGGAATAAATGTATTCACTGATCAAATATTCACAATGAAAGTAATTGGTGAAATAGATATTGGAATTGCATTCATAACTAATGCTGATCTTGGCACATTACCAGCAGATATTCCAAGTACGTTATCAATTATAGCAATAGCAGATGAAACAAATAGAGTTTTAACTTATAGTGTAACTTCAGGTTCTTTACCTACTGGAATAACTTTATCACCACACGGAAATTTGATAGGTACAATTGACCCAAGCGACTTTACCGATTCAACTAGAGCATATACATTTACAGTTACAGTTAGTGACCAATATCAATCAGCGGCAACATCAAAAGAATTTACATTAAACATAGACATACCATATACTACTATTGAATATGGCAACATGACTGGACATTCAACCTCATTTATTGATCAAAATATATTTTATAGTATTGCACAAGATCCAAATATTAATTCTCCTGAATATATTTACAGACCAGATGATAAAAACTTTGGAATGAAGTTAAATCCTGAAATGTTGATGATGGCTGGTTTACAAGCACAAACACTTACAGCATTTCAAGAACAAATGGAACAAAATCATGCACCCAAAACTTTATATTTTGGAGATTTAAAAACTGCGGTTGCAAAAGAAAACAATATTATAAAATATGAAATTGTATACATTGAAATGAAAGACAAACTTGTCAATAAAGATGGTATAGCAATTAGTTCATCGGTTTCATTAAGAACAGATGTTGCAAAACCTATGTTAGGTCCTAGAGCAGGAACGGTTAATTTAACTACTGACGGGAATAACGTCAATATCACAACTTCAAGTGGACTTTCATTTAGCACAGCTGGATCTAAAGTTAGATATACAGGAAATATTACAGCAGACTTAGATTATATAGCAACACTTTATCCAAATGCAGTTGCAAATATGAGAAGTAGAATGAAAACTTTAGGACATAAGGAATGGGACCATTTACCTTTATGGATGAAAACAACACAATCAGGTGCCAAAGCACCATTAGGATTTGTACTTGCTGTTCCTATATGTTATTGTAAACAAGGAACATCAGCATTGTTAAAGAAAAGAATAACAGATAAAGGATTAATTTTTAGAAATATTGACTTTATTGTAGATAGATATCAAATTAACAAGAGCAAAATTACACCTGCTTCTTTTACTGGAGACGATTCCACAACAACATTTGAACTCGATGAAATAGTACACGATGAAGATATTTTAGTCAAAGAGGATGGTAATATTGTTTACACAGGCGAAGGTTGGACAGCATCAGGATTTGCAGGCTATTTGAATCCTACAGCAGACGGAGAATTAAGATCAGCAGATCATGAATATGGTATATCATTAACACATGACACAACTAATAAAAAAACCACAATAACTTTTACTAAATCAATACCATCAAGTGGCAGTATTATAACTGTCGAAAGAGCGAACGATAAATACCTTAAATTTAGGAACAAAGGAATATTTTAATGGCAAGTAAAATAACACCAAGTAATGTTGACGGAACATTTCCGAAAGCTGGACAAGATAATAGTTCACAAGGATTTAGAGATAACTTCTCAGCAATTAATACCAATTTTACCGAAGCAGTAACAGAAATTGTAGCATTACAAACAAACAAAGCAAACTTAGATAAGGCAAGTGATTTTACTGATAATATTATATCTAGAGCAGTTTTAAAAGACACAGCAGAAACAGTATACGCACATGGTACAACTGGTGGTGCAATTACATTAAATCACGAAAATGGACATTATCAAACAATAACAACAAATGCCTCAATAACCTTATCATTTGCTAACTTGCCAGCAACTGCAACACTGGGAAAAATTATTTTAGATATAACATATGGGTTGGTTGCACATACAATTACAATACCAAGTACTGTCATAGTAGCTGATAATGTTACAGGTGGTGATGGTTCAAGCGATACAATTACTATAACCAATACAGGTAGATATCTTTACGAGTTTTTAACTCCAGATAATGGCGCAACTATATTAATGCATCAAATAGGTAAAATGTATACCTAATAGGAGGTAATAATGTATTTTCATCCTTTACAAGAAGAAATAGGAAATTTATCTGAAGAGGATATTTCAAAAAGAATAAAAGAATTATCTCGTAAAGTCGCTATTGCAAGAAGAGGAAGAAATCCTGATATGTTATCTAAACTACAACACGCACTTCAAACTTATCAAGGAGCTATAAGTCAAAGACGACTTGAAGAGTGGCATAAAAAATATAAAAAAGAACGAGGCGAACCAGATTTAGGTGATTTAATCAATATTGAATAGTAAGTAAGTTTAATGCCAAATTCGTTCAGTTGGAAAACAAAATTTAAATCAATTATTATAGTCGATAATGAATTATTTTCAAATGAATATAATATAAAACTCTTTATTACTCCACATACTGCAAACTTAAAAGAACAAACAGAATATTTTGATAGATTAAAAAATTTATTTGAATTAGTTTTTGCAAATACCATTATTACGTGGAAAGATGAGAAACTTTACCACACATTAAAAAAGGAAAGCAATAACCGATTTATTGAATTACCAAAACCACCATATGATCAACTCATGGCGGCGGCTTGTTTTTGCAAAACAAACGCTATTCTCGAAGGAAATATTACTGTAAATATTTTAGAATTAAGCAGTTACCAAGGTGATGGTATTACATATTCAGTTGACAAAAACAGTAAAGAACTTATACTATTAGATACACCCAATTGGTTTTCAAAAAAATATGAAAGTTTTGACCCATGGTGGTTAAGAGCAGATACGGCAACATATGATCAAGAACTTGATAAAGGCATTTATACAGGACACTTTAGTTGGGACAATAAAATACCAGTTGACAAGAAGCACGAAGGTCATGCTAAAATATTTGAATTCAATCCAAAAGTTTTAGATGGCGGAAAAAACAAAAATAAATGAAACTGGTGATTGCATCTACACAGAAACAGATGTAATTGAATTGTTATATAATAATCCAGAATTAGATATATCAAAATTATTCTTTGAGGACCCAACACAATACAATATTAGTATAATGGACACAGGACTACCATTTAAAAAATTACAAACTGTTCCATTAAGACCAAAACCAGCAATATTTGATGAGAATATGATTAACAATTGGTATATGCCAATAAAATATTCTAAAATAAATGTTAAAGAATATCTATTAAACAAATGTCAAACACAAGAAGAACGCGATAGAGTTGAACAAGAATATATATTGTTTGAAAAGAAGAAATTTATTCGTGTATTGCAATTTTTAATTTACTTTATAGATACATTACGAACAAATGACGTAGTATGGGGTGTAGGTAGAGGTAGTAGTGTGGCAAGTTTTTGTTTATTCTTAATAGGCGTACATAAAATAAATCCACTGCAATACGACTTAAATATAACGGAATTCTTAAGGTGATAAGTATTAGCAATATATTATAGGAGCATATTATGGTAGCAAGACCAACAAGAAAAAGAATGTATAGAACCATGCAAGGTCGTATGGTTGATATTGAAAAATTAAGAGCGTCCAACGAACACGTTAGAGCAGTTGGTAATATGAATGTGAATGCTCGGGGTGATGTATTAGGTCCGAGTGGACGAATAATTGAATCTAAAGCAGATGTAATTACAAAGTATTATGAACAACCAAAAGGTAAAGCTGATGATACTCCTATAAGAAGAAAAATACCAGCAGATAGAAAAATTGCTCCAACACCACAACCTTCCATACAAAGAATGACTCCCACAGCATCAAAACCCGATGCACCAACAGTAATTACTACACCTGAGAAAAAAGGTATAGACGCCGCACTTGACGGCTTAGAATAATTCTTATATAATTACTTCTATATGTCACGAATAGAAGACTTACAAGCAAAAGGATTTGGATCACATGGTGGTAAACAACACATTCATCATGGCCATATACAACCATTAGGTAAAAGAGTATTAGTTTGTAAAATGCATTTTGGCGAAAACAAAACAGCTGGAGGCATTATTATTCCTGACGACGACGGTACTCAAAGTGGTATCCATCCTCGTTGGGCAAAAGTTTATGCTATAGGATCTAAACAAGAAGATGTTAAAGTTGGGCAATGGATATTAGTAGCACACGGTAGATGGTCCCGAGCATTTAAAATTGAAAACGAAAAAGAATCTGAAGAAGTACGAATGGTTGATGAAGATGATATTTTAATGTTATCAGACGACGAGCCTGAGGACAATAGAAAACAAGCCAGGTATATTAACACAGGTGGTCAAACACAGGCTTCTGTTCCAGGCGATGGCTAAATTTGAATGCGGACAATGTGGTATACACTTTGACAAAGCTACATATTGGTTTGATTCATTATACGCCGCTAATTGGCCTATAAGAGAAATAATTCCTTTTTGTGGCCCTAAATGTGTACAAGAATGGTATGAAAAAACAGGTGCAATTGATTGGCCTTTACGTGAATCAAGAGATTATCCTAAAGGTGACGACTGGAAACCTACACAACAGATAGTTCCATGAAAAGTATTATAATTGATGTTAAAAAAATTGTTACTCTAGCTGAAATAGGACTAGGTGCTGAACGTCCATTAAACAAAGAAAAACGTTACTGGATTAAAAAACTTTCCAAACAAAAAAACCAAAAACCTATCCTAGTATCACAAATTAAAGATTCAAACTATTATATATTGTGTGATGGATGGCATAGACTACAAGCAGTTTTAAAACAAAAGAAACGAATAATTAGAGGTATTCCAATACCAATTAAAGCAGGAATACAACTTGCAAGAGCAAACAAAATTCTCCGAGATGTTGATAAGGATTTTAACTACAAATTAAAGGTATCTGGTATTATCAACGATTGGGCTCAAGATCAAATTGACAATTAATCATAATTTGTATATTATTAATAAATGAAAGAACTTTGGGTAGAAAAATATAG
>Ga0310345_10004893_pt1 | contig 12038 bp, 14 predicted proteins | sample HC15DNA20500_MG_FD_204667 | JGI IMG/M metagenome (GOLD analysis project Ga0310345, IMG submission 204667) | Marine microbial communities from station ALOHA, North Pacific Subtropical Gyre - HC15-DNA-20-500_MG | ecosystem: Environmental > Aquatic > Marine > Oceanic | place: Pacific Ocean: North...
ATGTCGAATTCCTTATGGCAGGCTTCGTTGATGCAGCGGAAAAAGAAAGGGCGATCAGACATAACGAAGACCATTCTAAGGGATTATCGAAGGAAACGAAAACGGTGGCAGGGCTAATCGCCGGCGAGGAGCGGTTCGAACTGTTCAATGGCCTCGGCCGCATCCCAGTGGTAGGCCCCGGTCTGCCTCAGAGCCAGGCGTCCCTCGCGGTCGATGATGAATGTGGTAGGTATCATTATCACCGCAAAGCGTTCACCCAGAACGTTCTCCGGATCCACCAGAATCTTGAATGGGTAGGGACTATCTACGAGGAAGTCACGAACGGTCTCGGGATCTTCATCTGAAACCGCCACCATCGAAAATCCGCTCTCGGAGAGCTGTTGGTAAAGCGATGCCATAGCCGGCATTTCAGCCAGGCAGGGGCTACACCAGGTAGCCCAAGAGTTCAAAAACACCACGCTGCCTTCTTCATCGGGATCCAGAAGGGAAACCTCCTCTCCCTCCAGGTTCAGGAAGGTTCCCGAGAGATCCAGCGGCAGTCGCTCTTCTTTGCTCAACCACTCGATGGGTTCCGACGGCAACTCGATCTCAACCGGAAAATCAGCGGGTTGGACACATCCTAAAATGAGCAGGGCCACCACAATAAGCGGGACCGCGACCTTTTTCATTTCACTTCTCTGATCTCGTTTCATGGTCTGTTCCTGGCTGGTATTAATTGTAGCATAGCCAGATTTTCTTTCCTGTTCAAACCCCAACACCCATAGCACCATTGGCGGAGTTTACAAAGGATTCGAGAAGACTTACATTAGGTGGGTCAACCGGCGACTGGCCACTGACAAGGAAGATTTTGTCGGCTGTCAGTTGTCAGCTGGTCAGAAATTATGAAAGTGTCCCTGTTTGTCACCTGCCTCGTTGATCAACTTTTCCCACAGGTCGGCCTGAGCGCCGTTAAGGTTCTCAAAAAGTGCGGCGTGGAGGTCGACTTCGACCCTCGCCAGACCTGCTGCGGACAACCTGCCTTCAATAGCGGCTACGTTGACGAAAGCAGAGAAGTGGCGGAGCACTTCATCGAGGTCTACGCTGACCGAGAGCACATTGTCGTCCCATCCGGGTCGTGTGCCACCATGATCAAGTCCTTTCTTCCCAGCTTGTTCCCCGAAGGATCTCAAAAGCGACGGCAGGCCGAGCAAGTGAGTCAGCGAACCTTTGAGTTGTCCGACTTTTTGACTTCCGTGCTGGGGACCCACACTACCGGTGCACGGTTTCCTCAGGTGGTCACCTACCACGACTCCTGCCATCTGGTTCGGGAACTGGGCATTCGCAGTCCACCCCGTCGGCTGATTCAAAGCGTCGAGGGCGTGGATTTTCGAGAGATGGAGAACTGCGATCGATGCTGTGGCTTTGGGGGCACTTTCGCGGTGAAAAGTCCGGATGTTTCAGCGGCTATCGGTGAGGATAAGGTCCAGTGGATTCAGGAATCGGGTGCCGACTATGTGATTGCCAACGATGTCGGTTGTCTGATGCACCTCGATGGTCTGCTGCGGCGAAATCAGGTTCCCATCCAGATCATGCACCTGGCCGAATTGCTGGCTCACTTTGATGATTAGAAGCGCTAGCTCGGATTTTCCACACCTTCTCGTCACGAAGCGGTGGCGCCTTCATCTGAGGGACGAACAAAGGGCAGGCCTGACAATGCGCGTGACCCGCAAGCGGGTGCCCCAGGCTCCCGCCAAAGTACTTGACGGTACGTTGGAGGAGGCCGAAGGAGTGCAACACAGTCAGGACGGATCAGGGCGCTGATGCAGTAGAGGGGGTGTGAGAATTGCGGGCTAAGATCAATCGAAATGTTCAGGCTGCCCTGGCGGATCAGCAGCTGCAAAAGAATCTCCGCAGCACCCTGGGAAAAAGTGTGCGCATGCGTGATGAGTCGGTGGCGGAGGTGCCCAACTGGGAGCAGTTGACCCAGTACGCCCGGGATGTCAAGAACCAGACCTTATCCAGACTCGACCACTATCTGGAAATGCTGGAACAAAAAGTCACGGCTCAGGGAGGAAAAGTGATCTGGGCCGAAACCGGACAGGACGCGGTTCAGTTCATTGTCGATCTGGCCCGCCAAAAAAAGATAGGAAAGCTGGTCAAGAGCAAGAGCATGTTGAGCGAGGAGATCCACCTCAACTCCATGCTCGAGCGGGCCCGGATCGAGTCGATCGAAACCGACCTGGGGGAGTATATCGTTCAGTTGGCCGGGGAAACACCATCGCACCTTCTGGCTCCGGCTCTCCACAAGTCCAGACAGGAAATTGCCGATCTGTTCGTCCGGGAGCTGGGCATGGAGCCTTCGGACGACGTGGGTGATATTACCTCCACCGCACGCCGAATCTTGCGGGAGCATTTCCTGACCGCTCGCATGGGAGTGACGGGCGTCAATTTTGCGGTGGCCGAAACAGGCACGATCGTCATCGTGGAGAATGAAGGCAACGCCCGCTTGTCGGCCTCGGTTCCCCAGATCCATGTCGCCTTGATGGGGATCGAAAAGGTCATTCCCCGAACTCGTGATCTGGCGGTGTTTTTGAAGGTTTTGATTCGAAGCGCCACCGGACAGAAAATGACCAGCTACGTTAATTTCATCAATGGTCCGCGAAGATCCGAGGAGCTGGCTGGACCCGATGAATACTACCTGGTGCTGGTGGATAACGGGCGCAGCAAGATTCTGGCCGATCGTTTTCTGCGACAAACCCTGGCCTGTATCCGCTGTGGAGCCTGCCAGAATATCTGTCCTGTTTACCAGCGCATTGGAGGGCACGCCTATGAGTCGACCTATCAGGGACCCATTGGCGCGATCCTGACTCCCCAGCTCACTTCCCATGCAGCGGCACCCGAGCATGCCTTTGCCTCTTCTTTATGTGGGGCCTGTCAGGAAGTCTGTCCCGTCAAGATCGAGATTCCCCACATCCTGCTGAAACTTCGGGAGCAATCTCAGAGTGAAAAGAAAACAAAAGCGACCCACTTTCCCCTGGAAAAACTGGTGATGGGGCTGTGGGCTCAGGTGATGTGTTCTCCCGCACTCTATGCCGGTTTCGGGCGCTGGACCCGAAGGGCCTGGAGAGTCCTGGGTAAAAAGGGCAGGCTGAGTTGGCTGTGGGCCCCTTTGAGCCGCTGGAGCAAGCATCGGGATGTACCCCGGTTGGCACCGCGGAGCTTTCGCCAACTTTATCGGTCATTGGAGGAGTGATGGGAAGTCGTTCGGTCATGCTGGACAGGATTCGCCGGGCCTGCGCTGGGGCTGATGGCGGTGAGCTGCCCTCCCGGCTGCCTGATTTCCCGAACTATTCGGATCCGGTGGCACAATTTCGCCAGGAGTTCGAGGCGGTGGGAGGAGTCTTTCTGGACGGGCGAGGATCGGGCCAACTGGCGGAAAGTTTATCCACCGTGATACGAGATAGTGATTCGACCCAGGTCTACTGGGAGAGTGAGGCAATGTTCCCCAAATACTCGATCCCCTATCAGCGGGATAAGGCCGGCCAGGGGTCCGTAAAACTACTTCTTTACAGCCGTCATCCCGATCTGAAGGTCGAGTTCCCTCTTTCCCTGGAGTCAAGACCCTACGGGAAGAGTGCACTGGCCGAGAGCTCACTCTCCATCAGTCCGGCGCGCTTTGGGATTGCTGAAACGGGTACCATCGTTCATGAAGTCGGACCGGGAATCGGACGTCTTTTCTCCCTGCTCCCTCCAGCTCGGCTTGCCCTGTTGTCGGAGCGGGATCTGATCATGAATTCTGCGGAGTTTTTTGCTGATCGCCTGGCCGAACAGCGTGGCAGTGTGCTGACCCTGATCACGGGCCCGAGTCGGACGGCCGACATCGAAAAGACTCTTGTGGTCGGCGTCCACGGACCCACAAAAATGTTTGTTATCCTGACTCCATGAAGGATCTTGGCGGGAAAAAGGCCCTGGTGACGGGTGCGGCCAGGCGGATCGGCCGGGAAATCGCCCTGGCGCTGGCGGATCAGGGTGTCGATGTGGCGTTGAGTTTCCACAGCAGTGAGTCGGAGGCCAGGAAAACCGAAAAAGATTTGCTCGCCAGGAAGGTTAATGCAGTTGCTGTCAAGGCCGACTTGACCGATCTGGATGCCTGTGACCTGCTTATTGACAGTGTCACTTCCGAGCTTGGACCGGTGGATATTCTGGTCAACAATGCTTCTGATTTTCCCCAGACCAGGCTCGAGGAACTCGACACGGATCGCTCCCGGTTTGCCCTCCAGTTTGACAGGCTGGCGCGCCTTCACATGAGGGCTCCTCTCTATCTGGGGATGCGGCTGGGACGTCAGATGAAGCGGAACGGATGGGGAAGGATCGTCAACATCACGGATCGGATCACCGTGAAAGGGCAAGCCTATCCCAACTGGAGTCTCTATCTGGCGACCAAGTACGGCCTGTACGGTCTCACTCAAGCTCTGGCGGTGGAGTTGTGTCCCGAGGTGACTGTCAACAGTATTGCGCCTGGACTGGTGATACCCCCCCTGGGAATGGATTCACAGGAGGCACAACGACTGCGAGATCGTCTCCCTCTGAAAAAGGAAGCAGGGCCGGAGGAAATCGCGGCCGATGTTCTTCACCTGGTCCGATCCAGCGCCAAGACCGGAACCGTGGTGGTGACCGATGGGGGAATCGGTGTTCAAGGCTAGCCGCTGATGAAATACAAGATCGTTAGAAAAATCCACTTTTGCTATGGGCATCGCCTCATGGACTACGATGGTAAGTGCGCCCATGCCCACGGGCACAATGGGATCCTTGAGATCGAGCTTTCCGCAGAAGAACTCGATGACCGGGGGATGGTGTGTGACTTCGGTGATGTTAAAGAACAGGTGGGCAGCTTCATTGATGAGAAAATAGACCATCGCATGCTGCTCAGAGGCGACGACCCCCTGGTCCCCGTTCTCAAGAAAATGGGTGAAAAGGTGTTCATCATGAAGGAGAATCCCACCGCCGAGAACATCGCCAAGCTGATCTTCGGAGAAGCCAGATCACGGGGACTACCTGTTGTCGCCATCCGGTTGTGGGAGACGCCCCATGCCTTTGCCGAATACCGGGAGGAAGACTGAGAGCTGGTCTTCGACCAGCGCGTTCCACGTTGGTCATCGGTGTTGTTGTGAATCCACTTAGGCTGGAATAGAACCGGGAAATCGGCTTCCTTACTCTGTCCGGCAGAAGGGGGAAAGAAAGAAGAGCGCTTATGAGGCTCAAAGATCGGGTTGCTATCGTCACGGGTGCTGGTGTCGGTATCGGGGCGGCCTATGCCAGACGACTGGCAGGGGAAGGCGGGAAGGTCGTTTGTGCCGATATCCAGGGAAAGAACGCCGATGATAGGGCCCAGGAAATTCGAAAGGGCGGCGGCGATTCCATCGGGGTCGAGGTCGATGTGTCGCGCAAGGACGAGACCGACGCCATGGCTCGAAGCGCACAGGACGAGTACGGACGGATCGATATCCTGGTGAACAATGCCGCCATGTTTACCGCTTTGCCCGAGGGTCCCTTCGACGAGCTCACGGAAGAGAACTGGGACCGTTGCATGGAGGTCAACCTGAAAGGACTGTGGAACTGCATCAGGTCCGTCTATCCGTTCATGAAGAAACAGCAGTCTGGCAAGATCGTGAACGTATCCTCCATCACCTGGCTTCTGGGTCGGCCCTTTCGACTCGATTACGTGACCTCCAAGGCGGGTATTGTGGGATTGACCCACGCCGTGGCGCCGGAACTGGGTGCTCACGGCATCAACGTCAACTGCATCGTTCCCGGACTGGTCCAGAACGAGTCCACGCTGAAGGTGTACCAGCCGGAGCACTTCAAAAACTACAGTGAGCGGCAGGTGCTCAAACGGAGTCTCACCTCCGAGGATCTCTGTGGGGCGGTCGTCTTTTTCGCCTCCGACGACGCGGAGATGATCACGGGACAGAGCCTGGTTGTCGACGGTGGGATGGTTTTTCATTAGCCCGCATCATGCATCGTCCGGGCTAGTGCCGCAGTGCTGTCGGCGGTGAAACGAGGAACAGGAAATGAAACGAAATCTTTTAAACCAGCAGAAATTTGGACTCCTTGTCTGGATGCTCCTTTTGATTTCCCAAGGCCTTCTCGCCCAGCAAGCGACTGGCGAGTTCGAGGTGGGAAGCAGACCCGTCCGGATGACCTTTGATGGCGAGCACATCTGGGTGACCAACACCGGAAGCGACACGGTGACCAAGCTGCGAACCTTTGATGGCGCAACCATCGGAGAATATCCGGTTGGAAAGGCACCGGCGGGCGTGGTTTTTGATGGCGAGAACATCTGGGTGGCCAACCGGGCCGCGGGTACCGTCAGTAAGCTGCGGGCCGTCGATGGAACCTCAGTCGGCCTCTACCAGGTGGATAGTGAGCCTTTCGGGATCACTTACGACGGGACCCATATCTGGGTTACCCAGCGGCAAAGCGATACGGTGACCAAGCTGCGGGCTGCGGATGGGGAAATTCTGGGAAAGTTCCCGGTAGGGAAGGTGCCGGTTGGCGTGGTCTTTGATGGCGAGAACGTCTGGGTGGCCAACCGGGATGGGCACACGGTGAGCTGGCTCCGGGCCGGCGACGGAAAGACCCTGGGCACTTTTGAGGTGGATCAGACACCTGTGGCCATCGCCTTTGACGGAGAGAATATCTGGGTGGGGCATGTTCGCAGCAACACGGTGAAAAAGCTTCGTGCCAGTGACGGCGAAACCCTGGGGACTTACCCTGTGGGCGACAGGCCGCGTTCCCAGATCGTGTTTGATGGGACTTACATCTGGCTGACCAATTCCGGTGATGACACGGTGACCAAGCTTCGTGCCAGTGACGGGATGGTGGTGGACACGCTCAGAGTGGGGAAGGGTCCTCGTGCCATCGCTTTTGACGGATCGGCCGTCTGGGTGGGAAATACCGACAGCGATAACGTCACTCGGCTGGACGCCGACCAATAAGAAAGAAGAGAAAGTTTCACCACAGAGGCACAAAGACACAAAGAAGACTGTCCCAGGGCGGGGCGCCCTGAGACAGACTCTGTCGCTCCTTCGGAGCGAGGCCGGATAGGTGAGTGTAGGGGCGTACTGAGTACGCCCACAGCAAGATTCCTGTAGCGGCCCTCCGGAATCGGCGCGGGACTTAGTTCTTCTTTTCGTGAAACGTGGAACCTGGAACGCGCTGGTCGGAGACCAGCGTCCGAGGCGCCTCCCATATTCCGGATTCTGGACTCTTCTTGTCGCCTCTTTCGTCGAGTGCCTGATTGCTGGTTCGGCTCAAATCGGGGAGGTGAAAAAGGGGAAAATTATCTTCTCTGTGTCTCTGTGGTGAAAAATTCCGTAGCTTGGTGGTGAAGGCTAGTCTCCCTTGATCAACTTGTCAACGGCCTGGAAGAGGCGGTCGTTGTAGGACTCATAGGAATCATCGCTGGAGGGTCGATCGACAGGCGGACCGAAGCGAAGCTTGACCGGATGAAACCGAAACTTGTCGACTCCTCGAGCCCAGACCTCATAGGAACCCTTGAGGGCCGTTGGTACCACAGGCACCCCCATTTCCTTGGCCAGGATCGCGGCTCCTTTGCGAAAGGGCTTGAGCCGGCCATCGATCGATCGCTCTCCTTCGGGAAAGACGCAGAGACAGCATCCCATATTGATGCCTTCGGCCCCCAATCGAAGTGCCTGACGCAGGTGCCGGTCCGCATCGACGGGAACCACCTTGATGAGACGTCCTAGAAAGCTCAAGGGGGGACGGTTGAAGTAATTGGCATATCCCAGGAAGAAGATTCTCTTGATCACTCGATAAGGCAGTGGGGCCACCACGAAAAAGGCGTCCAGAAAGCTCAGGTGATTCGGGCAGATCAGAAAGGGATACTTACGGGGAAGATGTTCCCTGCCTTCCACTTTCAAGCGAAAAAAGATGACCGAGAGAATATAGGTTGTCTTGGCCACCAGATAAAAGGCGAATTCGGTCAACGGTTTCGGAGCCAGGATTTCCTGGACCTTTCTCTGGTCTTCGGGTTGAAGCGGCTCTTTGAGGATCTCGCTCCATGAGAGTCGAACCTCACGGTCTTCCTCCAGTTCCCCTGCGGGTGTTTGCTCCACCGCTGCCACCAAATCTTCCACGGTCAGGATCTGGGCGGTCGCCTCATCGGAGATCTGAACCTGGAAAAGTTCCTGAATGGTGGACAGTAACTCCACACGTTCCAGAGAATCGAATCCCAGGTCCAGTTCCAGGCTCATCTCCCTTCGGGACACCGGGTTTTTTTTCATCTCCTGGATGATCTTGAAGATCTTCTCTTCGGTAGCATTTTCTGGCTGGATGGCTTCGGCATCGACGGACGGTGCCGCGGTGGTGGCTTGTTTTCCCAGCTCCTCCTGGACCTGAAAGCGTTTGATTTTTCGTGTGGTGGTGCGAGGCAGCGGGTCGCGCCGTATCTCGAAGCTGTGAACGCGCTTGTGGGGCGGAAGTTGCTGGGAGGCGGTTTCCAGCTTGTACCGGATCACCTTGTGGCTGTGGGTTGTCTGCTGGCTCCTCAAATAGTCGAAATCGGGGACGACCACGGCATGCAGTCTTTCCTGTTCCTGGCCGCCCGACTGGTCGGCAACCCCCACCACACACATCTCCTGAATCTGAGGACAGGCGTTCTGGTAGAAGTGCTCGACTTCCTCGGGAAAGATATTTTTCCCCGAACTCAGTACGATCACGTCCTTTTGTCGTCCGGTGATGTAAAGATGGCCCTGCTCGTTCAGATAGCCCAGGTCACCGCTGTGAAGCCAATCATTTCTGAGGGTTTCCTGGGTGGCCTCCGGGTTTTTCCAGTACTCCTGCATCAAGCTTTCTCCACCGATGAGCACCTCTCCGATATGGTTGGAATCGGGCTGATCAATCCGAATCCGACCATGAGGCAGGGGGACCCCTACCGAACCCACGATAAGATTGTCCAGTGGGGTAACAGTGGCCAGCGCAGCGGTTTCCGTCATCCCGTAGGCCTCGACAATAGTGAATCCCAGATCTCGAAATGCCTGAGCCACCTCCTCGTCAAAACGGGCACCTCCCACGCCGAAAAGCCGGAACCGGGCTCCGAATTTCTCATGAATGGCGGAGAAGAAGAGCTTGCCGGGATTCCAGTCCAGACGGTTTTTGCAGAAGCGTGACAAACCCAGCAGCTTGTAAAACAGGAACCGCTTGACCGCCGACTGGTTTTTCACTTTTTGAAAAAGTCTGCGATAAACCAGGTAGTAGAACTGGGGAACGCAGATGAAAATCGTGATTCCTTCCTGATGGAAGGTTTTGAGAATCTGTTGAGCCTCAAGGGAGTCGAGGAAGCTTACCCGTGCTCCCACATAAAGAGGGAGAATGAAATTCACTATCAGGGACAGGACATGATAAAGGGGAAGTACCGACAGAAAGTGATCTTCCGGGGACACTTGAATCTTCTTGAGCACCTCGGTGACGTTGCGATAGATGTTGCGGCGGGTCAGCACGACCCCTTTGGGGTTTCCCGTGGTGCCGCTGGTATAAAGAATGACAAAGGGTTCGTCCAGGTCCCCTTCCACCAGCGGGAACGACCTGGTTTCGGTGGATTGTTCGAGAATGGTCTCCCAGTGGAAGTAATCTCCGGCGGGTTCTCCGGTCATCAGGAGGGGCAGCGGTTGAGGCAGGGCTTTCTGAATTTCATCTATCTCGGCCAACAAGGTATGGGATGAAATCAGGAATCGGCATTCGGCGTGGTCGAGCAGTTCCGCAAGCGTCCGGGTGCTGTGAAGAATGTCCAGGGGAACAATGCGCGCACCGGTGCTCTGGACGGCCAGGAAGGCGATGCCCCAGCGGGGATGATTCTCCATCACGATCCCCACGCTCTGTCCGGGGCCGACTCCCTGATCCTTGAGGAACCCTCCGATCTTGTTCACTTCCTCGGCGATTCTGCTGTAGGAGAAGGATTCCCTGTGGTCACGGGTAATGTGTTGAAGGGCGGGGCGATCCGGCATACGATCCCGGTTTTCGCCCAGCTTTTGGAAAAAATTCAGAGTCATCGTATTAATGAAGCAAGGCACTTAGCCTAGCACAAGCCCGCAATGCCTCGTCTGATAAAGGGGGTCTCCGCCCTCGTGATAGAGTGTTCGAGATGGGGGTGTCGAGCAAACAGGCTATTGTCTTTGATTTTGACGGCACCCTGGTGGATGCTTCCGAGGCGATTTGCCATTCCTTCAATCAGGCCCTTCGAAAGTGCGAACTTCCCCGGATGGACCCTCGGGAGATCCGAGCGATGATCGGCAGACCTCTGGTCGGCATGTTCGAAAGTGCGGTGGAGGGTAAGGCCGGGGTCGATGCCGACCATCTCATTCGCGAGTATCGCAGTACCTTCTTTACTCATAGCCTGGTTCTGACCCGATTGATGCCGGGAGCCGAGGAAACGCTGACCCATTTCTCGTCCAAACTCAAGCTGGGGATCGCCACTTCGAGAAAGTCGGATGGAGCCCTCCATATTCTGAAGAACTTTGGCCTGCTGGACCATTTCTCTGCTGTGGTCGGAATTGAACACGTCTCCGAATCCAAACCGGATCCTGAGCCGATCCATCGGACCCTGGAACAGTTGCAGGTGCCGGCTGATCAGGCGGTCATGGTGGGGGATACGACCGATGACATGACGGCCGGAAAACGGGCCGGACTGACGTCCGTGGGAGTGACCACCGGCACCACCGGCAGGGACGAACTCATCGAAGGGGGAGCGGACCATGTGGTGGCGGGGCTTTCGGCTCTGGTTGACCTGGTCGATTTATCCCACCTTTCTTCTTGAGGTTGCCCCTAAACAATGAGGCACAACAATTATGATATACCCGGAAGATCCATTTACCGAGTGAGTGGGAATCCCTGAGTTACGTGGAACGCGCTGGTCGTAGACCAGCGCTCTTCTACAGAGGTGAGTTATGAGCAAGGCTTTGGAAGGTTGCGAATCCTGGGACCAGGTTCTGGATGTGCTGCGGACCGATGAGGAGGAAATCCTTCAAGGCGGTGGATGCGATCGCCCGGAACAGTCCCCGCGATGTCCCTGACCAAGGAACTGATCGGCGACCTGCACGGACTGAGCCTCCAGGAGGCACTGAATACGGCCCTTCAGCTCAATGCTCTGGTTCGAACCAGTGAGGACTTCGAGGAAGGCGTGAGCAGTTTTTTGGAGAAAAGACAGCCTCGGTGGAGGCAAAAGTAAAATGTCGGAATGATCTGGTAAGGTGCCAGCATCTTTCCAGGTTATCCCGCCATCGATCCTGGAAAGTCGCCAAGAGAAGGGCGTTTTGAAAAGCTATCCAGCCTCTCTAGAATAGTCCGAAAAGCGCCCTTCTCGACCACCACCTTCCAGTACTAACCCAGCAACTCCACCGTAAAATCATACTCATCCAGGACCCGGTGCAGCCGCTTGAGAGCCCCCTCCGAGTAGGGATCCTCCGGGCCGGGGGCGAGCTGGTCCACGGCCTTGCGAATCAGGTCTGAATTGGTGGTGAGAACGCGCTTGTCCAGGTCGATCTCGACCCAGTGGGTGCTCTGGCGGGCAGGCCATTGCTTGCCGATTTCCATGGTGTAGCCGAGGAGTTTCAAAATGGCGATCTCGCGGTCCTCAGCCACCAGGATGTCCCCCAGATATTGGGCCAGGTCAGCGGCCAGCCAGCCATTCTCATGGAATTGGAGGGTGCCATAGAGGGGGCCGTGCTTGAAACTGATACAACCGGTGATCGACACTTCCCGGATAGTGTACCTTTAACCTCCCTTGAAATCCCACTCGCCGTGTCATCCAAGGAACTTGTAGCAGCACCGGGGATAGAAGCATGGTCGAAACATTCATCACGAGGCCAGAATGTTCATAGGTTCAGGCTACCTGTCGGGCGGCACTCATTTCGAAGTCTCGGGCATAGCGGTGAGACGGTAGCGGAACCCCCCAAGCGGAAAATTGACAATGCGGAAGCTTGGTGATTCTTCCACGTTATTCCGCCTGGGGCAGGGTGGCGCTTTCCTGGGAAACCCGTATA
>Ga0310345_10004894_pt1 | contig 12037 bp, 9 predicted proteins | sample HC15DNA20500_MG_FD_204667 | JGI IMG/M metagenome (GOLD analysis project Ga0310345, IMG submission 204667) | Marine microbial communities from station ALOHA, North Pacific Subtropical Gyre - HC15-DNA-20-500_MG | ecosystem: Environmental > Aquatic > Marine > Oceanic | place: Pacific Ocean: North...
TACTGCGAGCAAATGGACGAAAACAAGTCATACATTCTTCGGAGTATAACATTCTCGACGTGGAGCATGATCCACTTCGAACAACGTCTGGCTCTTCGCTGGGGAATTGTGCCACAAGGCTCGTTTCCTAAGAAGTAAATATATTCGATTCAACCAAGCGGTTTTGGGCCTGTGGTGTTTGTGCAACATCCGCCTTGCGGCGCCCGCAAAGCCTTGTCCCATATGGGGTTGCCGGGTGAGGGGGTGGTCGCTGAAAGCGCCGTCGAGGGGCGGGAGCGAGGGGTTCCCGCAGGGTCGGGAAGGGGGGTGCGTGCATGATAGAATGCCATGTTCGCCCGATGCCGTATGCCGGTCTCCGTCATGCGGGAATCGGAGTCCCATTTGCCTAAACCCGCCGCATAAACCACGTCGCAATGGATCAATTCGCCAAAGAAACCCTTCCGGTCTCACTGGAAGAGGAAATGCGCCGCTCATACCTGGATTACGCAATGAGCGTAATCGTGGGGCGCGCGCTTCCCGACGTTCGGGACGGCCTGAAACCGGTACACCGGCGCGTGCTGTTTGCGATGCATGAGCTCAACAACGACTGGAACCGGCCGTACAAGAAGTCGGCCCGTATCGTCGGCGATGTGATTGGTAAATATCACCCGCACGGCGATACCGCGGTGTACGACACGATCGTGCGTATGGCGCAGAATTTCTCCCTGCGCTACATGCTGGTCGACGGTCAGGGCAACTTCGGTTCGGTGGATGGAGATAACGCGGCGGCAATGCGTTATACCGAAATCCGCCTGTCGAAGATTGCCCATGAAATGCTTCAGGATATTGACAAGGAAACTGTCGATTTCGAACCGAACTATGACGGTTCGGAGAAAGAGCCTGGCATTTTGCCGGCACGTATTCCGAATCTTCTGATCAATGGTTCGTCGGGTATTGCGGTCGGCATGGCCACCAATATTCCGCCGCATAACCTCAATGAGGTTGTCGATGCCTGTCTGCATCTGCTGCGTAATCCCGATGCCACCGTCGATGAACTGATCGAATTGGTGCCGGCGCCCGATTTTCCGACCGCCGGCATTATCTATGGCATCCAGGGTGTGCGCGAAGGCTACCGCACCGGCCGCGGCCGTGTGGTCATGCGCGCCCGCACGCACTTCGAGGACATCGACCGGGGCCAGCGCCAGGCGATCATCGTCGACGAGCTGCCGTACCAGGTGAACAAGCGGACACTGCTCGAGCGCATTGCCGAGCTGGTGACCGAGAAGAAGGTCGAAGGCATTTCGGACATCCGCGACGAATCTGACAAGTCAGGTATGCGTGTGGTGATCGAACTCAAGCGCAATGAGGTGCCCGAGGTCGTTCTGAACAACCTATATAAGAACACCCAGCTCCAGGACACCTTCGGCATGAACATGGTGGCCCTGGTCGATGGCCAGCCGCGCCTGCTGAACTTGCGCCAGATGCTGGATGCGTTCCTGTCGCACCGGCGCGAGGTGGTCACCCGCCGCACCGTGTTCGAACTGCGCAAGGCGCGCGAGCGTGGTCATGTGCTGGAAGGCCTGGCCGTGGCGCTGGCCAACATCGACGAGTTCATCGCGATCATCAAGGCTGCGCCGACGCCGCCGATCGCGAAGCAGGAGCTGATGTCGAAGCCCTGGGATTCGGGTCTGGTGCGCGAAATGCTGGCACGTGCCGAAAGCGACACTGCGGGCGGCCGCGCGTCGTACCGCCCGGACGGTCTGCCGGCGGTGTTCGGCATGCAGCCGGATGGCCTGTATCGCCTGTCCGACGGTCAGGCTCAGGAAATCCTGCAAATGCGCCTGCAACGCCTCACGGGGCTCGAGCAGGACAAGATTGTCCAGGAGTACCGTGAGGTCATGGGCCTGATCGCCGATCTGCTCGACATCCTGGCCCGCCCGGAGCGCATCGCGACGATCATCACTGACGAGCTTGGAGCGATCCGGGCGGAATTCGGTGATGAGCGCCGTTCGCAGATCGAGCTGAACGCGACCGAACTCGATACCGAGGACCTGATCACGCCGCAGGACATGGTCGTGACGCTGTCGCATTCCGGCTATATGAAGAGCCAGCCGATTTCCGAGTACCGCGCGCAGAAGCGTGGTGGACGCGGCAAGCTGGCGACGGCGACGAAGGAAGACGACTGGATCGACACGCTGTTCGTCGCAAACACGCACGACTACATCCTGTGCTTCTCGAACCGGGGCCGGCTGTACTGGCTGAAGGTCTATGAGGTGCCGCAGGGCTCGCGCAATTCGCGTGGACGGCCGATCGTGAACATGTTCCCGCTGGCCGACGGCGAGAAGATCAACGTCATCCTGCCGGTGCGCCAGTTCGATGCCGAGCACTTTATCTTCATGGCCACGGCGCGTGGCACGGTGAAGAAGACTGTGCTCACCGATTTCTCGAATCCGCGCAAGGCGGGCATCATCGCCGTCGATCTCGACGAGGGCGACTTCCTGATCGGTGCTGCCGTGACCGACGGTCAGCACGACGTGATGCTGTTCTCCGACGCCGGCAAGGCCGTGCGATTCGATGAGAACGACGTGCGTCCGATGGGCCGGCAGGCGCGTGGTGTCCGCGGCATGAACCTCGATGAAGGTCAGGCCGTGATCGCCATGCTGGTTGCGCCGGCCGAATCCGCGGAAACGGAATCGTCGGTGGCAGAGGGAGACATGTCTCCGGTGGGCAGTGTCCTGACTGCAACCGAGAATGGTTACGGCAAGCGCACTCCGATCTCCGAATACACTCGACACGGACGTGGCACCAAGGGCATGATTGCGATCCAGACGAGCGAGCGCAATGGCCGCGTGGTGGCTGCGGCGCTGGTTTCGCCCGAAGATGAAATCATGCTGATCACGACCGGCGGCGTGCTGATTCGCACCCGCGTGGCCGAAATCCGCGAGATGGGTCGTGCTACGCAGGGTGTGACGTTGATCAACGTCGACGAGGGCACCAAGCTGTCGGGTCTGCAGCGCATCGTGGAAAGCGACGCGGACAACGGCTCGGGGGCAGAGGAGGGCGAAGCGGCTGATGATGCCGCGGGCGCCACCGATGCCGGAGCCACTGACGCGGATGCGAATTCGTAATTTGTTGCAACATTGGAACCACGGTCGGAACTCGCCAGACGGCCGTGCGGACTAATCCGGACTTATTTTCCAGGGAGTCATAATGCTCAAAACCTATCGACGTATCGCTATTCTGGCTGCAGTTGCTCCGATGATGATGCTGGCGCAAGCCGCGCATGCACAGGCGGACGACAAGGATAAGACCGCGGCCATCAAGGAACTGCTGACCGTCATGCAGGCCGATCAGGCTGTCAAGGGTCAGGCCGACAACTGGCAGCAGGGCGCGAAGCAGGAAGCGCCGCTGGTGCTGGAGCAGGTGCTGGTTGAGAACAAGACGCTGAACGACAAACAGAAGCAAGCTGCTGTCGAGAAGCTCAAGAAGAACGGCGCTGTACAGCGCATGGTCGATGGCGCCGGCACGGCCTTCTCGACCGATGCGTTCAAGCAGGACGCCCTCAAGGCTCACTACGACGCCTTCGGCAAGTACTACTCCACGCAGGAAATCAAGGACCTGACCACGTTCCTGAAGTCGCCGACCGGCCAGAAGTTCATGGCCAACCAGGGCAAGGCCACTCAGGAAATCTGGGGTTCGATGATGCAGAAGTACGGCCCGCAGGTTGGCAAGTCGATGCGTGACGCCGCCGAGAAGGAAATCGCCGCCGCTGCGAAGTGATCGGCAAGTGATCCGCAGGTGATCGGTGGCTGGCCTGTGGGGCATTCTCCCGGGCTGGTCTGCCGCTCACGCCGCCCCTGGCCGGCACCCATGGTGTCCAAGGGGCGTGGGTTTGAGGGATAATGGCTGCTTGGTTCAAACCGGCAGCCATTTTTCCATCTTCCCTCCATGAACGATCCCCAGAATCCCGCCCTCGTCGGCCTGCAACGTTCCCTGGCCGAGCGCGTGTTCAATTTCTCGCCTGGTCCGGCCGCCCTGCCGACTGAAGTCCTGCATCAGGCCGCCGAGGAAATGCTGTCGTGGCGCGGCACGGGTGTATCTGTGATGGAGATGAGCCACCGCAGCCGTGAGTTCGAAGGAATTCACAACGAGGCGCTGGCTGACCTGCGCGAACTGCTGCAGGTGCCCAAGAATTTCCGCATCCTGTTCCTGCAAGGCGGTGCGATCGGCGAGAACGGCATCGTGCCGCTGAATCTTGCCAGTCGCATCAACGCAGCAAAGCCGAAGACCGATTTCGTCGTGACCGGCACGTGGTCCGTCAAGACCGAGCAGGAAGCGCGTCGCTACAGCGAAGTCAACATCGTGGCTTCGAGCCAGGACCAGAAGTGGCACAAGATCCCGGATGTGGCATCGTGGAAGCTGTCGGACGATGCCGCGTACGTGCACCTGTGCACCAATGAGACGATCGTTGGCACGGAGTTCCAGGAGATCCCCGACATTGGCCAGACCGGCACGCACGACAAGGGCCGCATCGTCGTGGCCGATGCGTCGAGCCACATCCTTTCGCGCCCGATCGACTGGTCGCGCGTGCAGGTGGTCTATGGCGGCGCCCAGAAGAACATCGGCCCGGCCGGTGTGACGATCGTCATCGTGCGCGAAGACCTGATCGGTTTCGCGCATCCGCTGTGCCCGTCGGCGTTCAACTGGCGCCTCGTGGCCGAATATGATTCGATGTACAACACGCCGCCCACCTATGCGATCTACATCGCCGGGCTCGTGTTCAAGTGGCTCAAGGCTCAGGGAGGTGTGCCCGCGATCGAGCAGCGCAATATCGCCAAGGCGCGCGCGCTGTACGACTTCCTGGACCAGAGCGACTTCTACCGCAACGAAATCGACCCCAGCTGCCGCTCGCGCATGAACGTACCGTTCTTCCTGCGCGACGAATCGCGCAACGAAGCGTTCCTGACCCAGGCGCGCGCGAACGGCCTGGTACAGCTCAAGGGCCACAAGTCCGTGGGCGGAATGCGTGCAAGCATCTACAACGCGATGCCGCTCGAGGGTGTTACCGCGCTGATCGAGTTCATGCGCGAATTCGAGCGTACCGCCGCCTGACGGCGGTCAAAGCGTCGCGCCGCGCACAGCCATGCGCGCGGCGTGGCTTCGCCCCAGACTTTCCGAGGCCGCCTTTTCGCGCGGCCCGCCAGGCCTTGATATGACAGAGCAAGACAAGTCCCCCGCCGCCGATGCCCCCGCACAGGAAGCCGGGCGCCAGGACGCTCCTGGACCCAGCGCGCAGGAGCAGGCGTTGTCGGCCGATCTGGCGCCACTGCGCACCCAGATCGACACCGTCGACCGTGAACTGCTGGCGCTGCTCAATCGTCGCGCCCAGCTCGCCCTCGACGTGGGCGAGGTCAAGAAGAAGTACGGCGCCCCGGTATTCCGTCCCGAACGCGAGTTGCAGGTGATCCGCAAGGTGCAGGGCGCCAACCCCGGACCGCTGCTCGACGAAAGCGTGGCATCGATCTGGCGCGAGGTGATGTCCGCGTGCCGCGGCCTGGAAAAGCCGCTTGAGATCGCCTTCCTGGGCCCGGCCGGAACGTTTTCCGAGCAGGCGCTCTACGCGCACTTCGGCCACGAGGTGACGGGCGTGCCGTGCCCCAGCATTGACGAGGTGTTCCGCGCCGTGGAGGCCGGTACCGTCGAGTACGGCGTGGTGCCGGTAGAGAACTCGACCGAGGGCGCGGTGTCGCGCACGCTCGATCTGTTCCTGCAGACGTCGCTCAAGATCAGTGGCGAGATCGCGCTGAAGGTCCACCACAACCTTATGGCATCCACGCCGGACATGAAGGGTGTGACCGTCGTGCGTGCTCATGCGCAGGCGCTCGCGCAGTGCCAGAACTGGCTGTCCGCGAACTATCCGCATCTGGAGCGCCAGGCTGTGTCCAGCAATGCCGAGGCCGCGCGCATGGCCAGTGAGGACCCTACCGTTGCGGCGATTGCCGGTGAATCGGCGGCCAATCGCTATCACCTGCACATTATCCGTTCGCACATCCAGGACGATCCGCACAATCGCACCCGTTTCGCAGTGATCGGCCGCTATGAGACCGAGCCTTCTGGCAGCGATCAGACCTCGTTGATCCTGTCGGTGCCGAACAAGGCGGGCGCCGTGTATCAACTGCTGGCGCCACTGGCCGAGAATGGCGTGTCGATGTGCCGGTTTGAGTCGCGCCCGGCGCGCAGCGGCGCGTGGGAGTACTACTTCTACGTGGATGTGGAAGGCCATCAGCACGAACCGGCCGTGACGCGGGCGATCGAGACGCTGCGTCGCAATGCCGCGTACCTGAAGGTGCTGGGCTCGTACCCATCCAGCAAATAACGGCAGCGAGGAGACAGACATGGCAGTGCAGGAGAACGCGGCTGACTACTTTGGTCCGTCCTATGTGCGCAAGATCTCGCCGTATATCGCGGGCAAGCCGATCTCGGAAGTGGCTCGCGAATTCGGACTCGACGAGGCGCGCATCGTCAAGCTGGCGTCGAACGAGAACCCGCTTGGCATGCCGGCCTCGGCAAAGGCGGCTATCGCCGCCGCGACGGAGGATCTGGGCCGCTATCCGGACAGCAACGGCTTCGAGCTGAAGGCGAAGCTGTCGGAGAAATACGATGTGCCGGCCGAGTGGCTGACGCTCGGCAACGGTAGCAACGACATTCTGGAACTGGCCGCGCACGCATTGGTGCGCAATGGCGAGTCGATCGTCTACGCCGAGTACTCGTTTGCGGTCTACGCACTGGCTACGCAGGAAGTTGGCGCGCGCGCCATCGAGGTCAAGTCGCGCGACTATGGGCACGATCTCGATGCGATGGCTGCGGCGATTGCGCCCGACACCAAGCTCGTCTTCATCGCCAATCCGAATAACCCGACAGGCACATTCGTGTCCGCCGCCGAGATCGAGGCTTTTCTGGCCAAGGTGCCGCCGCATGTGGTGGTTGTGCTGGATGAGGCCTACAACGAGTATCTCGATGCGGGCCAGCAGTACGAATCGGTTGCCTGGGTGCGCAAGTATCCGAACCTGATGGTGTCGCGGACGTTCTCGAAGGCCTATGGGCTGGCGGGGCTGCGGGTCGGCTATGGCGTGGCACAGCCCCAGCTTACCGATCTGCTGAACCGTGTGCGACAGCCGTTCAACGTCAACAGCCTCGCACAGGCTGCTGCTGTGGCAGCGCTCGACGATACGGCGTTTCTGCAACGCAGCGCCGAATTGAATCGTCAGGGCAAGGCGCGGCTGGTGGAAGCGTTCGAGCGGAGTGGGCTCGAGTACGTGAAATCGTCCGGCAACTTTGTCATGGTTCGCGTGGGTGGCGACGATGGCGCTGGCGCGCGGGTCAATCTGGCGCTGCTGAAGCAAGGTGTGATCGTGCGCCCCGTGGCCAACTATGGCCTGCCGCAGTGGCTGCGCGTGACGATCGGTCTGCCGGAAGAGAACGACGCGTTTATCGCGGCGCTGGAACAGGCCCTGAAGTGAAACTCAAGCATGTCTGAAACCGTGAGCGCATTGCATTTTTCGAAAGTCGTGATTGTCGGCGTCGGCCTGATTGGCGGATCGCTGGCGCTGTCGCTCAAGCGCGCGGGCGTGGTGGGGACGGTCGTGGGTGTAGGCCGTTCTGCGGCGTCGCTGGACAAGGCCAAGGCGCTCGGCGTCATCGACGAGGCCGCATCGCTTGAGGACGCGATGCGAGGCGCAAGTCTGGTGGTGCTGTGCGCGCCCGTGGCGCAGAATTTCGCACTGCTCCACGCGCTGGAACCACATCTGCAGCCGGGCACGATCGTGACCGACGCAGGCAGCACCAAGTCCGACGTCATCATGGCGGCCAAGACCGCGCTCGGCGACAAGGTTGCCCAGTTCGTGCCCGCCCATCCGATCGCGGGTCGTGAGCTGAACGGCGTGGAGGCTGCGCTCGACGACCTCTACGCAGGCAAGAAGGTGGTGCTTTGCCCGTTGCAGGAAAACTCGCGGGCGGACGTGGCCGCTGTGCGCGCCATGTGGGAAGCCACGGGTGCTGATTGCCACGTGATGTCGGCCGTGCAACACGATGCCGTGTTTGCGTCGGTCAGCCACCTGCCGCATCTGCTGTCGTACGCGCTCGTGGCCCAGGTGGCCAACGCGGAGGACGCGGCACTGAAGCTGGACTTTGCGGGCGGTGGCTTCCGCGACTTCACGCGCATCGCGGCGTCGTCGCCAGAGATGTGGCGCGATATCTGCATCGCCAACAAGGATGCGTTGCTGCGCGAGATCAGTATCTACGAGTCCGTGCTGGCGCATCTGAAGACCAAGATCAAGGAAGGCGATGGCGCGGCGCTCGAACGGCTGTTCGCGCGTGCCAGCGACACACGCCTGAAATGGGGCGCCGCACGGACGGCTGCCAACAACGTCGAACCCTGATGCCGCCAGCGCGCGCGGCGCGCAACGGCCATGCTGCAGAAAACATGGAACAACTGACCCTCGGCCCCCTGACCCGTGCTTCCGGCACGGTGCGCCTGCCCGGCTCCAAGAGCATCTCCAATCGCGTGCTGCTGCTGTCGGCGCTCGCCACCGGCGAGACGCGCGTCCGCGACCTGCTCGATTCCGACGACACGCGCGTCATGCTCGAAGCGCTCAAGGTACTCGGCGTGGCATGGCGGCGCGAGGGCAACGACTGCATCGTGTCCGGCGTGGGCGGAAATTTCCCGAACAAGGCGGCAGAACTGTTCATGGGTAATGCCGGCACCGCGATCCGGCCGTTGACCGCCGCACTGGCGCTGCAAGGCGGTACGTACAAGTTGAGCGGCGTGCAGCGGATGCATGAGCGGCCGATCGGCGATCTGGTCGATGGCCTGCGGCAGGTCGGCGCATCGGTGGATTACCTGGGCACGCCCGGCTACCCGCCTTTGCAGATCAACCCGGCGCAGATTCGCATTGATGCACCGATCCGTGTGCGCGGCGATGTATCGAGCCAGTTCCTGACCGCGCTGTTGATGACGTTGCCAATGGCCCAGGCGCAATCGGGTCGCATCGAGATAGAAGTGGTCGGCGAATTGATTTCGAAGCCGTATATCGAGATCACGTTGAACTTGCTGGCACGCTTTGGTATTGCCGTTGAGAGACAGGGCTGGGAGCGCTTTATCCTGCCGGCCGGCGCGCGGTACCGTTCGCCGGGCGAGATTTACGTTGAGGGCGATGCGTCCACGGCATCGTACTTCCTGGCGGCGGGCGCCATCGGCGGTGGCCCGGTACGCGTGGAAGGTGTGGGCATGGCGAGTATCCAGGGCGATGTTCGGTTTGCCGATGCGCTGAACCGGATGGGCGCCAACGTGATGGCCGGTGACAACTGGATTGAGGTGCGCGGCACCGAGCGTGACGACGGCCGACTCAACGGCATCGAGCTCGACTGCAATCACATTCCTGATGCAGCGATGACGCTGGCCGTGGCCGCGCTGTTCGCGGAGGGCACCACCACGCTGACCAACATCGCCAGCTGGCGGGTCAAGGAAACGGACCGCATCTCGGCGATGGCGACGGAGCTGCGCAAGCTTGGCGCCGAGGTGGAGGAGGGGGCTGACTACCTGAAAGTGACGCCGCCGGCCTCACCGACGACGTGGCAGACCCCGGCTGCTGGAATTGGCACCTATGATGACCATCGGATGGCCATGTGTTTCTCGTTGGCCGCATTCGGCCCGTTGCCCGTGAAGATCAACGACCCCGGCTGTGTGGCAAAGACGTTCCCCGAGTACTTCGAGGTATTTGCCGGAGTGGCGCGGTAAGCGGTCACTCAGCCCGGGAGGCCATGATCAGGCGGCGGCGTAACGGGCCGCCGTCTTTGCTTCGGGGGTTGCTGCATGGGTTTTGGCCTGGCGTTCGCGGCGCTCCCAGAATTTGTCGAAGAAGTAGTGAGCCACCGTGTTCACGGCGGGCTCGATGAATGTAATCGCGCCGCTGATGGCCAGGCTGCCCGTCAGGGCGTAGGTCACGCTGAAAGCGATGCCCAGATGCATGATGCCGAAGGTCAGGGTCTTGGCCATGGTAGATTGCCTCGCGTTTGGGAATTCAGGGCGGTTGCGCGACCGCTTTTGTGGGGGAGCCGGGAGAGGGAAGGCCGGTAGCCGCGCAACCATGAGTCAAATGATAATGAGTATCAATTGATTCTAGAAATTAATAGTTTTTACGTTGGTAATAATCAATGACTATCGTTGATGTCATCACCATTGATGGCCCGACGGCATCCGGTAAGGGTACCGTGGCGCACAAAGTGGCGGATGCTCTCGGCTTTCATCTACTCGACAGCGGCGCGCTGTACCGTCTCGTGGCGCTGGCGAGCGACCGTGCAGACGTTGGCGTGCAGGACGTCGACACCCTTGCAAAAATGGCCGCGCGTCTCGATGTCAAGTTCGGCCCGGACCGGGTATGGCTGTCCGGCGAGGAAGTCAGTCAGACGATTCGCCTCGAAGCCATCGGTAACCGCGCGTCCGCGATCGCCGTGCACCAGCCCGTGCGTGATGCGTTGACTGCACTCCAGCGCGGCTTCCGCAAGCTCCCGGGCCTGGTGGCCGACGGCCGCGACATGGGCACGGTGATCTTCCCGGATGCCCCGCTCAAGGTGTTCCTGACCGCAAGCGTGGAGGCCCGCGCTCGTAGGCGCTATAAACAATTGATTGATAAGGGAATTTCTGCTAATATCGAAGACCTTTTGCGTGACCTTGAGGAACGCGACGCGCGGGATCGCACCCGTGCCGCCGCGCCGCTGCGTCCCGCTGAAGGCGCTTATCGCCTCGATACGTCAGAAATGACGGTGGAAGAGGCGGTGGCGCAGGTGCTGGAGTGGTTCGCCGCAGTGCGGTGATTAAAACCACTAGGCGCCAACCTGGACCTGTATCGGAACCCAACCCGTCCGGTACCGGTTGTTCAACTTGACCCCGCTGCGCAAGGCAGACTGAGCGCGATAGTCGCGCCGGCCCGCGTACTGCGGATTGCTAAATTACGTTTATGTCCGACCTGCAAACTAACGAATCCTTTGCCGCACTGTTCGAGGAATCGATCGCCCGCTCCAATATGAAGGCTGGCGAAGTGATTTCCGCTGAAGTCGTGCGCATCGACCACAACTTCGTGGTCGTCAACGCCGGCCTCAAGTCCGAGGCATTTGTGCCGGTGGAGGAGTTCCTGAACGACCAGGGCGAACTCGAAGTGCAGGCCGGCGACTACGTGTCCGTGGCCATCGACGCGCTCGAGAACGGCTATGGCGACACCATCCTTTCCCGCGACAAGGCCAAGCGCCTGGCATCGTGGCTGAACCTCGAGAAGGCGCTGGAAGACGGCGAGATCATCTCGGGTACCGTGACCGGCAAGGTCAAGGGCGGCCTGACCGTCATGGTCAACGGCATCCGTGCTTTCCTGCCGGGTTCGCTCGTCGACGTGCGTCCGATCAAGGACACCACGCCGTACGAAGGCAAGACCCTGGAATTCAAGGTCATCAAGCTCGACCGCAAGCGTAACAACGTCGTGCTGTCGCGCCGCGCCGTGGTGGAAGCCACGCTGGGCGAAGAGCGTCAGAAGCTGATGGAAACGCTGAAGGAAGGCGCGATCGTCAACGGTATCGTCAAGAACATCACCGACTACGGCGCGTTCGTGGACCTCGGCGGTATCGACGGCCTGTTGCACATCACCGACCTGGCATGGCGCCGCGTGCGTCATCCTTCGGAAGTGGTCACGGCCGGCCAGGAAATCACCGCCAAGATCCTCAAGTTCGACCAGGAAAAGAACCGCGTCTCGCTGGGCGTGAAGCAACTGGGCGAAGATCCGTGGGTGGGCATCTCGCGCCGCTACCCGCAAGGCACCCGCCTGTTCGGCAAGGTGACCAACCTGACCGACTACGGCGCGTTCGTCGAGATCGAAGCCGGTATCGAAGGTCTGGTGCACGTGTCCGAAATGGACTGGACCAACAAGAACGTGGCTCCGTCGAAGGTTGTCCAGCTGGGCGACGAAGTGGAAGTCATGGTTCTGGATATCGACGAAGACAAGCGTCGTATCAG
>Ga0310345_10004897_pt1 | contig 12030 bp, 10 predicted proteins | sample HC15DNA20500_MG_FD_204667 | JGI IMG/M metagenome (GOLD analysis project Ga0310345, IMG submission 204667) | Marine microbial communities from station ALOHA, North Pacific Subtropical Gyre - HC15-DNA-20-500_MG | ecosystem: Environmental > Aquatic > Marine > Oceanic | place: Pacific Ocean: North...
GGTCGGAGAGGTCCGGGGCGCGGAAGTGGTCGACCTGCTGACGGCACTGAACACCGGCCACGACGGTGGCGCGGGCACCGTGCACGCCAACAGCCCGGCCGAGGTGCCTGCCCGCTTCGAAGCGCTCGCCGCCCTCGGCGGTCTCGACCGGTCCGCGCTGCACAGTCAGCTCGCTGCGGCTGTCCAGGTGGTGCTGCACGTCGCCCGGGACCGGGCCGGCCGGCGTCGGCTCGCCGAGGTGGGAGTGCTGACCCGCGGCGACGACCGATTGGTGCGGGTGCTGCCCTGCTGGCGGTTCGACAGCGGCCCCGGTCCAGGATTGGCCGACCTGCAGGCCCTGGTGCGAGCGCGGAGCACGGGATGAGCGTCGCCGCGCTGACGCTGGCCCTGGCTGTGCTGGTGGCGCCCGGATCGGCCCGGCCCAGGGTCCGGGCGCTGCTGCCGCGCAGTGCGCGTGTGGCCAGGACGGTTCCGTTGATCCCCCTGGTCGGCGGCGGCTGCGCGGCGCTGCTGGCGGTATTGCCGGTGAGCGTGGTCGCGGCGCTCGCCGTCGTAGCTGCCACACTGCTGGCGCGCCGGCGGTCAGCGGTGCGGCGTGGCAGACGGTCCGAGGAGGGGGCCGGCCTGCACGATGCCCTCGACGTCCTCGTCGGCGAACTCCGGGTGGGGGCCCATCCGGTGGCCGCGGTGGCGACGGCTGCCGCGGAGAGCCGGGGCCCAGTCTCTCGGTCGCTCGCGGCGGTGGCCGCCCGAGCGGTGCTGGGTGCTGATGTCGCGGTGGGACTTCGCGTCGAAGCGCAACGGACCCACTCGCCGGAACACTGGGAGCGGTTGGCGGTGTGCTGGCAGCTCGCCCACGACCACGGCCTGGCGATCGCCACGGTGATGCAGACCGCCCAGCACGACATCGCCGAGCGTCGCCGGTTCGGCAGCCGCGTCGAGGCGGGGTTGGCCGGTGCCCGCGCCACCGCGGCCATCCTCGCGGGTCTTCCGCTGCTGGGTCTGCTACTCGGGCAGGCCCTGGGGGCCGATCCGGTGGCCTTTCTCCTCTCCGGTGGAGCGGGCGGGTGGCTGCTTCTGATCGGCTCGGCGCTGATCTGTGCCGGCCTGCTGTGGTCGGACACCATCATCGCCGGGGTCGTGACATGAGCTGGGCGGCAGTCCTTCTCGCCGCCGCGGTACTCGCCTGGCCGCGGACGGCGAAGAGCCGCTTGGGGACGGGCCTGCGCTCGGCGCGTCCGGCTTCCCGTCCGCGCGCCCGCCAGGACCTCCTCGCGGTGGCCGCCACCCTGGACGTGCTCGGGGCGTGCCTGCACTCGGGCATGGCCACATCCACCGCAGCGGCGGCGGTGTCGGTGTCGGCGCCGGTCCACTTGGCCACGCCACTGCGCCGGGCCGCGGACCTGTTGGCGCTCGGCGCCGATCCGGCACAGGCGTGGGCACAAGCCGGAGCCCCAGCGGACCGACACATCGCCGCGTTCCTGCGCATGGCGCGCCGCTCGGCGGCCTCGGGTGCCGCGCTGGCGCGGGGGGTGGAGGAGCTGGCCGGCGACCTGCGCGCAGAGGCCGCTGATGGCGCGCGCGCCCGAGCCGAACGCGCGTCGGTGCTGATTGCCGGTCCGCTCGGGCTGTGCTTCCTACCGGCGTTCGTGTGCCTCGGTGTGGTGCCGGTCGTCGCCGGGCTCGCCGGTGACGTCCTGCAGTCAGGAGTGATGTGACAACAAGTGGAGGGAAAACAGATGAAACGACGGATACGTGGGTTACAGGCACGCCTGACCCTCCTCGCAGTCGCCGACGACGGCATGTCGACGGTCGAATACGCGATCGGAACCGTCGCTGCCGCAGCCTTCGGCGCGATTCTCTACACCGTGATCACCGGAGATTCGGTTGTCACCGCACTGACCAACATCATCAGCCGCGCCCTGAACACCGCGACCTAGCCGGTGCAGACGCCGGGGCCGTCACGATCGAGGCTGCTTTCGCGGTCATCACGCTGGTGGCCGTCCTCGTCCTGGGCATGGCCGGGGTGGCCGCGGTGTCGGCGCAGACGCGCTGCGTCGATGCGGCGCGGGAAGCGGCACGGCTCGTTGCGCGCGGGGACACGGCGGCGGCGGCGATCCGCTCCGCCCAGCGCGTCGCCCCCGGCGGGGCAAGGGTGCAGGTGCATCGGCGCGGTGACTTCGTCGTCGCCACCGTCGCTGTGGAGTCGGTTGTGCTGCCGTGGCTTTCCCTCGGCGCAGAGGCGCTGGCCGCAGTCGAGCCGCGCGCGGGGTGAGCAGGGGTCGGCCGGGGTCCTCGCGGTGGCCATGGTCGCGGTGCTGGTGACGGTCATGGTGGGCGCTGCGCACATCGGTGCCGCCGTCCTGGCCCGGCACCGGGCGCAGGCGGCGGCCGACCTGGCCGCCCTGGCGGCGGCAGCTCATCTACCGGCCGGCTCCGCGGCCGCGTGTGCCCGCGCCGCTAGCCTCGCGCGGGAGATGCGGGCCGCGGTGGCGGCCTGCACGATCGACGGCGTGGACGTCGTGGTCACGGTGCAGGTTCGGCCCGCACTGGGGAGCCGACTTCTGGGACCGGCCAGGGCGGTGGCGCGAGCGGGTCCGTCCTCAGCCGGCGGTCACGCTTTACCGGCGTCGGCTGATCTACCCTTGCGCGAGTAAGACTTTCGGGTGCGCTCTGCGGGGCGGTCGCCATCGAGTCCGACGGTGCTCAGCTCGACCGCGGTGGGCTCCCGCAGGGCGGCCAAGCCGGCGTACACACCGTCGTCGAGTTCGACCCGGTGTACGGTCACGTGGATCGGCGTCCACCTGCGGCTGCGGTCGAGCACTCGTAGTACCCCGGAGGTCACGCCCGCGTCGAACTCGGCGGCCATCGCGGCCATGGCGGCCCTGTCGTCGGGGTGCACCGCGTCGATGCTGACCAGTCCGGCCCGCCAGTCGAAGAACGGCGCGGGTTCGTCCAGCCACTTCAACAACGTCCAATGGCGTGGGTCGACCAGCGCCCGGTGCACTCCAGGAACGGCCAACCCTTCGATGATCTTCTGAGCGAGCAGATCGTGTTGGATACCCGAGCCCTCGCGCACACTGCGCCAGTTCATCGCCCGGCAGATGAGATGCTCGCTGCCGTCGTCGAACACCTCGGGCACCGACCGCGCGACGAACCCCACGGTGATCTGCTCACCGCGATAATCGGTGACGTCCCAGGTGTTACAGATCGACACCCCCACCTGCGGCTCGATGATCATGCTCAACACCTGCGCCTCGCTGGGCTTGAGATCACGGCGCGGCAGGTCGTCGACGAACGCACGGCCATGGGTGGGTTGGCGGTCGGGATCCCAGCCGCCGACCACCAGCGACTCCCGGGTGTCGGTGGCCGTGCCCGCGGTCAGGTCCCAGATCAACGGTCCGACCATGGGACGCGGAGGCGGCTCCTCGTCCGGAGCGCCTAACCACACGTGCACCCCGTGGATCCGGCCGTCCGACATCTGCACGACCTCCGTGCGGATCACGCGATCGTTCTTGGGCGTGATGCTGGTCAAACCGCCGCCGGCACGCACTGTTTCGCCGATCGCGGTCTGAATGGCCATCAGATGGGGATGCCGACGCAGGAAGGTGCTGATCGGAACCATGTCCGTGGTGCGGTCCCCCTGGGCGACGACGGCTGGTTCGTCGCCGAGTGTTTCCACGAGCATCCAGTCGTGGCTCATGACCGTCATGGTACCGACGGCTTCCCGCGGGCTCCGCCGTCAACCGCCCGGGTGCCGGGGGTGCCCGGTCAGCGCGCCGATGACCAGACGAAGCACGCGCACCGCGCCGTCCTTGTCCAGCGGATCGTTACCGTTACCGCATTTGGGGGACTGCACGCACGACGGGCAACCCGCGGGGCATTCGCAGGCCTCGATGGCCTCCGCGGTCGCACCCCACCAGTCGGCGAGCATGCCGAATCCGCGCGCGGCGAAACCGGCTCCGCCCGGGTGCCCGTCGTAGACGAAGATCGTCGGTAATCCGCCCACCGGGCCGATCGCGGTGGACACCCCGCCGATGTCGCTGCGATCGCAGCTGGCGATCAACGGCAGCAGGCCGATCGCCGCGTGCTCGGCGGCATGCAGTGAGCCGGGAATCCGTAACGGATCGATCCCGCTGCGCTGCAACGCTTCCGGAGTGATCGTGCACATCGTGGCCATGGTGTCCAGGGTGCGCGTGGGCATGTCGAGTTCGATGAAGTCGATGATCTCGCCGTCGATGCGTCGCCGGAGGTAGCCGGTCACGGTGTTGCTGACCGAGACAGGCACCAGGCCCACGGTCACCGGACCGTGCCGGGACTGCTCGCCGGAACCGGTGACGTCGATGTCGGTCAGCTCCCGCGCGAACGTCGTGTATCCGGGATCCTCGGTGTGGACGAAGGCGATTCCCGCCTCCAGGTCGAGGGTGTCGACGACGTAGCTCTCGCCCTGATGCAGATACACCGCGCCGGGGTGCACCGACGCCGGTGCCTGACCCGCCCCGGTACTGCCCAGCATCCGCCCGGTGTCGGCTTCCAGGATCGCGACCTGTCCGCCGGTGGAGCCCCTGATGTCCACCGCCGGGTGCGGATCCACTCCCGGGGCGGGGAAGTACCCGCTGGGACGGCGACGCAGCAGACCGTCGTCGACCAGTGCGGCGGCGACCTGCTCGGCGCCCCAGGCCCGCACCTCAGCGTCGGACAACGGCAGCTCGGTCGCCGCGCACAACAGTTGCGGACCCAGGATGTACGGGTTGGTCGGGTCGATCACCACCCGTTCGATGGGTTTGTCCAGCAGCGCTGCGGGATGGTGCACCAGGTACGTGTCGAGCGGATCGTCGCGGGCGATCAGGACGATCAGAGCGCCCTGCCCGCGTCGGCCCGCCCGGCCGGCCTGCTGCCAGAACGATGCGACGGTACCCGGGAAACCCGCCAGCACAACGGCATCGAGGCCGGCGATGTCGACCCCGAGCTCCAGCGCATTGGTGGTGGCCAGTCCGCGCAGCTCGCCGTCGGCCAGCGCCCGTTCCAGTCTCCGACGATCCTCGGCCAGGTAACCGGCCCGATACGACGCCACCTGATCGGCGAGATCTGGGTTCGCGTCGGCCAGCCGTGCCTTGGCCCCGAGCGCGACGAGCTCGGCGCCCCGGCGCGAGCGCACGAATGTCAACGTGCGGGCCCCCTCCCGCATCAGGTCGGCCATCACCCGCGACGCTTCGGCCCCTGCCGAGCGGCGTACCGGAGCACCGTTCTCCCCGATCAGCTCCGCCAGCAACGCCGGCTCCCACAGCGCGACCGTGCGGGCTCCCTGTGGTGACCCGTCCTCGGTCACCTCGCTCACCGTCTGGCCGATGAGTTCGGAGGCGGTGATCGCGGGCTCTGCGGTGGTCGCGGAGGCGAAGATCACCGTCGGCCCGCAGTGCTCGCCCGAATCCGGTGCGTACCGTGCGCACAAGCGCAGCAGCCGGCGCAGCACCATCGCCACGTTGGAGCCGAAAATGCCGCGGTAGTAATGGCATTCATCGACCACCAGGTACCGTAGGTTGCGCAGGAACACTGCCCACCTGGCGTGGTTGCGCACCATCGACAGGTGGATCATGTCCGGATTGGAGAAGATCCACCGAGACCGCTCGCGGGCGAATCGGCGCACCTCGGTGGGGCTGTCGCCGTCATAGGAGGTCGGGGCGACGTCGGCGAGCCCGGGAACGGCGGCGGTGAGCTCGGCGACGGTACGCAGCTGGTCGTGTCCGAGTGCCTTCGTCGGCGACAGATACAACGCGCGGGCGCGCGGATCCTGCTTCAGCGCCGTCAATATCGGCAACTGGTAGGCCAGCGACTTGCCCGATGCCGTCCCGGTGCTGAGTACCACGTGGCGTCCGCCGTGAGCGAGGTCGGCCGCGGTGCGCTGGTGCGACCACGGCACCTCGACGCCACGATCGCGGAAGGCCCGCACCACATCTGGGTCGGCCCAGGCCGGCCAGCCCTGCGGGCGGGCCCGTCGCGGCGGCAGGTCGGCGATGTGGCGCACCGGATGCTCGTCGACCGCGGTGCCCTCGACCGCGCCGGCGAGCAGCGTGCGGCCGAAGTCGGGCACCGTATCTGCCCGAGCGCCTGCTGCTGCTTCCGTCACCGATCACCTCCGAAGACGACGTCGTACCAACGCGTGGGCAGCGGCCGTGGGCCGCGCCGGCGCATGTCGTACGTGAATTGTTCACTACGCGACGGCGCTGAGACTGTCGCCGCAGGCCGGAACGTGATTGACTACTCGCGGTCGCAGCTTCTGTGTCGGTGTCCCCACACTCGCAGGAACGACGTTGCGATCGCGGTTCCTGCGAGGGTTGTAGGTCGGGTCTGAGTTCCGAGCACTCCACGAAGGTATGGCGGTCGGAACGGGCCCGGTCTGCCGAAGGACGGTGGACCGCACCCGGTGAATGAAGAGAAGGAAAGTACGAGAGATGCCACAGGGAACTGTGAAGTGGTTCAACGCGGAGAAGGGGTTCGGCTTCATCGCGCCTGAAGATGGGTCGGCGGACGTGTTTGTCCACTACACGGAGATCCAGGGAAGCGGCTTCCGCACCCTGGAGGAGAACCAGAAGGTCGAGTTCGAGGTCGGCCAGAGCCCCAAGGGCCCGCAGGCCACCGGCGTTCGAGCCATCTGAGCTAAGCGACCAACTCAAGACCACCGAGTCGACAGGCTCGAAGGATCACAGAACACCCCCGCGTCATCCCCACGGACAACGCGGGGGTGTTTTGTGTACCGGCCCGGGTTAACAGCTGCGCGGGCCCGTGCTGGCCTAGGGTCGACGGTGTGAGCCAGCTGTCCTTCTTCTCGGCTGAGTCGGTGCCGCCGGCCGTCGCCGATCTGCCGGGGATCCGGGCGGCGCCCGGACTGGTGGTGCTGGTCCGTGGGCCCCAGGGGCCCACGGCCCGGCTGTCGGTGGTGGTGGACGAGCTGTGGCGGGCCGACGCGCTCGCGGAGATGATCGCCGACGCCGGCCTGGTCCCGGAGATCGCCCGCACCGACGAGAACACCCCGCTGGTGCGCACCGCGCTGGACGCCCGGCTGGTCGCCATCGCCGAGCAGTGGACGCGGGGAGCGGTCAAGACGGTGCCTCCGCAGTGGCTGCCGGGCCCCCGCGAGCTGCGGGCGTGGGCGCTGGCGGCCGGGACCGCCGACGCCGACCGCTACCTCCTCGGGCTGGATCCGCACGCTCCGGACACCCATTCGGCGCTGGCTTCGGCCATGATGCGGGTCGGGATCGCGCCCACTCTGATCGGCACGCGAGGGTCGCGTCCGGCGCTGCGAATCAGTGGTCGCCGACGGCTATCGCGCCTGGTAGAGAACGTGGGGGAACCTCCGGAGGGGGCTGAGGCGTTGCTGCAGTGGCCACGGGTTTAGCCGGCTCGCGAACCTCCGGCGCAGGAGGGACGGTTTGCGTCGGCACGCGCGGGGTGCGAAATTGTCAGTTGCCGAAGCGGGTCGCATGGGTACATGCACTACGCGGGCAGCAGAAGAAGTGGAGCTAGACAAAGTTGGCTGACGGGGACCGCGGCAGCGGGGGAAACCGAGGTGTCCGGCGACTCGTCATCGTCGAGTCGCCGACCAAGGCGCGCAAGATCGCCGGTTATCTCGGGTCCAACTACATCGTCGAATCGTCGCGTGGACACATCCGCGACCTGCCCAGAGCGGCCGCCGACGTGCCGGCCAAGTACAAGTCCGAGCCGTGGGCCCGGCTGGGCGTGAACGTCGACGACGACTTCGAGCCGCTCTACATCGTCAGCCCGGACAAGAAGAGCACCGTCGCCGACCTCAAGGACAAGCTCAAGAACGTCGACGAGCTCTATCTGGCCACGGACGGTGACCGCGAAGGCGAGGCCATCGCCTGGCACCTGCTCGAGACCCTGAAACCGCGCATCCCGGTCAAGCGGATGGTGTTCCACGAGATCACCGAGCCGGCCATCCGGGCGGCCGCCGAGGACCCTCGCGACCTGGACAACGATCTGGTCGACGCACAGGAGACCCGCCGCATCCTGGACCGGCTCTACGGCTACGAGGTCAGCCCGGTGCTGTGGAAGAAGGTGGCCCCGAAGCTGTCGGCCGGCCGGGTGCAGTCGGTGGCGACCCGCATCATCGTTCAGCGCGAGCGGGAGCGCATGGCGTTCCGCAGCGCCGGATACTGGGACGTCAGCGCCGAGCTGGACGCCAGCGTCTCCGATGCGCAGGCGCAGCCGCCTACGTTCACCGCGAAGCTCAACACCGTCGACGGTCGCCGGGTGGCCACCGGCCGCGACTTCGACTCGCTGGGCGCGGTCCGCAAGCCCGATGAGGTGCTCGTGCTGGACGAGGCCGGTGCCGAGGGGTTGGCGGCCGGTCTGCGCGGCGCGCAGCTGTCGGTGGCGTCGGTGGAGCAGAAGCCCTACACCCGCCGCCCCTACGCGCCGTTCATGACCTCGACGCTGCAGCAGGAGGCCGGGCGCAAGCTGCGGTTCTCCTCGGAACGCACGATGAGCATCGCGCAGCGGCTCTACGAGAACGGCTACATCACCTACATGCGTACCGACTCGACCACGCTGTCGCAGTCGGCCATTGATGCCGCCCGCAACCAGGCTCGTCAGCTCTACGGCGAGGAATATCTGCATCCCACCGCGCGGCAGTACACCCGCAAGGTCAAGAACGCCCAGGAGGCCCACGAGGCCATCCGCCCTGCCGGTGACGTCTTCCAGACTCCCGGCCAGCTGCACTCGGCGCTCGACACGGACGAGTTCCGGCTCTACGAACTGATCTGGCAACGCACGGTGGCCTCGCAGATGGCCGATGCGCGCGGCACCACGCTGAGCCTGCGTATCGCCGGTCAGGCTCAGACCGGTGAGCAGGTGGTGTTCAACGCCAGTGGCCGCACCATCACGTTCCCCGGCTTCCTGAAGGCCTACGTCGAGAGCATCGACGATCTCGCCGGCGGCGAGGCCGACGATGCCGAGAGCCGGCTGCCGAACCTGACCCAGGGGCAGCGGGTCGACGCCAAGGACCTGACCGCGGCCGGGCACGCCACGTCGCCGCCGGCCCGCTACACCGAGGCGTCGCTGATCAAGGCGCTCGAAGACCTCGGGATCGGCCGGCCGTCGACCTACAGCTCGATCATCAAGACGATCCAGGACCGCGGCTACGTGCACAAGAAGGGCAGTGCGCTGGTCCCGTCGTGGGTGGCGTTCGCGGTGATCGGTCTGCTGGAGCAGCATTTCGCCCGGTTGGTGGACTACGACTTCACCGCCGCGATGGAAGACGAACTCGACCAGATCGCCGCGGGGCTGGAGCGGCGCTCGAACTGGTTGTCCAACTTCTACTTCGGCGGTGAGCACGGTGTGGAGGGCTCGATCGCGCGGGCTGGCGGTCTCAAGCAGCTCGTCGGCGGCAACCTCGAGGAGATCGACGCTCGGGAAGTCAACTCCATCAAGCTCTTCGACGACGCCGAGGGCCGCGCCGTCAACGTCCGGGTGGGACGCAACGGCGCCTATCTGGAGCGCATGGTGGCCGACCCGGACAACCCCGGCGAGCTCAAGCCGCAGCGCGCCAACCTCAAGGACGAGCTGACCCCCGACGAACTGACGCTGGAACTGGCCGAGAAGGCTTTCGCGACACCGCAGGAGGGTCGTTCGCTGGGGGTCGATCCGCAGTCCGGTCACGAGATCGTCGCCAAGGACGGACGTTACGGCCCGTACGTCACCGAGGTCCTGCCCGAGCCCGACGACGGTGACGACGGCAGTGCCGGGTCGGGTGCGAAGAAGGGCAAGAAACCGACCGGCCCCAAGCCGCGCACCGGTTCGCTGCTGCGCTCGATGGACCTCGAGACGGTCACCCTCGACGACGCGCTGAAGCTGCTGTCGCTGCCGCGGGTGGTCGGCGTCGATCCGCAGAGCGGTGAGGAGATCACCGCACAGAACGGCCGCTACGGCCCGTATCTGAAGCGCGGCACCGACTCCCGTTCGCTGGCCACCGAGGAGCAGATCTTCGAGATCACCCTCGACGAGGCTCTCAAGATCTACGCCGAACCGAAACGCCGGGCCGGGCAACGCGCCGCGGCGCCGCCGCTGCGCGAGTTGGGCAACGACCCGGCCAGCGGCAAACCGATGGTGATCAAGGACGGCCGGTTCGGGCCCTATGTCACCGACGGCGAGACCAACGCCAGCCTGCGCAAGGGCGACGACGTCGCGTCGATCACCGATGAGCGCGCCTCCGAACTGCTCGCCGACCGCCGGGCCCGGGGCCCGGTGAAGAAGAAGGCGACGAAGAAGACCGGAGCCGCGAAGAAAGCGCCGGCGAAGAAGAAAGCGGCCAAGAAGAGCTGATATAGCTCGAGTTGGTCCTTCTCAAATGCCTCCGGAGGTGTCAGGAAGGGATCTGTAACTGATTCCTTTTCGGGGTCCGTGTGTTGGACGCACGTGGACCTCCTGACACGCCCCGGAGGTGTTGTTGTGTCTGTGCATGTAGCTCCAGTCACGTCGTCCACGATCGTCGTTGCTGTCGATGTCGGCAAGACCTCGGCCCTGTTGTCGGTGACCGATGCGGGTCACCATCGGTTGTTCGGGCCGTCGGAATTTGCGATGAACCGCACGGGTCTCGCCGCGGTCTTGGCTCGGGTGGCGACCTCGGTCCCGCTATCGGGGCAGGTCAAGGTCGGTGTGGAGGCCGCCGGTCACTATCACCGACCCGTGCTCGACCATCGCTGGCCCGATGGATGGGAAGTGTTGGAGCTCAATCCCGCTCATGTCGCCGAGCAGCGCCGGGTGCAGGGACGACGCCGGATCAAGACCGACGTGATCGACCTCGAGGCGATCACCGAACTCGTGTTGGCCGGACACGGCAGCCCGGTCACCGACCGCGATGTCGTGATCGGTGAGATCAGCGCCTGGGCAGTGCATCGGAGCCGGCGGGTCGCCACGCGTACCGCGACGAAGAATCAGCTGCTCGGCCAGCTCGACCGGGCCTTTCCCGGGCTGACCCTGGCTCTGCCCGACGTGCTGGCCACCAAGATCGGCCGGCTGGTGGCCGCCGAGTTCGCCGACCCGACACGCCTGGCCGGTCTCGGGGTCAATCGGTTGATCCGCTTCGCCGCGACCCGCGACCTGCAACTGCGCCGCCCCGTCGCCGAGCGTCTGGTCGCTGCGGCCCGCGACGCCTTGCCGACCCGCGACGCCGTGATCGCGCGTCGGATACTGGCCGCCGACCTGGCCCTGTTGGCCGATCTTGACGACCAGATTCAGTCCGCGGAGACCGCGCTGGGATCACTGTTGCCGCGCAGCCCCTACGCGACGTTGACCTCGGTGCCAGGCTGGGCAGTGGTGCGGGTATCCAATTACGCTGCCGCTCTGGGTGATCCGAAACGCTGGCCGGGACCCCGGCAGATCTACCGTGCGTCGGGGTTGTCCCCCATGCAATACGAATCCGCCCACAAACGCCGCGACGGCGGTATCAGCCGCGAAGGTAGCGTCGCGCTGCGCCGCGCCCTGATCGACCTAGGCATCGGCCTGTGGCTCAACGAGCCGGCCGCCAAAACCTACGCTCACGGACTCAAGGACCGCGGCAAACACAGCGGCGTGGTGGCCTGCGCGTTGGCCCATCGCGCCAACCGCATCGCCTACGCGCTCGTGCGCGACCACGCCACCTACGAGGCAGCCCGCTGGGCCTAGACCCCCCACACTCAGCACGAAAGGACCGACCAGACCCTTCCACCACTCCCGCCGGTAGTGCCACGGTAAACGGACGAGGACGAAGGGCCGGATCAGATGTCGTAAGGGCTATGGCGGACCCCTCACCGGGTTACGCCGACGCTAGCTTGGCACCCGGCCCTTCGTGCCTCCACGGCAGCCCGAACGACGCCAGATAACCCACACCGAGGTTGCATACGTCAGCGTGGGCGCTAGGCACCCGTCAACCTCACCAGCACCACTGCCGGCCGCGCGGAAACCACACACCCGACCAGGTGTGTCGGCCCACTACGGCCTCCGCACCACTTGACTCGACCTACAGCCAGCTAG
>Ga0310345_10004898_pt1 | contig 12028 bp, 12 predicted proteins | sample HC15DNA20500_MG_FD_204667 | JGI IMG/M metagenome (GOLD analysis project Ga0310345, IMG submission 204667) | Marine microbial communities from station ALOHA, North Pacific Subtropical Gyre - HC15-DNA-20-500_MG | ecosystem: Environmental > Aquatic > Marine > Oceanic | place: Pacific Ocean: North...
CTGTTCTCCGGAGCCGTCCATCGCGCTGCCGATCAGAGCGACTCGTCCCCTCCGGTCAAGGATCGCGAAGCGACCCGCCGAAGGCGGGCTTGTCCTTGACCGGAGGGGGCGAGTCGCTCAGGCATCAGACGCGATGGACGGCTCCGGAGGACAGGCGCGGGGCGTCTTGTTCTTTGGTGAGTCCGGAGCCCGCCGGAGGCTCCCTCCTCTCCAATCCCACGCCCCGCCCCTCCCCTTGGCAACGCAGCCGAGCCCGCCCGCAGGGCGCCTGCGCCCCCCCTTCCCCGGATTTTCGCCGCAGCGCAGCGACGCCCTGTTGACAGCCCCCCGCTTTCTCCGGCTTCCTTTTCTGATCGGTCAAAAAACGCAGCGTCCGCCTCTCCGCGTTCCCATCCGTCCCCATCACGACGGCCCCAAGGCCGCAGCCTCCCGACAGGAACAGCCCATGCCCATCACCCCCTCCCGCCGCCAGCTTCTCGCAGGCGCAGCGACGCTTCTCGCCACGCCCGCGATCCTGCGCGCCCGCCGCGCCCATGCCGCCGGTCCGGTGAAGGTCGCGGGCGTTCATGCCTCGCCGGTGGAGAACGCCTGGAACTCCCGCATCCACTCCGCGATGCAGGCCGCCGCCGCCGACGGGCTGATCGAGTACGAGTTCTCCGAGGGCGTCTCGGCCACCGACTACCCCCGCGCCATGCGCGAATACGCCGAGGCCGGCGCGCAGCTGGTGTGGGGCGAGTCCTACGCGGTCGAGCGCGACGCCCGCGCGGTCGCCACCGACTATCCCGAGACGGCCTTCCTGATGGGCTCCTCCGGCGGTCCGCAGGGCGACAACTTCGGCGTCTTCGGCACCCGCAACCACGAGGCCGCCTACCTCGCCGGCATGCTGGCCGCCAAGATGTCCCAGACCGGGACCTTCGGCTCCGTCGGCGGCTACCCGATCCCCGAGGTCAACATGCTGATCAACGCCTTCCGCGCAGGCGTCAGCGAAGTGAACCCCGACGCGAAGTTCCTCAACGGCTTCATCGGCGCCTGGTTCGATCCCGCCAAGGCCAAGGAGGCCGCGCTCGCCCAGATCGACGCCGGCGCCGACATCCTGTTCGGCGAGCGCATCGGCACCGCCGACGCCGCCAAGGAGGCCGGGATCAAGGCGGTGGGCTCGCTCATCGACTACACCCCCCGCTATCCCGAGACGGTCTTCGCCAACGCCATCTGGAACTACCGCCCCACCATCGAGGCGATCGTGAAGGACATCACGGACGGCGCCGCCACCGGCCGCGACTACACCGAGTATTCCTTCATGAAGCACGGCGGCAACGAGCTGATCTTCGTCGAGTCCATGGTCCCCGCCGACGCCATCCCCGCGATGAAGGAGAAGGAGGCCGCGATCCAGGCCGGCGCGTTCGAGGTGCCGATCGACGAATCCGAGCCCGCCTGAGCCGGGAGCGGGCGCCCATGTCCGGTCCCATCGGCGGCGACGCCGCCGCCCTCGCCCGCGCCATCGCCGAGGGCCGCCTGAGCGCGGCCGCGGCGATGGAGGCGGCGCTGCGGGCGGCCGGGACCGACCCGCTGGGCGCCCTCGCCCGCATCGCGCCCGAGCTCGGCCGCGCCGGCGCCGCGCGCGCCGATGCGATCCTCGCGGCGGGGGGCGAGGCCGCCTCCGCCCCGTTCCGCGGCGTGCCTTTCCTGGGCAAGGACCTCGGCGCCTCCGGCCGCGGCCTCGCCGCCTGCGGGGGCAACGCCGCCCTGCGTTCGAAAACCCCGGACCCGGAGGCCGACGACGCCCTCTTCGCCCGGTTCCGCGCCGCCGGCCTGGTCCCCTTCGGCCTCACCGCCGTCCCTGAATTCGGCAACGCCCTGACCTCCGAGCCGATGGGCGCGCCCCCGGCCCGCAACCCGTGGAACCCGGCGCTTTCGCCCGGAGGCTCCTCGGGCGGGGCGGCGGCGGCGGTCGCCTCGGGCATCGTGGCGATGGCGCATGCGACCGACGCCGCCGGCTCGATCCGGGTGCCGGCCGCCTGCTGCGGGCTGGTCGGGCTGAAGCCCTCGCGCGGGGCGACGCCGATGGGCCCCGGCTTCGCCAACTGGCTCAACGGGCTGGTGGGCGAGGGGGTGCTCGCCCGCTCGGTCCGCGACGTGGCCGCGATCTTCGGGGCGATCTCGGGGGGCGCGCAGGGCCCGGTCCCCGACCCCGCGCTGCGCGGCATCCCCGCCACGCCCCGCGTGGCGCTGGCGATCCCGCCCTCCGTCTCCGAGGCCGCCGCCCGCCCCGCGCGCGAGGCGGCCGAGGCGCTGGGCGGCCCGGTGTCGGAGCTGGACCCCGCCGCCTGGGCCGACCTCTCCGCCCGCGCAGCGGCCGTCGCCTACCGGATCCTCGCCGTGTCCCTGGCCGAGTGGGTCGACGCCGCCGGCCTGACGGAGACCGAGATCGCCCCCCTCTCCGCCGCCCTCGCCCGTTTCGGCCGCGAGACGTCGGCCACCGCCCTCTTCGCCGCCACGCGCGAGACCGCGGCCCTCGCCCATACGCTCTGGACCCTCTTCGACGAGGCGGACGTGATCCTGACCCCGGTGCTGGCCGACGGCCCGCCGGCGGTCGGCCATTTCGACTTCGCCTCCCCCGACCTCGACGCCCATTTCGCCAGGATGGAGGCGACCGCCCCCGGCGTCGCCATCGCCAACGTCTCGGGCTTCCCGGCGCTCGCCGTCCCCTTCGGGATGGAAAACGGCCTGCCCCGCAGCTTCCAGATGATCGCGCCCTTCGGGACCGGCCGCGCGCTGCTGGCGCTCGCCGCCCGGATCGAGGACGCCGCCCCCGCGATCCCCTTCCCTCGTCTCGCCGGCCTGCCGGAGTCGCCGCGATGACCCCGGTGCTGGAGCTCGACGGCATCACCAAGCGCTTCGGCGCGCTGACCGCCAACGAGGACGTCTCGCTGTCGCTCGGCCAGGGCGAGATCCTGGCCCTGCTGGGCGAGAACGGGGCCGGCAAGACGACGCTGATGAACATCCTCTTCGGCCACTACACCGCCGACGCGGGCGAGGTGCGCGTCTTCGGCGCCCCCCTCCCCCCCGGCCGCCCCCGCGCGGCCATCGAGGCGGGGGTGGGCATGGTCCACCAGCATTTCACCCTCGCCGGCAACCTCACGGTCCTGGAGAACGTCGTCATCGGGGCCGAGCCCCTCTCCCGCCTGATGAGCGCCACCGGCCCCGCCCGCCGCCGCCTGCGCGAGCTGTCGGAGCGCTTCGGCCTCGCCGTCGACCCCGACGCCCGCGTCGGCGACCTCTCGGTCGGCGAGCGCCAGCGGGTCGAAATCCTCAAGGCCCTGTATCGCGAGGCCCGGATCCTGATCCTGGACGAGCCCACCGCCGTCCTCGCCCGCCCCGAGGCCGAGCGCCTGTTCCAGACCCTGCGCGGCATGACCGCCGAGGGCCTCTCGCTGATCTTCATCTCCCACAAGCTGCACGAGGTGATGGCCGCCTCCGACCGCGTCGTGGTCCTGCGCCGCGGCCGCGTCGCCGCCGAGCGGCGGACCGCCGAGACCTCCGCCCCCGAACTCGCCGAACTGATGGTTGGAAGGCGCGTCGCCCGCCCGGTGCGCGAGGCGCAGCCCCCCGGCGCCCCCGTCTGCATCGCCTCCGCCGTGACGGTGACCGAGGGCGGTCGCGATCTGCTCGACGAGGCCGATTTCACCGTCCACGCCGGAGAAATCCTCGGCATCGTCGGCGTCGCCGGCAACGGCCAGGCGACGCTCGGCCGCCTGCTGTCGGGCCTCGCCCGCCCCGCCCGCGGCCGGATCACGCTGGGAACCGACGACCTCGGCCGCATGACGCCCTCCGACTGCGTCGCCGCCGGCGTCGGCCGCATCCCCGAGGACCGCCACGCCGAGGGCGTCGTCGGCGAGATGACGGTGTGGGAGAACGCGACGCTCGAGCGCCTCTCCTCCCCCGCCTTCTCCCGCCGCGGCTTCGTGCGGCGCGCCGCCGCCCGCGCCTACGCCGCCGACCTGATCCGCCGCTTCGACATCCGCGGGGCCGAGCCCGACACCCGCGCGCGCCTGCTGTCGGGCGGCAACATGCAGAAGCTGATCCTGGGGCGGAACCTGGCGCAGGGCCCCCGCCTGATCCTCGCCAACCAGCCCACGCGAGGGCTCGACGAGGGCGCCGTGGCCGCCGTCCATGCCGAACTGCTGGCTGCCCGCGGCGCCGGGGCCGCGGTGCTGCTGATCTCCGAGGACCTCGACGAGGTGCTCGGCCTCGCCGACCGCATCCAGGCGATCGTGAAGGGCCGCCTGTCCAGGCCGATCCCCGCCGAGCAGGCCGACGCCCGCCGCATCGGCCTGATGATGGCCGGCGCCTGGGACGAAGCCGAGCGGTCGGCGGCGGAGGCGACCGCCTGATGCGCCTCGAACGTCGCCCCCAGCCGTCGCTCGCCATGGCCGTCGCCGCCCCCTTCGCGGCGGTCCTGGCCTCGCTCGCGCTGTGCGCCGGGCTGATCGCGATGGCGGGCGTGAACCCGCTGGAGGCTTATGCCGAGATGCTGCGCGGCGCCTTCGGCTCCCGCCTCTCGATCACCGAGACGCTGGCCCGCGCGACGCCCCTGATCCTCACCGGCCTCGCCGCCACCGTCGCCTTCCGCGCGCGGCTGTGGAACATCGGCGGCGAGGGTCAGTTCTACGTCGGCGCGCTGGCCGCCGCCTGGCTCGGATCCGAGGCGCTGGCGGGGCTGCCGCCGGCGCTGGGCATCCTCGGGGTGATGATCGCGGGCATGATCGCCGGCGCGCTGCTGCTGCTGGTCCCCGCCTTCCTGCGCGTGCGTTTCGGCGTCGACGAGGTGGTCACCACCCTGCTCGCCAACTTCATCGTCATGCTGTTCGTGGGCATGATGGTCGAAGGGCCGCTGAAGGATCCCCTGGCCTTCGGCTGGCCGCAGTCGGTCCCCGTCGCGAACGAGCTGATGCTGCCCAAGCTCATCGAGCGCACCCGCCTGCACGTCGGCCTGCTGATCGCGCTGGCCGTGGCGGGGCTGGTGTGGCTGATGCTCGCCCGCACCGTCTTCGGGGCCCGCGCCCGCGCCGCCGGCCTCTCCGCCGGGGCCGCCGAGTTCGCGGGCGTGCCGCTCGCGCGCACCCTGCTGGGCGTGGCGCTGATCTCCGGCGCCCTCGCGGGTCTGGCCGGGGCCATCGAGGTGGCGGGCGTGAAGGGCTACGTCACCACCGACCTCTCGCCCGGCTACGGCTATTCCGGCATCGTGGTGGCGATGCTGGCGGGGCTGCAGCCGCTGGGCGTCGCCGTCGCCGCGGTCTTCGTGGCGGTGGTCTTCGTGGGCGCCGACGCCATGTCCCGCGCGCTGGGCGCCCCCACGTTCATCGCCGACGTGATCGTCGCGGTGTCGCTGCTGACCATGCTGGTCGCCCTGCTCTTCGCCACCTACCGGGTGCGGAAATGAGCCGCCCGACCGTCCCGGGGGGCCGCCCCGCGGGGGCATCGAGCCCCCGCGTGCCGGGGCGCTGTCGCGCCGGGCGCCCGTCGGCCGCCGTCGCTGCGGAGGGCAAGCGTTGATCGAGGCGCTCGAGATCCTGACCACCGCCTCCCTCTGGGCCGCGGTCCTGCGCATCGCCACGCCGCTGATCTTCGGCGCCCTCGGCGCGCTGATCTGCGAGCGCTCCGGCGTCCTGAACCTGGGCATCGAGGGGATCATGACGCTGGGCGCGATGATCGCCTGGCTGGCCGCCTACCAGGGCGCCGACCTGTGGGTCGCGCTGGCCGCCGCGGCGGCGGCGGGCGCCTGCTTCGGCCTGCTGCACGCCCTCCTGACCGTGCCGCTGGGCCTGTCGCAGCATGTCTCGGGCCTGGGCATCACGCTCTTCGCCTCCTCCTTCACCTATTACGTCTACCGGCTGGTGGTGGTGGTGGGCGACTCCCCGCCCACCATCGAGCCGTTCCGGCCGCTTTCGATCCCCGGCCTCTCCGACCTGCCCTTTCTGGGCCCGGTGCTCTTCGCCCAGATGGCGCCGACCTATGCGGCGCTGGCGGCGGTGGCGCTGACCGCCTGGATCCTGACCCGCACGCCTCTCGGCCTCGCCGTGCGCATGGCGGGCGAGAACCCCCATGCGGTCGAGGCCCAGGGGCTGAACCCGCTCTCGATCCGCACCGGCGCGGTCGTCGTCGGCTCCGCCCTGATGGCTCTCGGCGGGGCCTTCCTGACCACCGCGGCCTTCAACAGCTTCTTCCCGCAGATGGTGCAGGGCCGCGGCTGGATCTGCATCGCGCTGGTGGTCTTCGCCGGCTGGCGGCCGGGCAAGGCGCTGCTGGGCGCGCTGCTCTTCGCCTTCTTCGACGCCTATCAGCTGCGCCTCCAGCATGTGGTCGAGGGCCTTCCCTACCAGCTGTTCCTGATGGCGCCCTACATCCTCTCCATCGTGGCCCTGATCGCCGTCGCCCGCCGCGGCCGCGCGCCCGAGGCCCTCATGGCCCCCTACCGGCGAGGCGAACGCTGACCCGCCCTCGCCCCAGACCTGCCTCCCCGACCCGGTGGGAGCCCAGACGCCCCGCGGAGCAGCCTCCAGGGGAGGGAGCCTAGATCCCCCCTAGCGGGACCACCGCGTCAGGCGCCGGCCGCCCGGATCGCCGTGACGTCTTCGGCCGAGATCTCCTCCCCCCCCTCCAGCACCAGCAGGGGCTCGTCGCCGCCCAGGCGCAGCTCGACGACCTCGGCATAGACCTGGCCCGGCCGGGTCTCGAGCAGTTCGGCCTCGCCCAGATACTCGACCGAGAAGCGGTAGGCGCCAGGCGCCGCCGGACCGGAGACCGTCTCGCCCGCCCAGGACAGGCTCGACGCGGCGGGATCGACTGGGAGGCGGGCAACCTCGGTCCCCGCGGCGTCCTCCACCACCAGGATGGCGCGCTCGGCGTCCTTGACCGGCTCGACCTCCAGGGTCACCGGGTCGCCGTCGAAGGGGACCGCGGCGGCGGACTGCACCTCCTTCCCGATCCACTCCGCGAGGCCCGCCCCATCGCCGCCCAGCGCCGCGAGGATTGCGTCCAGCCGGTCGTTGGAGCGGATCTGCTGCTCGACGGCTGAGAAGCTGGCGAGCTGCGCCACGAACTCCGTCGATTCGACCGGCTTCAGCGGGTCCTGATTGCGCATCTGCGCGGTCAGCAGGCTGAGGAAGGTCTCGAAGTCCCCTGCGGCCGTGGCGGCCGCCGACTCCTTCGCAGGCTCGGGCGGCTGGGTCGCGCGCGCGGCCGAGGGGCCGGTCAGCGGAGAGGTCGCGACGTCGGTCATGGCATCCTCCTAGACTCGCAGATCAAGACCGCGGCCGGCCGCCGGCGACGGCACGGGCGAGGGCGGGGGCTCCCCCGCCGCCGGCTCGGCCAACGCGGCGCCTCCGCCCCCGGGCGCGCGCCCCTCGGAGCCGCCGCGCCCGAACTGGAGATCGACGCGCGCATGGCCGGCATCGGCCAGCGACTGGCCCAGCACGTCCGCATGTCGGCGCAGCAGGTCCGACACTTCCGGCCGCTCGGCCACGATCGAGACGACCAGCACATGGTCGTGGCGCGAGAGCGACAGGCGCACCCGCCCCAGTTCCGGCGGATCGAGGCGGATCTCGACCTCGCCGGGCGTCTCGCGCCGCGCCAATCCGACCGCCTGCTCGGCCACGGCCTGCGCCGCCGGCGGCGTCGCGCCGACGGCCGGCGTCGTGGTCGCCAAAGTGGTCGTGGGCGCGCCAGCCGCGCTGGTCCCGAGCGCGCCGATCTCCGCGCCCTGTGGACCGCCCGTCCGCTCGACGCGCTCGACGTCCTGGAGGACGGCGACCTCGGATGCAGCCGAAGGCCTCGCGGCGGCGAGAGTCTGCGCTCCACCCAATGCTTGACCGGAAGCCGGGCCTTGCGCCGTCGGCGTCGGCGAGCCCGTCCCGTCGCGCAACCGCGGCCCCGTCGCCGGAGCGCCCGTGGCCGGCGGCTCGGCCGACAGGCGGTCCAACGTCCGTCTGTCGGCCCGAGACGCCTCGCCCTCCTCCGCAGCCGCCCGGCCGAAGGCCGACGGCGCAGGGACCGGGGCGGCGTTCAGCGATGCCGCGGAGGGCGACGCAGGGGCGGCGGGCGCAGCGCGCGCCTGGGCGACATGGACGGGCGCGGTATGTGCCTCGGTCAGTCGACGTGGATCCGGGGCCTGGCCCTCGGCGTTTCGGGTCCATGCCGGCGTCGCTGCAACCGTCGCCGGCTCGGACCCGGCCCCTGCAAGGGCGGCAAGCGGGCTCGCACGCTGCGTCGCCGGGGTCGGCGGCGCAGCCTCCGCGCCGACGCCGAGGCGGGGCGTCCGCTCCACCTGAACGCCGTGGGAGGGAGCCGCTTCCTCGGCGACCGGGACGCCCTGCGGCAAGCTCGCCGAGGAAGCATCGGATCTAGCGGAGGAGGGAAGCATCGCGGCGGGCGTCGCCCGTCCTCCCTCCGCGACCGGGCCACTCGTTCCGGTCGAATCCTTGGCCCCGCGCAGGAGCGTCGCCTCGACGACGGGCGTCCCCGGCGACGCAACGACCGCGCCACGATCCCGCCCGGCGGCAGCATCGTTAGCCCCCTGATCAAACGCCGGGTTCGCCCGCGCGAGGGTGCGGGCCCAGGCCGTCTCGGTCATCGGCGCAGGCTGCACAGGCGTCGGCGCAGCCGCGAGCGGAGTCGCGGCGAGCGCTTGCGTCGCCTCGAAGGCGCGGTCGAACGGCGCCTCGAGCGGCGATCCGCTCGCCTCCGCGGTCGCGCCCGACGTCTCCGGTTCGTCCGACATGCGCCCCGCACGCCCCCCCCGGGTCGGGTCCGCCGGATCGGCGGCGACCGCCGCGCCGCGGCCCCGGGCAGGGCCAGCGGCGGATCGGGCGAGGCCGTCCACAATCTCGAGATGGGGCATGGGCGCATTCTGCTCCGTTCTGGGTTCGGAACGCAGCATCGCCGCGAATCGTTACCCAACGTTTACCGGCGCGGGCGTATCGAGGCCGGCAAGGAGATTCTCAATGACCGACGCCTCGCTTGCCGCCATGCCGGCCCTCCAACCCGGCGGCTCGACGCCGGAGCCGCCGCGCGCATCCGGCCCCGACCGCGACGCCCTACGCCGCGCCGCGGTGGAGTTCGAGACGATGTTCCTCGCCGAAGCGCTGACGGCGGCCGGCCTCGGCCGCAAGCCGGAAGGGTTCGGCGGCGGCGTCGGGGAGGACGCCTTCGCCAGCCTGCTGGTGCGCGAACAGGCCCGCCTGCTGGCGGAACAGGGCGGCATCGGTCTGGCGGAACGCATCTACCAATCCCTCGTCGCAGGATCGGAGCCGAGATGACCGAGGACGGCCTCAACGAGCCCCCGCGCGGCACGCCTGCGGCCGGAGGGGGCGGACGGATCGGCGCGGCGCTGCGCGGCGCCGCGTGGCGGGGGCGGGCCCGGCAGGTCCGCGCCCTGTTGGAAGAGGAACGCGAGCTGATCTTGCGGGGCGACCTCAAGGCCCTGGCGGGACATGCCGCCCGCAGCCGCACGGCGCTGGACGACCTCGTCTCGACCCCGCCTGCGGGGGAAGCGCCGGAGCGCGAGCTCGAGCGGATCCGCACGACCGCCGCGCGCAATCGCCGGCTGCTCTCCGCGCTGATGGAAGGAGCGGCTGAAGCCCGTCGCGAACTCGCCCAGCATGAGGCCGCCCGCAAGCGGCTTGGCTACGATCGCTCCGGCGAGCCGGTGGCGGGATCGGGCTCGGGACGAAGTCGTCGCGCCTGATCGACCCGACGGGAGCGCGGCTGGCAGGATCGGACATGGCCTGTGGCATGCGGACCCATCGGCGAGCTGCGCTTGCTCCGATCCGGAACATCGCTGGTGCAGAGAGAGGCGCCGCGCCCGCCGTGCGGCCAGGGGTCTGAGGCGTCAGCCGAAGCGGGACTGCACGAGGTTGGCGAAGCTCGCGGCGCCGGCCTGGAGGAGAGAGACGGCGCCCTGGCCCGGGACGTAGCCGCTGGCCCCCTGTTCCGCGGCGGAGCGGGCGAGGAACCGGCGGATCATGGTCTCGACCTTCTCGGGATCGTTGAAGACCGCAATGGATTCCTCGCCGAACAGCTCCCGGGTCTTGGCGCGCAGGGTCTCGCGCTGCTGGTCGAGGTCGATCTGGGCGAAGGCGGAGGGCAGGCCGTAGGCCTTCTCGATCACCGCGCGCAGCGGGCGGTCGCCGAGGGCGGCGAACCAGGCCTTGCCGTCGCGCCCCGATTCTTCTGCCGCAGCGGCGTGCTTTGCCAGTTCGCGGCGGGCGTTCAGGGCGAGGCGCATGTCGGAATCGGCGTCGCCGACGGCGACCTCGAACTGGCGCTCCTTGAACGAGGCGGCGATGTCGCCGGCGAAGCCGATGTCGGCGACCCGCGGGCCGAGGATGCTGCCATAGCCGAAGGCGTTGGCGAGATCGCGGTAGCGCGGGTCCACCAGCCGGTTGGCGAAGGACTTCGCGTCCAGCGGATCGCTCTCCAGCACCTTCTGGATGAAGGCGCGCTTGTCGATCTCGTCCTCCAGGCCGAAGGCGCCCAGGGCGACCTGCAGCAGGCGGCGGTTCTTGACCAGATCCTCGGCCGAGACGGCGGTATGGATCTTCTCTTCGAAATACGCGGTCGCCCGGGTGATCTCGGGCGACTTCGCGAAGGTCTGGCGCTGCTGGTCCTCGATCCGCTGGAGCAGGGACCAGCCGGCGACGCCGCCGACGGGAAGGAGGGGGGTGAACGCCATGGCCGCGGCCTCTATTGCGCGGCCGTTGCGGCGGAGGAGACGGCGAGCAGCCGCTCCTCCCGCGGCAGCAGCGTGCGCAGGGTCTTCAGGGACTGGTAGAAGCGCTCGGCGATGGCATGCTCGGTCGCCTCGGTCAGGCGCGCGCGGCTGTCGGGATCGTCGAAGACCTGGGAGAGCTGCTCGATCCCCGCGAGGATCTGGCGGCGCGCCTCCGACGGGTCCGCCTCGCCGGCCAGGACCAGCTGGGCCACGTAGCAGACCCGACGCACGGGCGTGGTCACCTCATGCGGGTGGATCGCGTCGCGCAGGCGCAGGACGTTGGCCTCGGGCGTGAGGATGTTGATCCGGGTGCGGCGCGGCCCGTTTTCCATCACCACGCCGTTCACCATCACCCGCTCGCCCGGGCCGAGCTTCAGGATCAGGCCGGGCATCTCAGGCGCCCTCGACCTGACCGCGGAGACCCTTCATCACCGAGGCGTTGATGTCGACCAGCGGCGCGGAGGAGATCTCCCGCCGGACCAGGCGCGGCGTCTCGCGCTCGACATAGGCGGCGAGCGACAGGAGGCCGGCGCGCAGCGCCGCGGGCAGGCCGTTCTCCTCCACCGCCAGGTCGGCGGCGAGGGTCAGCCAGAGGCGGAGGTTGTCGTGCGCGGCGGCGGCCAGGCGGCCATAGGCGCCGGTCTCGCCTGCATCGACGGCGGCCTGAGCCTCGTTGAGACGATGGGTGACGTTGGCGAAGACCCGATACTCGGCCTGGCGGGGCGTCAGCGCGGCGTGGCCGGCGTCGCCGTAGGCCGGCCGGCGGTCGGCGCCGCGGCCGAGACCGGATCGGGAAGGAGAGAGCGCGGCGGCGGTCATGGCGGCTCCTGGGTCTGGCGAGGTCCGGCGCCGGCGATTCAGGCCCTGGCTGCGCGGCTCGCCCTGATGTCCCTTGCGCCCCTGTCCCCCGCGGCGGCGCGCATCAGGCGCGCGCCCCCCGCGCGGGGCGCGGGGCGGCGGTGGGGAAGGCCGGGTTCCCGGCCTTCCCCGTCGTCTCCCTTAGCGGAAGAGCGACAGCACGCTCTGCGGCGCCTGGTTGGCGATCGACAGCGCCTGGATGCCCAGCTGCTGCTGGACCTGCAGGGCCTGCAGGCGGGCCGAGGCCTCCTCCAGGTTGGCGTCGACCAGGGCGCCGATGCCCGAGGTCAGCGAGTCGGTCAGCGACTTGACGAAGTCGGCCTGGATGTCGATCCGGCCCTGGACCGAACCGAACTCGGCGGCGGCGTCGATCGAGGTCTGGATCAGCGACTCGATGTTGGC